>Ga0070707_100000284_pt1 | contig 49662 bp, 42 predicted proteins | sample KBSK5502metaG_FD_65468 | JGI IMG/M metagenome (GOLD analysis project Ga0070707, IMG submission 65468) | Corn, switchgrass and miscanthus rhizosphere microbial communities from Kellogg Biological Station, Michigan, USA - KBS K5-50-2 metaG | ecosystem: Host-associated > Plants > Roots >... | reverse complement strand
CCTCCTAGGTGTGGGCGGATATGCGGTAATTCACTTCCTGTCGTCGAACGCCAATAGCAACGTTTCGAAAACTGATCCGTCGAAGAGCGGGACGGAAACTGATCCGGCTCCAGGTGGGCATGAAATCGGCCGCTATTGGATCGAAGTCAACACTGAGTCCGATGCCGTTCGCGCGGAAGACACGATCACGATGCAATCGGGCCAGGAGTTCAAGTTTCATTTCTCACCCAGCGAAAGCGGTTACCTGTACATCATCGGCCCGGGCAACAAAAATGTTCCGACAACTTTTCTGACCGCAGCGCCCGGCGCCGGCGGTTTAACGACCAATGAAGCCAAGAGCGGGTTGGATTTTGCTTATCCGGTAGACAGTGACGGCAAAGCACGATGGATCCAGTTGGACAGCGCGGCCGGCACAGACGAGTTCAACATCGTCTTTGCCTCAACTCCGCTAACGTCGCCGGCCTTTCTTTCCCAGCAGGCGGGCCACGAATTGACTGCCGGCGAACAGAAGCAGCTAAGCGACATGCGGGAACAATTCAAGGCGAACGCAGTTAGAACTGAAGTCATCAAAACCGCTGCGTCGCCGTCAGTTTCGGTTAAAGTACCGCAAAACGCCGAAGGAAAGCCCGTCATATTTACGGTTCGGATCGAACATAAGTAGAAAGTGTGCCCAGTCGGAGGGATGTTCCAAAAATGAGATCAAAGCCTTTCACAATATTGCTGAGTTTGTTTGCTTTGTCGTGCGGCATCTTTGTAGTGACAGCCCAGGAGCCTAACGATGAGGTCCGCGGCGCGTTCATCAGCACGCGTCCGAAAACGATGAATACCGGCGCGCCGGCGCGCCGCCGCCGGACTCGTCCTGCTACTTCGGCGTCCGTAACGGTAAAGAGCACGAGCACGGGCGCCGCCAACGCCAACCGTTTGGGCGAAACAAAGAGTGTTGTCGTAAGTAACGCCGCTAAGGCCATCGGACTTGGTTACACGCTCTTTATGCGCGACGCGAACGGCCGCAGCGTGCGCACTGAGCCGACGCGCGAATTCCGCAACGGCGATCGTGTGCGCATTGCCCTCGAGCCCAGCGTGGATGGTTACCTCTACGTATTTCACAGTGAAGGCGACGGAGCGCCGGAGATGATCTATCCCGACCCGCGTTTGGACTCAGGTGAAAACTGGATCGAAGCGCACGTGCCAATCGAAGTACCGTCCAGCGAAGAGATGGACGAGCGTCTGCGCTGGTTTACGTTTTATGGCAACCCCGGCATCGAGCGACTGTATGTGGTGGTGACCAGAGAGCCGATCCCGACGGTTCCCGTGGGTAACGATCTGGTCAGCTTTTGCGCGGCCAACAAAGACAAGTGCCCGTGGCGTCCTTTGCCCGAAGTGTGGTTACGGGTTCAAGGCGCGACGAAAGCTGAGGTTAAGGTGGTAGCGGCCAAATCGTTCGGCCAGCCGCAAAGCGAAAAGGAACAAATCGCAACGACGCGCGGCCTGGGTTTGGATCAGAGCGCTCCTGCGCCGTCGGTGATCCGAATGAGCGCATCGACGAATGCGCCGATACTGGTTACGGTGCTGGATCTAATTCATAAGTAGAGCCTGCGGCTATGCCTCGTTGTCAGAGATGCTGAGGCGCAGCTTCAGAAATTAGAGGTCCTACTCGGAAAGGCAAAGCCTTTCCGCACATCAGGCGGCATAGCCGCTTCTTCAACCATTGGGGAAAGAGGAAGTTGAAGCCATGTTCTTAAGAAAGTCGGCATTGGTAATTGCGTGTTGCTTAGCTGTCTTTTCTTTTCTGTTATTCCCGAGTTCTGCTCATAACATCGTCCCGAACTTGCCCGCACCCCAGCAAACCGATCCCGGCACTGCGCTTAGCCGCGGCCGCTCGCTGCTGAAACAGGGCCACGCCGATCAGGCGCTGGGCTATCTGGAAACCGCACTTAATTCCTACACCCAGGCAAGCGACTCGCGCGGCATAGCAGCCACCCAGGATGCCTTCGGCGATCTCTATCTGATTCAGGGCCAGTACAAGGTGGCGCTCGATCATTATCAGAAAGCTTACGAGGCGTTTGTCGTGGCCAGCGGCAAAGATAAAACCGACGCAGCCGCAGCCAACACCGTGGCCAGCCATGCCGGCTCGACTGCCTCCGCTGCTACCCAAACCGCCGCGAGCACGGCTGACAACGGCTTTAATGCGAACCTGATGCTGGCGAAAATGGGCGACACGAATTACCGCCTGCATCGTCTGAATGAGGCTGCGACGTCCTACGCCATGATGTCGGTCAAAAAACCTGAGAGCGCGGCGGCCAAGGCCACGCGCCGCTTTGGGTTGCCCAGCATCACCAACATCATGTCGGGTGGACGTCCCGCAGTCGACGTGTCGACCAACGCCGCGGTGGGTTTGCTCGAAGTGAAGAAAGAAATGGATGAGTATCGAGTCGCCATCGTCTTCATGACTTACGAGCTGGGGATGGGCCGGCTCGCTTTTGTGAACAACGACCTGGAAGGCGCGCGCAAGCATTTTCAGAATGCGCTCGATGCTGGTGGCGGCTCTCTGCCGGTAGTCGCCAAGCTGGGACAGACCCGGCGATTCCGCGCCGCAGCCCGCACCAGCCTCGGCGATGTGATGTTGCGCGAAGGACGGTACAAGGACGCAGCCAAACTATTTAGCGACGCGGCATCGGGCGCGCAAAAGGATGAGCGCCTCGATTTGATGTGGCCGGCGAAGCGTGGTCTGGGGCGAAGTCTCTGGCTACAGGCTACGCAGGAGAAAGATGCCGGCAAAGCCACGAAGCTGCGCGAAGACGCGCTGGTTGCCTACCGCGACTCGCTAAAGACGGTGGAAGCAATTCGGGCGGGCAGTTTGCGGGCCGACGAATCGCGCACCACGTTTCTGGCTACGACCAAAGACGTCTATGACGAATTGCAGGGCGCGCTGGCTGAAATGGCTCTGTTGAATGCCTCTGCCGGAGCGTTGTCCGGCAAAGCCCTCGAGTACGCCGCTGAATCTTTCAAGATCGCCGAAGCCGGCCGGGCCCGATCGCTTCTGGACATGCTGGGTGAAGTGAATGCGCAGATCACCGAAGGCCTGCCGGCGGATTTGCTGAAGCGCAAGCAGGACAACTTGGATAAGCAACAGGCGATTGCCGAACAACTCACCGGCGTCAGTCTGGCCGCCGAGCAGAAGGAAAAGCCTTCGCAACTCGAGGCCGACCTCGACAAACTTCAGACGGAGTTCGATGAGATTGAAAACCAAATACGCGCCGCCAGTCCGCGCTATGCTTCGCTGACTGCGCCGCAACCACAGTCGCTCGCAGACATCCAGCAGAAGGTTCTGGATGACGGCACAGTGCTGTTGGAATACAGTCTGGCCAGCGACAGTTCATGCTTGTTCGCGGTCACATCATCGAGCGTGGGGCTTTTCAAACTGCCACGACGTTCGGATCTCGATAAGTTGGCTGCGGACTTTCGAGGGCAGCTGATTCCGCCCAAACTTCAGCGGCGCATCGTGGGTATCGATGTCGCAGCTGACCCGCAAAGAGGACTGGGACTGGTCCAGGGGCCGGCCGAAGATCTTCCCGCCTTCGTCGCTGCTTCCAATGCACTTTACAAGGCCGCCGTCGAGCCCGCCGCCGATTTGATCGGCGACAAGCGCTTGTTGATTGTGGCCGATGGCGTGCTGAACTACATCCCGTTCGAAGCGCTGGTTAAGACGACTAACGGCGCGGACTATGCCTCGCTCAGCTATCTCATCAAGACGAATGAAGTCGTTTATGCGCCGTCGGCTTCAGTAGTCGCAGCAATTCGTGGCGGATCCGCGGATCGGGGCAGTAGCCCGACCGTGAGGGAGGGCGTAGCTTCTGGCAAGAAGGTCTTAGTCGTTGCCGATCCAGTCTTCAGCGCCAACGATCCTCGCTTGAAAGGCAGCATGGCAGTTCAGGGCACTGCCGAAGCGCGGGGCTTGGGTCTGGGACTTGAGAGCGCAGTCAGCGACGTTGCCGGCAGCGCCGGCAGCCCGCCTGCATCGGGTGTTTTGCAGCTCGCGCGCCTGTCAGGTACGCGAACTGAAGCAGATGAGATTGCCAGGATAACGAAGGCCGGAGGCGGCCAGGCCGATGTCTGGACCGATCTGAACGCCAGTGAAGACAACGTGCGTAGCCGCGATGTGTCCGGCTATCGCGTGGTGCACATCGCGACGCACGGCCTGCTGGATACCGAGCGGCCGCAGTTCACCGGCGTCGTGCTCTCGCTGGTGGGTAACAAAACGTCTGACGGTTTTCTCCGCACCGATGAGATTTTCAACTTGAGAATGGGTGCGCCCTTAGTGATGCTTTCGGCGTGCGAAACCGGCCTGGGCAAAGAGAAGCGCGGCGAAGGCGTTATCGGTCTGACGCGCGCATTCATGTACGCCGGCGCGCCAACGGTCGGCGTGAGTCTATGGTCAGTTGCCGACAAATCTACGGCTGAACTGATGACTGATTTCTACAAGCGCTTGCTTGGCAATTCGGCGCCGGCATCGACCGCCATGCGCGAAGCGCAGCTCGCGATGATCTCTGGAAAAAAATACAGCGCCCCGTTTTACTGGGCGCCGTTCGTGATCGTGGGTGAGTGGAAGTAGTTGGTGCCGCACGAGGCAACAAGAGTGTTTACTTAGCGTCAAGGAAGCGTCGCGTAGTTATCGCAGAATTGCGCAAGAGTGTAAAGATCGATTCTTCGACCTCAAACATCACGTGTGAAAGTAAATTCTCAGTCCGTGAAGCGGACGGCTGAATCGATACAGAACCGGGAGCGGCATCGAATCGCGATCGCGCAGTGATATCCTGCCTATGCCGTGGGTGCGCCAAACACCTCCGGGAGGCGCATCTGCAAATATTTTTTAGCGACCCGTTCGGGGACGAGCAACACGTCTTCATCCACGTCCTCTGAATCACTTCGCCAGTCCAGGCTCCCGATCGGAAGCTTCGGCGAAACCGCAGCCAAACCAACGCGAGACGAAGTTCCAACCGAAGTTGATTGGCTTTCTATGATCTGTTTGTGAATTAGGGTCTGGGTCCAAAGCATACGCCAGAGCACCGGTCTCGTTTTGGGATGGAATCTGTCCAAAATATCCGCGAGACCCGCGAATTGCGTCCGTATTACAGAGCCTTTCTCTGCGAACTCGGATTCAAACTCCCCATAAGTCTTCCACCTCACTTTTCCGTCTTCGATCGGAACAATCAGGGCGTCGATCAGGTTATCGAGAATGCCGAGGTACAGTCCCTGACGCCAGTATTTCTGTTGGTCGTCCTCTCTTTTCTTTTTCCAACCTTCGACGTCGGGATCATAGTCAATTACTGGGTCAATACTCGCGAAATCGAAGCTGTCAGTGAAAGTTAGATAGAGGAATTTCAACAGCCGATATTGGTTGGCGATGTGGGCGTCCAGGGTTAAATCCACGAAAGTCAATCGCTGCTGAATGAGACGAAAAATCACCAGCGGACAAATCAACTTGTACATCGTCGAGCGCAGATAATATCCATCGCCGTCCAGCCAGTCGGGCAGATCTCCTCGTCGGGCGGTTCGGGCTAAGCTGTAGATCCGATGGTAGGCATGCTCGGAAAGTTCCGCTAACTGAAACAGTAAGGGCTCGCATTCGGCATAGAGCCGCTTGTGTGCGTCATACTCATAATCTCGTCGGGCATCTCGCTCTTTTCCCTGCTGATCGAGCTGTGAGCGGAGAAATTCGAGGTCCTGCTGATTTCTGGCGCTCAATTCCGCTCTGAGTGATTCGAGCCTCGCTTGTGTCTTCTCCACCAAGTCCGACTTGACGGTCTCAAGTTGATTCTGGCTCTTGAGTGTCAATTCGGATTGGACATGCGCCAACTCTGTCTGGTTTCGCTTCGTTAACTCTGACTGTTGCCGCTGCAGAGCACTGTTATTCATTCGGGAGATGAACGCATTTGCAATAACGATCACTGCAGATATTAGAGCGCCTGCGATGGACGCACCAGCGGCAATAAACGCCACGTTGTACCTCACTTCCGGGGGCTCTCCGCCCTGTTGTAAGGCAAGCAGCATAAACAAATTTAGAGGAACGAGCATAATAGTTTCTCCATGCGTGTCATTATTGTGATCAAAGCTCACAGTTTCCTGAGCACAGACGCGCTCACCGCGTGGTAGAAGTGCAGGTTGGAAGACCTCCTGTTGAGGAAGCTGGTTAAAGGTTTTCACTTCGCGATCGTTAGGAGATCGGGAGGTGAGTTAGTGCGAATACCCGGGCTTGTAACGGTTCTCGCTCTGAATGAAACTGAGAAGTGGGACGAGAACCAAAGGAACGTCGCGGATTCTAGCACAATTCTTAGCGATGACGAGAGGAATGTTCAGTTCTAGAAAGGTTGCGCGAGGTTTGGCCCGAAGCAATGCCCAGGGCTGCTCATACGGACACGTCTTGCTAGGATTGCGCCCTCCCTCACGGTCGGGCTACTGCACCGGCGTGCGTGTGACGGTCTTAACTTTGTAAGTCTCTTTCCGGTAGATGGTCCCAAACACCCTGTCCCAGAACTTATTAGTCACACCAAAATTCACGTCCTTCAAACTGTGGTGAATGTTGTGGTGTTTGGTGAGCTCGCGGAACCACTTGTTGGTGATGCTGTAGTGATGCTCAACGTGATGAAAAGTGCAGTAGATGAAGTAGCCCAGGATCAGGCCTGAGAAGACACTCATCACATAATGCATTTGCAAACGCACAGCCAGCACGTACCACAGCAACCAGAACACGCCTGAAGTGATAAACCATGGCATCCCCAACAGCAGCTTCGGTGATTCGTGATGCATCAGGTGACCGGTGTGCGCCAGGGTGTTGCCCTTGTGATAGACGAAGCGGTGAAACGTGTATTCCAGGAGCGTCCAGCTTAAGATACCGACAACAAAGCCGCCGGTTACGGCCAGCACGGCCGTGCGCATAACAAACAATTCCCAGGTTATCAGGAACACCGCCGTCGCCGGATCGGTGATGAAGCCGAACAGGTAATTCGATTTATGGGCGGCGAACCTATTCAAAAACCCCTTGGTGTCGATAAACCCCTCTCCGGATTTCAAACGGTAGAAGGCTTTCAATCGCCGGATTTTCGCGCGGGGGGCGCGATAGAAGAAGAAGCGATCGAAGTTAGTCATAAAGTCCAAGCTGAATTGTCCTCCGCTGTGAAACCGACTATACCATCATTGGCTGACAAAGGTTGGGCAGCAGACTAAAGCGGGTTGCGGACCTTTGTCAACGAAGTTTTGGTTTTGTGCCTGATTTTCGTGTGTTTCAGAAGTCAAATGTAATGGCCAAATCACCTTAGGTAACGCAATGGCACAGTTACCAGAAGCGGCGCGCCGGCTTTTCGCGGCACCCGGTAGACGGTTTGCGGCGGGGGCCCCGATTGGGTGAGCTGACGGCCCTTGGCCGCTCCCGCAGCCTTCTCTTCTTTGGTCCAGGTCTTCCCGGCGCCGCCGACCAATTCGAGCCGCTCAGCCACGCCGCCCCAGAGTTTCTCCCAATTACTGATCTCTCTGTCCGCGATCTTGAGCGGCTGACTGCCGATTTCCAGCGGCAGTCGCTGCGCTACCAGGACGAAGGTAAGGACCTCGGCAACTTGATCGCGTCGATTGCCGGACGGTTGCGCAGTGAAGTAGCTGTACTGGTCTTCCTGCGCGGGGATGTCAATGAGTCTTCCCGGCTCGACCCGGTTGTCGCCACCGCGTGTACGCAGGGTAGGAAAGATCAGCATCGGTTCGCCGAAGCTACCATCGGCGTACTGCTCTCGATCAATGATGTAGAGAAAGCCTGGCCGCGGGGACTCGACAGTGATGCGAATTCGATCTCCGATGTTGAGCGGAGTGTCAGCTTCAATTCTTTCCGGGATCCATTCGGATTGTTTCAAGCCATCGAGCACCAGGACGCGGCCGCCTTCATCGTTTGAGCGCGAGGGCCGCAGCCGCCAAACCGTAACCCCGATCTCTTCGGTGGTTGCTCCTCGGCGCGGGCCGGGATTACGCAGCGGACCGGTGCGGCGATAGACCGGAGGTTTCGTTGACGCGGTGGCGGAACCACTGCCAATGCCGGCCTTGGCTTCTGACAAAGGCCGCGCTTTGTTGAAGCGATCGAGAACAATCTGGCGAGAGTTGGCGTCTTCACTTTTAGTCTGATCTTGCGCGAAAGCAACGGTCACCACGAGGCAAGGCAAAAGAAGAATCATCAAGTTGGAGATTATCTTCACGATGTTTCCTATTGTAGCCAGAGTGTAAATTCGGATTTATTTCCCTGGCCTTCTCCCTTTTCAGGCTTAAGCGTTATCAGGTCACCAATCGACTGAGCGATCTTGCCCGCGGTTTCCGCATCGCTTGCATCCCAGAAACGAAGTTTCCCGGCGTAGTCTTTCCAATTGAACTGCTCGATGCTCACGTGAGCTCCTGATTCTCGCAGACGTTCAGCTACCTTAGTGGCGAGGGCCATTTGGTTGACACCCTCCTTGTTTCGGTACCTTATTACTATCCTAAAGCCGAGAAAAGGGCGCGGCTTTGCAGTCACTGTGGCAGCCGCCAAACTTCCAGCGCGAGTCCTGGCCAAATCCGCGAATTCCCCCTCAGGATATCGTTTCAAATACAGCCTGAAATCATCAGGGTTCGCGCTATCCTTGATCGAATTCCAAAAAGCGAGCTCGGTTGCGGTCCTGTTGTTTGCCCGAATCTTTGGTTCAGCCGGTTTGGCAGACCGTTCAAGAGTACTAATTCTGTTTTTCGCGAGGGAAGCAAACTGGCCACTCGGATATTTCTCGAGATAGGCTTTGAAGTCCTCAGATTGGGTGCTGTGCTTAATCGTTTCCCAGTAGCTTAACTCAAATGCCGCGGAATCAAATTTCGTTTCGCGCGGCATTGTCGCCTTTCCATTACTCGCAGGCGCTATAAAATAAAACAAGCCGACCAGAGACGATGCCTCCCAGGGAACCTGTTTGTTTGCGGTGCGCTTCATCACTTCGGCGCGCACATGCATGAACATTTCAGTGGCGGTCACCCCGGGCACGCGCATCGCTTTCAACAATTCTGAGGTGTAAAGGCCGTTGCTGCCCTCGCCGTCAGCCGCCACTCGACCCGGGGCGGTCGCATAGGCGATCAAAGTTCCGGTCGGGGCATCGACTTGGGCGAGGCCATCGCTGGCTGAGCGAAAGCTCCGTCGAAAGGGATTATTGCGGCAGGCATCAAGGATTACGATGTTTAGACCATTCTGGGCTTCGTCCATGTAGTTCAGCACCAGACTGATGTCCACCCCCCAGTTTTCAACATCAGCTTCGCTACTAATGTCAGCATCCACTGGAATGATGTAGTTATTGCCACCTGTCTGCACGCCGTGTCCGGCGTAATAAAAGAGACCGTTCCCCCCGGATTTTAGCTGCTGTCCGAACTCGCGAATCAAACGTTTCATCTCGCGCTGACTGACGTTAACGCCACTCAACACCTCGAAGCCCAGCAGCTTCAAGGTAGCGGCCATGTCGCGCGCATCATTGGCCGGATTCTTTAGAGTTGGTGCGTTGGTGTAAGAGCCGTTTCCGATTACCAGCGCCAGCCGCCGGACAGTCTGAGAACGCGGGGGTTGCACCAATTGGCGATCGGGCACTTGCTGCGCGAGCGAGCGTAGACCAGGCGACCACAAGAGGAATGCTGCTGCGGTGAGGAGTAACATGCGGGCCGCTTTCCTACCGCTGCGGCGATGCTGGCGGTCATTGAGGTGCAAGCCTTGGGTTATCGCAGGCGCCCACTCAACAGGATTGGGTCGTCCGGGCTGGGACGTTGATACAAGGATCTTCGAGCTCATGGTTTCTTACCTGCCTGATCCAGTTTGCACGCGGCCCGAACAGCCTCAACGATGATCTTGCTTTCCTTACCGCCCTTTGCCTGAAAATTGTGGTTCTCGTTGCCGACCTTGATTCGAAATTTGTGAGGCATGAATCCACCATTGGCCTTGGCTTCGCTGATCTCAGAGCACGGAAATACCCACTTGTTGTTATCGGGCTCACCCGCCGCTGCAAAATAGACCTTGGTCGTTGAGATATATAGCATTCCGCGGGTAGCCGACGCGGTGGTGCCATTCTTCACTTCGAACTGCGTTACCTGCTCGGGCGCGGTCTCTCTGGTTGTCTCGCCGGCCCTGTCTTTGGCTGCCGTCGTCAAGCTATTTATCCGGCTGTTTGCCAAATCGATAAAGGCGCCTTCGGGATATTTCTTTGCGTACAGCTTGAAATCTTCCGGGTTGGTGCTGTTCTTGATCGAGTCCCAAAAGGCCAGCTCGATTGCCGTACTATCGGTTAGCGGCGCGGTTGAGTCGCCAGACTTGGTTGCCGTATCAGGGCCACCGATGCGGTTTTTTGCGATCGAAGCAAACTGCCCATTCGGATATTTTTCCAGATAGGCTTTGAAGTCGTCGGCATTCGTGCTGTTCTTAATCGTTTCCCAGTAGCTCAACTCAAAGGTAGCCGGATCAACTTTCGCGTCGTTCGCCGTCGCGTTAATGCTATTTGCTCCGCTGAAATAAAACGAACCTGTCAGCGATGAAGCCTCCCACGGGACTTGCTTGTTCGCCGTCTGCTTCATCACTTCCGCGCGGACGCGCATGAACATTTCAGTCGCGCTAAGCCCCGGCACACGCATCTGCTTCAACAACTCCGAAGTGTAGAGCCCATTCTGGCCCGCGCCATCAGAAGCGACTCGACCGGGCGCAGTTGCATAAGCAATCAGCGTCCCGGTTGGCGCGTCCACTTGCGCCAAGCCATCGCTGGCTGATCGAAAGCTGCGCGCGAAAGGATTGTTACGACAGGCATCGAGGATCACGATGTTCAAGCCGTTCTGCGCGTCGTCCATGTAATTCAGTACGAGACTGACGTCCACGCCTGAATCTTCGACTTCGGCTTCACTCTGGATTTCCGCATCAACCGGAATCAGGTAGTTGCGGCCTTTGGACTGCACGCCGTGCCCGGCGTAATAGAAGAGTCCCGACCCTCCGCTCTTCAATTTCTGTCCGAATTCTCGAATCAGACGTTTCATATCGCGTTGATTGGCGTTGATTCCGCTGGTTACGTCAAAGCCCAGCGCCCGCAGGGTCGCGGCCATGTCGCGCGCATCATTCGGCGGATTTTTCAAAGGTGGCGCGGTTGTGTACGCGCCGTTGCCGATTACTAATGCGATTCGCTTGGCGGTGGTGGGATTTGCTGTGGCGCTCTGTACTAGCTGGCGATTAGGCTCCTGCTGAGCGAGTGAGCCCGTGCCAGGTAACCAGACCAGAACACCCGCGGCGGCGAGCGTTAAGATCGACGCCGCGATCGCCGATACACTTCGTCGTTTATGCATGGATAGGTTTTCCTTCACTTCAAACGCACATGTCAGAAGCCGCGAGCGAGCTCAGTGCGGACAGGATGTCCGCGCTCCATTCTCAGTGATGCTCCAGTTCGATATAGTTTACCAGCAACTCGCCCTTGCCTTTAACGGTTGTTTGCTTCTTTGCTGAGTCCTTGGTTGTTTCCGGTTTCGGCGACGAGTGCTTCCCCAAAAACTCGCGCACGCGCCGCGCCGCGGCTGCGTCTTTGATTTCACCCTGGTCTTTCGCGTTGACCACGCTGGTCACCGCTTCCAATTCCTTCACCGGATTGGCCGCCCAAACCAGCCAGAACTTCTCAGTGCCCTGGTGGTCGTCGAACCTCATCCACGCCGTTTGCAAATTCTGATTCGTTATCACGCGCGGCGAGCCACCGTTGGTGTTCGCCTCAGGGAAGAGCACATTATAGGTTGTCTCACCATCGGCGGCCGGACCTTCGTTCAGCAGGTAAAGATAACCTTCCTGCGGGCTGGAAAGGTTCATGCGAAACTTCCAGCCATTCTCGAAAATTTCCTGGCCCGAGGAGTTGAACTCGTCCTGATAGGGCTTGCCGTCGCGCATCTTCTGAACGGTCAACGAATAGGCGAACGAGCGCTCGTTTGCGGCAGCACCACCCTTTCCAAACAGGGCCTCACGTTTCCAGATCACAATCGCCGCAGCCGACGCGATCACGGCAAACAGAGCCACACCGGCGATCACTTTCATCGAGGATCGTGACGGCGCCGATTCATCCGCCACAGACATCGACGGATAGACTGAACCACCGAGCGTATCAACCTGGGCCGGTTCATAGCGCACGGCGATGGTTTTTGATGAAGGTTCTTTTGCCGGCAAATCGGCGGTCTGGCGCACAACCGGATTCGAATCAGTTGCCAGTTGAGTCGCGGGAACCTGCGCGCGATCCACGCGACTGCGATCAAATGAAGCGGTGTCGCTTCCCAGGGCGCGCGCCAGTTGATCACCCAGCTCGCGAGCCCGGGGAAAACGCTCTTTCGGATCAAAGTTCAGCGCGCGCAGAATGATTTGGCCGGCTTCCTCCGGCAGGCTGGGCCGCAGGTCTGTAGGCTTGATACGAACTCCGGCGCGTTGCATCTCCAGCAACTCGAATCCGGTTTCAGGATTGAAAGGTCTTCGTCCGGTAACCAGTTCGTAAGCGATGGCGCCGAACGCGTAAATATCCATCGCGGCGGACACCGGACGGCCGCTAAGTTGCTCGGGCGCCATGTAAGAAACCGTGCCCGCGGTCGCGCCGGTCAAAGTGCTGTCGGCGATCAGAGAGTCTTTAAGCTTGGCGATGCCAAAGTCGATGATCTTAACCTGCTCCTCACCGTCGCCGTAACTCTGCAACATGATGTTTTCCGGTTTCAGGTCACGGTGAAAGATTCCCTTATCATGAGCTGCGCTCAAAGCTCGGCCAATCTGCTTGATTAACTCCGCGGCCCGCTCCAGGAAAATCCCCTCCGGTTTGATCTGTGAACGCAGCGTGGCTCCGTCGATGAACTGCATCACCAGATAAGGTTTGCCGTCCGGCAGCTCGCCGGTGTCCAGGATGCCGACGACGCCCGGATGATCGACCCGCGCCAGGGCTTCTTTTTCCTGTTGAAACTTTTGCACTACCCAGGAATTCTGAAAGGACTTTTCCAGCAGCACTTTGATCACGACCGGTTTGTCATGAAGCTTCCGATCGCGTGCCAGATAAACCACGCCGACACCGCCCTGGCCGAGTTGCTTCTCGATGAAGTAACGCTCGTCAAGTAGTTGTCCAATCAGTTGTGGCTGTTGAGGCAGATTTGTTTCGTTGAGAGGAACGGTCGAGGTTTCGTTCTGAGTCTGCGTCTCTTCCTGTGATCTATCAAAGGTCATGCGGCGGATTGTAATGCCGGAGTCTTAAAAACTTAAAGAGAAGTCAGCAGCAATTCTGCCCGGAAGTTCCAACTCATCTAGTCAGCGGCGTTGGAAAATTGCCGGCGCCTATTTCATCTCAGCGGTCCGGTGGGAACTACTTATTGATTCGCGTCATCTTGCAGGCTTCGATGATCGCGGTCAGCACATTCGCCGTGATATCGACTATTGGCGTCTTCACAAATAGTCCCTGGCCCCCGGTTGACGTGTAAAAAGTAACTTCATTGTCCTTTCGGTTTTCGCCCGCGATGATCAGGTTCACGTGTGGCGGCTGGAAAGCAGATTGGCCGGCCTCGGCGCGTCTGATTTGGGTGCACTGATAGACCGCGTTTTTCTTGTCATTCTTGTCCGAACGGTTCCTTACTTCGAACGAGATGGTGCCGGGCGCGACGATCAGGGTCCCTTTGGTCCGGCCCTCGTCGAGCACATCAAACAAATGGGTATTGCGCGCGCGGTCCTCTGCGGCCGCGTTGGCCTTGGCTTTTTCCCGCTCGTTTACTTCGGCTTCCAAAGACGCGATCCGGCTGTTCGCTAGTTCGATAAACAAACCGCCGGGGAACTTCGTTATGTAAGCTCTGAAATCCGAAGGGTTCCGGCTGTCCTTGATGGCGTTCCAATAGACCATTTCCATCGATTCGCCGCTTGTGGTATTCCCACTAGGCCGGACTGCGTTGGAGCGCGACTTTGCCAGCGCGGCGAATTGGCCATCGGGATACTTGTCCAGATAGGATTTGAAGTCTTCAGGGTTGTTGCTGTTCTTAATCGTTTCCCAATAGGACAGCTCTATCGCGGCGGGATCGACGGTGGCGATGTTAGGCGTCGAGGTGTTGTTAGCCATTGAAGCTGAGTTCGTCACGGCCAGAACCAATTCGTCCGCGCGGTATCCTTCGATAATGGCAAACGGCTTTTGCTGCTTGGTTGATCCGAGATCGACCGTAATCCGCTTCGGCACCGTCTCCTGGACATACTTCACCAATTGAGAAAGAGTGACCTCGCCCTTGTCATTGGCGGCTCCGCCCTTCAGTCCTTCGACCACCGCCCAACTGAAATAGCCCTGCTTCTTTTCCGTGTATTCGTAGGCGCGCTGGCCGATGCCTGTGGCGTACATAGTGGCGAACGCCTGCACCTCGCGGTTACGCACATCGAAATTGAAAGCGTTGGTGTACGCGTTGCTCAAAGGATTTGGCGCATCGGCACGACCGCCGGGATCGTTGCGGCAAGCATCGAGTAGCAGCAGAACCTGGCCCACGCCGGTCTCCTTGATCCAACTCTTGACGCGAGACATGCTGATTGCAGTCTCTTCGAGAAAGGAGATCTGGTCGCTGATCTGGGCGTCGGCCGGCAAGAGGAAAGCCTGTCCGGCGCGTTCCATTCCGTGTCCCGCGAACGATACCAGCAGCAACCCGTCCTTTGGCACCGCGGTGCTGAGGTTAGACAGACGCCGCAAAATGTTGACGCGGGTTGGCTGGCGTTCGACCGGCTGGTTGGTCGCCAGAAGGATCACCTGGTCTTGCGGAAAGCCGGCGTAACGCACCAGCGCATCGGCGATCATCCGCGCATCGTTGTCTGAGCCTTTGAGCGGACTGATCTGCGGATCGAGATACTTGTCTACTCCGATCACCAGGGCCCAACGCTTGGGACCAACCGGCAGGGTGGTGACTTGGTTTGATTGCGCTGGAGGCGAACTGGTTTGAGTCGACGCGGTGGTCTGCGATTGTGACGGCGGCAGTTGTTGCAGTTGGCGCGAAGTAGGTTCGGTCGTTTGGGTTGTGGCCGGCGCCGAAGTTTGCGGGGCCGTTGTTTGCGTCGCGGGTGCAGATTCCTGTTTGGGTTTGGCCTGAATCGTTTCCACCAGACGCGGAACCGGCTTTTCCGCCGGCGCCTGAGTTGTCGACGGCGCGGTCGAACTCACCGTTGCGGTCTCACTGGTTGTCGATTGAGTAGTGTTGGCGCTAGCCAACGAAGTCTGAATTTCCTTTTCCAGCTTGCGTGCAAGTTTCGCATCCACGGTATTGAGTTTCTTCAGTTGCTCGCCCGCCAGATCAGCTTTGCCCATGCGGGCGTAAGCCTGTCCCAGGCCATAATAAGCTTCCGCATAGTCAGGCTTGATTCTGATCGCATTCTTCAGAAAGCCGATCGACTTTTCAAAGTCCTCGCCTCGCAGATAGGCATATCCGATCCCATAAAAGGCTTCGGCAAAATTCGGATCGAGGCTGGTTGCCTTCACCAGCGGGTTAAAAGCCTCGCCGTGCCGGCCCATGGCGTTGTAAAAATAGCCGAGATCAAATTGAGCTTGCGCGTCGTTGGGCGCCAGTCTCACTTGCTCTTTGTAGGCGACCAGGGCCTGTTCTGAGTTGCCGCTGTTGAAATACGCGTCGCCAAGTCCACCGTAGGCAGGCGCATAGTTAGCATCAAGTCGAATTGCAATTTTGTAAGCGTCAATCGCTTCCGACCACTTCTTCTCTTCGGCCATCTTTTCGGCTTCGTCAACGAGTCCGGCGGCGCGACTCTCAGATTTGCGCGGAGCCTTACCTCGTTTTTGACCGTAGGCGATGTTGGTTGTGACAAGAGAAAGCAGAAAAAGCAAAGTTAAGATCTGCTTTAGGAAGGGGGGTGACGATTTCATGAACTTCTCCTCGTGCTCAATATTGAGGACCGGATCTCAAGATCCCGGGGACGATAATACCCGTGGTCTGGACTGTGCCCATAGGCTAGGGCCTACGGCCCCGCTTGTCAACGGGATTGTAGAACCCGAGGCGAGGGTTTAAGATGAGTTCGCGCTGCTAAAATCGCGAGTCTCCCTATGACTAATGGCTTCATCGAAATTAAGGACACCGAATCGCTGGATAACTTCCTGGCGCAATCAAACGACGCTCCAAAAATCATCTTTAAGCACAGCAACTCTTGCGGGATCAGCAGCCAGGCCTACACCCAGCTGACCCGACTCGGCCGGACGTTGGGGATTGTGACCGTACAGGAGGCGCGCGGGGTGTCGGATGAAATCGAAAAGCGAACCGGAGTCGGGCATGAGACGCCGCAGCTTTTTATCTTTAGTAAAGGTAAGGTGAGGTGGACGGCCTCGCACGGGCAGATTAAGGCCGAGGCGGTTGCAGCGGCGTTTGAAGAGATCCGGGCAGCAGACGAGCCGGTAATGTCAGGAGCCCGACCGTAATTAAGCGTTTCAATGGTTGATATCGGACAACGGCGCCAGGCGATCGAGCCGCGGGAAATCTTTCAGGAAAGCAACACGAGTCTGCGAATCACCTGGGCGGATGATCGCGTATGCAACTTTGAAGCGGCATCGTTGCGCCGGGCCTGTCCCTGCGCCCAGTGTGTAAACGAATGGACCGGACAGCGGACATTGAAACCTGAAGCCGTCTCTGATGAAATGCAAATCAACGACGTGACGATCGTCGGACGTTACGCTTTGAATTTTCGCTGGAGCGACGGACACGAAACTGGCATTTATAGTTTTCAGTATCTACGCGATCTTTGTGAACAATGAACCGTTTAGAAGCGGGATCGGTTCCTGCTTAACCCCGGCGGACAAGTCCGCCATCTAAACGAGGAGGGTTCTTCCCCCATGCCCGACTTGCAACAGATTCTGATCGTAAGCGATCACACGCCGGAGGAGTCCACCCGGGCCACGCTTGAGCAACGCGGGTTCGCAGTTGCGCTCGCACCTGATCTCGAAAGCGCGTATGGACAACTGCTTGGATCTGCCTTTGACCTGGTGATTGTAGATGTGGCGCACGCGGCGGACGGCGTTGAGTTCGTCAGGCGCCTGCGAGCCACGCCTAAGCTAAGTCAGACTTTTGTGCTGACGCTGGCTGAGTGGGGCACGGGCCAGCCGACGCTGGCGCTAACGGAGGGCGCCGACGCGTTCGAGCCCAAACCAATCGATGCCGCCCGCTTGGCCGGCGCGGTTGAGAAACTGTTGCGACAGAGAGTGGCAAAGACCGCTGCGGCCACAAACCGAAATGAGTGGTTTAGAAGCAAATGATTGAAAGAGAAGGGTATCAGAAGCCCGACCGTAAGGGAGGGCAGGTTACCCTGGCAGAGACCCTTCGACGTAACGGTTAATCACCAGGGGCCAACAATAACTATCTTATGAATGAACGAGACTTTTTTAACGAGAAGCAGGAAACCAAAATCGCTTCCTTTTCGTGTCCGCATTGTCGCCAGCGCGCCGAATACGAAGTGCGTTGGATCAGAAGAACCAAAAAGCCCGCACCTCCGCGGGGCGCCGGTGAACAGGATAAGCGACAATTTCAAAACTCGCGCGACTATATGGTGCGCGTAGACGATATGCTCGCCTGTCGCAGTTGCCGCAAGCGCTTCGACATTCCGAGCTCCCAGTCGGTCGTATTCATCTAGTAGGACAGACTTCAGTCTGTGAATGTTCGTTTGTTTACCCGCCGGAAAAGTATTTCAGTTGGAGTCTCTCGTGAATTCTTGCCCTTGACCGGATTCGCGTTCTTCACGCCAGCCAATTAAAGAAGCCTCTGAACAAAATTATTAATAAACCCGACGAGCCCGCGAGCTTAAGTACGCAAGGACCGGTCTGGGGTACCCAGAGTCCTCCCGCATCGACTCTGGCCTGGGGATTGCTCAAGGGAAGCCGTTCGAAAGAAAAACCAGGGTGGATGAAATGCAGAGAGAAATAGCAGCGGGTTCGCTGGGCAAGACTGACCTGCCTGAGTGGTCTGGGCGAGTTTACGGCAAACAGGACTTTGCCGGGGCAGGGAAGACCAACACCGGGTTGCTGGTGCCGTTGGAGCGCCGCCTGGCCAGGTTCGTACTTCCGCGGGTACCGGGCTGGCTGGAGACTTATCACCTGACCCTGCTGACGCCGGTGTGGTCAATACTCATCGTGGTCTTCAGCTACTTCGCTGCGCGCGACTTGCGCTGGCTGTGGATAGTCAACGTGATGATTGTTTTTCATTACTTCACCGACCATTTCGACGGCAAGCTCGGCAAGTTCCGCAACACGGGCTTGCGCAAGTGGGGCTTCTACCTGGACCACTTGTTCGACTACGGCTTTCTCTGTTCGATCCTGATCGGTTACTCGTTCCTGATACCGCAGCGGACGATCTTTGCCATGATGCTGGTGCTCTGCGTGTTCAGCGCTTTCATGTTTCACACCTTCCTGATGCTGGCAGCGACCGAAGAATTCAAGGTCAGTTTTTCCATTTTTGGCCCGACGGAACTGCGCATCGCGCTGATCGTTGTTAACGGGCTGATGGTCAGATTTGGCACCCGGGGGCTGAATGGCGCCTTGCCGTGGGTGGCCAGTTGTGGCACTGTAGCGCTAGTCCTCCTGGCTTATCGGGCTCAAAAGAAGCTCTGGCTAAGCGATATGCAGGCCAAGCAGGCTGACCGCGAATGAACCGCCCCCCTGGAATTTCCTACAACCAAACCCGGTTGAGTAGCGTCTAATTGTTGCTCTTCCGGGAACAGGTCAAATCAGGAACGGAACTTTCAAAGAGATTTTTCGTTAAGTTTATTTCAATAACAATCTGCTCCCCTCTAAGTTTATGTCTGTGAAAAAAGTAAAAGTTGTGAAGCGCGCTGAGCGCGGCCAGCGAAAAGCCGGCAGCGCCAAAGTCGCCCGCGAGGCTGCCAGCAAAGCGGCTCGGGATATGGTCAATACGGTTACGAACTGGGTAAGTGAATTCGAACAACGGCAGCGCGCAGAAACCGCGACGGCCGTCGAAAACCTCATCCGCTCTCGCCAACAGCCCAACGAAGCCTAAAGCTCGCTCCGAAAACCACTCAAACGCTGGATCGCGGCTTTGCGGCCCGATGTGCGGAAAGCCTTCGGCTTTCCGGCGCGCCACGAGATTTTCTTTGAGGCTCGCCCTCGAGGCGAAGCCTCAGAAAACTCAAAGTGGGTCTGTCCCGGAAAGGCAGAGCCGTTCCGCACATCCGGCGGCAAAGCCGCAAACGCTTCTTAGATTCTGTGCGGGTGTGATAGCTCATAAACTGTTTGACAGTAGCGGCGGGTGGCGCTAGCATCCCCGTGTCAATCGCCCTTGAGACATCGCGATGAAGTCTTCACGCTCCAAGAGCCGGAAGCGGAAATCGATCATTAGTTCCATTCGCCGGCCACTCGCGCCTCCCGGGCACCCGCTGACCGAGGCCAAACCGGCCGAAAAGGCGCGCCCGGCGGGACGCAAAGCAAAACACAAACACCGACCGGAAAAGTTGGAGATGCAAGAGGAGTACTGACCGGGAGATCTTTATGAGTGAAATCGGTCAGGTTTTTATCACTCGTTCCCGGTATCACTTTGCCGAAGATTTTCTGCCCAAGATCGAACGCTGCCTGGAACTGCTCAAAGACGAGCAGATTTGGTGGCGAGCCAATCCACAGTCAAACAGTATCGGTAATCTGCTGCTTCATCTCAGCGGTAATGTCCGGCAATGGATCGTCTCAGGAGTCGGCGGAGATTCGGACGCGCGCGATCGCGACTCGGAGTTTGCTCAACGTGAAGTCATTCCTCGCGATGAGCTTCTCAGCAAACTAAAACAGACACTGAGTGAAGCCGACACAGCCCTGGCGCGGTTCGATAGCGACCGGTTGCTTGATCGTCTGGAAATTCAGGGCTGCGATGTTACGGCCCTGGAAGCTATTCTGCACGTGGTCGAACATTTCTCGATGCACACCGGACAGATCATCATGATGGCCAAATTCTTCGCCGAGGTCGATTTGGACTTTTATGATTTCTCGGGCCCGGCGCCGGTGCCGAAATGGAATCGCGCGCCTTGACGTAAAGCGAGCCGCCTCTTGCGAAAGAGACTAAATTCTATGCTACATTTAGGACGCAATAAGTGAATCACACCTGGAGGCTGATTCTGAGATGACCTACGTTGTTGCCGAGCCATGTGTTAAGTGTCGTTATACCGACTGTGCAATGGTTTGTCCCGTCGATGCGTTCCATCTCGACGACGATATGCTGGTGATTAATCCCGACACTTGCATCGATTGCGATGCCTGCGTTCCCGAGTGTCCGGTCGAGGCAGTCTTTGCCGAAGACAAAGTGCCCGCTGAATGGGCGAGCTTTACGGAGATCAACCGAGAGCGCTCGTTGAGCGGCCTACCCATTTTCCCCAGTAATGCCGCCAAGCTTGATCCTTTATGTCACTAAGGAAGGACAGACGCGACTAGATTTCAATCCGGCGCGCCGGCCGCGGCCAACTAAAGCGGCTGTCGCGCCCTCTTAGTATTTCCGAGGAACACGGCTTGCAGTCAGCCAGGTCTCAACTCCGTTGGTGATAACTGCAAGAGTGCCAGAGCATCAGGATTTGAGATCTGAGATCTAAAAACCAAATGAGAAAGAGCACGAAGCGCTTGTTGGGCGGTTTAGCTCTGGCAGCCGGTGCTATGGGAGCGATTGGAGCAGTCGTGATGAAGAAGAACGAGTCCAGCCGCGAGCGCCGTCGCCAGCGCGCCACGCCACCAGATCGTTGGGCGCGGCCGGGAATGACCGTAGTCTTTCGCGCGGAGGTAATGCCCGGACGTGAGGCTTCCGAACGTACTTATCAAGTGACCAGCCTGTTGCCCAGCGGGCGTGTTTTATTGGAAGGCGTTTCCGGTGAGCACGCCGAAAATGAGTTCCAGCGGATTAGATGAGCAAAGAGGTAAGAGCAATCGCCTGGCTCTTTAAGCCGGGCTCTTAGCCGCCGTCACCATTCATACACCCGACCGGTTTCCATCACGCTTAGCTTTTCAATTCCCAACGCCGTCAACTCTGAAATAATCACATCTCGGTAGGCAGGTTTTATGTGCACAGCGAGAATGTCCATGCCGTTGTGATCCAGCTTGGTCAACTCTTTGCTGAGCATTGCCGGAGTCAAATGTTTTGACGCGGCGGCGAGCTGGTGCATCGCATTCGGGAACGAAGCTTCGATGAACAAGGCGTCGAGGTGCGGCGCTCGATTGATCAAGACCCAGAACTCTTCGGTCTCGGCGGTATCGGAACTGAACGCTACGGTCGTTTGGCCGTCAGACACGAGCAAGCCCACCGTGGGCACTATGTGATTGACTTCAACCGCGGTTACGCGCAGGTGAGCCACGGCAAATTCCTGGTGCAGCTCGAAAGGCACGTACTTCATGACCGGTCCGCGCTCGTTTTTCAGTTCCGCAAAACGCGGGTAGACATTGTCGTTGAAAACATCGCGCTCCAGGAGATCGATAACTTCCTGCGTGGCATGAATACGGATTGGCTGTTCCAGTTCGCCGAAAAGATCGTCCACAAAGATGGGTAGGCTGGCGATATGATCCATGTGCGGGTGCGTGACGATCACATCACGCACGGTGCGGCGCTGTGCCGGCGAAAGGGCTATGCCGATGCTGCCGGCATCAACCGTCACCCGGTCGTCTAACAGAAAGCAAGTTAATCGCTGCGCCGCATTAGCGCGCCCCTTGGCATCGAACGAACTGGGTAACAGTTGAATATGCAAGTGTCGGTGTAGTTAAGTTTCAGACTCGGTTAGAGCGCCCCAAGTATAAGCCATCCCCAGCCACGCCGCGAAGGTTTTCGTCGCCCTCAATCACGGCTAACGACGCGGCGTCTGCGAAGATCCTAGTTTCTGACGCAGTTCCTGCAAGGTTGCCAGGTACATCCTTTCGCGCTCTTGCGCCGAGTGCGGATAGCGCTCGATTCCGCGCGTCACCCGGCTGCGGTGAAATGCCAGCTCGCTGGCGATCTGATTACATCGCATACGCGTGCGCCACATCGAAAAGCCGCGCGTGGTAAGCACGCTCCAGGACATTCCCATCCGCCCGCGAATTGTGCAGAGCTTGTCGTATTCGGGCTGGGTGAAAAAACCGGCTTGAAAATCGGGATAGAGAAACTGGCGCACGATGCGTCCCTCGCGCCGCAGTGAAAAGAAGATCACCATCAGGGTGATAATGAATGCCGGCCCCATGACGATGAAATACGCGGCAAAGAAACCCAGGCCCCCGCCATAGGTCGCCGATCCGTTCCAGGTAGCATGCATCAGGATCGCCAGCATGAATCCCAACACGGGCATGAAGATCTTGATAAAACCATTATTCGATTGACGTGCCCAGCCCAATCCAATCCCGGTCATGCTGGTGAATAGGGGATGAGAAAAAGGCGCCGCCATCCCGCGCAGCACAATGGTGAATGTCAGAATTCCGGTTCCCTCTCCGACGGCCCGGCCGTAGTAAAGTACGTTTTCGGTCATGGCAAACCCCAGGCCGACCATGCCCGCATAGACTATTCCGTCCACAATGCCGTCGAATTCGTCTCTCTTCAACAGGAAGAGCACGACGAGGATGCAGGCCTTGGCGCTCTCTTCCACGATGGGGGCGGAAATCACGGCCCCAAAATTCTGGCCGACGCGCGCGTCATTGGTGGCGGCGGCCGCCATAATCGAAAGGCCAGTGTTGAAAATGAAAGCTACCAGCACGGCGATCACCGCTCCCCAGAGGAACGCCGTCGCCAACATCCAAAGTGGTTCAGATTCGTAGCGATCTATCCAGAGCACCAACATGACGTAGATGGGAACCGGGAGAGTGGCACAGATCAATCCGATAATCATTTCCGATAGTCCGGTTTCCGCGCCGATTAGAAGCAACACAACCATTCCCAGCAAAGCAACAATCATCAGCGCAAAGATCGCCAGAACTATCTTCAGCGCGTTTTGATGACCGGATGACTTAATTGCGGCTGGGCGCAGTGGTGGGCGAGCAGCGTCAGGCATGAAGGCTTTGTTCATTTCGGTTTGATGGACCTGCTACTGGAAACGCAGTATAGCCAGATTTGCCGTGGGCGGCCAGAGTAGAGAATCCCTCCCCGCTCGCCGTCCAACGAGCGCGAACGAACCCGCCGGTTGAGCGCCTTCTAATCAGCGCGCACACGTTAACGCGCGACCACCGTCAATCGAGTAGGTCCCGCCGGTTATCCAGGATGCTTTGTCGGACGCAAGATAAAGCACCAGCTCGGCTATCTCTTTTGGATCGCCCACTCTTCCAAGCGGGTGCGTCGTCTTTGAGTGCTCAAGAAAACGGTCGTAGTCTTCTCTGCTCATACCACCGCGTTTGTGAATCTCCGTGACTACAACACCGGGATTCACGGCGTTGACGCGCACGCCTTTAGGCGCAAGTTCAAGCGCCGCACAGCGAGTAAGCTGATCAACGCCGGCTTTCGACACACAGTACGCAAGCACGCCGGGAAAGGATCTCAGCCCGGTAACGCTGGAGACGTTAACGACGTTGCCTTTGGTCTTTACCAGGTGCGGCGCGGCAATCTGCATCAGGTAAAACACTGCTCGCAGATTAACATTCATCATCGCGTCCCAGGCTGTGAGTGAAGTATTTTCTATTGTGCCTGAGGAAATGTGCCCGGCTGCGTTTACCAGCACGTTCAGGTCGCCAAACTTATCGATCGCCTGATCAAGCGCGCCTTGGACGTGACCTTCGTCTGTAACATCGGCCGTGATTGCCAGCGCGTCCGCGCCGGCTTGATCGAGTTCGAATTTGAGCGCTTCCAACGCGGACTGGTCGCGACCCAAAGCTACAACTCGAGCAGAAGCCTGACCGAACCTGACAGCCACCGCGTGACCAATACCTGAAGTGGCGCCTGTGACCAGGACTACCTTGCCTGCGAAACCGTCGTCCATCGATTGTTCCTTTCTTCGCTACGCCAAAAAGGCGAACTCAGCTACAATCAAAAGCCCGGCCAGAGATTTAAGTTATGTATTTGGACATATTGACATACGTAGCCGAGAATTGACTATAATTTCCCAACGGTCAGGCAGGTAATTCAGAAGCGCCGTTAATTCTTTATTCCTATTCGACTTGAGAGTACGTCTGATTCGTATTCGAACGACAGAAATCAGCAGCCTTCCGTCTCAGTAGTAAGTAGTCCCTCTTCACAAGGAAATAGGAAGAGTTGCCAATACAACCTGCAGAACCAGAATCATACTCATCGGGGTCGCGCGACACTCGTGCGTTTGCTTCCCGACGCCGTCACGATTTCGTGGGTACGTCCTCGCTTTCCGGCTACATGACCGCGGCCGCGGCTGCTTCGGCGGCACTGTTTTTTGTTCTCTGGTGGATGTTGCAGGCCGAGGAAACTCCCTGGGTGCCAGCCGGTTTGGCCGCCAGTGTCGTGATGCTGGTTGCCGCCCTGGGGCGAGTGGTGGTCATGCGGCGCGCTCGCACGCGGTATGCACGCGACCAAGACAGGCAGGAATGGTACGGGCGAACTACCAGCGGGCGGGCGGGCAACCGCGGGAACGGTCGGGCGAATTCACGTTCAGCAAGTTTACATTCAGCAGCGCTGCGCGCTCTGCAAAAGCAATCGGCCGCCGTTGACGCGACGGATTCAGCTCCGGAAGCTCACCGTGAGCTCTACGAGCTGTGCACCGAGTTCCTGGCGGGCGCCGAACAAGCCTCACATTCACCCGGCCTGTCGCCGGAAGGCCGGCTGGCGTTGCGCGCGGGTCAGGAGCGGGCGCGAACTCTGCAGAAACATCATCTATTGAGCTGGGCGCGTGCTTCGGCGCTTGCTTTTACTCGTGAGGCGCAACAACGCGCCCGCCTCTATGAAAAGGTCGAAACGGCGAATCGGGCGCTGGACTGTATCGACTCAGCTTTGAAGGTTTATCCGGAAGAGGACGAACTGAACCGATCAGCGCGCGCGGTGCGTGAATTCATTACTTCCAGCCGGATAGCGCATTGGGTTGAATTAGCGGAGCGGGCAGCTTTCAAAGGCCATTACCGGCGGGCGATCGATTGTTATCGGGATGCGTTGTTTTTTCTTACCCGCGACGGCCCGGACCAGGACCGCGAAGCCGGAGCCGAGCGAATTTCCCGGGAGATAGAACTGTTGCGGGCCAGACTGGTGACCGAACGAGCCATCGGAGGTTCAAGTAACGGTGGCACTTTGAATAAGTCCCGGCGGTCGTGATTTCCGACGAATTCTGACCTCACGCATCGGCCCTCAAACTGAGGCAAACAAAGAGTGGGAAGGTTCAAGAAAAAATGTCCAAAATGCGGCAGCAACCGCATCCGGCAGGGCTATGCGCGAACACCGTGGTTGCTACGATTGTTTGGCATTCACAACCTTTTGTGCGATCATTGCAACTGGTTATTCACTGGATTCGTGATTCCGGGAACGGCTCCCAGAAGGACAAACCGACAGCGTTAGGGTGTTCGGGCTTGCGAATCTTTCCCCTGAGAACCCGGTTGCAAAGAGCCAGCGCGCTTTGACTGATGTCGCGCCCGTTGCTCAAATGAATTCAAGAATTTCGAGGTTTGCGAGGTTTGCTATGAGCAAGAAGACTTTAACTCTTTTCACGGCGCTAGTGCTAGGTTCAGTTTTCGTTTTTTCGGTACCGGGACAAGATCAAAACACTGGATCATCCTCATCTTCCTCTGTTGATAACCAGGGGATAGGCGTTTATCTGCTGGGTCCTGGCGACATACTGGATGTCCGGGTTTTTGGCCAAACCGATCTTAGTTCCACGGTTGAGATCGACAGTGACGGCAACATTTCGTCGCTGCCCTTTGTGGACACTCCTATTCGTGCTCAATGCCGCACCCAAAAGGAAGTCCAAAAAGACATCACTTCCGCATTTGCCAAGTATGTTCGGGACCCACAAGTCAGTGTGCGCATTACTGAGCGCAAGAGCCGGCAACCGGCAACCATCGCTGGCGCGGTGCGGACTCCAATGCAAGTGACCATGATGAGGCGAGCTCGTTTGCATGAGCTGGTGACGAAAGCGGGTGGCTGGACAGACCGCGCTAGTGGAACAATCCAGATCATGCACACGGAACCCGAAATGTGTCCGGATCCCTCGGACATATTTCAGAAGACAGCCCTGGCCTCGACCGGAACCTTCGGAATTACGGTTTTCAAACTCAACGACCTTAAGTTGGGTAAGCAGGAGGCCGATCCATATATTCGGCCTGGAGATATTGTCATCGTGACTGAGGCTGAGCCGGTGTACGTCATGGGTGCCGTAGTGAACTCGCGTGAGCTACCACTAAGAGATCAGCTTACCCTGGGCCGGGCAATCGCCATGGCCGGCGGACCGCAAAAGCTGGCTAATACGAATGAAGTACACATCTATCGGCAGAAGGAGGGCCTCGCTGGACAGGAAGATCTGACATACAATTACGACGCGATCAAGAAGGGAAAGACGCCGGACATCCTCCTCAAACCCTACGACATAATCGATGTCCGTCAGAGTGGCGCTTTCTCAGGGAAAGGCATTGGCGCCATGTTTACCAATCTGTTCCAGGGCTCGTTCGGCATAATCCAGAGAGGCGTTATCGGCTATTAGGTTTCAGCCTTACGGAAAGCACAGAGATCACGATTAATTCTGACATTTCTTCCTATTAATGTGACCATCAAATGAGTCAAAGAATGCGTGCCAACAAGGCCAGGAAACGACGCGGCTTCACTTACCTTTGGATTGCTGTTTTGGCTGTATCTGTTTTCCTGCTGATCTATTTTGAGCAAACCGCCCTGCTTTACATCCTCGCGACGCTGGGTGTCACAGTCTTGCTGGTGATCGTGGCGACCGCCGACTTGGGACGAGTAGAGTTGTCAACGGATACAGTGGGCCAGGCTGCCGACGCAGCCGCCCCTCCGCCGGTTGCGAAATCCGGAAGCTGAGATCCTCGTTCCATTCACTGATTCAAATAACGATCGGACTGCGGAGCGAGCGCTCTGAAATGCGGCGACTGATCCGCTTTTTTTGAAATATTGTGTTCGGATGTAAGTCTCCTAATGACCGACCAATCCACAGTTGGAGTTTTTACGACTCTCGACTAAAGTATCTCCGCCCAGACCTGGTTTCATGAGATTTCCCGGAGGACCAATCCAATGAAGAAGATGAAAGTTGCTTTTCTGTCGCTGGCCGTTCTGGCTGTCCTGTCCCTTTCGCTCGTCACACCGTTGCGCCTCGCGCGCGCGCAGGGTGGTGATGGAGGCGCCGGCCGGCTTACTTACCCGGAAACAAAAAAGGGTGAAGTAGTAGAAGACTACTTTGGAACCAAAGTTCCCGATCCCTATCGCTGGCTCGAGGATGATAATGCGCCAGAGGTCGCCGCGTGGGTAGAGGCAGAGAACAAAGTTACCTTCGGTTATCTCGACAAGATTCCCTATCGCGCTCAAATAAGAAAGCGGCTTGAAAAGCTCTTGAACTATCCGAGGATCAGCGCCCCCACGCGCCGTGGCGAAAACTTTATCTTCTCAAAGAACGACGGGCTCCAGAACCAGAGCGTCTATTACATTCAGAAAGGTCTCGGCGGTCCGCCCAACCTCCTGCTTGATCCGAACAAGTTCTCCACCGACGGCACATCGCAACTGGGCGGATTCTCGCTATCAGAGAGCGGAAAGTATGTTGCTTATGGAATATCCGAGGGCGGTTCTGACTGGAGAGATTTCTACGTCCTCGACGTGGCCACCAGAAAGGCATTGCCCGATCATATTGAGTGGGTCAAATTCTCGGGCGCTTCGTGGATAGGCGACGAGGGGTTCTTTTACAACCGTTACCCTCAGCCTGCGTCGGGGAAAAAGATGGCTGGCAAAAACGATTTCCAGAAGACTTACTACCACAAAGTCGGCACGCCGCAATCCGAAGACAAACTGATTTACGAAGACAACGAACACCCGCAACGCCGTCAGGGAGTCGGCGTCACTGAGGATCAGCGCTTTGAGATTCTCAGCGTTTCCGACTCATCTGCCGGGAAAAGAGGCAATTCGCTCTTCTTTCGCGAGCGAGGGAAGGCCGGCGAGGCATTCACTCCGATCGTTTCGGAGATTGGCGATGACAGTTACGGCATAGTCGATAACGTCAAGGACAAGTTTCTTATCGAAACGGATCACGGCGCGCCGAATGGCAAGGTTGTGCTTTACGACCCGCAAACCAAAACCTGGAAAGACTTTCTGCCCGAGCGGCCGGAACCCTTACAAAATGCGGGCACTGCCGGTGGCAAGTTGTTCGCGATCTATTTGAAGGATGTGACCACCCGCGCTTACGTCTACAGCCTTAACGGCAAACTGGAAAATGAAATTCAGCTTCCCGGGCTGGGCTCTGCGGGCGGATTTGGTGGCCGCAACGACGACAAGTTCGTCTTCTACAGCTTCACTTCGTTCAATTATCCGCCGACGATTTTCAAGTACGACATAGCGACGAAGAAGTCGACGCTATTTCGCTCCGTGGATATTCCCGGCTTTACCGCGGCAGACTATGAAGTGAAACAGGTTTTCTACAACAGTAAGGACGGCACGCGCGTGCCGATGTTCATTACGTATAAGAAGGGACTCAAGCTCGACGGGAACAACCCGACCATCCTATACGGCTACGGCGGCTTCAACATCACAACGAATCCGGGATTCAGCGCGCTGCGAATAGCTCTGCTCGAGCAGGGAGTCGTATACGCCTCGGCGAACATGCGCGGCGGCGGCGAGTATGGCGAGAAATGGCACGAAGCGGGCACCAAGCTGAAAAAGCAGAATGTCTTTGACGACTTTATCGCTGCGGCTGAGTACCTGATTAAGGAGAAGTACACCTCGTCGAACAAGTTGGCGATTCAGGGCGCTTCAAATGGCGGGTTGCTGGTAGGCGCGGTAGCTAATCAGCGGCCGGATTTATTCAAGGCCGTGCATCAACACGCGGGCGTGATGGACATGCTGCGCTTTCACAGATTCACGATTGGCTCTGCCTGGATCGCTGACTACGGTTCCAGCGAGCAGAACGAAGCACAATTTAAGGCGCTCTACGCTTACTCGCCTATTCACAACGTGAAGGCCGGAGCAAAGTACCCGGCGGTCTTGATCACGACTGCGGATCACGACGATCGCGTGGTGCCGGCACATTCGTTCAAGTACGCAGCGGCGCTGCAAGCGGCGCAGGGTGGCGATAATCCCATCCTCATTCGCATTGACACCAAGTCGGGTCACGGCGCCAGCAGTACGACGAAGACGCTGGAACAACAGACTGACATCTACGCGTTTCTGTTTACCAACCTCGGCGTCACGCCGAAATGGTAGGGACTAACTAGCCACCGATGAACACGGATAGACGCAGATAAGAAAGACGAACCGCCACGAAAAGGCACAAAAGGCACAAAGAGAATTAGGCAACCTAGTTTGTGCTTCTTGTGCTTTTTTGTGGCTAATTATTGGCTTTGTCTTATCCGTGCGAATCTGTGTTCATTTGTGGCTGTTACTGTTCCCGGGTACTGCGACCTCAGTCTTCAAAATCGCAGCGACAAGCAACTCAACCCACCGTCCATCTTTTGAAACTCGCTCATCTCCAGCGCAATGGTTCGATAACTCATCTCTCGCAACTTGTTTTCGAACGTCGGATAGCCGGCGGCCACCAGCACATAATCATTGACCCGCACGCAATTAGCCGCGTACTCCTCGCCGGGAGGCACACGAACCAGCTCACAGCCAGAAAACTCGGCGCGGCCTGCCAGCGCATCGGTCACTACCAGGCGATTATCGCCCAGGTACGCGAGTCCACTCTTCAAGTGAAGTATCCTCGGCGACGCCGACCCGGTCGCTACCGCTCCCGGTCCTGACTTCATTTCGTCGCTGCGTCGAATATCGACGAAGCTGAACGTATAACCGGCTGGCGCCAGCACCTCGGCCAACTGTTGTGCGCCTGGTTCGTTCGTCCGAGAAGAAACGCCAATGAAGAAATGTTTTCCCGCTTCACAAACATCGCCACCGTCCAGAGTTCCCGGCGATTGAATTGCCTGAAGGGAAGGAAAGAACTCAGTCAGCACTCTGCGGATACTCTCAACTTCGCCGGCGCGGCTGGGCGCACCAGGTCGAGTGAGTATCGCGCAACGGTCGCCGGATGCTGACGCTTTGAGGGGAGCTCGGGGCAGTAGCCCGACCGTGAGGGAGGGCGTGACCATTACGGCCACGTCTTCAACAAAGCAAGAATCCGGATATCGCTCGTCAGGTTCCAGCCGTGTCAGTTTCAATCCGCATTGCTCCAACGCCGCGCAATAAGCTTGATGCTGGGCGAGCGCCCGCTGATAATCCGGAGCACCGAGACCGGCGGTAGTCAGACCTTCGGCGAAGTTTGGGGCGGGCGGGCGGACTAAAGCTTTCGTGAACATGTCCAAAGCAACGAAGGCGCGAAATGGAACAACCTTCTGGATTCCATGACGCGCCTTCAGCGCTTGATTATCCTTTTTGGTCTTAACCCAGGGGCGTTGCCCCTGGCTATCACATCTCACGCTTTCAGCGTGAAGACCTACGAACCACTAAACCCGCGCTTCTTCATCAGTGCTTCAATCTTCGGGTCGCGGCCGCGGAAGTTGCGGTAACCCTCGGCCGGGTCGATCGTGTTGCCAACTGAGAAGATATATTTCCGCATGCGCTCGGCGACTTTCTTATCGTAAGGGCCGCCGCCTTCGACGAAGGCCCCGAAGGCATCCGCCGTAATCACATCCGACCACAGATAGCTGTAGTATCCGGCCGAATACGAATCGCCTGAGAAAATGTGCAGAAAGTGCGGCAGGCGATGTCGCAGAACGATCTCGTTCGGCATGCCCAACTGTTCCAGCGTCTCTTTTTCGAACTTGTCGGCGTCGATCTTCTGGCTGCCGGCCAGGTGCAGTTTCATATCGACCAGGGCCGCCGCCAGATACTCAACCGTGATAAAACCCTGATTGAAAGTAGCTGACTTCTTAATCCGATCAACCAACTCCTGCGGAATTGGCTTGCCGGTTTGATAGTGGACGGCGAAGCGGTTCAGCACTTCAGGCGTCGAGAGCCAGTGCTCCATCAATTGCGACGGGAACTCGACGTAGTCGCGGGCCACCGCGGTCCCCGACAACGACGGATATTTGACGTTCGAGTTGAGGCCGTGGAGGGCATGGCCGAACTCGTGGAACATCGTCGAAGCGTCGTCCCAGGAAATCAGCAGCGGCTCTCCCGGTTTGCCCTTCACAAAGTTCGCGTTGTTTGAAACGATGGTAGTGACTTCACCGTCCACCCGTTCCTGCGTGCGATAGGCATTCATCCACGCGCCCGAACGTTTGCCGGCGCGCGCGAAAGGATCGAAATACCAAAGACCGATGTGCTTTCCGGAAGTTTTGTCCGTCACTTCCCAAACGCGAATGTCCGTGTGCGCAACCGGCACGTTCGTCGCCGGGGTGAATTTGAAATTGAACAACTCGCCTGCGACCCAATGGATAGCTTCGCGCAGCTTGTCCAGTTGCAGGTACGGCTTTACTGCATTTTGATCAAGATCGTAACGCTCTTTGCGCACGCGCTCCATGTAGTAACGATAATCCCACGGCTCAATTTTGATTTTTGCGCCTTCTTTGTCGGCCAGGGCCTGCATGTCTTTGACTTCTTCATGCACGCGGGCCACGGCGGGTTTCCAGACGGCTTCCATCAACTCCATCGCGCGCTCCGGCGTTTTGGCCATGGAGTTTTCCAGGCGCCAATGCGCGTGCGTAGGGAAGCCGAGAAGCTTCGCACGTTCCGCGCGCAGTTGCAGGATCTCAGAAATAGCAGCGTTGTTGTCGTGCTCGTCACCGTTGTCGCCGCGGTTGATGAACATGCGCCAGGCCTTCTCGCGCAGGTCACGGCGATCAGAATAAGTCAGGAAGGGATCGACGGATGAACGGGTGTTCATGATTACCCAACCGCTCTGCTTTTTCGTCGTGGCGGCCGCGGCGGCCGCATCGCGCAGGGACTGTGGCAAGCCGGCGAGCTCGCCCTCTTCTTTCAGCAGGATGAATTGATCGGTTTCTTCCGCCAGCACGTTCTGGCTGAATTTGGTAAAAAGGCCGGCGAGTTGTTGATTGATCTGCGACAGCCGGGCTTTTGCCTGGGCGTCGAGCTTCGCGCCTGAGCGAACGAAATTGGTGTAGTAGAGCCAGGTCAGCCGCTGTTCTTCCGGGGTGAGTTTCTTCTTGGCCGGCGAGTTATAGACAGCTTGGACGCGTTTGAAGAGCGGTTCATTCTGCGCGATCTTGTCGTTAAAGGCAGCCAGCTTTGGCGCCATCTCGCGCTGCACCACCTGAAACTCCGGATTGGCCATGGTCGAACCCCACACGCCATAAATAGTTGAGACCCGATCGAGCGTCTGTCCCGCGCGCTCCATGGCCACGATCGTATTGGCAAAGGTGGGCGCGGCCTTGTCGTTGGCGATTCTCTCGACTTCCAACAGGTTCTCAGCCATGGCCGTTTCGAGGGCCGGCTTGAAATACTCAATCTTAACGCGATCAAACGGAGGCACACCGCCGTACGGGCCCGCCCAATTCTCAAGCAAAGGATTTGGTTCGGCGGCTAAGGTGTCAGCAGCTCGACGGTCGAGGGTTCCACTGATGAGGGTGCGCGCGGCGGGTTCATCCCCCGTGGCAATCACACTTGTCATCTTAGTATTGCCGGTCAGGAACAAACCTGCTGCGAACAGCAACACCAAACTTCGAGTAAGCACAGTACGCATGGTTGGAAATCTTCCTTTGTATTTCGATGCTCAAGACGTTCCTAAGCGGAGAGACCGAAAAGGTTTCGCTAGTATATTGTCGGCGACGGAAGGTTGCAAAGCGGGGGAACGCTCAACTCTTCTTGCTGTGCCAAATCTTTTTCTTAGCACTCTTTTTGCGGCGCTTGGCGCCCGTACGACGGGGAAGCTTTTTCGGGTCACCCGTGGCCGCTTTCTTCACGTTGCCGCCTTCATCTTCGGCAATCTCAACCAGGGTGCGTTTGGTCAGGACTGAATACGGTTCGGTTTCAGCGATGTCCTCATCTTCTCTGGCGTATTCGTCGCGATGTTTAATTAGCAGCCACTGACGATCGCGCGTGCGCACCAGCACAAACGAGCCCTTCAACTTTTTCCCCAGCACGGTGAATTTGAGATCGCCCTTTGCCAGTCCCTTTAGTACGCCCTCGGGATTCTCTGGCGCATAAACTCCATAATCCCAGACCATCACTGTGCCGCCGCCATATTCGCCTTCGGGAATCACGCCTTCAAAGTCGGCGTAGTCGACCGGGTGATCCTCGACCTGCATCGCCAAACGTTTCACCGCCGGATCCATCGACGGACCTTTGGGCACCGCCCACGATTTCAAGACGCCATCGGCCTCGAGGCGAAAGTCATAATGCAACTGGGTCGCGCGATGTTTCTGCACGACAAAAATATTACCCAGCTCGGAAGTCTTCTTTTCCGGGCCGGGCTCTGGCGTCTTACTGAAGCGGCGTTTCTTTTTGTATTCGGCAAGTCCCATGGGGATAGTTTCAAGTTTGAGAGGGTCTCAAGTCCAATGTCCAACGTCCAACGTCCAAAGTCCAGAGTCGATGATCGCGCACTTGTAAAGAAGAAGGACGTCGGACATTTGGACATTGGACTTTGGACCTTGGACTTTGGACTCGCCTCTATCCATGGACGGCGTCGGCTTTCTCTTCGAACAGCTCGTTTTGAATTGGATCGAGACCGAGGACTTCGCGCACGCGAGCAAAACTTCGTCGATGAATGGGCGCGGCCCCAAGTTCTTTCAGGAGCCGGCAATGTTCGGGCGTGGGATATCCTTTGTGCGTCGCAAAGTTATAGCCGGGATGCACCGCATCGAATTCAGCCATTAACGCATCGCGCGTGGTTTTGGCGATGATCGAAGCGGCTGCGATGCTGGCAGAAAGCGTGTCGCCCTTAATGATGCCGCGTTGCGGAGTGGAGCAATGCGGAATACGCCGCGCATCAACCAGAACAAAGTCGGGCTGTGAAGCCAGCCCTTCGACCGCGCGACGCATAGCCAGCAAGCCGGCGTGATAAATATTCAGCGTGTCAATCTCCTCAACTTCGGCGCGCCCTACTGACCACACCACCGCATCCTGTTTGATTTGTTGTGCCAGTTCGTCGCGCACGGCTATGTCGAGGATCTGCTTTGAATCATTCAGCCGGCGCAGTTTGTAATTACGCGGCAGCACCACCGCCGCGGCTATGACCGGGCCAGCCAAAGGCGCCATTCCCGCTTCGTCAACCCCGGCGATGAGGTTAAAGCCCTGTTCCCAGAGCTCAATCTCAAAGCGCAGCAGATTGTGCAGCCGCTGTCCTTCAGCGCGATTCTTGCGCCAGCGTTCGCGAATTAACTTCGCCAGATGATGCGCGCCCTGGCGTGTGTCGGATTCGAGTGCCTCGACCAGGCCTTTAGGAACCGGGCGCTCGCGATCGACAAAACGCTCTTTGAGTTCGGGAATTGATTTGGCGAGCAGTTGTTCGAGTGAAAACATTAATAAAAGTGGTCAGAAGCCCGACCGTTAGGGAGGGCTGGTTGCGAAAGTAGCCCTTGCTGACGCGCGGGCTTCTGTTACTAGGACTTGCCGCGCAAGGCAACAAGCGACCTCTCGTCCAAAACGTAGACATATGCTGCCGGTGTCACTCCCACAGCAATGGTAAATGCCGGCTGGCTTGCCTGACGCAATCGCGTCAGCATTGCCTGATTACTGAAATAGGTCCGTCCGCGGGCGTCGACCAGGAAATCTCCCGGCGCCAGCTTATCGAGTTCCACCGGATCCGACGTCTCTACGCAAACCAGGTCCGAACGATTTGCTCGCTCTGCATAGTAAGCGGCCACCGTTGGCAACTCGCTCGCGACCCGAGCCCCGGGACGGGCACGCCGGGCAATCTCGCTTATTACGTCCCGCATGTAAGCATCGTAGAACTCATCCTGCGGAAAATAGTAACCCGCGTTCGCCGGGCCGCCGCCCAACCTGTTCACGTACAAACGGTAGTGCGGCGCGGCCCTTACTGAAGACCAGAACGCTGAAATGATCACCAACGAGGCCAACGCCGCGCGCGCGTAAATTTTCACGCTCTCGTTACCAACGGCTCGCGAAAAAAATCTGCCCAGCCTGCGGGCCGAAAATTGTACGGCAATCGCCGCGGTCATAAGGATCGCCGGCAGCACCGTTGTCAGGTAACGGGTGAACTTGCCGCCCACAAACATGAATGCCAGCACCCAGAGGGCGAACCAGAGGATCAGAAAATAGCGTCCGTCACCAATCTTTCGCCGGAAGAGCAAGACCAGTCCGCCGGCAAAACTGATCAGCGTAAGTATAGGCAGTTTGGTAGCGATCAGGACGTGATAGAAATACCAGGGCTCGCCTCTCAGCCAATCGGTGAATTTGTGCGGGTACAGACGCGACATGAACTCATAGCTGTCGTGGCCCATATTGCGATAGGTGGTGAAGTTCGACATTGCCCGCCACGTACCGGGTAGTAGGATGGTCGGGTTGCAGATCAGAAACGCGATGCCCATCACGAAAAAGAATTTCAGGAAGCGCTTCTTGCCGATTACCCAACGAGTGACCGGAATTCTTTGGAAGACATAGTTATACGCGACACTGATCGCAATCATCACGGGCAGGTACTTTGACGCGAGCATGGCGCCAAAAGCCGCGGCTGTGGCCCAATAAAACCGTTCCGGATTTCGATCAGTCTGACTCTCGGCAACCCGCTGGCCGCGCAGCCAGAACGCATTTGCGAGCAGGAAAAAGAACATTACGAAGGTGTCTTCCTTGGCGATCCGGTTAAAGCTAATCGCCATGGGATCGAACGCCCACAACGCCGCCGCGATCAGGCCTGTTTCGAGGCCGAACAATTCTGAGGCCACCACAAAGATCAAGACTACGATCAGGGATCCGAAAAGCACGTTCGGAAAACGAAGCGCGCTCTCGACCGGGATGTTCAGCTCAGGATGGGCCGCGACCAGTGACGTCTGATTCCATTTTTCAGCGCCGATCACGCTGGTTGTCATCATGGCTTTCATGAGCAGCGGATGTTCGCCGTTGGCCGATGTTAATCCCCGAGCGCGATAATCCGAAACAGCGTTCAGCTTGTTTAGTTCGTCATCGCTTAGACCTTCGCTGCTCAGACCGCTGGCCCGGAAGCCAAAGCCCACCACCGTCAGTATTGCCACGGCAGTGACCAGCAATAGACGGCTAAGCGAACCGGCCCGCGCGTTTGCGAACAAATCGGGTCTTAGTCCGGCGGTGACAAAGGGAAGGGCTGGGGCGGACAAGTTTTTCAGCGAACCTCCAAACGCGGTTGCCTTGGCACGGGCGTCCGGCCCGTGAGACATGCGCAAGATGCGCGTGCCACAATCAACTACAAGCGGCAAAGCTTAGCTTTAATCGAGCGCCAGGGGCAACTCGCGGAAATTCACCGAGCCTCGTCGAGTTCGGGACGCACCGAATGTGCTTGCAATTATGGGACAAATCAGCGAACATTGGCGTTCGATTTTGGACGATTGATCCCTTCGAGGCTGCGGGCCTGTTAAGCAGCTCGAATATTCTTGGTCAACGGGCCCGACAAACTCATTCTAAAGAACTAAACAGGAGATTACATGGCACCAGCACTACAGCAAGAGAATGCCCCGGCCTCTTCGGCGCCGCCGTCCAGGTTGGATCAAAAGCTTCATCAAATTCTTTACAAGGAAGAATCGCGGCCGGTCCTGGCACCAAAGCCGGAGATCGAAGTGCTCCCGGAGCCGCCGTACCCGATTCACCCCGACCCGGTACCGATGACCAAGTCGGAGTATCAGAAGTTAAACGCGATTCGCACCTGGAAGACCTGGGGCTCGCCTTACTTCAAATCGCGCTGGTACAAAAACGATCTGCGGCCGATCATTCCTTATCTGTTTACTGAGTGGAAGTGCAATCTGGATTGTCACTACTGCTGGTCTTACAACAACAAGGTCAAAGGGATGACCGAAGATACGGCCAAGCGATCGATAGACTGGTTGCATTCGATCGGTTCGCGAGTGCTGGCGCTGATGGGCGGCGAACCGCTGCTGCGTCCGAAGTTCATTCACAAGATCGTTCACTACAGCGCGAAGAAAGATATTTTTGTTTATCTGCCGACCAACGGCCGTTTGATGAAGCCTGAAGTGGTCGATCGCCTGGGAGATGCCGGCATCGCCACCGTCAACCTGGCGGTTGATTCAGTCAAAGACAGAAAGTCTCTGCCGAAAGCTCTGGATCCGATTCGGCCTTACTTTGAGTACCTGGTCAAGCGGCAGCATCACTACGGCTATACGGTGATGTTCAATATCAACATCTGCCGCAACAACATGGACGACGTCAAAGAGTTGACAGAGATCGCGCACGATGCGGGCATCGCCACCGATTATCACATCAACGAGACGCCGATGATGGAGCAGGACCACTTCAAGCATCTGGACGAGAACGTCACCTACCTGACGCCGGATGACTGGTCAAAGGTCGACGACCTGCTCGACTATCTCGATGACAAGCGTCACAACGAAGGCTACAAGATGGTCAATCAGAGTAAGCACATGCAGGAGATGAAGCAGCTCATGCGTGGCGCCGTGCCGCCCTGGAAATGTCGCGCCGGCCAGAACTCTCTGATCGTCCGCACGGATGGAACGCTGGCGCCGTGCTTCCCGATGTATTCGGCGACGCACGACTGGGGCACCATCGAGAATCCAAAGTTCGACAACGCGCAGCTGGACGAGATGAAAAAGGAGTGTTCGACGCATTGCCTGTCGACCTGCAACTACATCCTCGCTTACTGCTACGACACCAAGCGCGTACTGAAGTGGGTGGCCAAACAGGCCATGCACGGTTTCAAAGGATCGAGCGATACGATTCAGTAAGTCAGAACCACCTGCGGTAGCGGGTGGTTGACGATAGAGAGTGATCAACCGCCCGCTACCGCAGGCGGTTCTGACCTCCAGACCACGAGCTCACGATGAAAGTCGTGGGCTCGATGTGTTTAGAAAGGCGCAGCCGGACTTATTCGTCACCACTCAAGGTTGAGGGAGCAGAGGAACTTTAGGTGTAGAATCCATTCCCGGATTTGGGAACCAAAACAATTTGAGAGGAGTACCAACATGCATAAGTGGGAATACATGATCATTGAGCGAGGCGTTACCGAGGACGAAATGAATCGGTTGGGCGCTCAGGGTTGGGAGTTAGTCTTGACGCCGCCGGGACGGCTTGCTTTCATTTTTAAGCGTCAGATCGCCTAGATGGCTCTGAAATCTAAACCGTCTGCCGGCCATCGATCATTTCGGGTGTGATGCGGTAAATGGCGATATCGACGGCGCGTCCCCAGGTGTCGAGTTGGGTGGCGCTGATTGCGGGTGTGAGCGCTGGGTTTCGCTCGGTGATTAGTTTCATGGCTTGCTGCATCTCTTCACTCTTAGTCAGTTGCTCAGCCTGGCCGATAACCATGACACTGCGCCAGTGCGAACTGTCAGTTAATTCCTCAACTTGCAGGCAGACCTTCGGATTCGCTTCGATGAATTGCGTCTTCATTCCTTCAGTCGTAAAAAAATAAAGTTCCTTCCCGTCGTACGCATAGTTCATCGGTACGACGTATGGGCGTCCATCACGCGCGCAGCCGAGATGGCCAAAGCTCTGTCTTTGCAGCAGCGCATGCATCTCAGCGGGCGCCATGTCTTCAACTCTTAACATTGCGAGCGAATGATATACCGCAGCGTGGGACGATTCAAACGAACTCGGCCCGATAAAAGGAAGCTAACCGTCCGGAACGAAACCTCAAAGTTTGAAGCCTGCCGCAAATGATGATTAAATTCTGCGCGCAAGAATCGCATTTTTGATCCGACTCGCAATTCATTTTGGGAGACATCATGAAACCTACTCGCAGCTTCAATACATTGTTCGCTTGCTTATTCCTTCTCTTGACCGCCTTCGTTACATTTGCTCAACCGGGGCAATTGACACCGAAAGAACGCGAGCTAGCCGATTACATCAAGAGTCACTACACCAAACGCGAAGTACTGATTCCGATGCGCGACGGCGTGAAGCTCTTCACGGCCATTTATGAACCGAAGGACACAAAGCAAAAGTACCCGATCATGTTCGACCGTACGTGTTACAGCATCGCGCCGTACGGCCCGGACAACTTCAAGGCTGCGCTCGGGCCGGACGAGTTGTTCGCGCGCGAAGGATACATCTTCGCTTATCAAGACGTGCGCGGGCGCTACATGAGTGAGGGCGAATACGAAGACGTGCGCCCATACATTCCCAACAAGTCAGGCAAACAGATTGACGAGACCAGCGACACTTACGACACCGTCGATTGGCTGATCAAGAACGTTCCGAACAACAATGGCCGCGTCGGTGTCTATGGCATCTCGTATCCGGGTTTCTACACTTCGATGGCCGGCATTGACGGACATCCGGCAGTCAAAGCGATCTCGCCCCAGGCGCCGGTCTCTGATTGGTTTCATGGTGATGACATGCATCACAACGGGGCATTGTTTCTGGCTCAGAACTTCAGCTTCTTTGCGTACTTTGGCCAGCAGCGCACCACGCCGACCGGCACCAACGATTACGTGAAGCCGTTTCCGTGGGGAACGCCGGACGGCTACAAATTCTATTTGCAGATGGGAGGACTGAAGAACTCCGGCGATCTCTTTTGGCAGAAATTGGGCAAGCGGATGAGGTTCTGGGACCAGATGATGCTGCACCCTAACTATGATCAGTTTTGGAAAGAGCGAAACATTCTGCCGAACTTGAAAAACGTTCGCGCCGCGGTGATGACCGTGGGCGGCTGGTACGACGATGAAGATCTGTTCGGCGCCCTGGCTACTTATCAAGCCATCGAGCGCCAGAATCCCGGCATCTTCAACGTGCTGGTGATGGGACCGTGGTTTCACGGTGGCTGGGCGCGGTCGGACGGGGAATGGCTGGGGACTGCTTACTTCGGAAGCAAGACCGGAGTCTACTATCGCGAACACTTCGAGCTGCCTTTCTTCAATCATTTTCTGAAAGACAAAGGCGACGTCGCGGAAATCAAAGAGGTGAATGTGTTCGATACCGGCGCGAACGCCTGGCGCGACGTGCCGAACTGGTCGCCGGCAGATTCGGAAGACAGGGCGTTCTATCTGATGCCTGATGCCGGACTCGTAGCTTTTGGGGACGGCAAGGTGAGTAAACGGCTGCCCGCCAGAGGCAAAATCTATGACGAATACGTTAGCGACCCGGCGGCGAATCCGGTTCCTTACACCCAGAAGATCACGCTCAACTATCCGCGGGATTTCATGACTGAGGATCAACGCTTTGTTGCCGGACGTCCGGACGTGCTGGTCTACCAGACTGAGCCTCTGACCGAAGACATCACGGTTGCCGGAAACATCAAGCCCGAGCTCTTCGTCTCTTCCAGCGGCACGGATTCGGATTTTATCGTCAAGCTGATCGATGTATTTCCGGACGATTACAAGTTTCCGGAAACGGGCAACAAGCTCGCCAATGGCGATCCCGAAAGAATGAAGCCGCCTGACAGCTCGGCGGGCTGTGTGTTTCAACCGGGCGGTTATCAAATGCTCCTGCGGGGCGAACCGTTCCCGGCGCGCTTTCGCAACAGCTTTGAAAAGCCCGCGGCGTTGACGCCGAATGTCGCCGCTAAGATTTCCTTTGTGATGCCGGGCGTGGTGCACACGTTCAAACGAGGCCACCGCATCATGGTGCAAATCCAGAGCACCTGGTTCCCGCTGGTGGCGCGCAACCCACAGAAATTCATGCCGAATTACAAACTGGGCGGCGACACTGACTTTTACAAAGCCACCGAACGCGTCTATCACTCGGCCGCGAAACCGTCGCGGATTGTGTTGCCGATCTGGAAAAGATAGGTAATGTCTGAAAGGATCTATCGAGCGCGGCTTCGCCGCAGCACATCGCGGAAGCCCTACGGCTTTCCGTGGTATCGCTTCTACATATGGCCGCGGCGAGGCTGAGCCTCGCCGCCTGTCTAATTGAATTACTCGCCGGTAAGACAGAGCCTTACCGCACTGTGCGGTGGCAAAGCCGCAGAGCCAGACTCACGATCCGGCAAAAGATGAAAGACATGCGGCACTCCCGAACTCAACCGGGTTCCTCATGACAAACCGCGAAAAACCTCCCGCTTAATGACAAACGGATGACAATTCCCGAATCGGACTTCATAAAATGTACGCGTGTTGGACCAACTGGCCATCATTAATCTTCGGCAGGACGCTCGGGAGCACTTTCCAGTCTGCCTCAACAGCCTCGAATGGAAGACCTGCCTGCGCCGTGTGCTGTTTCTGAATACTGACGAGAATCAGGATTTGATCGCAGCCGCTAAGAGGGACCAGTCACGAGCGCGAGCAGTCGATGTTTACCAGGGCGACGAGGCCCCGCAGTTCCTGCTCGAGGTCATCTGTGGCCTGAATTCACCATTGGTCGGAGAGACTGCGGTGATGGGCCAGTTTCGCGAATTCCTTGGGCAGGCGAAATTCCCGAATACTTCATGGGGTATTTTTCTCCGCCAACTAACCTGCAATCTTCTGGCAGAGGCCAAGCGAGTGCGTCACGATCATCTGCAGGGGCTTGGAAGCCAGTCCTATGGCAGCCTGGTGCGTAGCCACGTAAAGGGCCTGCCGATGGTTTCCGTGCTGGGCGCAGGCCAATTGGCGCGCGAGATCTTGCCCTGGCTGATCGGTAAAACCAAAGTGCGAGTGTTCTACCGCAACTGGGATCATGCGAAAGAACTGCTCAACGATTATCCCGAGATGGACCTGGTTAAGTTTTCCATGGGGGCCGCGGACAGCAAGCAACAAGAGACCGGATTGGTGATTGCCGCGCCGCTCTCGGCAGTTCAGGTTGAGAACTGGGTAAGACAGCAAAGCTCGAGCTTCTCAAAATGCCTGGATCTTCGCGGCGAGGCCGAGACCGATCCGCTCACATTTTCACTCCCGGTCATCAGGTTGTCGGAGCTGTTCGAAGCGCTGCGTAATGATAGGCACAAGTTGGAAGGCCGCGTCGCTGCCGCGCGCGCGGAAATCAACCTGCTGTGCCGACGCCAGATGCATCAAGCCCAATTCCGGCCGTTCGGATGGGAAGACTTATGCGCCTGACGATTGCGTCGCGGCGTAGTGAACTGGCGCGCATTCAGGCGCATCAAGTCGGTGAAGCGCTGCAAACGATCCACCCTCAACTAGAAATCAAATACTCCTTTCACGAATCTCTCGGCGATCGAAATCAAAACGACCCGCTCTGGCAAATGCCTGAGAAAGGTGTCTTCACCCAGGACTTTCGTGAAGGCCTGCTGAAAGGCGAGTTCGATCTGGTCGTGCATTCCTGGAAAGACCTCGCAATCGATGACGACCCGAAAACTGAGATCGTGGCGACGTTGCCGCGAGCGGATGCTCGCGATCTGCTGCTGGTGCGCGCCGGCCGCTGGCCGGAAGTTGAGCGCACGGGCGCGATTTCGATTCTGACGTCATCGCCACGGCGCGCCTATAACCTCGATTCATTCCTGCGCAGCGCCTTGCCGTCCAGGCTCACAGGGCTGAATTTCGTCAACGTCCGTGGTAATGTGCCGACGCGCTTGCGCAAACTCTTTCAGACGGAAGTTGACGGACTGATTGTCGCCAAGGCGGCCCTCGATCGTTTGCTCCAGGCGAAACAGCAGGAGTTTTCCGCGACCCAGACTGAACTTCGCACGGCCTTGTCGCGATGTCGCTGGATGGTCCTGCCGTTAAGTGAGAATCCGGCGGCGCCTGCGCAAGGGGCGTTGGCGGTCGAAATTGTGCGCAAGCGAAATGACGTGCGCGAGTTGGTGACGCCGATTAATTGCGCTGAGACGTTCGCCGCGGCAGCTCGCGAGCGCGAGATTCTGCGCGGCCACGGAGGTGGTTGCCACCAGAAGATTGGCGTCAGTGTTTTGCGCCGTTCGTTTGGCGAGATTACATCCGTGCGCGGGCTGACCGACGAGGGCGAGGCTTTGAACAACTGGACTCTACGGCCATCCGGACCGCGCCCGCCAAAGGTTTCCAAAGAAAGCATGTGGCCGCTGGGATGGTCAGACACTGACTGGTTCACACGCGAGCAAATCCCCGCCAAACCCGATACCGGTACGACGGCGCTGTGGGTTGCGAAAGCCGACGCACTGCCGAATGATTGGCAGGTAAAATCGGAACAGATTGTCTGGGTGAGTGGCGTCCCAAGCTGGAAGCGTTTGGCCCGTCGCGGGGTTTGGGTTAACGGCTGCGCCGAGAGTCTGGGTGAGCACGAGCCAACAGGGATCGAGACAATCGCCGGCTCTGAGTTGAAATGGCAGAAGCTGACACACTCTGAGAGCGACACCACCGCGTCGATGCCGACGGTGGCGACATATCGGCTGATTCCGAAGAACGGCAAGCCAACTTTTTCAGGCAAGTCGTACTTTTTTTGGAGAAGCGGATCGAGCTTCGATTACGCCCTGTCCCACGATCCCGGGTTACGCCAAATGACGCATTTCTGCGGACCGGGCAATACGCAACGCGCCTTGCAGCAGAGGGGAATTGAGCCGTTTGTATTTCTCGATCACGCGCAATGGTTAGAGGAGATGTCTTTGTAATGCAACGTCTGATGCGCCTGCGAGCGTCGCAGCACCTGCGTGACCTGTGCGCGGAAACGGAATTCAACCGGGCGCAGTTGATTCAGCCCTTCTTTGTGGTTGAAGGACTGCCAGGCGACGAACCCATTCCTGGCTTGCGCGGCACCGTGCGCCACAACGTCTCGTCCTGCTTGAAGCAAATCGAAAAGGACCTTGCCGACGGCGTGACTCAGTTTCTTCTGTTTCCCGTGCCGGCCGAGAAGAAGGAAAAAGCCTTCGAGCACCGCTCAACCAGTAAGACGATTTATGAAATTCGCCGTCAGTTTGGAGATAGCTTATGTTTGTGGGTCGATACCTGTCTCTGCTCGTACACGACCCACGGTCATTGCGCGGTCCTGGATGAAAAAGGCGTCAAGCTCGAGGACACTCTGAACGAGTTGGCGAATTCAGCTGTTGCGTTCGCGGAAGCCGGCGCCGACGGCATCAGTCCCAGCGACATGATGGACGGCCGCGTCGCGCGGATTCGCTCCGCGCTTGACGAAAAAGGTTTCGAGCTGGTGCCGGTAATGAGTTACAGCACAAAATTCGCGAGCAACTTCTATGGTCCCTTTCGCAATGCCGCAGATTCAGCGCCGCAGTTTGGGGATCGACGTCACTATCAACTCGATGTGCGAAATCGCAGTGATGCGCTCGCGGCCAGCCGCCGCTGCGCCGAAGAAGGAGCGGATCTGCTGATGGTGAAACCGGGGCTGACTTCGTTAGACCTGATCCGGCCAATCAATGAACAGACCGGACGGCAGGTTGGCGCGTATCAGGTGAGTGGTGAATACGCGGGTCTGGTGTTGTTGGCGGAGCAAGGCTTAATCAAATTTGAAGAAGCACTAATGGAAACCTGGCACGTATTCAAACGCGCGGGAGCGCAATACATCATCACTTACGGCGCGCGCTATGCGCGGCAGTTGGGAATTGGGAAGTAATGAATGGCACTAGCCCGACCGTCAGGGAGGGCTCGAGCTCAAATGATGAGCCCTTGCTTACGCGCGGGCTAGGGCCCCGAAATCCGTTACCTATTTTTATGACTCCTCAAGCAAAGCCAATCGCTAACGATCGCTCAGGCGAATATTTCGAGCGCGCGTTGCGCGTGTCGCCCGGCGGCGTTCACAGTCCGGTGCGCGCATTCAAAGGCGTCGGCGGAACACCAATCTTCTTTAGCAGCGCCCGGGGAGGAATGATGACCTCAGTCGATGGGCGCGAATACATCGATTTCTGCCAGAGCTTTGGCCCGCTGATGCTCGGCCATCGCGACCCGGAGGTTATGGCTGCCGTTGACGAGATGATCTCGACCGCCTGGAGTTTCGGCGCTTGTGAGCCTTATTCGCTGGAGTTGGCAGAATGGATCACCTCTCGGCTTTCGTGGGTTGAGATGTTGCGCTTTGTCTCTTCCGGAACCGAAGCGGTGATGAGCGCCCTGCGGTTGGCGCGGGCCGCAACCGTAAGAAACAAAATCCTGAAGTTCGAAGGTTGCTATCATGGCCATTCCGATTCTTTGCTGGTAAAAGCAGGCAGTGGTTTGGCCGGCGCGTCGGCCAGTTCGAGCGCCGGCGTTTCTGCAAACGTTGCCGGCGAAACGCTGGTGGTCCCGCTGGACGACGAAGAGGCCGTCCACAGAGTTTTTGCTAAGCACGGCAGCGAGATCGCCGCGGTGATCCTGGAACCCCTGCCCGCCAATTACGGACTTCTGATTCAGCGCCCACAGTTTATCCACGAGACGGTGAGGCTTGCGCGCGATCACGGTAGCCTGGTGATCTTTGACGAGGTGATCTCTGGATTTCGCGTTGCGCCTGGTGGTATGGCGGAAGTACTGGGAATACGTCCTGATCTGGTCACGTACGGCAAAGTGATCGGCGGCGGTTTCCCCGTTGCGTGTTATGGCGGACGCAGAGATTTGATGGAACTACTCGCGCCTGCTGGTCCGGTTTATCAGGCGGGCACCTTGAGCGCGAACCCGGTCGGGATGCGCGCGGGGTTAGCCACGCTGCAAAAGATCGAGCGCGTCGATGCATACAGCCAACTGGAAGCACGCACGGCGAAGTTCTGTGATGAGTTGAACTCTGAACTCTTGCGCCGTAATTTGCCGTTTCAGTTTACACGGTCGGCATCGATCTTTTGGTTACACTCGCGGACGAACGACGCGATTCGCCGAATTGATCAGATTCCGGCTCATCATGCGAAGGAGTTCGCGCGCGTCTTTCACGCTGCTTTGAATCGCGGCGTCTACCTGTCGCCCAGCGGCTATGAAGTCAATTTCATGTCGCTGGCGCACTCGGATGAACTGCTGGATCGGGCGCGCGAGGCAATTCTCACAGCGATCGGGGAATCAGAATAGGTCCAACAAGACCTATTATCTAGTATGAAAAAGAAGCGCAATCGCATCGCCATCGTCCTGGTCGGTTTGTGGGTAGCGTTTACAGTGACTCTCGCCGGTTGGTGGCTGGTGTTCGGTCTGCGGCAACTCGATCTGATCAAGAGTTTGAGCCTCCAGGGCGCACCCGATCTGCATCGTTATTATCAGATGCTGATGTGGGAAGGCGGGGTGCTGATTGCTTCTTTGATTGGTGGCGGATTAGCTCTGTTCTACTATGCGCGGCGCGAACAAAAGCGGCATGCTCAGGTCGAAGAGTTCTTCGCGGCCTTTACTCATGATGCAAAAACCTCACTCGCGAGTTTGCGTTTACAGACCGAAGCGCTGCGTGAGGATTTTGCGAACACCGGACCCAGTCCCTTGCTGGATCGTTTGTTGAGCGACACGCTACGATTGCAATTGCAACTCGAAAATTCGCTCTTCCTGGTTAACCTGAGCGGCGGAAAACTGTTTTTTGAGCCAATAAAGCTGAGCCACAGAATTGACGCCCTGCGACATCACTGGCCTGATTTGGAGATTACCCGGACCGGCGACGGATTGGTGACGGCCGACGCGCGGGCCCTGGAAAGCGTGCTGACAAATCTGGTGCACAATTCTGTGACGCATGGCCGAGCCACCAGCGTTGAGATCGAGATTAAGGACGGCCCCGCGGGCCGTTTGCACCTACGCTTAAGCGACAACGGCAGCGGTTTCACCGGCGACTTTCGCCAACTCGGCGGCAAGCCTCTGGTCAGGCACACGCGTCATAGCGGCAGCGGCGTCGGACTCTACATTGTGCGCCAACTGGCGCGCCGGATGGACTGCGCGATTGATTTTGGTCGCGGCAGCAATGGCGGATTCGTTGCCGACCTGGAGGTTCCGCGCGCGCAGGCAACACAAACCGAATCCGGAACGGAGCGAGCGCCGTATGAAGCGACTGCTACTGGTCGAAGATGATCGTTCGCTGGGCGCTACCTTGTGTGAGCGTTTGCAGCGTGAGAACTACGAGGTGACGTGGGCTGAAACAAAACAGCGCGCGCAGAAGAAACTTGGCGAAGGCCTCTGGGATCTGGTGATTCTGGATATCGGATTGCCGGATGGTTCCGGTTTCGAGCTGGCTCGTCAGATCAAAGAGAATGGTTCATTGCCAATCATGTTCATGACGGCGCTCAGCACAGCGGAACATCGGCTGGAGGGGTTTGAAATTGGCGCGGAAGAGTTTATCCCCAAGCCGTTTCATTTGCGGGAATTGCTTTTGCGCGTCAAGCATGTGCTTGAGAAACACCCGGTGCACCGTCAGATCACTTGCAATGGACGAGTGATCGAGATGGAGAACCGAGCCATCGTGCGGCCCGATGGACAGCGCGAGCATCCCGCGGCGCGTGACTTTGAGTTGCTCCAACTGTTGATTACCAGCAGCCCACGCGTGGTCAGTCGCAACCAAATTCTCGACGTGCTCTGGGGTGAAGACAAATTTCTCAATCAACGCACAGTGGACAATATGGTTGTTCGCCTGCGGCAAATGTTAGGAGATACCAACAGCACGTGCATACGTTCCGTGCGGGGTATCGGATATCAGTGGAGTGGCGATGAAGAGTAGTTTTGGAGGCTCTGCCGGCACACTCCAAATCGGAAGCGAGCGTTTTCAAAATGCTCTGGCACGCCGGTCGCAATCCGTTCCACCAACCTGGATGATGCGTCAGGCGGGCCGCTATCACCGTCACTATCAGGCGCTCCGTCAAAAACATTCGTTCATGGATCTCTGTAAGCAGCCGGAGTTGGCGGCGGAAGTGGCCCTGGGGCCGGTAATCGATTTTGATTTCGATGCCGCGATTCTTTTCAGCGACTTGTTGTTCCCGCTCGAAGCGTTAGGTATGGGTTTGGAATACACGGACCACGGCCCTCAGCTTGGATGGAGTCTTAACGAGAAGTCCATGGCACGTGTGCATTCGATTGATGACGCCTGGCCGCATTTACTGTTTCAGGGCGAGGCGATGCGCGCCACGCGCGATCGTCTGCCTGCGGATCGCAGCCTGCTTGGTTTTGTCGGAGGCCCCTGGACGCTTTTTGTTTATGCGGTCGAGGGCTCGCATAAAGGAACACTAGCTGCTTCAAAGAGGTTGTTGTCATTGTTTCCGCGATTCTGCGAGACGATCGTTCCGTTGCTGAGCCGGAACATCGAACTACAACTGCAGAATGGCGCCGAGCTGGTGATGGTCTTTGATACAGCCGCCGGTGAGTTGGCGCCGGATCTGTTCAATTCAATGGTAGTGCCGCAATTGAAGCTGATGACCACCAGAGATTCCGGGCGTATCGGCTATTACTCGAAAGGTACGCAGCCCGCACATCTGAGGCAAACATTTTTCACCGAAGGCATCCTCGCCGGTGTAGGCGTCGATCATCGCTGGGACATGAGTGAGGCGCTGGAGATCTTTCCGCGCGGTTTTGTTCAGGGCAACTTTGATCAGACGCTCTTGCTCTCAGATCGAAACGAATTCCGGCAGCGGCTCATTCGTTATCTTGAACCTTTGCGGAAGCAAAACCATAACGGCTGGATCTGCGGATTGGGTCACGGCGTTCTGCCAAGCACGCCGGAAGAGAATGTAAAGCTTTTTGTTGAGACAGTTAGAGAGGTAATGCAGTGAGTGACCTTTTCGCCAAGTACGACGTCCCGGCGCCGCGCTACACCAGCTATCCGACCGTCCCGTTCTGGACTGACTCGCCGACTACCGAGCAGTGGCTTAATGAATTAGAGACCGCGTTCAAGGACGACTCAGCTACGTGGTCACTTTATTTTCACCTGCCATTCTGCGAATCATTGTGCACGTTCTGCGCCTGTAACACCGTGATCACGCGGGATCACGGGCGCGAAAAAGGCTACGTCGACCTGTTGTCAAAGGAGTGGGGTCTTTACCTCGACCGCGTGCCCGCGTTGCGTGAACGTCCGTTGCTCGGTTTGCATCTGGGCGGCGGCACCCCCACTTTTTTTTCAACCGAAAACCTGCAACGGATCCTCAAGCCAATTCTAGATGCCACTCAGACGGACGCCGATCGGTTTGAAGCCTCGGTCGAGGTTCATCCGGGGCACACGACGTGTGAACAGTTGTTGACGCTGCGACAGCTTGGTTTCACGCGCATCTCGATTGGCGTGCAGGATTTCGATCCCGAGGTACAGAGGCTGGTCAACCGCCACCAGCCTTACGAAGTAACGAAATCAATTACGGACATCGCGCGCGAACTCGGCTATACCTCGGTCAACTATGATCTGATTTACGGCTTGCCGCGCCAACGACCCGATCGTTTCCGCGAGACAATTACGAAAACGATCGAATTACGGCCAGATCGGATCGCGCTCTACAGCTTTGCGCGCGTGCCCTGGATCAAACCGGCACAGCGGAGTTACCAGGACGAAGATTTGCCGGTGGCCGGCGAGAAGCGCGCACTTTACGAATTAGCGCGCGAAATGCTCGGGGGGGCGGGATATGTCGAAATTGGAATGGATCACTTTGCCTTGCCACAGGACAGCATGGCGCAAGCTCAGCGCAAAGTGACTTTGCATCGCAACTTTCAGGGTTATACCGAGCGGCGTACCAGCGTGCTGCTCGGGCTGGGCGTAAGCGCGATTTCGGAAACC
>Ga0070707_100000281_pt1 | contig 50088 bp, 52 predicted proteins | sample KBSK5502metaG_FD_65468 | JGI IMG/M metagenome (GOLD analysis project Ga0070707, IMG submission 65468) | Corn, switchgrass and miscanthus rhizosphere microbial communities from Kellogg Biological Station, Michigan, USA - KBS K5-50-2 metaG | ecosystem: Host-associated > Plants > Roots >... | reverse complement strand
CGTCGCGTCGCAATACCGCCGCCACCGGCGACGTCGGACTCGTCTTCCACGCCGCCCCATCCCTGGCCGTCACCGCCAACGCGGGCCGGGCCTTCCGCGCGCCGAACCTCTTCGAGCTCTTCGCCCACGGCCCGCGGCTGGGCGAGGCCCGGTTCGAGATCGGCGACTCGACCCTCGGCCCCGAGACGAGCTTCAACCTGGACCTGGGCCTGCGTTGGGAAGGACGCGGCGTGCGCGCCGAGCTGGCGGCCTTCCGCAACCGGATCGCCGACTACATCTTCGGCGCGCCCACCACCGAATTCCAAGACTCGCTGCGCGTCTTCCGCTACGGGAGCACGGATGCCACGCTCGTGGGAGGAGAAGCACGGGTGATCGTGGCTCCCGTCCCGCACCTCTCGCTGGGCGGTCAGGTCGAGTACGTGCGAGGCAGCGACGCCCAGGACCGTCCGCTGCCCGACATCCCGCCGGTGCGCGGGCTCTTGGAGACGGAGCTCGGCGACCTCGCGCTCGGATGGTTCGAGCGGGCCAGGATCGGGGTGGAGCTCGAGCTGGTCGGCGGCCAGCACCGGGTGCCGAGCTACGACCTGGCGGGCTCCGGGGCCGCGGTGTTCGATCTGCCGACCGACGGCTACGCGCTGCTCGGCTTCGAAGTCGGCGCGGAGCACACGGTCGGCGGCAGGCGGCTCACTCTCGCCGGGCGGGTGCGGAACCTGACCAACACGCAGTACCGCGACTACCTGAGCCGCTACAAGACCTTCGCGTACAATCCCGGGCGGGACGTCAGTGTGCGGGTTGGGCTGGAGCTGTGATCACGACGCCGGCCTTCATCACGAACGTCACCCTCTGCAGTTCCGTAACATCCGCGAGCGGGTCCCCCTTAGTCGCGACGAGGTCAGCGTAATGCCCGGGCACGACGGCCCCCAGGCTGTCCTCCCGGTCCAGTAGCCGCGCGGCCACGCTGGTCGCCGACTTGACCGCCTGCATCGGCGTCATGCCGTAGCGCACCATGTACGCCAGCTCCTTGGCCTCGTTCTCGGTCCAGGCGAAGCCGCCCGCGTCGGTGCCGAAGGCGATGAGCGGGGTGAGCCCGCGCTTGAGCGCCTCGCTGAAAGCCCCGCGCTCGAGCTCGACCATCCGGGGCCACGGACCGCCGCGTCCCGCCGCCACGTACACCCCCACGTAGATCGTCGGGCACCAGAAGACCCGCTGCTTGAGCATGCGATCGATGAGATCGGGCGTGAGCCCATCGCCGTGCTCGATGGTGTTGACGCCGGCGCGGAGCGCGGCGTCGATGCCGTCCCACCCGATGGCGTGCGCCGCCACCTTCCGGCCGAGCCGGTGGGCCTCGTCGGTGAACGCCTTAAACTCCTCGTCGGTAAAATTCACCCAGCTCCGGAGCCGGCCGTCCCGGGCGATGTAATACTTGCGGTCCGCGTACACCTTGATCCAGTCGGCGCCGTATTTGACCTGCTCCCGCACGGCCTTGCGGATCTCGTCAGGGCCGTCCACCACCTGCACGCCCTCCGGCATGCGGAGCTCCCAGGAGTACCCGAGGAGCGGATACATCCCCGTGGCGCTGAAGGCGCGGGTCGCGACGAACATCCGGGGCCCGGGGATCACCCCACGGGCGATCGCCGTCTTGAGATCGACGTCGGCATACATCGCCCCCTCGGTCTCGAGATCGCGGATGGTGGTGAATCCGTTTAGGAGCGCCGTGCGCGCGGCCACCGTGGCCCGGATCGTCCGGTAGGGGATGGACTCCTTGAGGAGCTGCGCGTCATAGTCCGCGGCCGTAATGTCGCCCTGGAGCAGCACATGGGTGTGGCTGTCGATGAGTCCCGGGAGCACGGTCATCCCCGACAGGTCGATCGGGTCTGCGGTTCCGGCCCGCGCGGCGACATCCGTGTACGGCCCCACGGCGACGATCCGATCACCCTCGATCAGGATGCCCTGATCGGCGCGGGGCGTGTCGGACAGGCCATCGATGAGCCGCCCGGCCCGGACGAGGCTTCGGGTGGGTGTGGCGGCGGGCGCGACCTGCGCATGGGCCGGGCCGATCGGCATCCACAGCAGCGCGAGCGCGACGGGACAGAGGGCGGCCGGTCGCATAACTTCTCCGGACAGGGGTAGCGAAGAGCGGGAGTCGAAGCGTGACGGGAGCAAACTTATCGCGGACCGCCGGCTTCGGGAGCCGGTCCGTCCTGGGTGGCGCGATGGTGCTGGTCATCGGCGTCGGGGTCGAGGCGTCCCGGCTGCCCTCGGTGCCGGGGCCGCCCGGCCCTCGGTACGTCGCGACCCAGCTCGATTGCGCCGGCTTTCGCGAGCGGAGCCGGAGCGATCTCCAGACGTACGTCGCGGGGCGGGCGCGGCGCGAGGCCGTGGGGATCGACGCGGAATGGCGCTTCCGCGCCACGCCCGCCCGGGCCGACACGGTCGCGCTCGAGGGGTGGCTCGACACCCTCTCGGTCTGGCGCCGGTCGGAGGAGGACAGCGTGGCCCCGGATACCGACGGGATCATCGGAGGGCGGTACCGGGGTCTCCTGAGCGGAGACGGCCGCTACCGCGCGGACGTGAGGCCCTTCGTCCCCGATCCGTTGCTGGAGGTCGCGGATCTTTCCCGAGCGCTGGAAGACCTCCTCCCCCGGCTTCCGCCCCGCCCGCTCGCTGTCGGGGAAACCTGGGGCGACGGGGCGGGGCTCGAGATCCGGCGCCTCGCGGACAGCGCCGGGGCGCAGGGGGTCCAGCGGTTTCGGCTGACGCTGCGACGTGACGTGAGCGAGGCCCGTCTCCGCGGGGACAGCCTTCCGCTCAGGTTGCGGCAGTCCGTTCGTGAAGACGGGACGTTCGCCTGGCAGACACAGGCGGGGCTGATATCCCGTGAGCGGAACGTTACGGTGGACACCTACGTGCCGGCCGAAGCGCGAGTGGACCGGCCGGTGCAGGCCCGCATCGAGCAGCGGATTACGCTGGAGCGAATGGAGCAGGGATGTTAGGGATGAGAGTGAGGCTGTTAGCCGTTAGCCGTTAGCCATTGGCTGACGGCTATCGGCTGCCGGCTTCCTTCCCACGAATCGTTGTTCCGGATCGAACAACACTGCCGTGAGCCCGAAGGCAGCCACCGCGGCGATCACCAGCGCCCCGACGTCCAGCGCCAGCGCGAATTCCGCCGGCTGGCCGAAGGTGTGGCGGATCAGGTCCACCATGTAGGTCACGGGATTGACCCGGGCGAGCGTCCGGAGCGGACCGGGCATGCCGGCGGTGGGATACAGCGCTCCGCTCACGAACAGCAACGGAAACAGCACGATGTTGATCACGCCGCCGAAGTTCTCGACCGACGTGAGCCGCGCGGCGACCAGGAGCCCGAGCGTGGCACTGGTCAGCGACGCGAGCACCAGCGCGGCCGCGGCCGCGGCGTATTGTGGAAGGGTGAGCCGCACCGCGAGCGAGGCGCACGCGAGGACGATCCCGCCCTGCACCCCGCCGATGATGGTAGCCGACAATGTCCGGCCGGCCAGCACCGCGCCGACGCCCGAGGGGCTCGCCAGCATGAGGCGCAGCATTCCGAACTCGCGGTCGTAGACGGTCGAGATCGCCGTGAGCATCCCGCCGAACAGCGCCGCCATGACGATGCCGCCCGGGTAGGCGAACGCCTGGTAGCTGAGCCCGCCTTCGAGGCGCGCGATGGCGTTGAAGCCTGCACCCACCAGGAAGACCCAGATGAACGGCCGCGCGAGGCCTGCGACCAGACGGCTCTTCTGCCGCGTCGTCCGGATGAGGTCGCGGACCACGATCCCCCGCACGGTGGCGAGCGCGCTCATGTCGCGACCGGCGCCTGCGTGCGCGCGAAGTACACGTCCTCCAGCGTGGGCGGGCGGAGCGCGAGGCGAGCGATGCCCGTGGCGGCCCCCGCGAGCTCCGTCACCCGCTCGCGCGCGCCGGAGAGTCCTACGCGCCAGCCGCGCTCCGCCCGGTGCGCCATCACGACGAGCCCCGCGGCGCGCAGCTCGGCCACGAGCGTGTCCGCGCCCGGCCCGTCGATCTCCGCCACCTGCTCGCCGACGCCTGCGCGGAGCGCCGCGGGCGGGGCGTCCGCCACGACCGCGCCACGCGCGAGCATCACCACCCGATCGGCCGGATCGGCTTCGGAGAGGTAGTGGGTGGAAAACAGGATGGTGGCGCCCCGCTCCCGGCGCTCGGCGTCGAGCAGCCCCCACATCCGGTCGCGGTGCTCGGGGTCGAGCCCGACTGTCGGCTCATCGAGGATGAGGAGATCGGGCCGGTGCAGCGTCGCCCGCGCGATGTCCGCCAGTCGCCGCCAACCGCCGGACAGCTGACGGGCCGGCTCTCCCGCCCTCGCGCCGAGCCCGGTCCGCGCCATCGTCTGCCCGACGGCGGCTCGCACGGCCGACCCCCCCAACCCCGCCAAGCGTCCGGCGAAGAGGAGATTCTCCTCGACCGAGAGGAGCCCGTCCACGCTGGGCTCCTGGAAGACCAGACCGAGCCGGCGGCGGACGGCGACCCGCTCGCGGGTCACGTCCTGGCCGAAGACCCACGCGCGTCCACGGCTGGGGCCCAGCAGGGTGGCGAGGAGCAGCATCGCCGTGGTCTTGCCTGCCCCGTTGGGACCGACGAGCCCGATGAGCGACCCGGCCGGAACCTGAAGATCGAGCGCGTCGAGCGCCCGCGTCGTGCCATAGTCCCGGCCAAGTCCCTCCGCGTGAATCGCAAGGGGCGCGGTGCCGGAGGCCACGTCCCCCTCGACGGGGCTCACGCGCGCTGCGGCTCTCCGGAGAGGACGCGGTACTCGTAGACGCCCGATTCCGCGGACTCGGCCAGCGCTTCGTCGATGATCCGCCGGAAGGGCGTGAGAGTGCAGACCGGGTCGGCGTTGGTCGCGTCACCCGTGAGCGCGAACGCCTGGCAGCGACAGCCACCGAAGTCCACCGCCTTGCGCGGGCACGTGCGGCATGGCTCCTTCATCCACGCGTCGCCGCGGAACGCCTGGAATCCGGGCGACTCCTGCCAGATCCACTCGAGCGAATGCTCACGGACCGTGGGGAACGAGAGCGACGTGATGCTGTTCGCCGCATGGCAGGGGAGCGCCTGCCCGTTCGGTGCGACGACGATGTAGAGCTTGCCCCATCCGCCGTAGCACGCCTTGGGGAACTGCTCGTGGTAGTCGGGGAGCACGAAGATGATCTGCATCTTCTTCCGGTAACGCTCGATCGCCGCTTCCGCGATCTCCCTCGCCTTGAGCACCTGGTCCCGCGTCGGCATCAACGCCGCGCGGTTCTTGAGGCCCCAGCCGTAGTACTGGGTGTTGGCGAGCTCCAGCCGGTCGGCGCCCAGGCCGCCCGCGAGATCGATCAGCTCGCCGATGCGGTCGAGATTGGCGCGGTGGAGCACCACGTTGATCGAGAAGGCGAAGCCCAGCTCCTTCACCAGGCCGATCGCGGCGCGCTTCTGCTTCACCGAGCTGACGCCGGCGATCCGCTCGGCGGATTCGGTATCCGAGTCCTGAATGGACACCTGGATGTGCTCGAGCCCCGCATCTCGCAGCGCCTCGGCCCGCTTCCGGGTAAGCCCAAGCCCGGACGTCACCAGCGTGCTGTACAGCCCGATGCCCCGGGCGTGCGCGGCCAGCTCCTCCAGGTCCTTCCGGACGAGCGGCTCGCCGCCGGACAGGCCGAGCTGGAGCACGCCCAGCTCGCGGGCCTGAGTGAACACCCGTTTCCAGTCGTCGGTGGAAAGCTCGGCGTCGGCCCGGATCAGCTCCAGCGGGTTGGAGCAGTAGGGGCAATGGAGCGGACAGCGGTGCGTCAGCTCGGCCAGCAGCGTGGTCGGACGGTCGGACGTCATTGGATCAGCTCTCTCTCCGCCAGTCCGGACAGATACTCCGTGACGTCGGCGGTCACATCGGTCTGGTAGCGCTCCCCCAACACCCGGGCAATCTCCCCTACCGTCCGCTTGCCGTCCACCAATTCCAGCACGGCCGCTCCGGTGTCGTTGAGGAGCACCGCGCCCTCCGGATACAGCAGCACCGGCCGCTGGCGGACGGCATCGAACTCGAGCCGGGCCAGGCGCCAGAGGCGGGGGACGAAGTCAGAGGTCAGGGCCATGCGGGCACTAGTCGAGGTAGGCATGATGGATGGTGTCGATCATCGCCCACAGCATGTCCAGCTTGAACGCGAGCGCCTCGAAGGCCTCGTGCTGCGTGTCCACCGTGGTGCAATGCCGCTTGACGATCGCCAGACCATGGGTCACGTCCCGCGGCGCCTGTACCAGCCGGCTCTTGAAGTAGTCCAGCCCCTCGGGCGGAATCCAGGGATAATGCTTGGGAAACGCCTCGATGCGCTGCTGGTGGATCTTGGGTGCGAACAGCTCGGTGAGCGACGACGCGCACGCCTGCACCCACGGCTTGGTCCGGCAGAACGTGACGTAGGATTCGCAGATCAGCCGCACGGCGGGAAGCACATGGCGCTCGTCGTCCATCTCTTCGCGAGGCACACCGAGGGCGACGCCCAACCGGATCCACAGCTCGATCCCGCCGATTCCCGGTGCCGTGCCGTCGTGGTCGATGATCCTCTGGATCCACTCCCGCCGCACGTCCGGGTCGGGGCAGTTCGACAGGATGGCGGCGTCCTTGCGCGGCACCACCCGTTGGTACGCCAGGCGGTTCGCCACCCACCCCTGGAATTGCCGTTGGGTCAGCTTGCCCGCGTACATGAGCTTGTGGAACGGGTGCTCGACGTAATACGAGCCCTGAAAGCTCCGGAGCGCCTGCTCCAGCTCGTCCGGCGTGAGCGGCCGCTCCAGCCTTGGGAACGGTGGCTTGGGCGGGGTGGCGAGTTGGGAAGCGTGCAACGTCGCTGTCGTCATCGATACTCCATACGGTTCTTCACTGGTTCACCACAGAGGCACGGAGGCACAGAACAAAGTACCATAGCTTCACTCCGTGCCTCTGTGCCTCAAACTGTTCAAACCTCAAATCGCATCCCATCCATTCCGACCACCAGCCCTGCCCGTTCCACCTCCGCCCGCTCGGCCGAGTCCTCGACCAGCATCGGATTTGTGTTGTTCATGTGGGTGTACACCCGATGGGGGGTGCGCAGCCGGCTCAACTGCTCGAGACTGCCGGCGGGCCCCGACACCGGCAGGTGGTCCATCTGCCGCGCCGTGCGATCCCCGATGCCGAGCCGGATCAGCTCGTCGTCGGTCCAGAAGGTGCCGTCGAACAGGGCGAGCGTCACCCTGTCGAGCCGGGCGAGCAGGGCGTCGTCCAGGCCGCCGCACCCCGGGACGAACGCGCAGGAGCCGAGGGTCGCCGCGTCGCGCAGCACGAGCCCGATCGTGTGTCCCGGCAGGTCCTCACTGGCGAATCTGGGGGGACCCGCGGGCACCGGAAAGGTCTCGACAGTGAGCCCGCTTGGCGAGCCGTCGTCATAGGTAAGCGGCACGGGCCCACCCAGCGGCGGCAGCTCCATCACTTCCAGGTCGGCGAACGCGCGGGTCACCGGCAGAATGCTCGAGTCCCGTTCCAGCACCTGGCGCACGGCGCAGGTCAGATAGAGGCGGAGTCGCCGGCCCTCCCGGAGCAGGACGATGCCGAGCGTGTGGTCAAGCTCTGCGTCCGTCGCCACCACGCCTGCCACGGGCACGTAACGCGGGCCGTCGGGCGGGACGACGGGCAGCCGCGCGAGCTGGTCGCGCACGTCGGGCGACGCGTTGAGCAGGAACCAGCGGCGCCCGTCGGCGCTCACGGCCGCGGAGGACTGAGTGCGCGGGCGTGCGCGCCGAGGCTCGCCCCGTGCGATGCGGCAGCCTGGACACCAGCAATTCCACTGCGGGAAGCCGCCGCCAGCGGCCGTACCCAGGAGGATGATCTGCATGCGAATCCGGACGACGGGGCCTGAAAAACTAAGGGGCTCGCTTGCGCGAGCCCCGGAGTTCCAGTGCCGCGGCCTTAAAGGGTCGCGACGTAGGCAGTGACTTCCATCGTGACGGCGACGACTTCGGCCTCAGGCTTGGTCCAACGCATCTGAACCTCCGGTTCTGAATGGTGATTGGGGCCAACTGGCCCGAACGGGTTGGGTGCCTTCACCCAGTCGGGCCTAGCGTCAACCCGACGACGCCCTCTTATAGGCAGGCGCCGTGCCGAAACGGTGTCGGCTTCCAGCGATCAGCGTAACCAATTCTCGACAATACGCTTACGCCGCATATGCCGGCCTGATTTCCCCGGTTGAAACCGGCCGGTCCGTGGGGGATATGATCCGAAGTGGGTGAAAACACCCACCGGGTCTTACCCCTGAATGCCGAATTTCTTCAGCCGGTAACGGAGGGTGTCCCGAGAGATCCCCAGCCGCTGAGCCGCGCGGGTCTGGTTGCCGCCTGCCTCCCGAAGGGCCTGTTCGATCATCGCCCGTTCCCACTGCGCTAGGTCGACCCCGGGTGGTGGGAACGGCACCGCGGTTTCGCCGGTCGCCGGCCCCACGGCCGGCCCGGCATCGCCCATGTCGGCAGCCGGGACGGGGTCGGTGGCGACCGTGAGCGAGAGGTGCTCCACCTCCAGCACCGGACCCTGACTCCAGAGCACGGCCCGCTCGATCACGTGGCTGAGCTCGCGCACGTTGCCCGGCCATGGGTACCGCAGGAGGTGGTCGCGGGCGCGGGCGTCGATGCGACGCACTTCGCGCCCGTATTTGGCGCTGAACTGGTGGAGGTAGTGCTCGGCAAGCTGCAACACGTCCTCGCCCCGCTCGCGCAGCGGAGGGAGGCGGAGGAGGATGACAGCGAGCCGGAAATAGAGGTCCTTCCGGAATCGCTCCCGTTGCGACTCGCGCTCGAGATCCCGGTTCGTCGCGGCCAGGATGCGTACGTTGATCGTGCGATCCCGGATGCCGCCCACCCGCCGAACCGTGCGCTCCTCGATCGCGCGCAGCAGCTTGCCCTGGAGCGAGAGCTCGATGTCACCGACCTCGTCGAGAAAGATGAATCCGCCCTCCGCCGCCTCGAACAAGCCGAGCTTGGACTCCTTGGCGTCGGTGAAGGCGCCCCGCTCGTATCCGAAGAGCTCCGCCTCCATCAGCGTACCCGGGAGGGCCGTGCAGTTGACGTCGATGAAGGGCTTGGTCGCGCGTGGACCCGACGAGTGGATGGTCCGCGCGACGAGTCCCTTTCCGGTGCCGGTTTCTCCCGTGATCAGCACCGGAGGCGTTTCCGCTAGGGCGGCAATCTGGCGGGCCCGCTCGAGGACGGCGCGTATCGCGGGGGATTCGCCCACTACTCCCCCGAACCCTTCTTCCAGTGCGGCCTGGCGGCGGTAGTAGGAGAGCTCGCCTTCCCGGCGGGACTGCTCCCGCGCCCGGTCGGCCAGCAGCTTGAGCTCCTCGAGGTCTACCGGCTTCTTGAGGTAGTCGAACGCGCCGAGCTTCACGGCCTCGACCGCGCCCTCGATGGTCCCGTGGGCGGTCATGATGATCACGGGGATCGCCGCGTCGAACTCGCGGATGCGGCGGAGGAGGTCGATCCCGCTCATGCCCGGCAGCCGCACGTCGGTGAAGACCACGTCGGGTCGCAGCCGTTCCAGAAGCGCCAGCGCGCTTTCGGCGTCGCCCGCGACCTCGGCCTCGTAGCCGGATTCGGCCAGGAACGCCTTCACTGCGCGGGCGAGCGTGCGCTCGTCGTCCACGATGAGCACGGTGGGGCCGGTCATGCGGTCCCCTCCGGCGCGTCGCCCGGGTCGTGCACGGCCGGGATCCTGACGCGGACGGTCGTCCCGGCTCCGGGCGGGCTCACCAGCTCAAGGCGCCCTCCGTTCTGCTCGACGTACCGCTTGGCAATCGCGAGGCCGAGGCCGGTACCCTCGCTGCGGGTCGTGAAGAAGGGCTCAGTCACCCGCGCGAGCGCCTCGGCCGGAATTCCCGCGCCGGTGTCGGCGATCTCGATCACCACCGCGTCGCTGCCGCGGGTGTCCGGTGGATCGCGCCACGCCCTGATCGCCAGACGGCCGCCGTCGGGCATCGCGTCGATGGCGTTGGACACCACTTCGACGAGGGTTTGCTCCATTTGCATCGGATCCACGCGCACGGGGGGCAGGTCTCCAGGCACGTCCACCGTAAGCTCCACCTTGCGCTCTTCCAGGAGCTGAGTGAAGGCGGGGAGCACACCCTCGATCAGCTGGGCCACGCTCTCCCGCATCGGGTGGAACGGAGCGGGCCGCGAGAAGCTCAGCAGATGGGTGATCCGCCGGTCGAGCCGGTCCACCTCGTCGACGATCGCGCTCAGCTGCTCGCGGGAGGCCGGCGAGTCAGGGCGCTTGAGCGCGAACTGCGCCGCCGCCCGGAGGCTCGCCAGCGGGTTGCGAAGGCCGTGCGCCACCGCGGCCGACATCTCGCCGATCGAGGCCAGCTTCTCCGACTGGACCAGTTTCGTCTGGGTGTGGCGGAGGCGGTTGGTCATCTCGGAGAAGGCCCGCGCAAGGTCGCCGATCTCATCCTGCCGGCGGGCGGCGATCGGGTGATCGAGATCCCCGGCGCCGACGACGGCCATGGCTCCCCGCAGCTCGTTAATCGGGCGCGCGAGGCTTCGGGTGATGAGCCATGAGGCCACGAGCCCGGCGGCGAGTGCCCCGACGATGATGCCGACGAGCAGCCGTCGCTCGGTGTCCACGATCTCCTCCACCCGCGCGAACGCCCGCTGGACGCTGGACTCGCGGGTCTTGCGATAGATCTCCCGGTTCACCTGGGCGAGCGCCGGCAGGATCCGGAGCTTGATCTCGCTGCGGGCGAGCGCGTAAGCCTCGTTGCGCCGGCCGACGTCCGCCAGGCGGAAGACGCTGTCGCCGGCGGCGCGGATTTGTCGTTGAATTTCGCGGACGCCGTTGGCCAGCTCCACTTGCTCGGGCCGCAGCTCCGACGACCAGCGGTCCAGCCAGTAGTCCACGACTTCGCCGCCCAGGCGCCATTCCTGCCGGGCGTCCGGGTCGAGGCCGGTGAGGTGCCGCCAGACCGCCTCCGTCTGGTCGAACATGGCGTTCTCGACGTCCGCGTACGTGCGGTTGCGGGCGAGGCTCTCCCCCAGCGCCTCGAGAGCGCGCCGCTCGAGCGCGTTGCTGCGGATGGCCTCTGCCCCGACCAGCAGGGCGGGGAGGGCCATGAGAGAGAAACCGAGGAGAAGCTTCCGCTGGAACGTCATGGGGGCGGCGAGAAGTATGAAACACGCCGCCTCAGTGCGCCATCCCGCCTCCCCGCGCCCGGCCGGTGCGGAAAAGGAGCAGCAACGGTAGCACCGCGGTGAAGGACAGCCCCATGATCAGGAAGACCTTTTCGAAGGCGAACACGCCGGCCTGCTGGCCGAGCTTCAGGTCGAGCAGGGCCGCCGCCTTGAGCTGGGCCTCCGCGAGGGAGCCGCCCATCCGCTGCATCGAGGCGGTGACGGCATCGAGCCAGCCGCGGGTGGCCGCGTCGCCGGACGTCACGTGGGTCACGAGGGCGCTTCGGGCGTGATCCGTGAAGCGGGACAGCAGTGTCGCGGTCACGGCGATGCCGAAGCTCCCGCCGAGCTGCCGGGAAAGGTTGAACAAGCCGGTGCCCTGGGGAATCTGGCCCGGTTTCAGATCGGCCACCGTCGCGCCGGTAAGCGGCACGAACACGAGCCCGATTCCGAAGCCGCGGAGCACCATCGGCAAGAGCAGGTCGTGCAAGCCGGTGTCCACCGTGAAGTGGTAGTGCATCCACATGGAGGTGAGAAACAGGAGCACGCCCGTGGTGATGAGAATCCGGGCGTCCACCCGCGGCGCGAGCCGCCCCATCATCGCCATCGCGACCGCGCTCGCAATCGCGCCGGGCAGAATCACTTTTCCCGTGTCCCACGCCGTGAAGCCCAGGATGTTCTGGAGGAAGACCGGGAGGGCGAACACGCTGGAGTAGAGAGCGAACCCCAGCAGCACGGCGAAGGTCACGCCGACGGTGAGCTGTCGGTTCCGCAGGATGCGGAGATCGACGATGGGGTGTTCCGTCCGGAGCTCATGCCAGATGAAGCAGAGCACGCCGATGGCCGCGAGAATCGCCTCGACGACGATCTCCCGTGACTCGAACCAGTCCTTGGACTCGCCCCGCTCGAGCATGACCTGGAGCGCCCCGATCCCCAGGATCAAGAAGGCCAGACCCCACCAATCCACGGAGTCCGTCTCGTGGCCCCCGTCGTGGGCGGGCTCCGGCACCAGCCGCCACGTCAGGACGCCCGCGAGCACGCCGAGGGGCAGGTTGATGTAGAAGATCCAGGGCCAGGAATAGTTATCGGTGATCCAGCCGCCCAGGGTGGGCCCGAGCGTGGGGCCCACCATCACACTCATACCGAAGATCGCCTGGCCCGCCGCGCGCTCCTCGAACGGGAACACATCGAACAGGATCGCCTGGGCGGTGGAGATAAGGGCGCCGCCGCCGATGCCCTGGATCACCCGGCCGGCAACGAGCATCTCGAGCGATGACGCGTTCCCGCAGAGGAATGAGGCCACGGTGAACAGGACGATCGAGCCGGTGTAGTAGTTCCGCCGGCCGAACCGGGCCGACAACCAGCTCGTGAGCGGCAGGACGATCACGTTCGCCACGATGTAGCCCGTCGAGACCCACGCGATCTCGTCCAGCGTGGCGCCCAGCTCGCCCATCATGTGGGGGATCGCGACGTTCACGATGCTCGTGTCCACCAGCTCGAGCACGCTCGCCAGCGCCACGGCGAAGGCGATGAGATAGCGGTAGCGATAGACGTCCGCCCGCTGCATGCCGCCCGCGGCGGCCGGAAGCGACATCGTGGCCATGCGCCCGCCTACTTGGTCGCGATGTCCGGAGTGACCGACATGCCGGGGCGGAGCGGGTGCACCGGATCAGGCGGGTCGTCCACCGCGATCCGCACCGGCACCCGCTGCACGACCTTGGTGAAGTTGCCCGTCGCGTTGTCGGGCGGGAGGAGCGCGAAGCGCGCTCCCGTGGCCGGACTCAGGCTCGCGACGTGGCCGTGGAAGACGCGGCCCGGGTAGGCGTCCACGGTGAACGTCGCCTTGTCGCCCACCGCGAGGTCCTCCAGCTGCGTTTCCTTCAGGTTGGCGGTGACCCAGAGCCCTCGGTCAGGCACGATCGACATGAGCGTCTGGCCCGGCTGCACCAGCGCGCCGACCTCGGCGCTCCGCTTGGCGATGATCCCATCCGTCGGCGCGAGCACGTAGGCGTAGCTGGCCTGGAGGCGGGCGTTGTCCACGGCGGCCTCCGCGGCGGCTAGCCGCGCGCCGGCGCCCGACAGGGCTGCGCCGAAGGCGGAGACTTGGTCCCCCGCCCCCGCCACCTGCTTCCGCGCCGACTCCAGGGCGGCGGCGGCCGCCTGATACTCCGCCTGGGTCGCGTCCAGCTGCTGGGCCGCCACGATCTTGTTGGCGGCCAGGCCCCGGATCCGCTCGAGGTCGGCGGCGGCTTTCCGGTAGTTCGCCTCGGCGGCGGCGACGTTGGCCTGGGCGCTGGCCTGCTGCGCTCGGCTCCAAGCGAGCTGCGCCCCTGCCTGGCCCGCCCCGCGGACGCCGCCCGCCGCCGCCCGCGCATTCGCGAGATCGGCCTCCGCCTGCTGGAGCCGCACCTGGAGGTCCCGGTCGTCGAGCACGAGCAGGGTGTCCCCGGCCTTCACGTGCTGGTTGTCGTCCACCAGCACCCGCGCAACGAACGCCTGCACCTTGGGCGCGATCACGGTGATGTGCCCGTCGAGCTGCGCGTTATCCGTGGACACGTGGGTGAGACTGTAGACGTACTTGCGGCCCCCCCAGATCGCTACGGCGATGACGAGCGCGCCGACGAGCAGGAGCGGCAGGCGCTTGCGGCGCGCCTCCGCGGTCGGAGCGGCGTGGGTGGCGGGAAGATCCATCGTGATGTCGGTTGCCATGGCGTGCGTCTCGTTGTCCGGTCGTTGCTATTGCAGGTGATCGATGATGCCCAGCGCCCGGTAGGCGCTCACCCGGGCCGTGCCGTAGTTCACCCGCGCCTGGATGAGCGCGTCCCGCGCGGCGATCACGGCGCTCTGGGCGTTGGTCGTCTCCACGCTGCCGGCGACCCCCGCGCGGAAACGCTCGTCGGCCTGTGCCAGCTCTTGCTCGGCGAGGCGGAGCCGGTCGCCGGCGATCGCGACCTGCTGCCGCGCCGAGGCGACGTCGAGCACGGCCTGCCGGGCCTCAGTCTCCACCTGGTTGCCGAGATCGCGCTCCCGGACCACCTGCGCGTCCAGGCGGCTCTGCTGCTCCCGGGCGCGGCTCTGCCGCCGGAACCCGTCGAGGATGGGAACGTTGACGCCGACCTGCACTTGGTACGTGCCGGACAGGCCGTCCATCGCGACCCCGGATTGCTGGTAGTAGCCGCTCAAGCCGAGGCTCGGCAGGTTCTCGGCGCGGATCGCCGCGAGCGTGCGGCGGATCGCGGCCGTGCGGTTCCGCTCGGCGGCCAGCTCCGCGCGCCGCTCCCGGGCGAACCGTCCGGCCTCGTCCGGGTCGAGCGGGAGGTCCACGGCGCCGAGGCCGAGCGAGTCCGCGAGCATCAGCGCGGTGCCGGGCGGGGCGTCCAGGGCCCGGGCGAGGTCCAGCCGGGCCCGATCCACCGCGTTGCGGGCGAGCTCGAGGTCGGTGCGCACGGCCTCGAAGCTGACCTCGCTCCGGGTCGCGTCGATCGCGGGGCTCACTCCTGCGGCGACGAGCTGCCGGGCCTGGTCGAGCAGCGTGGCGGCCACGACGCTGTCCGCCTCGCGCGCCCGGACCGACTCCTCGGCGCTCAGGGTGCGCAGGTAGGCGAACCCCGCCGTGGCGCCGGAGAGCTCTCCCACCGCCCGCGCGTCGAGGCCCGCCGCGGCCGCGCTGTCCCGTGCGGCGCGGATCCGCGCGAACGCGCTCGCGTTGAACAGGGTCTGCGAGGCACCGACCCGGAAGCGCCAGAGCGAGAAGGGATCCGTCACTTCGGGGAGGCCCGGGAACGAAATACCGAACTCGGTCAGGTTCTCGGTCTGGCGTGAGTAGGCGGCGAGGCCGTCGACCGTCGGCAGCACGTCGGCCCGACGCTCGCCGATCCGCTCGTTGGCCACGCGGGCGTTGATCCGCGCGAGCGTCGCCGCCACCCCGCGCTCCCGGCCGATGCGTATCGCGTCGAGCAGGGTAAGCGGGCCCGGCGGCGCCGCCGGTGCCGGTGCCGGCTGCTGAGCGGCGAGCGGAGCGCAGGGGAGCGCGAGCAGGAGGACCAGAGACCGGAAGCGCATGACGGCGCTCAGCGGGCGGGCTCCGGACGCGCGAGCACGCCGTGGAGCACGAAGTCGATGAGCCCCTCGAGCGTCTGATCGTCGGTCAACGCCTCGGGGTCGAATTGCTGGAAGAAGCACTGGGTTTGGGTGGCCTGGATCATCAGCATCGGCAGGGCCCGGGTGGCAAAGCCGTGGAGCGTCGGGCGGAACTCGCCTGCGGCGATGCCGCGCCGCAGGATCGACTCGACGAGGCGCCGGGCGGGGAGGATGACTTCCTGCACGTAGAACTGCGCCAGCTCGGGGAAGCGCTGCAGCTCGGACTGGACCAGCTTGCTGATCCGGCTGAGCTGCTGGTCCCGCATCATGGCGTACTTGCGCTCGAGCAGCTCGACGAGCAGGTCCCGGCTCGAGCCCTGGTAGCTTTCGGCGAACGCCTCGGCGACCCGGAGCGCGGCGACGGCCTTGGCCTGTACCATCTCGCGGAAGAGCTCTTCCTTCGAATCGAAGTAGAGGTAGAGAGTGCCTTTGCTGACGCCGGCGCGGCGGGCGACCTCCTCCAGCTTGGTCTGGGCGAACCCATACTCGCCGAAGACTTCGAGGGCCGCGTCGAGGATTTCCTCGGGCCGGGCCTCGGGGCGGCGTTGCCAGCGCGGAGCGGTGGCGGCGGTTGAATTGGGGTCTTCGGGCACGCCTCTACCTCTTTTAGTAACTGACGAGTCAGTAAGATAGATGACCTGACCGACGCGTCAAGCCCCAACCATGCGTCTTCTGTCAATCCGCTAACCGGCAGTCCGGCGCTAAATTAGGCAACCTTCAGCCGCCTGGATCCGGGACCCGAGTTCTCTTGCTCCAGGCCCGGAGACGTCCTACTATTGAGGCAAAGACCGGGGAGGCCCTGCCGATGTCGGATGCATTCCGCAGCTCCGACGATTTCGACGAACAAGCCCATCAGCTCTACAACGAAGGTCGTTACGACGACGCGGTCGCTCTTCTTCGGGAGGGGCTCTCCCTCTACCCCAACGCGGTTGAACTCCATATCGGTCTCGCCTACGCCCAGCTGGCGCGGGAAGAGTACGCCTGGGCCCGGCGGAGCTTCGAGCGGGCCTTGGCGCTCGATCCCGATCACGAGGACGGGTTGGCGGGCCTGGGGGAGACGCTGCTCAAGCTGGGGGAGCGGGTCGGCGCGCTCCGCGCCTTCGAGCGGATCGTTCTGCTCGGCTTCAAGGACGACCACGAGCTGATGCTGCAGGTGGGCCGGGCGCTTTTTCGGGAGTCGCTGATCGGACCGGCCCAGCGGTTCTTCGAGTTCGCGGCGGCGGTGCAGGCGGAATCGCCGGATGCGGCGGCCTGTCTCGGATATTCCTACCACCGGCTGGGCAACGACAGCAGCGCCCTGTTCTGGCTCCGGCGCGCGCTCGAGCTGGAGCCGGAATTCGCCGAGGCGCGTATTTATCTCGCCAACATGTTGTACGACCGGGGCGAATCGGAAGCGGCGCTGCACCACCTCGAGAAGACCCGGCCCGATGAGCACTACGACGAGCTCGGCATCTGGCGCCACATCGAGCTCAAGAAGTCGGTCTATCGCCTGCGGGATGAAGACCCCGAGCTTGAGCCCTGGCTTCAGCGCCTGGGCGAGGTGGCCGGGGACCCGGATGCGGTCGACCTCCTGCTGGCGGAGGTCGAAGCCCAGCAGCCGGACGGCTCGGTGCGCGACCCGCACCAGCTGGAGCTGTTCGGCACGCTCCTCACCGAGCTTCACGCGATGCAGCGCCGGCCGGGCCAGCTGGGCCCACCCGGCGATACGCACTCGATCGGCACGCTCGCCGGACACACCTTCAACGGCACCTGGGAGGAGATCCTGCTTCAGATGAAGGCGGCCGATCGCGAGTGGGCCGACGCCTCGCTCACCGAGTTCATGGTCGGCCTCGCCCGGCGGGGTCGCGCGGAGACGGGAGTGGTCATCCCGGTGACGGACGCCGAGGCGTTCATCCGCGGCAGCGCCGAGGCGGGGGTGTTGCGCATAATCCAGTGATCGAGCTGCAGGGCCTCTCCAAAACCTATCGCTCGCTCCTCGGCACCCGAGTGGTGCCGGCGCTCGACGGCCTCACCCTGACGCTCGCGCGGGGCGAGGTCGTCGGCATCGCGGGACCCAATGGCGCCGGCAAGACCACGCTGCTCTCGCTGCTCCTCGGCTATCTGCTCCCGACCCGCGGCACCGTCCTGGTGGAGGGACTTCCTCCCCGGGACTGGATCGAGCGGCACGGGGCCGGCTATCTCGCCGAGCTCATCGCGGTGCCCGGCCGCTGGCCGGTGGACGCCGCGCTCCGCCGGTACGCCACGCTGGCCGGCGTCCCTCGTGATCGGGTGGCCGAGCGGGTGGAGGCACTGCTCGACGGCTTCGGGCTCGCGGACCAGCGGAGCAAGCGGGTGCGGGAGCTGTCCAAGGGCAACCTGCAACGGCTCGGCCTCGCCCAGGCCCTCGCGGGCGACAGCGATTTCGTGATCCTGGACGAGCCCACGCACGGGCTCGATCCGCTCTGGACCCAGCGCTTCCGCGACGTCGTGCGCGACCTGCGGCGGCCGTCGCGTCTGATCTTGATCGCCTCCCACAACCTCGACGAGCTCGAGCGTCTCGCCGACCGGGTGCTCATCCTCCACCAGGGCCGCCTCGAGCGGGTGGTGGCGGCCGGCGCCGGTGCCGCTCCCGCCGCGGGGGTCGAGGTGGCCTACCGGCTCGCGCTGGTCGCGCCCCACGCCGCGCTCGCCCGAATATTCCCTGCGGCGGCCGCGATCGAAGGCCGTCCGGCGGAGTGGCGGGTCCGCGGTGAGCTCGCGACGCTCAATCAGGGACTCGCCGAGCTGCTCGCGGCCGGGGCCGTCGTCACCGGGTTCGCGCCCGAGGAGAGCCGGCTGGAGAGCGAATTCCGTGCGGCGGTGGGAGGCGAGCGATGAGCCTGCCGACCCGCTATGTCGGCTGGATGGCCCGCGATGTCGTGACCGGGCCTGGCGTCCCGATAGCGATCATGACGACGCTGGCCACGCTGCTGGTGAGCAAGCTCCAGGCATCCGGCCCGACCGGTTCCGCCGACCAAGCGGCGTGTCTCTTCGTCCTCGACTGGACCGGCGTGACGCTGGCGCTGATGGGGACCGCCGGGCTGGTGAGCGCCGATTTCGCGATCGGCCACCAGCGAACCCTCTTCGCCAAGCCCGTGAGCCCGCCGCTCTACTACCTCCAGCGCTGGCTCTTGGGGGGTGTCGCGATGCTGCTCGGCGCGGCGGTCGTCGGGCTCACCCTCGCCGCCCGGTTCGATCTCCCGCTGGTCGGGGCCGCCTTCGTCGCCCGGGTGGCGCTGCTCTATCTCGTCGTGGGCGGTCTCGTCTTCCTGCTTTCGGCGCTCACCCGGCGCGACTGGCTGCTCGCCGCTGTGCTGATCGCATGGCAGACGGCGATCAGCGCGGCCCACGAGATGGGCATGGCCCGCGGCCCGGTTGGAGCCGTGCTCGACGTCGTGCTCCCCCCGATGCAGCTGGTGCGACTCGGTGGTCCACTCCCCGCGGGCGCCGACCTGGCCCATGCAGTCGGCTACGGCGGCGCCGTCTTGTTCGGCGCGCTCGCCGTGCTCCGGTGGCGCCCCCTCGCGCGGGGCGCCCGCGAATGATCCCCCGGTGGTCCGCCGGGGTCGCGCGCGAGGTCCTCCCGAACGGCCTCACGCTCCTGGTGCAGCGCGACGACTCCGCCCCCGTGGTGGCCGTGGTCACCCACGTCAAAGCCGGGTTCTTCGACGAGCCCGATCGGTGGGTCGGCATTTCGCACGTGCTCGAGCACATGTTCTTCAAGGGGACGCCCCGGCGCGGCGTGGGCGTCGTCGCGCGGGAGACCAAAGCCGCCGGCGGCTACCTCAACGCGAGCACGAGCTACGACCACACCGCCTATTTCACCGTGCTCCCGGCGCGCGGCCTGGCGGCGGCGCTTGACATCCAGAGCGACGCGCTTCGCAACTCCATCATCGATGCCGACGAGCTGGCCCGGGAGCTTCGGGTCATCATCCAGGAGGCCAAGCGCAAGCTCGACAACGCCGGGGCGGTCGCGTACGAAACGCTGCACGAGATCATGTTCGACCGGCATCGGATCCGCCGCTGGCGCATCGGGTACGAGGCGGACCTCGCCAGGTTCACCCGCGACGATCTCTGGGGGTACTATCGGTCGCGTTACGTCCCGGAGCGCACCATCGTGGCGATCGTCGGCCACCTCGTGCCCGAGCGGGCGCTCGAGCTGGCGCGAGCGGCCTACGGCGACTGGGCGCCCGCGCCGGGCGCGCTCGATCCTTCGCCGGCGGAGCCGCCTCGGCGCGAGGTCCGGGCTCGCACGCTCCGCGGCGACGTGAGCCAGGCGGAGCTCGCGGTGGGCTGGCGCACCGTGCCGCCCCTGCACCCCGACGCGGCCCCCCTCGATGTGTCGGCTGCGGTGCTCGCGACCGGTCGCGGCAGCGCGCTGCAGCGGGCGTTGCGCGAGACCGGCGTCGTGATCGCCGTGGCGGCGTACAACTACGCACCCACCGAGCTGGGGGTATTCGGGGTCACAGCCGATCTCGAGCCCGAGCAGGTGCCCGCCGCGCTCCGGGGCATCGCCGAGGGGGCCGCCCGGCTGGGGCTCGTCGGCCCGTCCGAGGCGGAGCTCGACCGCGCGAAGACACTGCTGCTCACCCGCTGGGCCCGGCGGCTCGAATCGATGGAGGGCCGGGCGGCAGCGCTGGCCGCGGCGGAAGCGCTCGACGGCGTCGATGTGCTCGATCGCGAGTACGCCGCCCTGGCCGCCGCGACCGCCGAAGACGTGCGCACCGCGGCCGGCCGATACCTCGATCCGGAGGCGGTCTCGGCGGTGGCCTATCTGCCGAGCGCTCGCGGGACCGATCTCACGGCCGACGAAGTGGCGCGCACCTTCGCGGTGACGGCGCTGCCCGCGAGCCCGGTAACGGCGGGCTCGGCCCCCGCCGCGCCGCGGCCGGCGCCGGCGAGGGGCACCACGGAAGCCGGCGTTCTCCACGCGCCGTTGGGGGGCGCCGATCTGCTGGTACGGCGGAAGCCCGGCGTGCCGACCGTGACCCTGGGCCTCTACGTGCCCCGCGTCGAGTTCGATCCGCCGGGCCAGGCGGGTCTGGGCGCGCTCACGGTCAGGAGCGCGCTGCGCGGAGCGGGCCGGCTTGACGCCGGTGGTCTCGCCCTCGCCGCCGAGCGGCTGGGCGGGAGCCTCGGCCCCGGGCTCACGTCGGACTGGCTCGGCGTGGGCCTGACCGTGCTGGCCGAGCGGTTGGGCGACGCGGCGGCGCTGGTTGACGCGGTATACCGTCACCCGGCCCTCGCCGACGCCGACGTCGCGGCGGAGCGCGGCCTGCTCATGGCCGAGGCGCGGCAGATCGCGGACGACATGTTCCGCTACCCGTTCCAGCTCGCGTTCGCCGCGGCTTTCGCCGATGCCGGTTACGGACTCCCGATCGCCGGTCTGCCCGAGACGCTGGCCGAGCTGAGCGGTGCCGACGCGCGGCGGTGGCACGAGCGCGCGTTGCTGGGCGTGCGCCCGGTGATCGTCGCGGTGGGCGACGTCGAGCCCGCGCGGGCGGCGGATGCGCTGGCGGGCGTGTTCGAGAGCTTGCCGGCCCGCCCGGCCAGTCCGATCTCCGCGTCGCTACCCTGGGCCCTCGACTCGCGGCCGCAGCAGCGGGTGGTGCCGCGCGACAAAACCCAGACCGCGCTCGCGATGGTGTTCAGGGGGCCGGCCCGCCGGAGTCCGGAGCGCTTCGCCGCCGAGGTGTGGGCCGGGATCGCGAGCGGGCTTGGCGGGCGGATCTTCGAGGCCCTGCGCGACCGGCGCTCCCTCGCCTACACGGTGCTCGCGTCGTCGTGGCAGAAGGGCCGGGCCGGCGCGCTCGTCGCGTACATCGCCACTTCCCCGGAGCGGGAGGCGGAAGCCCGCGCGGCCATGCTGGAGGAGCTCGAGCGCTTCGTCCGCGAGCCGGTGGCTCCCGCCGAGCTGGCCCAGGCGGTGAGCTATCTCTCGGGGCAGGCGGAGGTGCGCCGCCAGCATGCGACGTCGGTCGCGGGCGAGATGCTGGAGGCATGGATCGTGGGGGACGGTCTGGCAGAGCTGGCCGACCCGGGGGCCGCATACCGGGCCGTCACAGTCGATCAGGTGCAGGCCCTGGCGGCCACCTACCTCGCCGGTCTGGCGCGCGCGGAAGGCATCGTGCGGGGGATCGGCGGAGGCGAGTAGACCCGGGCCCGCAGGCCCGGGTGGTATGTTTTGGACCATGTCCGCTGCCGACGCCGACTCCGCCGCCGGACCCGCCGGCGGGGTTTCCCGGTCCCCCTCACGCCGCTCCGGCTGGAGCGCGGCTGATTTGCTCACGGCCGTGCGCCTGCCCCTCGCCGTCCTGTTTCCGCTGGTCCAGGACATGTGGGTCCGGGTGGGGATCGTCACGATCGCCGCGGCGACCGACCTGCTGGATGGCCCGATCGCCCGCCGATTCGGGTCGTCCGCCCTCGGCGTGGTCCTGGACCCCGTCGCCGACAAGCTCTTCATGGCCTCCGCCTTCGGCGTCGTGGCCTTCTCCGGGCAACTCGCGTGGTACGAGATCGTCGGTATTCTGCTGCGCGATATCGTCGCAACGGTCGCGTTCGCTGTGACGGCCGTCTCCCGCCGGGCGCGCGCGATTCCGGCGCGACTCGGCGGGAAGGCGGTCACCGTGGGCCAACTACTGACGCTGGTCGCGTTCCTGCTGGAGTCGCACCTGTTGCACGAGCTCGCCTGGGCCACCGCGGCCGTCGGGCTCTACGCGATCTGGGACTACAGCCGGGTGGCGGGCCGGGAGAAACGGCCGGTCGGCAGCGCCGATCGGTCCTGACATCGGGCGCCAGGGGGTAGCCACGTGGCCGGCGAGACCAAGCGGGTGGCTGTGGTGTGGGAGGGGGGCATGCGGTTTCGTGGGGGCGAGCCCGGGGGGCCGACCTCGCTGGTGGACGCGGACAACGCCGCGGCGCCTGGGCCGACGCTTACGCTCCTCATGGCAGCCGCCGCGTGCAGCGGGGCGGACGTCGTCTCGATCCTCGAGAAGATGCGGGTAGGCCTCGAGTCGCTGAAGGTCGACGTGGCAGGTGTTCGCCGGGAGGAGGCGCCGCGCCGCTTCGTGTCCATCCGATTCGCCTTTCACCTGGCCGGCGCCGGCCTCGACGAGGCCAAGGCGCGCCGCGCCATCGATCTTTCGCTGGAGAAGTACTGCTCGGTCGTGCACTCGCTCGCGCCGGACATCGCGGTCGAGTATGACCTCCATCTGGCGTAGCCTGCCGCTCCTGGCCGCAGTGTGGGCCGGTCCGGCGGTCGCTCAGGTGACGCGGGAGCTGGGGACTCAGGCGCTGGTGACCACGGCCAACCCCGCGCTGGTCACAGGGGCATTGTACGCGGCGGTCCGGCCCTCGCTGCGGTTCCGCCTAGCGGCGACGCTCGCGGCCGGGGTGTCGGACGGACGCGCGGCCGGCCGTGGTGAGCTGCTCGCCCATTTTCTGCTCAGCCCGACGGCCGTCGGACGACCGGGTGTTTACGCGGGCGGTGGAATCGCGGGTGTGGTTGGGGCGGTGGACCAAGGGTACGTCGTCGCCGTCGTCGGTATGGAAGGGGCGCCCGGCGGGCGGTCCGGCTGGGTGCTGGAGGCCGGCGTCGGCGGCGGTGCGCGGTTCTCGGCCGGGTGGCGCTGGCGGTGGCGCCCCGTGCGGCAACAATAACGCCCCGAGGCTGATACCCCGGGGCGATCCGCGCGGGAGACGACCCGGAGGTCAGACCGCGACGGAACCGGCGCTCTCCTGCCGAACGGCGTCGATCCGACGCTGTACCGGCTGGCAGTATCGCTCACCCAACGTGCGCAACCGCGCAGACTCCTCCTCGCTCAGTTCCGGATACCGGTCGGCGAGGTACTGCATCGTGTCGTCGAACCACTCCTTCTGGTGCTCGGGAAGCGCTTCGATGACACCGCACCGGAGGATGTGACTGAACAGCTCGTCACGAGCTTGGTCGAACGAGGACGCTGCGGCGGGGAGACGTCTGGGCTTCTTCTTGCTCATCGACCTTCCTTGCATTTCAAAGTTTTCTGGGGGCGCTCACGCGCCGCCGGAACATAACAGGGTCGCACCATTTGGTGCAAAGGCGCCTCAACCTCCGACACCGGCCGGCACGGTTTACATTCATCGGTAGAAACCACGCGAACTTGAGGGCGGTTCCCCCCGGGGCGCCGCGACGCCGGCATGGCTGAGCACGACGAGGTGTACGACAAGGGGCGGGCGGAGCGTCTAGCTGAGCTGCTTCGCGTTCTCGCGGCCCGGATCCAGGAGCTGGATCGGGCGGGACAGTTGCTGGGTGGAGTCCCCGAACTGTTGCGGCTGATGGGGGATGCGCGGTCGGAGCTGTTCCATTACGAAGTCCGGAGTACCTACGATACGCCCGAAGTGGCGGAGAGCCGGCGAATCGTCGAGGAAGCCCAGAAGAAGGACGGCACCTTCAAGCTCGAGGAACCGGAGGACGATGAGCCATGGCGGGCACCCCCGTCGGCATGAAACGGTTCTACACGGCACTTGCCGGCGTAGCGGTGATCGGGGTGGGCACGCTGGGGTGGCTTCTGTCGCGCCCGAAGACCGAGAGCATCCCGGCCAACGTTACCGTGCAGGCGGCCGACACGGCCGGGTTCCACGGGTATGTCCTGGGGTCGGACTCGGCCAAGGTGGAGATCACGGAGTACGCCGACTTCCAGTGTCCCTTCTGCCAGACATTCTCCACCCTCCAGATGCCGGGGATCAAGGAACGCCTGATCGACACCGGGCGGCTGCGTTGGCGGTACCGGGACTTTCCCCTCCAGCAACATTCTTTTTCTCGGCTCGCGGCCCATTCGGCCGCGTGCGCCGATGAGCAGGGCAAGTATTGGGAGCAGCACCGTCGGCTCTACGAGGGCCAGCAGGATTGGGCCGAGACCCGCGACGCGGCGCCGATCTTCCAGCGGTACGCCCAGGCCGCCGGGCTCGACCTCGCGCGCTATGACGCCTGCATGCACGCCGCCAAGTACGCGGGCCGCATCCAGGCGAGCTACGACGAGGGAGTCCGCGTCGGTGTGAATGCGACGCCGACGCTTCTCGTGGCAGGACGGCTCTATCAGGGCCGGCTCGACTCGGACGCCATTGCTCGGCTCGTGGATTCGCTGACGCCGCGCTGACGTGTCGGAGGATCCGAAAGCCCCGGCTCGGGAGCGGGTGCTCGCCGGGCTGGCGCTGGCCGCGTTGGGCGTGGTGTACGGGGACATCGGCACCAGTCCGCTCTACGCCCTCCGGGAGTGCTTCACCGGCGAGCATGGCCTCCCGGCGACCGTGGACAACGTCCTCGGCATCCTCTCGCTGATCGTCTGGTCGCTCAACTTCGTCGTCTCCTTCAAATACATCTCGCTGGTGATGCGGGCCGACAACCGCGGCGAGGGCGGCATCCTGGCCCTGATGGCGCTGTTGCGGTTCAAGGGGACCGCGGGCCGTGCCGGCGTCCGGCGGGTCCTCCTGCCGCTCGGTCTGTTCGGTGCCGCCCTACTGTACGGCGACGGGGTGATCACGCCGGCCATCTCGGTGCTCGGTGCGATGGAGGGGCTCAAGGTCCTCGCGCCCGCGTTCGATCCCTTCGTCGTGCCGATCACGGTGACGATCCTGCTCGCACTGTTCCTCTTTCAGAAACGGGGCACCGCGGGCGTGGGCGCCGTCTTCGGGCCGATCACGCTGGTCTGGTTCGTGTGCATCGCCCTGCTCGGCATCCGCGGCATCCTCCTCGATCCTTCGGTGCTCCGCGCCTTCAACCCGGCGTACGCGGTGAATTTCTTCATCGAGGACGGCCTCCGCGGCTTCCTCGTGCTCGGCGCGGTCGTGCTGGTGTTCACCGGTGGTGAGGCGCTGTACGCCGACATGGGGCACTTCGGCAAGCGCCCGATCCGCCTCGCCTGGTTCGGGCTGGTGCTGCCGGCCCTGCTGCTCAACTACTTCGGCCAAGGCGCGCTACTGCTGCACGACCCCTCCGTTGCGCGCAATCCCTTCTACGGCCTGGTCCCGACGCCCCTCCTGGTGCCGATGATCGTGGTGGCGACGGCCGCGGCGATCGTGGCGTCCCAGGCGCTCATCTCCGGCGCCTTCTCGCTCACCCAGCAGGCGGTCCAACTGGGATACTGCCCGCGGGTGACGATCAAGCACACGTCGCACACCGAGGCCGGCCAGGTCTACATCCCCGAGGTAAACGAGGCGCTCGCCGTGGCGTGCATCGGGCTGGTGCTCGCGTACCGCTCGTCCAGCAACCTGGCGGCCGCCTACGGGATCGCCGTGACGGGGACGATGACGATCACGACGGTGCTCTACTACGAGGTTATGCGGGCGCGCTGGCAGTGGCCGTTGTGGAAGGCCGGGAGCGTCGCCGCGCTGTTCCTGTTCGTGGACGTCACCTTCTTCGGCGCGAACCTTGTGAAGGTGCCACAGGGAGGCTGGGTCCCGATCGTGCTCGCGATCGGGATCTTCACGCTGATGGCGACGTGGAAGCAGGGGCGGGTCATCCTGGCGGGCATCATGCGGGAGAACACGCTGCCGATGGATCTCTTCCTGCGGGACATCGCCCATCGGCGGCCACCGCGCGTGCCCGGCGTTGCCGTTTTCCTCACCTCGGACGCGAGCGGGGCGCCTCCCGTGCTGCTGCACCATCTCAAGCACAACCAGGTGCTGCATGAGCGGGTCATCTTGCTGTCGGTCGTCACGAAGGAGATCCCCGTGGTGCCGGACCGGGACCGCCTGCGATCGTGCGACCTGGGGGAAGGCTTCTCCCAGGCGACCGCGTTCTACGGCTTCATGGAGTCACCCGACGTTCCCGCGGTCATGAAGGCCCTGAGCGAGCCCGCCCCGAAGGGCCTGGGCCTGACCGTCAATCTCATGCAAACGACGTTCTACCTCGGGCGGGAGACGCTCATCGCGACGGGCCGGAGCCGGATGGCACGGTGGCGGAAGAAGCTGTTCATCCTGATGACGCGGAACGCCCAGTCGGCGGCGACGTTTTTCGGACTGCCGCCCAATCGGGTGGTGGAATTGGGGGCGCAAATCCAGTTGTAGGGAGCCTCTTCACGCTTCTTGCCCTTCGTACATCTCCTTCAGCCTGTTCACGACATTCGGATCTGCGAGCGTGGTCGTGTCGCCGAGCGCCCTCCCCTCGGCGATGTCCTTGAGCAGGCGGCGCATGATCTTCCCGCTGCGGGTTTTAGGTAGGTCAGCCGAGAACAGGATGTCGTCCGGACGGGCGATGGAACCGATCTTCCTCACCACATGGTCCTTGAGGTCGTCCTTGAGCGCCGCCGTGGGCTGATGGCCCTCCCGCAGCGTGACGAACGCCGCCAGCGCGTGGCCCTTGAGCTCGTGCACCTTCCCGACCACCGCCGCCTCGGCGACGGCCGGGTGGTCCACCAGCGCGCTCTCGACCTCCATCGTCCCGATGCGGTGCCCGGCCACGTTGAGCACGTCGTCCACCCGGCCCAAGAGCCACCAGTAGCCGTGCTCGTCGAGCTTGGCACCGTCCCCCGCGAAGTACCGACCGGGGAACCGGCTCCAGTAGGTCTCCCGGTAGCGCTCGTCGTCCCCGTAAATGGTACGGAGCATGCCTGGCCACGGATCGGTGAGCGTGAGGAACCCGCCGCCCTGCGTCACGGGCGTCCCGGCGGTGTCGACCAGTTCGGCGGAAATCCCGGGAAACGGCACAGTCGCGGAGCCGGGTTTGGTGGTGATGACGCCGGGGAGTGGGGTGATCATGATGCCGCCGGTCTCCGTCTGCCACCACGTGTCCACGATCGGGCAGCGTTCCCGGCCGATGTGCTCGTGATACCAGATCCACGCTTCGGGGTTGATCGGCTCGCCGACCGTTCCGAGCAGTCGGAGGGTCGAGAGGTCATGGCGGGCGGGAAGAGCGGCTCCCCACTTCATGAACGCCCGGATGGCGGTGGGCGCGGTGTAGAACACCGTCACGCCGTAGCGGGCGACGAGCGCCCAGAAGCGGTCACGGTCCGGCCAATCGGGTGCGCCCTCGTACATGAGGACAGTGGCGCCGTTGGCGAGCGGCCCGTAGACGACGTACGAGTGGCCGGTCACCCAGCCGACGTCGGCGGTGCACCAGAAGACGTCCTCGTCCTTGAGATCAAAGACGTACTTGGTCGTGGCGGCCACGTGCGTGAGATAGCCGCCAGTCGTGTGGACGATCCCCTTCGGTTTGCCGGTGGTACCGGACGTGTAGAGGATGAACAGCATGTCCTCGGCGTCCATCGCCTCAGGCTCGCACTCCGTCGAGGCGGCCTCGAGCGCGCGGTGCCACCAGTGGTCCCGCCCTTCCTGCATCGTCGCCCAGCTCTCGTCGCTCTCGCCCCCAGGCCGCCGGCGTACGACCAGCACGTGCCGGATCGTCGGGCACTCGGCCAGCGCCTGGTCAGCGAACCGTTTGAGCGGTAGCACTTGCCCCCGCCGGTAGCCGCCGTCGGCCGTGATGAGCGCTACGGCGCGGGCGTCGTTGATGCGGTCGCGGAGCGACTCGGCCGAGAAGCCGCCGAACACCACGGAGTGCACCGCGCCGATCCGGGCGCAGGCGAGCATGGCGATGGCCGCCTCCGGGACCATGGGGAGGTAAATCGCCACGCGGTCGCCGCGTTTGACGCCCAGGGTCTTGAGGGCGCTGGCGCAGCGGCTCACCTCGCGGGCGAGGTCCCAATAGGTCAGCACGCGGTGATCGCCGGGCTCACCCTCCCAGATGATCGCCGCCTTGTTGCGGCGGGCGCTCTCCAGGTGGCGGTCCAGGCAATTCGCCGCCACGTTAAGCTTGCCTCCCACGAACCACTTCGCGTGCGGCGGACTCCACTCGAGCACCCGACTCCAGGGGGCAAGCCAGTCGAGCGCGAGCGCCTGCTCCGCCCAGAACGCCAACCGGTCCCGCTTGGCGCGCTCGTAGAGATCGGGCCGCCCGAGAGCCTGCGCGGCGAACTGGGGTGGCGGCGGGAAGCGGCGCGCTTCGGTGAGCAGGGTGTCGAGTTGGTTGGTCATGGGGCCGAGGCTTGAGGGACTCTCAAGGTAGGGCGCGGCAGGCCGGCCAGCCAGAGCCGGATTGCACTTCTCCCGAGTCTGCCGCGGAGTGCGGTGGACCAGAGGTGGGAAAGGGCTCCGGCCATGTCAAAAAACGCTTGTCAGACATGTGGTTAGCACGCATGGCACCGCTCTCGCCCTTGGGGTGGGCGGGTCGCATGGTGCGGCCCGGAAACAAAAAAATCCGCCCGATAAGAGCACACCCGGAGCGATCCGGGGCCGCAAAACTAGAGGTCTCATCCACGCCGCAGGATTGGGGTGAGATAGCTCGGTGCCGAAGGTGGACACAGGCCAGCCGCAGGTTTGCGCGCCAGCCTTGTCGGGTGTGGGAGGTTCGATGAACACCACGCACGGCACGGCTCGTGAGCTATTGGCCCCCGACCGCCTGGGTCTCGATACCCGGGTAGAGTTCCGCAAAGCGGCGGTCCAGCTGCTGGACACGCTGCCCGACGGGACCGGTCAGCTCATCATCGATCTGGCGCCCACGCGCCAAGTGGATTCCGCGGGCCTCGGCGTCCTGATGCTGATCCAGCGGCGCGCGGCGGAGCGACGACAAACGATCGTTCTACGCAACCCGAACGACGAAATCCGGTTTCTCCTCGTCGTCACGAAGCTCGCCGATCTGTTCCACATCGAAGCCGGGGTCTCCTGACCCCGGCTTTGCCGTCACTGCCATGGACGCTATCCGGTCGGCGGATTAGTCTTCCTCCGTCCGATCTACCGGGGTGACTCGCAGGGTCCGGCCCCACCGGGCCCACCTCCGAAGGCCAGAGCATGAACGACGAAAAAGTGCGTCGGCGCGTCTTGTTCGTGGAGGACGAGCCGGCTCTCAGACTTAGTTATGAACGGCACTTCAACCCGCAATATGATCTTGTCTTCGCGAGTACCGGCGCCGAGGCGCTCGCGATGCTGGAGTCGCACCACCCCGACGTCGCCGTGCTCGACATGCGGTTACCGGACACCGACGGCGTCGACCTGCTCCGGAAGATCCGCCGCTCGCAGCCGGGGCTCCCGGTGATCATTACCACCGCGTACATGAGCATCGAGCCGCAGCTCAAGGTGCTGGATCTTCCCCACTCGGGCTACATCGTCAAACCCTTCCGTCTCGACGAGCTCGGCGCGCGCATCGATGCCGTCCTTTGACGGCCCGATTCTCGACGCCGTCGGTCTGCAACGCTCGTTCGGTGCGCTCCGTGTGCTCCGCGGCGTCGACGTGCGGGTCGGCGCCGGCGAGGCCCTCGTCGTCCTCGGGCCGAACGGCGCTGGCAAGACGACCTTGCTCCGGCTGCTGGCCGGGCTCGCGCGGCCCAGCGCGGGTGAGGTGCGGGTGCTCGGCAGGCGGCTCGCCCCGTCGGCGCCGGATGCCCGTCGGCCCGTCGGCTTTGTCTCGCATCAATCGATGCTCTACGACGATCTCACGGTACGGGAGAACGTCGTGCTCGCGGCGCGCCTCTACGGGACCGCGGCCCCCGCCGCGGCCGCCCGGCGAGCCCTCGAAGCGGTGGGGCTCGCCGACCGCGGCGACGAGCAGCCCCGCCGGCTGAGCCGTGGCCTGCTCCAGCGGGCCTCGATCGCCCGGGCATTGGCGCACGAGCCGCGGCTTCTGCTGCTCGACGAGCCGTTCACGGGGCTCGACGTGCCCTCGGCGGAGCGGCTTCGCGCACTGCTGGGCGAACGGCTCGCCGCCGGCCTCGCGCTGGTGCTGGCGACCCACCACCTCGAGGAAGCCTGGCCGCTCGCGTCCCGCGTGGCCGTGCTGGCCGGGGGGCGATGGGCGCTGGAGGAGCCGCGTGCGGGAGACCTGGCTCAGTTCCTCCTCCGCTACCGGGCCCTGGCCGATGCGTGACGCGGCCCGCCTGGCCCTCGTCGTCGCGGCGAAGGACATCAGAGCCGAGCTCCGGAGCAGGACTGCGCTCCTCTCGGCCACCGTGTTTGCCGCCCTCGTGCTCGTCATCTTCAATTTCGCCCGCGACCCGACGGCGCTGTCCGCGACCGACCTCGCTCCGAGCGCGTTGTGGGTGACCTTTGCGTTCGCCGCGATGGTCGCGATGAACCGCGCGTTCACGGTCGAGCGCGAGAACGGCGCGTTCGACGGCCTCCTGCTGGCCCCGATTCCACGGGGCGCGCTGTTCGCGGGGAAGCTGCTCGCCAACCTGGCGTTCGTCGGCGCGGTGGAGGCGGTGGCGCTGCCCCTCTTCGTGCTGTTCTTCAACGTAGATCTGTCACGGGTGCTCGGCGGCATCGTCGGGACCGCCGTGCTCGCCACGATCGGCTTCGTCGCGGTCGGCACGGTCTTCGGCGCGATGGCGGTGCGCACCCGCTTCGCGGAGCTGCTGCTGCCGGTGCTCCTGCTCCCGTTCATGGTGCCCCCGCTGGTCGGGGCCGTGCAGGTGACGTCGCGTCTGCTGGCCGACCGTCCGTTGAGCGAGATGCTCGGATGGCTTAGAATACTCGCCGCCTACGACCTCGTGTTCGTGACGCTGGCCACTCTCGTTTTCGCGTTCGTGGTGGACGAATGACCGCCGTCGGCTCCCCGCCCTCGCTGGACCGCGCACGCGCCGTGATCCGGCGCGGGACGGCCCTCAGCCTCGTGGCGCTGCTCGGGATCGCCGGAGTCTACGTCGTGGCGCTGGCGTTCACCCCGATCGAGGCCCATCAGGGCCTCGCGCAGAAAATCTTCTACATCCATGTGCCGGCCGCCTGGAGCGCGCTGCTCGCATTCTCGCTGGTGGGGATCGCGAGCGTGCTCTACCTGTGGCTCGAGGATCCGCGGCTCGACCTGTTCGCCGCGTCTTCGGCGGAGGTGGGCGTCGCGTTCTCCGCGGTGATGCTGACGACCGGCCCGATCTGGGCCAAGCCGATCTGGGGGACGTGGTGGACCTGGGACGCGCGTCTCACCTTGACGCTCTTCCTCTTCTTTCTCTTCGTGGGCTATCTCTCGCTCCGAACCGCGGTGCACGACCGGCACGAGCGGGCCCGGTTCAGCGCGGTGGTCGGCATCATGGGTATGCTGCTCGTCCCTTTCGTCCATCTCAGCGTATATCTCTTTCGCACACTGCATCCCCAACCCATCGTGCTCAAGCCGAGCGCTCCGTCCCTCCCGTGGGAGATGCTGCGCACGCTCCTCCTTTCGGTCCTCATGTTCACGCTGCTCTACCTTGGGCTCCTGACGATGCGATACGGGTTGGGCCTGGCGGCCGAGGCCCGGGAGCAGCGCGATGCCTGAGCCGCCGGTCAACGGCGCGTACATGATCGCCGCCTACGTGGTCGCGGCCGTGATTCTGCTGAGCTATTTCGGGAGCCTGGTGCGGCGAGCCGGGAAAGTGAGAAGTGAGAAGTAATCCTGCCTCTCACTCCGGCCGCCGGAACACCAGGCTCGCGTTGATCCCCCCGAAACCGAACGAATTGCTCAGCACGAATTCTGGTCGGGCTTCCCGACCGTCCTCCCGGATATAGTCCAGGTCGCACGCCGGATCCGGACTCTCCAGATTCACCGTGGGGGGAAGCCAGCCGTGACGGAGCGAGAGCGCGCAGATGGCCGCCTCGATGGCCCCGCTCGCGCCGAGCGCGTGTCCGTAGTAACCCTTCGTCCCGCTGAGCGGGAGGCGGTACGCGTGCTCGCCGAAGACCTGCTTGATCGAGGAAGTCTCGGTCGGATCGTTGAGCGGCGTCGAGGAGCCGTGGGCGTTGATGTAGCCGATCTCGGTTGGCGCGACGTGGGCCTCCCGGAGCGCGAGCCGCATGGCTCGGGCCGCCTGGCGACCGTCGGGGCGCGGGGCGGTCATGTGGTAGGCGTCGTTGGTGAGCCCGTAACCGCAGATCTCCGCGTAGACCGGCGCCCCCCGCGCGAGTGCGCGGCCCCGCTCCTCGAGGATCAGGACCGCCGCTCCCTCGCCCATCACGAACCCGTCGCGGCCCCGATCGAAGGGCCGGCTGGCCCGGCCCGGGTCGTCGTTCCGGGTAGACATCGCGCGGATGATGGCGAACGCACCGAAGCAGAGCGGCGCCAGTGGCGCTTCCGCAGCGCCGGCGACCATCGCGTCCGCGTCACCCCGCACGATCGCCCGGAACGCCTCGCCGACGGCGATCGTGCCGGAGGCACAGCTCATGCCGTTGGTCGAGTTCGGACCGGTGATCCCGAACTCGATGGCCACGTTACAGCTCGCCGCCCCGGCGAACACCGTGAGCGCGAGCGTGGGATCGACGGCTCGCGGTCCGCCCTGGAGAAACTCGCGGTACTGCGTCTCGGCGAACGCGACGCCGCCGAGCGCGGTGCCCATCATTGCCCCGACGAGGTCGGGGTCCTCCCGCGCGAGGTCGAGCTCCGCGTCCGCCAGCGCGAGCCGCGTGGCCGCGACGCTGAAGTGCCCGAACCGGTCCAGGCGGCGCGCGCGACGCTCTTCCAGATGATCGGTCGCCACGAAGTCATTCACCTGCGCGGCGATCTTGCTCTTGAAGGGCGTCGGGTCGAAGCGGGTGATGCCCTGGACGGAGGAGCGCCGCTCGCGCAACCCGCGCCAGAGCCCGGCGGCCCCGGTGCCGATCGGCGTCACGGCGCCGAGACCGGTCACGACGACGCGGCGCGCCTCAGGCATAAAGCTGCTCCACCGCCTGCCGGATCCCTGCGAGCGTGCGCGAGGCGATCCCGTGGACAAAGACCGGGCCGATCACCCATTCCGCGGCCGGGCGCCGGATCACGGGCCAGCGCGGCCCGTCCCACTCGTGTACGATCGTCACATCGGTCCCCTCGTAGCAGGGCTGGAGGCGCCATTCGACCGCCATCCCGGTCGTGATTCCCCGGACGTGCCGATACCGCACGGCGGGCGTCGCTGCATCCACCCACATCTCCGAGACCCACCAGGCGGGGCACTTGAGGCGGCCAAAGGGCCGCCAAGCCGCCATCTCCACCACGCCGCCGTCAGGCCGTCGCTCGAGCATCCGTACCCAGCGGTAATGACTCAGGAGCTCGGGCCAGCGCTCGACGTTCGCCGCGGCCTGGAACACCCGCTCCAGCGGCGCCCGCATGAAGAGCCGGTCCTCCGTGCGCATCATGCCGGCCTCGGCGCCCAGACGGCGACCAGTCGCCACCCCGGTCGGCGCGCCACCATGGCCGCGACGTCCGCCCGCGCGAGCAGGCGTCCAAGCTCCGACCGCGTGAACCCGCGTCGGATGGAAGTGACGCCGTCCGCGGTAGTGACGCGATCGAAACGGAGCAGCCATGCGCCGCAGCGGAACGCCGCGACCGCCAGCGCGGCGCGGCGCAGGTCGGCGACGACCACGGCGCGCCGGGCGAGCCGATCGCAGGTCCGGAAGAGCTCGACCACGGACTCCGGCTCAAAGTGATGCGCGACCATGCACACGGAGACGATGTCCACGCTCTTCTCCGACACCGGTGGGGCGCCGGCACAGCCGACGAGCGTCGGCAGCCCGGCGGCGGCGGCCAGGCGGGCCGCGACCGGATGGCGCTCGAGCCCGACCGGAGTGAGTCGAACGCCCCGCCGGGCGGCCCATGCCGCCGCCGCGCGCGGCACGTCGCCGAGTCCGCTGCCGATGTCGAGGAGCGTGAGATGCGAGCCGGCCGGGACGCCGCGTAATGCGCGTCCGAGCCCCCAGCAGCAGGCCGCCGTCCCGCCGAACCAGCGATTCGCGCGCGCAATGTTCCGGAGGGACGTCTCCACGGCGGCCGCGCTCGCGCCCGGGTCATCCAGAAGCTCCGCGCCGAGGCGGCTGGTGGTGAGAGCGGGCACGGCCTACCCGAGCGCGCCGTAACCGCCGCGGTAGTACAACAGCGGCCGGCCGTCACGCGTGGCACCGCCGACCACGCGCCCGATCACGATGGTGTGGTCGCCCGCCTCCACCGTATCGTGGCGCGCGCACTCGATGTGGGCGAGCGCTCCGTCGAGCAGAATCCCCCCCGTGCGGCTCACGGAGTAGCCGATGCCGTCGAACCGGTCGTCGTGCGGATCCGCGAAGCGGCGGGAGAGCGCCTCCTGGTGGCTCGACAGCACGTTCGCGACGAACACGCCGACGCGCGTGATGAGGGCGTGGAGCTCAGCCTGATGGTCGATCGCGAGCGCGACGAGCGGCGGCCGCAGGGAGACGGAGGCAAGGCTGTTGGCCGTCATGCCGTGGGGCCGGCCATCGGGCGCGGTCACCGTGATCACCGTGACCCCGGTCGCGAACCGCCCGAGCAGCTGGCGGAATTGCGCATCGTCCACGTCGGGGGCGCTCACAAGACCGCCCGGGCGAGAAATACCGGATTGAGGACCGCGCGCGCGGGCACGAAATCACCGGTGACGCCGACGAGAGTGTGCGCCATGCCCCGGCGCCGGCCGAGCCGCTGCACGGCGCGGTCGAAGAGGGCGGGCCAGGTCATCGCGTGGCCGATCAGCCGCTCGACCACCCACTTCCCCGCGAAGGCCCGGCGGCGCGCCGCGGCGTAAGGCGCGAGCGCACGGGCGCCGACCGGGCCTGCGGCCCGGAGCGCGGGAGCGGCATGCTCGGCCACGAGCTCGGCTCCGCGGAGCGCGGCACAGATGCCTTCGCCGGTGAAGGGGTCGAAGAAGTCGGCCGCGTCGCCGACCAGGAGCGCGCCATCGGCGATCGCCCGCCGCGCCCACGCGCCGAACGGGCCGGCCGTGAGCACCCGGCGCGCGAGCCGACGCGGGTCCACGCGGCCCCTGACGTCCGGGAACCGCTCGAGATGCTCGAAGAAGAAGTCGGCCGCGCGTCCCCGGGCCCGGCCCGCGTGGCACGCCGGGACGACCAGCGCCACGTTGGCGAGGTCGTCGCCGATCCGGTTCAGGCCGACGTAGCCGTCCGCGCCGACGTGCATCTCCGCCGAGTCGCCCAGGCCGGAAACCCCGCCGACATGGGCGACGAACGCGAAGCGGCGGAGCCGCCCGCCGCCGCGCACACCCAGGCGCTGCGCCACAATCGAGTGCAACCCGTCCGCGCCAATCGTCAGCCGGGCGCGGATGACGCGCCGGCCCGTCGCGTCGCGCACGACGGCGCCGGCCACGCCACCGTTCTCGTACAGGAGCTCCTCGAGTATGGTGCGCTCGAGGACGCGCGCGCCGGCGTCCCGCGCGGCGGCAACGAGGCGCGCATCCAGCACCCGGCGCGTAACGGCGAGACCGCTGGCGTGAGCGGGCCTGGGGCGGGCCTCGGCGAAGAGACCATGGAGCCGCGCGCCGCGCGGGCCGCGGACCACGGTGCCCGCAAGCGGCCTGGCCCCGGCCCGCTCCAGATCGGGCACCACTCCCAGCCGGTGCAGGACGCGGACGGCCTCCGGGCTCAGGTACTCGGAGCAGGCCTTGTCGCGGGGGAACGCCGCCCGGTCGATGACGAGGACGTCGTGTCCCTGACGCGCCAGCAACGCCGCGCTGGCGCTGCCGGCGGGTCCGGCCCCGACGACGAGCACGTCGGTCGCGGTATTACCCATGATCAGGCGACCCGGCTGAATTCATCGGCGTCCAGGCGCAGGACATCAGGGGCGGGGAAGCTGTACTGCATCGAGAACGTGACCAGGCCGCCCGCGCCGGCATACGTGACGGTCACCGTCGAGGCATCGGCCGACCAGGTGCAGGGGCGGTCGCTCTCGTTCTGGAGGCCGTCCGTGATCGTGAGGAAGGTCTCGAGGCACGCGCCGTCGGCGTCAAACCGCCAGGTCACGGTCTGCACCGTGCCGGGGAAGAACGCGGTGATGACACCACGCCAGGTGCCGAAAAGGGGCGTGATCGCGGGTGCGGGGGGCGCGGGCGGGCCGCTCTGTCCCGGCGGCAAGGGCAGTCCCGCGGTCGGAGCCGGCTCGGTCGGCGTGGGCCGGCAGGCCCCCGTCAATGGGAAGGTGCCGACAACCAGGCCCAGCAGGCCCAGCCGGCGAGCGCGGCGAGCGCCGTCGAGACCGCGTTCACCCCATCGTTGTCGAGCCAACGCCAACCTCCCTCCAGGGTCGTCGCCCTCCCGCACCGGTGAACCCGCCACTCGGAGGGCTCGGCACACGCCCGGCACCGGAACCGACCCTGCGCCACCGCGCCAAGGGCGGAGTCCACTACCATTCCCCCGAAACCTATCGCCGCCGCCGCCAAGAGCCGGGAGTCGTGGCCTGCCAGGGCCGCGACCGCGGCCACGATCACCGCTCCGCCGAGGGCGCCCAGGCAGCCCAGCCCGGTGATGCCCCCGCTCGTGCCCGGGGCCACGGGCCGCCGGGTGAGGAGGTGACGCGGGGGGGTCCGGCTCCATGCACCTACCGACGTGGCCCAGGTGTCCGCGGCCGCGCCCGCGAGGCTGGCGGTGGCAATCCACAGAGCGAGGGAGGGTTGGGCGTGGGCCGCGAGCGCGCCCAGCGCGGCCGGGCCCCCGTTGGCGAAGACCTGCCGGTGGTCGCGCCGATTCCCCTTGGCGTCACCCACAAGCCGGGCCGGCGGGTCGATCCGGGAGACGAGACTGCTCGAAACGAAGAAGGCCGCGAGGGCGGCCGCCCCGCCCCATCCCGCCCCGGTGAGTACCCCGCCGCCCACAAGGGTGGCGGCCAAGGCGCCAGTGGCTGTGAGCGAAGCGGCCCGCCACGCCGCCGCAGCGAACACGGTGGCGAGCGCGAGGGCCAACAACGGTGACACTGCGGAGGGAGGCGCGGGCGCGCCTCAGGCGTCGCGGAGCTGGGCGAGAATGCGCTCCCGCAGCCGATCGGGGCAGCACTGCCCTTTGGCCTTCCGGTCGAGCATCTCGAGGAAGCCGCGCTCGAACTGCAGGTTGGCGAAGCACGGCCGGCACTTCTGCAGGTGCTTCGTGATCTTGTCCTCGAGCTCCGGCGTAAGCTCCTGCTTCAGGTAATCTTGCAGGAGCTCCAGGGCTTCGCGGCAATTCGGGCCGCCGGCCATCAGCGTGTCCCCCGCATGCTACGGTTTGACCGGTGCGCGATCCCGCGCCCGGATGTACCCCATCTCGACCGCGTGATCGTACAGCACGCCCTGCAGCTGCCGCCGCGCGCGGAAGAGGCGCGACTTGACCGTCCCGACGGGGACGCCCAGGACTTCGGCGATCTCGGCGTAACTCAGATTTTCGATGTCGCTCAGCACCAGAACCTCGCGGAAATCTTCGGGAAGCGCGTCGATCGCGGCAAGCACCCTCTCGTCCACGATCTGGGAGAAGAACGCGCCCTCGGGGTCTTCTTCTTCCGCGGCTCGGAAGATGGCGTGCGGCTCGACCGCGTCGAGGTCCATCGGGATCGGCTCCCGCTGACGACGCCGGTAGTCGTTGATGAACGTGTTCCGCAAAATCGTGAACAGCCAGCTGCGGATGTTGGTTCCGGGCTGGAAGCGCTGCCAGGAACGGAAGGCCTTGAGCACGGTATCCTGTACCAGGTCTTCCGCCCTGCTGGGGTCCGTCGTGAGCCGAAGCGCGAGCCGATAGAGGCTGTCGAGCTGCGGAAGCACCTCCGCCTCGAACGCTCCCCGGTCGGGTGCAAGGTCAGTCATGCCGCAATGTTCCCGGGGCGCTGCCACCGCGCAAGGACCCCTGGATGGGTGGGGGTTCGTGGGCTAATTTCCGCCGCATCCCGCAGGGCTGGACCCGCCCGCGCCCTCACCCCGGTGCCCGACTCTCCTCTGATCCCGGCTTTCCTGCCCTTGAGCCTGCTGGAGGCGCTCCGCAACCTCGATACGCCGGTCGAGGACGGCCTCGAGGTGATGGCCAAGGACATTGTCGCCCGGCGGCTCGGGTTGAGCGACACGGTCGCCGCGCAGATCGAGCGGTACCGCTACGCGGCCGATCGAGAGGGCACTGTCGCCGACGACGAGCTGGTTTCGGTGCTGCGCCTGGTCGGCCGGCGCCCCGACGCTCCGCTGGTCTTCGCCGACGCCGGTCGCCGGGCGGCGCGCTACGCCGTCCGGGCGAGCGGCGGTGCCAGAGCGCTCGCCAGGGTGTCACCCGGGGTGCTGGGCCAACGCCTCGCCCGGCGCGCGACACGGCGGCTGGCCGCCACCTACTTCCGGGGCGAGATGGCCGCCAAGGGCCCCGAGCCCGAGGTCAGGATGCTCCGGCCCCTCTCCATCGGCGCAATTCCCGACGGGAGCGCCTGCGTCTTCTTCGGCGCGGCCTATGGAGAGCTGCTCCGCGGTCTCGTCGGGTTCGAGGGGACCATGGTGCACGAGCAATGCGAGGGACGCGGCGACCAGGCCTGCCTCTGGCGGGGCCACCGCGGAGGGGATTACGAATGAGCACGCTCGCCGACTTAGACCGCCCGGCGCTCCGGGCCGCGCTCGACGACGCGGGCGCCGACGCCTGGCTGCTCTACGACTTCCGCGGCGTCAATCCAGTGGCGGCCCGGGTGCTCGGCGTGGGCGGCATGGGGACCCGCCGTCTCTTCGTGCTGCTGCCGCGCGAGGGGGAGCTGGTCGCGGTGGCGCATCGCATCGAGCTCCAGGGCGTCGAGCGCTTTCCCGGGCGGGTCGTCCCGTATTCCCGCTGGGAAGAGCTGCATGCCGCTCTGGGACCGCTGGTTCACGGGCGCACGCTCGCGATGGAGATCTCGCCCGAGGACGCCGTGCCGTATCTGGACCGCGTTCCATTCGGGGTCGTAGAGCTCGTGCGGCGGCTCGGCGCGCGTGTCGTTCCCTCGGGTCCGCTCGTCTCCCGCTTTGCCGCACGCTGGACAACCGAGGAAATCGCTGGACACGTGGCCGCGGCGGAGGCGATCGCAGCCGTCGCGCGAGCGGAGCTCGCCCGGGTCGTCCGCGAGCCCGGGACAACCGAGTCCGCGGTGCAGGGCCGGGTCGTTCTCGCGCTCCAGGGACACGGGCTCGGGTTCGAGCATCCGCCGATCGTCGCATTCGGCGCGAATGCGGCGAACCCGCACTACGAGCCCGTCGCGGGGCGCGATGCGACGCTCGCCGCGGGCCAGGTCGTTCTGCTGGATCTCTGGGGTGCACCGGCCGCCGGCGTGTCCGCCGATCAGACCTGGATGGCTTTCGCGGGGACCGATCCGCCGGCCCGCGTCCGCGAGGTCTGGGCGACCGTGAGGGATGCCCGCGATGCGGCGATCGCTACGATCCGCAACGCCGCGGAGGCCGGCCGCCCCATCGCCGGCTTCGAGGGAGACCGGGCGGCCCGGGCGGTGATCGAACGGGCCGGACTGGGACCGTGGTTCGTGCACCGGACCGGGCACTCCATCGATCGCGATCTGCACGGGTCCGGCCCGCACCTGGACGATTATGAGACCCACGACGACCGGCGGCTCGGGCCCGGCATCGGGTTCTCGGTCGAGCCGGGCGTCTACCTTCCGGGCGAGTTCGGCGTCCGGAGCGAGGTGAACATGTATTGGGGGCCGGAGGGACCGGTGGTTACACCGCGTGACCCGCAGCGCGAGCTGATCACCGCGCGCGATTGAGCGATGCGCACGCTTGTCGCCGCGGCGCTCGCCGCCGCGAGCCTGTTCCCCCCCTTCGTCCGCCAGTCCGGCGAGCAGCTCGCCCTGCGCGCCGTGCGCTTCTACCGGGCCGACCACCACCGCACCCGCGTCACCGCCTTTCTCGAAATTCCCTACGCGGTAGTCGATACCGGGGGCTCGGTCTATCAAGTGGCCTTCCGCATCACCGACTCCACCGGGGCCACCATCGGGGCCGAGGCCTGGAAGGCGACGGTGCCGGCCCAGCGCCACCCCGGCCCGTGCGTGGTGGAGACGATCGAGTTCCTCGTGACCGCGGGCCGGTACCGGCTTGAGGCCACGGTGCGGAACCCAGCCACCCGTCGGGAGTCACGTTCGACCGTGGACCTCGAAGGGTTCGACGCACAGCCGGCCGTGTCGGACTTGCTGCTCTCGCCGGCCATCCGCCTCGCCTCACCCGGGGACAGCGTGCCCCGGCCGGGTGAGCTGCGTCGCGGGGGTGCCCTCGTGACCGCCGCCGCGCTGCCCCGCCTGGGGCCGACGCGCACGACCGCGCACTACCTCCTCGAGGTGTACGCGCCCGAGCAACGTGAGGACGCGGGCACGATGTCGGTGTGGGTGAACGATTCGATGGGCGCCGTGCCGCTCCGCTGGCGGTCGCTCCCCGTCCAGGTTCGTCCCGGAGGCAGCACGCTGCACGGACACGTGAGTCTCGCCGGGCTCGTCCCCGGGCGGTATTCCCTGGTCGTCTCGGTGGAGCTGGCGGGCAGGACGGAGGAGCGGAGGGCGGAGTTCGTATTTGAGGAGGGAACGGTGAACGGTGAACAGTGAACCGTAAACAGTGAACCGTAAACAGTGAACTGGGGGCGCCGATGATCCGCGAAGCCCCCTGTTTACCGTTTACTGTTCACCGTTCACGGCTGTCAGCTGAACATCCCCCTCCCGGAACTGATGCTGGTACAGGCGGGCGTAGAGCCCGCCCCGGGCCACGAGCGCGGTGTGATTCCCTTCCTCCACGACCCGCCCGTGGTCCAGCACGATCAGCCGGTCGGCGCGGCGCACCGTGCTCAGACGGTGCGCGATGATCAGTGTCGTGCGCCCAACGAGGAGGCGCTCCATCGCGTCCTCGATAAGCCGCTCGCTCTCGGTGTCCAGACTGCTGGTCGCTTCGTCCAGGACGAGCACCGCCGGGTTCTTGAGGATCGCCCGCGCGATCGCGATGCGCTGCCGCTGTCCGCCGGAAAGCTTGACCCCCCGCTCGCCTACGAGCGTGTCGTACTTCTGGGGAAGGCGCTCGACGAATTCGTGGGCGTGCGCCGCGCGGGCCGCCGCCTCGACCTCCTCGCCGCTCGCGCCGGGCCGGGCGTAGGCGATGTTTTCCCGCACCGTCCCGCTGAAGAGCGCCGGCTCCTGCGGCACCAGCCCGATGGCGCCGCGCAGGTCGGCCAGCCGGAGATCCCGGACGTCGATCCCGTCGAGCAGGATCCGGCCCTCCGCCACATCCCAGAATCGCGGGAGCAGCGAGACGAGCGTGGTCTTGCCCGCCCCGGAAGGGCCGACGAGCGCCACCACTTCGCCGGGGGCGACGGTGAGCTCGACGTCGCGCAACGTCCAGGGCAAGGCCGGATCGGCGTGGTAACGGAATGACACCCGCTCGAAGGCCACCGCGCCCCGGACCGGCCGGGGCAGAGGCCGCGGCACCGGTGGGTCAGCGACGGGCGACACCGTCTCGAGCAGCTCGAATACCCGCTCGGCGGCGCCGACGGCCTCCTGGTAGCTGCTGAAGAAGGACGCGAGCGCTCCGATCGCCGCGGCGATGAACACCGTGTAGAGAAGGAAGGAGACCAGCGCGCCGGGCGTGAGTTTCCCGTCGAGGACCAGCAGGCCGCCTTGCCAGAGCACGAAGACGATGCCCCCGAAGGTCGTGAAGGTGAGGACTCCGAAGAAGAGGCCCCGCACCTCGGCGCGGATCAGCGCGGCCTTCACGCTCGCGAGCACGCGCTCCCCGTAGCGTTCCCGCTCCGCCGGTTCCTGGGCGAAGCTCTGGACCGTGCGGATCTGGCTCAGGGCCTCTTCCGCGACCGCCGTCGCCTCCGCCACCCGGTCCTGGACTCCGGTGGTCATCCGCTTGAGCCGGCGGCCGAAATAGAACGCCGACCCCACCACGATGGGCACGACCCCGATGGCGGTGAAGGTGAGCCGGGGCTGCATGAGCGTGAGCAGCACGACACCTCCCACCAGGGCGAGGAGCTGGCGGGAGAACTCGGCGATCTGATGGCTCATGACGCTCTGAAGCAGCCCGATGTCGGTCGTCAGCCGGCTGGTGAGCTCCCCCGTGCGCCGGTCGGCGAAGAACCCCGGTGGCATCGTAAGCAGCTTCTCGAAGAGCTCCCGGCGCAGGCCGGCGACGGCGCGCTCCCCGGTGGCGCTCAGGTAGTAGGTCTGGACGTAGTTGAGGAGCGCCTGCACGACGAACAGCCCGAGCAGCAGCAGGCCGATCCGATCCAGCAGGCTTCGGTCGTGGCGAAGGAAAGCGGCGTCGAGGAGGTACCGCACGATCTGCGGGAAGGCAAGGCCGATTGCCGCGCTCAGGAGCAGCGAGATCGTGGCGAGGGTGAGCCCGGCGCGATACGGACGCATCCGTGGCCAAAGCCGTCCGAGCTGGCCGGCCGAGGGAAGGCGCCGGCGGCTGCCCGGCGCGGAATCCTGGGTGGAAGTCATGCCCTCGAAGCTAATGGACTCGACGACCCGCGGAGTCGCCTGGGGCTGGACCCGCGCTAGTGATGGTGCCCGGCCGGCGCGAGGGCTTCCAGTCCCGGATTGCTCAGGATGAGGATGCCGCTTGGTGCGACCGACGCACCGGGGAGGTTGCGGTCGATGCCCATGGCCACGAAGAGCAGCGCGAGGTAGACGAGCGAGTAGCGGTAGAGCTTCCAGGCCGTCGGCGTCACTGTCGGCTCCCGGAGCAGGCGGATGCAGTACCACAGAAGGGGCGCACCGAGCAGCACCGCGGCGACGCCGTAGAAGGCGCCGAAGGCTCCGAAGAGCACGGGCATCAGCGTGAGGGGCAGGAGCATCAGGGTGTACACCAGCATCTCGAACTTGGTGCGGCGCTCGCCCCGGACCACGGGCATCATCGGCACGCCCGCCTTGGCGTACTCACCCCGCTTGATCAGGGCGAGGGCCCAAAAGTGCGGCGGGGTCCAGTAGAAGATGATCGCGAAGAGGTAGATCGCGGCGAGGTCGATCCGGCCGGTCATGGCCGCCCAGCCGACCAGCGGGGGAAACGCGCCGGCGGCGCCGCCGATCACGATGTTCTGCGGGCTCGACCGCTTGAGCCAGACGGTGTAGATGAAGACGTAGAACAGGAGCCCTCCGAGCGCCAGCCAGGCGCTCAGCGGGTTCACCAGCTGCCAGAACAGGTCGAAGGAGATGATCGCCAGCCCGATCCCGAAGGCCAGGGCGACCGCCGGCGCGATCCGACCAGCGGGGATCGGCCGGAGACGGGTCCGCGACATCTTGCGGTCGATGTCCCGATCGAACCACATGTTGATGGCGTTGGCTCCACCCGCCATCAGGTAGCCCGCGATCGCGACCACGAGCACCAGCTGAGCCGACGGCAGGCCGCGGCCGGTCACGAACATCGGCGTGATGGTCGTGAGCAGGAGCAGCGAAATGATGCGCGGCTTGGTGAGCGTCACCAGGTCGGCCACCAGCGAGGGCCGGCGGACGTGCACGGCCTGGGAAGGAACCTCCACGAACCTGCCTCCAGAAGTCAGCGGGCGAGAGCGGCTAAAGAACGGCCCCGGACTTCCCCTTGTCAAGCGCAGCGGCGCGCCTGATTATGCTCCAGCCGGTCGCCCGCACGCGCTGCACCCGCGCCTTCGCCAGAGGATTGCCCATGGACGCTGCCCCCGATGGCTGGGGCGAGCGACTGCCCCGACGGCTCGGGCTCGGCAGCGCCGTCGCCGTCCTGATCGGCAGCACGATCGGAAGCGGCATTTTTCGGGTTCCCGCCGGCGTCGCCGCCACCCTGGGAGTGCCGGGGCCGGTGATCCTCGCCTGGGTGCTGGGCGGGATCGTGGCGCTCGCCGGCGCGCTTACGCTCGCGGAGCTGGCTGCCGCGCTCCCGCGCTCGGGGGGCGTCTTTGCCTTCGTCCTCGAGGCGTTCGGGCCGGTGCCGGCGTTTCTCTTCGGCTGGTCCGAGCTCACCGTGATTCGTGCCTCGGCCCTCGGCGCCATCGCGACGATCTTCGCCGAGTACCTCGGCTACTTCCTGCACTTCGACCCGCCGACCATACGGCGCGTGGCGGCGGCGGCCATCGTCGTCATGGGGGGCCTCAACTACCTGGGCGTGCGGGCCGCGTCGGCGGTGATGAACCTGGTGACCGCCGCCAAGTTCGGCGCGGTCGCGCTGCTCGGGCTCCTCGCGTTCACCGCCGGCAGCGGCAGCGTGGTCCACTTCACGCCGCTCTGGACCGGAGGGGCCTCGGTCTCGCTTATCGCGACGGCACTGGTGCCCATCATGTGGACCTATGACGGCTGGGCCGACCTCTCCTTCATGGGCGGCGAGGTCCGCGATCCAGGCCGAGTGCTGCCCCGCGCGTTGATCCTCGGGACCGGCGCGATCGTCGCGGTGTACCTGTTGCTCAACGCCGCCTACGTCTACCTGGTGCCGCTGCCGGAGATGGCGACGTCACGCCTGGTCGCGGCGACCGCCGCGGAACGGATCCCCCTGTTGGGTGGCGCCGGCGGGGCGATCGTCTCCGCGCTCGTGATGGTATCCTGCTTCGGCGCACTCAACGGGTCGATGATGACGGGGCCCCGGATCTTCTTCGCGATGGCGGACCGGGGGCTGTTCTTTCCCGCCATCGCCCGGGTGTCGGCGCGGTTCCACAGCCCGTCCGTCGCGATCGGGCTGGCCACGGCCCTGGGCGTGGTCTACGTGCTGCTCAACGACTTCCAGCAGCTCGCCGACAAGTTCATCCTGGGAATCTGGCCGTTCTACGCGCTCGCGGTGCTCGGCGTTTACGTCCTCCGGCGGACCCGGCCCACGCTGCCCAGGCCCTACCGCACGGTCGGTTATCCGGTGACGCCCGCGGTCTTCCTGATTGCGTCACTGGGCATGGTGGCGAACGCGCTCATCACCGACCCGGTGAACACGGGGGTGACGTTCGCCATCATCCTCGCTGGGCTCCCGGTCTACGTTCTGTGGAAATGGCGTGAACAGTAAACAGTAAACAGTAAACAGGGGGCTCCGGTCACGAATTGGAGCCCCCTGTTCACCGTTCACTCTTCACTGTTTACTGCTCACTCGCCTATCTCCAACGCGATATCTGCGGCCCTGACGCTATGCGTCAGCACGCCTACGGAGATGAATTCCGCTCCGGCCAGGGCGTACGCGCGCACATTGTCGAGCGTGATGCCGCCGGTGGCCTCGATCTCGATCCCGGGCGCCAGGCCGCGCGCCATCGCCGCCCACCGCTGCACGGTTTCCGGCGATTGGTTGTCCAGCAGGAGACGGGTGGCGCCGGCCTCGCATGCGGCCTGGAGCTGCGCCTCCGACTCGACCTCCACCTGGAGCGCCTCCGCCCCGAGCCCCCGCGCTTGGGCGAGCGCCGACTTGAGCGTCCGGCCCTGGGCCGCGAGCGCGCGCCAGTGGTTGTCCTTGACCATCACGGTGTGTGCGAGATCGAGTCGGTGCAGCGCGCCGCCGCCGGCGAGCACCCCGGCGACGTCGAGCAGGCGGAGGCCCGGGGCGGTCTTGCGGGTGTGGAGGATGCGGGCGTCCGTGCCCGACACGGCGTCAACGTAGGTGTGGGTGATGGTGGCGATGCCGGCGGCGCGCTGGAGCAGGTTGAGCAGCGGGCGCTCCGCGCGGAGCAGCGGGCCGAGCGGGCCGGTTACCACGCCGACAACCGCATGCCGCGCGACCCGGGCCCCCTCCGCGGCATCCCAGTCGAGCGCGCACCCGCACGCCTGCGCGACTGCCCCCGCGTACACCCGGCCCGCGAGCACCCCCCCGCTCCGGAACTCGATCCTGGCCGAGCCCCGCGCCGCCGCCGCCACCGTCACATCGCTGGTCAGGTCGCGGTGCCCGTCCTCCGCGAGCGCAATCGCCGCGATCCGCTCGGCGTCCGCGCCGAAATCGGGCGTCACTTCCCGAGACTCACCATGCGGTCGAGGGACAGCCGGGCGCGGCGGGCGATGTCGTCGGGGACCGTGATTTCGTACCGATCGAGGACCAGCGCGTCCCGTACGTTGGCGAGGGTGATCGTCTTCATGAAGGCGCAGACCGCCTCGGGGTCGGCGGGATAGAAACGCTTGCCCGGCGCGACCTGCCGCATGCGGTGGAGGATGCCAGTCTCGGTCGCTACGATGAACGCCGGCGCGGGACGGTCCTTGGCCAGCCGGATCATTCCCTCGGTCGACGCGATGTGGAGGCCGGTGGACGCGATCGCGCCCCGACCCACCTCGTAGATGAGCTGGCCCGCGCAGCCGCACTCCGGATGCACCAGCACCTCCGCGTCCGGGTGCGCCTTGCGCTGGGCTTCGAGCGTCGCGGGGTTGATGCCCTTGTGCACGTGGCACTCGCCCAGCCACACCTCGACCTTCCGCTGGGGTCGCATGCGGCGAACGTGCGAGCCCAGGAAGAAGTCGGGCAGGAAAAGGATGCCCTTGTCTTCCGGGATCGCGTCGATCACGTCGAGCACGTTGCCGCTGGTGCAGGCGTAGTCGAGCTCGGCCTTCACCTCCGCGGTCGTGTTGACGTACCCCACCACGATGTAGTCGGGGAACTGGGCCTTCCACTGGCGGACCTGCTCGCCGGTCACCGTGGCCGCGAGCGAGCAGCCGGCGCGCAGATCGGGCAAGAGCACCCTCTTGGCAGGCGACAGGATCTTCGCCGTCTCCGCCATGAAGTGCACTCCGCAAAACACGATCACGCCGGCATCGGTCCGGGCGGCCTGGCGCGACAAGCCGAGCGAGTCGCCGACGAAATCGGCGATGTCCTGGACTTCCGCGCGCTGATAATTGTGCGCGAGGATGACGGCGTTGCGCTCCTGTGCGCGGGCCCGGATTTCGGCTTGGAGCGCGGCGATCGCCGCGGGCGTGCTGTCGACGTCTTCGATGAGGGGGAGCGGCAGGGCCATCAGACGGCTTCGGACTTCCGGGTCTTCGGGGGGTAGTCGACGCGACGGTGCCCGCCCCGGCTCTCCCGCCGCCCGCGGGCCGCCCGGGTGATCAAGGCGGCCGCCAAGAGCTGGTTCGCCGTGCGCCAGTCGCCCGGCGGTACTCGCGCGGTGAGCGTCGCGAGAGCCTTTTCGGCGCGGAGCAGGGAGCGCTCGCTCCGTTGGAGGCCCACGTCCGCCGTCATGAGGGCGCGCATCGCCTCGCGGATCGCCTCGCTCTCCGCCGTCGGGGCCGTGTCGGTGGCTCCCTCGTCGGGGACCGGGCCGGCGGGTTCCGGCGCCGGCGTCCCGCCCGGCGGAAGCGCGCGCGCTACCCGGTCCGCGAAGACCAGGCCCTCCAGGAGAGAGTTCGACGCGAGCCGGTTGGCGCCATGCACGCCCGTGCAGGCGCATTCGCCCACGGCCCACAGGCCGGGCAAGCTCGCGTGGCCCTCGAGATCGGTGCGGATGCCGCCCATCGCGTAGTGAAGCGCCGGCGCGACCGGAAGGAGGTCCCGCGAAGGATCCAGGCCGTGTCCCGCGAGCATCACCGAGATGCCGGGGAACTGGTGGCCGAAATCCGGGACGTGCCGGGCGTCGAGCCACGCGCCGCCTGCGGCATCAGCGGCGGCCACCGCGCGGGCCAGGACATCCCGCGGGGCGAGCTCGCCCCGGGCATCGTGGTCGAGCGCGAAGCGATGACCGGCGCGATCCACGAGCCGGGCGCCGGCGCCGCGCACCGCCTCCGAAATGAGCGGTGCCGGATTCACGCTGGGGAGCTTGAGCGCCGTGGGATGGAACTGGAGGAACTCGAGATCCCGCAGCTCGGCGCCGGCCCGGTGGGCCATGGCCCAGCCGTCGGCCGTGGCCACCTTCGGATTTGTGGTGACGGCGTAGAGCTGGCCGACGCCCCCGGTGGCGAGCACGACCGCCGGGGCCCGCACCGCGAAGGCGGGGCGCTCGGGCTGGACCAGCAGCGCGCCCGTCACCTGTCCGGCCTCGACGATCAGCGCGCGCGCCTCGGTATGCTCCAGAATCTCGATGAGCGGGTGATCGCGAATGACGCTCGTGAGGAAGGCGACCAGCGCAGCACCCGTGCGGTCGCCGCCGGCGTGGATGATCCGGGGTCGGGTGTGCGCGGCCTCAAGACCGAAGCAGAGCCGACCATCGGGGGTCCGGTCGAACGTCGCGCCCAGGGCGAGCAGCTCGCGAATCCGGTCGGGGCCCTCGTTGGTGAGCACCCGGACGGCCTCCGGATCGGAGAGCCCGTCCCCCGCGGCCAGTGTGTCCGCCGCGTGCTGCACCGGGTTGTCGCCGGGGCCCAACGCCACGGCAATCCCGCCCTGGGCCCAGGCGCTCGCGCTGTCGGCCAGGGTCTCCTTGGTGACGAGGCGCGCGGTCCGGCCCTCCGCCGCCAGCTGCCAAGCTGTCCAGAGCCCGGCGATTCCTGAACCGATGATGAGCGGCGCGGCGTCAGCCATAGCGAGAATATAGACTGGCCAGCCGGGCTACGTCCTCACCCGCGCGAGCAGCCCCAGACCGATCAGCAGAAACACCCCGTTGGGGATCCAGGCGGCCGCCGTCGGGTTGATCAGCCCCCCTGCGCCGACCGCCCTGGCGATCTGCATGAGCAGCAGAAAGAACACGGTCGTGCCGAGGCTGATGGCGATGCCGAAGGCGGTCCCGGCCCGGGGCGACGTGATGGCGAGGGGCGCGCCGAAAATCGCGATGATCAGGCAGGTCGCGGGGATGGCGAGCTTGAGGGCGCGCTCCACGATCAGCTTGTTGGCGTCGTTGCCGGAGCGCTCGAGCGCCTCGATGTAGCGCCCCAGCTCGGCGTAGCGCATCTCGTCCGGTGCCTTGGGCTCGGCCAGGAGGTCGGCCGGCGTCTGCGAGAAGCTCCGGAGCCGGAGGGAGCGGAACGTGAAGGAGGCCTGACGGTCCGGTGCCGCGATCACCCGGCTGGCCCCGTTCCAGAGACGCCAGCCCGGCCGCGCGGCGTCATAGGTGCCGCTGTCGGCCGTCACGACCAGACCCGGATAAGCGATGCCGGTTCCCTGCCGCTCGAAGAGGAGGCCCTTGAGCTTCCGGTTGGCGATCTCGAGCGACCGGATCGTGTACACCCAGCCCTGGTCACCGCGATAGACGAAGTTGAACCTGGCCGATGTCGGCCCCTCGGGCTGCGCCTTCTGGATCTTGAGCTGCGTTGCCGTGGCGCCGGGCGCCAGCTCGCCCACCACAACGGCGAGCCCGGTCGCGAACACCGACGCGAGGATCAGCGGGAACACGAGCCGGCGGAAGCTCTGGCCGCCGGCTTTCGCGGCAGTGAGCTCCGAGTGTCGCGCCATCGCGCCGACCGTGAACACCGTGGCGAACAGGACCGCCGCCGGGAGCACGAGAAACATGTTCTCGGGCACGGAGTACACGTAGCTGATGACGACCTGACGCACCGTCAGCCCGCGGTCGAGCAGCTTGTTCAGCGAGTCCGTGAGGTTGATCAGGATGGAGACGACGGGGAAGCCAAGCACCGTAAGCGCGAAGATCCGCAGCCAGAGACCCAGGATGTAGCGGTCCAGCAGGCGGCCGATCATGCCCGGACCCGACGCAGGCGGTAGCGGATCGCGTCAAAGAGCTCGCGGAAATCACCCCCGCGGTTGAGTCCCGGCTGCCGGTTCACGAGGACCAGCCCGGCCAGGCCGGCCGCCGTGATGATGAGATTGGGCAGCCACATGGAGAGGGCGGGCGAGAGCAGCCCCCGGTCGGCGAGCGCCTCTCCCGCCGTGAGGCCGACGTAGTAAACCGAGAACGCGGCCAGGCCGCCGCCGATCACGAGCCCCATCCCCCCGCGCGGGAACCGGAGCGCCATCGCGAGCCCGACCAGCACGAACGACACGCACGCGAGACTGATCGCCCACTTCTTGTGGATCTCGACCATGTAACGGTCGGACTGAAGATCCGCGTCGGTGGCGCGGGCCGTGATCACCGCTACCTCCGCGTAGGCGGAGAGCCTAGGCTGCATGGCGGATGGAGCCGCCGGCGTCGGCGCTGCCGGCCTCGACGCCACCGGGGTCGGCGTCTTCGGGACGTGCGGTGCTCGCTTCGCTGGGGCCTGAGCGG
>Ga0070707_100000275_pt1 | contig 50555 bp, 52 predicted proteins | sample KBSK5502metaG_FD_65468 | JGI IMG/M metagenome (GOLD analysis project Ga0070707, IMG submission 65468) | Corn, switchgrass and miscanthus rhizosphere microbial communities from Kellogg Biological Station, Michigan, USA - KBS K5-50-2 metaG | ecosystem: Host-associated > Plants > Roots >... | reverse complement strand
GGGAGGCTCTTGTTCGTCTTCCCGGTCCCGGGATCGATGTCGCTGTAGATGTCGAACCAGCCCACCGTCGTCCACCACGGTTGGAGCGTCGGGTTCGGGCAGACGCAGCGGCAGAAGACCCGGCAGCGGAAGGTGCAGAACCAGTGGCAGAGCTGGATGCAGAAGCGTTCGAGCTGCAGCTTCCTGACGACGCTCCCGTATGTTTCCGCGTCCTCGCGGAAGGCGGCGCCGGCTAGCTCCTCCAGTTCGGGTTTGCCGGCCAGCGCGCCTACCGCCTGGGCGAACTGCCACTCCTCCTTGACCGAGACGTCGACGGTCTCGAGCGGGAACGGGCCGCACAGCGTCAGGCAGACACGGACGCAGTTCCAGCTACAGAACCACTCGCAGATCACGCGACAGCGGCCGCCGAGCTTGATGCTCGCGATGCTGCTGCGGAGGATGTCGCAGTCCTGGGCGACGACGGCCGCAGACGCAGCCGCAAACTCCTTCTCGTGCCGGGCGAACTCGCTCAGCGTTTTGCCGACCGCGACGAGCTCTGGAATCAGATGACCTCGGGGGACACCGAGGGGGCCGCACACATAGCGGCACACGAGCCGGCAATGGACCATGCAGGCCCAGTGGCAGAGCAGATGGGAGAAGCGCTCGTCGATCTTCGCTTTCGCGAGCAACTCTTTCCAGGCGTCTCCGTCACGCTCCTGGATCGCGTCGGCCAGCATCTCGACGAGCTCTTCGTTTTCCGTGACGCGGCTGACGACCTTCGCGAACTCGAGCGGGGTCGGCAGCTGCTTCGGATCGATCTTCGGCGGCCCACAGAGCTCGAGGCAGAGAACCACGCATTCCTTGCTGCAGATCCAGCTGCAGACCAGGTCGCACTCCTCCATCAGCTTGAGCCGCGTCAGGATGTCGTGGTACGACTCCGCGTCCTGTGCGCGAAGGGCGTCCACGGTCGCTGCGAACACGGGCTCCTGTTTCGCGACTCGGGCGATCGCCTTGGCCGAGTCCTGGACGTCGTCCAAGAACTGCTGGTATTCGACTGCGGTTGGCAACGGATCCTCCTCCGACGGCGGCGAGTTGGACGACCATCGTCCGCCGGGGCCGTCACTCCGACGTCAAGCGACCGTCACGGCACCGTCACTACGGAGCGGTGACGCGGCGGTGACGCGCGACCGCTAGAGCGCGGCCGTGCAGGCCGACGGCTTTCCCGCCCGCTTCCTCCTGGGCGCGCTCGCAACGTGGCGGGTCACCCACTTGCTCGTCGAGGAGGACGGCCCCGGTGACGTGGTCGTCCATCTCCGCCGACGCGCCGGCGACGGGTGGGTGGGAAGCGCGATGGACTGCTTCTACTGCCTCAGCATCTGGACGGCCGCGCCGGTCGCCGCGGCCGTCGCTCGCCGCCCGCGTGAGGCGCCGCTGACATGGCTCGCGCTCTCGGGGGCGGCATGCCTCCTCGAGCGAGCTACCTCCGAGAAAGGAGAACTCGATGTGCTGTGGGAACAAGCGCAAGAAGACGCGACGCCGCAGTTCGACGACCCCGACGCTCGCGTCCCCGGTTGGCCGGATCGTGAGCGCGCAGCGTCGACGCCGCCCCGGTGACGGTCCGTTGACGCGCGGGCGCTAGGACTGGCCCGACCCGAACCGAGTGAGGAGCGCCACGATGGCCAAGAGCCCAGTTGGTATCGCCGCGATCGATTGCTGTCCGCCGCTCGAGCCGTGTGATGTCTGCGACTACCTCGACTTCACATTCCGGCTGCCGTTCCGCCCGTCGAGCGACGCCGCCGGACGGGCGAATATCCCGATCGTGCTCATCCTTCGCTTTCGGCTGAGCCGTTGCTCGGGGCCTCTCTCGCTCGGCGACATCGCCTACACGACGACCTTGCTCCCCGGCGAGTCGGTCCGGCTCTTCACGAGCGACCGTCACTCACGCTTCAGCTTCGACAGCGAGACGGATCTCTCGTACCGGCAGCACACGACGTCGGAGGAGTCGATGTTCATGGCCGGGATGGCCAACGCCGTCTCGAACGTCAACGTCAATCAACACGCCGGCTCGACGTCGACGTACCACAGCTCCGCGGTCGGCGGCGGTGGCGGACTCGGGATCGATCTCGGCTTCATCTCCATCGGCGGCTCCGCCTCGGCAAGCTCGTACGACTCCAAGGCGACGAACGACTTCGCGAGCAGCCTCTCCCAGCACGCCGACTCGTCGAGCCGGCACATGGAGGTGGCGACGCGTGCGGCCAGCTCGACCAGCGTGGGCGAGGTGAGCACGCGCTCCCACTCCGAGGGCTCCTCGGAAGACCAGTACGAGTCGTCGTCTCGCACGTTCGTGAACCCGAACCACTGCCACGCGCTCACCTACCTCTTTTACAAGCTCAACAAGTGCCAGATCCTGAAGTGGGAGCTGATCGGAATCGACCGGCTCGTGCTTGATCCGGCCGCGCCCACGGACGTCCAGCTGAACGACCCTCCGCCCTCGAACGGCGTCACCGTCATTCCCGATGGGATCCTCGCCACGAGCGACAAGCGACCGAGCGTCCAGCAGACCGCCTCGACGGCGCTCGCGGCCGAGGCCAATCTGCGTCTCTTCACCGTGGGCGCGTTCGTCGGTGCGACCGCGGCAGCGCAGGCGATCAGTGCGGCCGCCCGCGACGCCGCCCTGAAGGCGGCCGAAGCGGAGCTCGCGAAGGAAGGCCTGCTCACGAAGGACGGCCAGGTCTCCGAGAAGGCGAAGAACCTCTTCGGCTGGGAGCGGGAGATTGCCCTGCCGACCGCGGGGATCATCGTCAAGGGATGCCTCGACGAGTGCGACACCTGCGAGCCGTCGCTCGTACGCGAGATCGAGCTCGATTTGCAGCGCAAGCACCTCGAGAACGAATTGCTGAAGCGCCAGATCGAGCTCCTCGATAAGGCACAGGAGTACCGCTGCTGCCCCGACGACGACGACCCGGAGCCTTCCACGTGAGCGGCTGCTGCGGCCGCAAGCGGGCGTCGACGAAGGCGCCCGGTTACGCCGCTGGAACGCCGGCCGCTCCGGCACCACCTCCGCACGGGCGCGTGGCCCAGCGCGTGCCCGGCGCGGAGCCTCGCGCTCGAGTCGCGGCGGCTGACTCACGACAAGTCCGAAGTCCACCCCACCGACACGCGATCGTCTGCTTAGGTTCGAGGCGTGAAGGCGTCAGAAGTCAGGTGGTACGTGCGTCTGGGAACAACCCTGGCGTCGCTGTACCTCATCTATCGGAAGCGGCCCGAGCGGTTCCGCAAGTCCGCTTAGCGGAGCGCGGTATCAGTGCTCGGCTGAGGGGAGCAGCAGGCAGGCGGCCTGGTGCCCCTCCGCGGCGGAGGTCGGCTGGGCGAGGGCCGGATCCTCGGCCGTGCAGCGCTCGATCGCGACAGGGCAGCGCGGGTGGAAGCGGCAGCCGCTCGGGATGGCCACGGCGTCCGGGGTCTCGCCTTGCAGGATCTCCGGCCGCGTCCGGTCGCGCGGATCGCGCCGCGGGACGACCGAGAGCAGCGCCTTCGTGTACGGGTGCTGTGGGTTGCGCACGACCGCGGCCGCAGGGCCTTGCTCCACGATGCGGCCGAGGTACATGACCGCGATCCGCTGCGCAAAGCGGGCCGCAGTGGAGAGGTCGTGCGTGATCATCAGGATCGCGAGGCCGTTGCTGCGTAGGCCGTCGAGCACGTTGAGAACGCCTGCCCGGACGGAGACGTCGAGCATGGAAACCGGCTCGTCGGCAACGAGCACGTCCGGCTCGAGGACGAGCGCCGCCGCGATTGCCACCCGCTGGCGCTGACCGCCGGAGAGCTCATGTGGATACCGGTCGAGGTAGAGCTCCGGCGGTGACAGCTCGACCCGGACGAGCGCATCGCGAACGCGTGCGGCTCGCTCCGACTTCGAGCCGCCGAGACGGTGGATCAGGAGCGGTTCCTCGACCGCCGCGCGGACGCGGAACCTCGGGTCGAGCGACTCGTAAGGATCCTGATACACCACCTGGATCCGGCGGCGAAGCGGACGCAGCTCGCGCGGGCCGAGCGGCACGAGGTTGCGACCGTCGAAGCGGATCGATCCGGAGATGGGATCGACGAGCCGCAGCACCGCCTGGGCCGTCGTCGTCTTCCCGCAGCCCGACTCGCCGACGAGGGCGAGCATCTCCCCGCGCTTGAGCGACAGCGATACGCCTTCGACAGCGTGCACGCTGCGGCGCGGCTGGCGCGTGGCCGATCCGACGAGACCGCGGTGGATCGGGTAACGGACGACGAGATCCTCGACCTCGAGCAGCGTCGGCTCGGCGCTCATGCGGGCACCCGCGAATTGAGGTGGCAGGCGGCGTCGTGATCCTCGGCGAGCTGCTCGAGCCGCGGCCGGACACCGCAGGCGTCGAAGGCGGAGTCGCAGCGTGGCCTGAACGGGCAGCCTTCGATTGGCCGATCGAGTCGCGGGGGTGCGCCGGCGATCGAGAGCACCGGCTCGTCGATGTCGGCGAGATCCGGCGAGGCGGCGAACAACATGCGGCTGTACGGATGTCCCGGCGTGTGGTAGATCGCTTCGAGCGGGCCACGCTCGACGATCTCGCCGGCGTACATCACCGCACAGCGGTTGCAGAGCTGGGACACGACGGGCAGGTCGTGCGTGACGAGGATGAGCGCGAGGCCGTATTCCTTGCAGAGCCCGTCGAGCAGCTCCAGGATCTGCGCCTGCACCATCACGTCGAGGGCGGTCGTCGGCTCGTCAGCGATCAGCACCTTCGGGTCGCAGGCAAGCGCCATCGCGATCGCCGAGCGCTGACGCATCCCGCCTGACAGCTCGTGCGGATAGCGCGCCGCGCGGCCCGCCGGGATTCCGACCGACTCGAGTAGCTCCCCGCTCGCTCTGCGGGCGGCTGCTCCGCTGGCGCGATTGTGGAGCTCTAGCGCCTCGACGATCTGCTGGCCCACCGTGCGCACGGGATTCAGCGCGTTCATCGCCCCCTGGAAGACGATCGCGATGTCCACCCAGCGGTGCGGCCGCATCGCCTCCTCCCCGCCGGCGAGGATGTCCTGGCCTTCGAGCAGGATGCGGCCCGAGGCGCTAGCGCTCGACGGAAGCAGACCCATGATCGCGAGCGCTGTGGTCGTCTTCCCGCAACCCGACTCCCCGACGAGCCCAAGGCGCTCGCCCGGCTCGAGCGAGAGGTTCACGCCCTGCACCGCATGCAGCTCGCCTCGGCCATCGAGGTCGAACCAGACGTGGAGGTCCTCGATCTGCAGCAGCGGCGCGCTCACAGTTCCCGCTCCCGGCGCCGGCAAAGCCGGCACCTCCGCTCCCTGGTGAGCTCTGTCGAGCCTGCGCTCACAGCGCGTCCTTCCCACGGCCCACGAGCGGCCGCAGCCGGAACGTGCGCGCAGATAGGTGTGCCACGCGCAATCGCGGGTTGAGCGCGTCCTCCAGCGCTCCGCCGATGAGGCTGCAGGCGAGGATGAGCAGCGTGACTAGCACGCCCGGCGGGACGATCGCCCACCACGCTCCCGTCGAGATCGCGGCCCGCTCGAACGCGTGCTCCATGATGCTGCCGAGTGAGATCGTGCTCGGATCGCTCAGCCCGAGGAACGCCAGCGCGGTCTCGTCGAAAATCGCGACGGCGATGGTCAGGACGGTGCTTGCGACCAACAGCGGCGCGACTTGCGGCAGCACGTGCCGCAGCACGATCCTGGCGTGGCCCGCCCCAAGCGCCCGCGCGCGCTTCACGTACACGCGCTCCCGCACGCTCTTCACCTGAGCGCGGATCACGCGCGCCGTGCTCGTCCAGAGCAGGATCCCGATCACGATGATGATGTGGAAGAGGCTCGGGCCCCAGATCGCGGCCACCACGATCATCAACGGGACATCCGGGATGACGAGGAAGTAGTCGGTGATCCGCATCAGCACGTTGTCGGTGTGCCCGCCGAAGTAGCCGGCGACGACGCCAACGGCCCCCCCGATCACCATCGAGACGAAGGTTGCCGCGAAGCCGACGACGAGCGAGACGCGCATGCCCCAGATCAGGAGCGTGACCATGTCGATGCCGCCGTCGTCGAGCCCGAGCGGGTGCTGCCACGACAACCCGCCGAACACCGGCCCGACCTGCTCATGGAGGGGATACGGCGCGATCCAAGGCGCGAGGATCGCTGTGAGCACGCAGGCGGCGAGGAACAGAGCTGCGCCCAGCGCGACGCGCTGGTTGCGAAGCGTCCGGAGCACCAGGCCGCGGCGGCTCGTGCCTCCCTCCGCCGGAGCCTCGACGAAAAATGTTGCTTCGCTCACTCGGTGATCCTCGGGTCGAGCCTGAAGTAGACGAGGTCGGCGACGAGGTTGAAGAAGATGACCGACAGCGTCAGCACGAGGAAGGCTCCCTGCAACATCGGGTAGTCGCGCTGCAGCACCGCCTCGTAGACGGCGCGGCCGATCCCGGGCCAGGAGAAGACGCTCTCGATCAGGATTGCGCCGGCGACGATGTAGCCGAGCGAGAGAGCGATGAGGGTGGTGATCGGCAGCATCGCGTTCCGCAGTGCGTGCTTCCTGACGATGGTCCTGGGCTTCAGCCCCTTCGCGCGGGCGGTGAGGATGTAGTCCTCGCCGAGCGTCTCGAGCATCGCCGAGCGCACGATGAGTGTGTACTCCCCGTACAGCGTGAGTCCGAGCGTCAACGCCGGCAGGAACATGTGCGACGCGAGATCCCTCGCGTGCGTCCAGAACGGCGGGTTGAGCAGGAACTCGTTCGTCATCCCGGCGGTCGGGAATATCCCCGCGAAGATGATGATCAGCATCAGCCCGAGCCATTGCGTGGGCATCGCGTAGAAGGCGAGTGCGGTGCTAACCGACAGGCCCTCGGTCTTCGTACGTCGCCGCCAGGCGGCGATGACCCCGGTGAAGATGCCGAACACGATCGCGAAGGCGGTGCCGACCGTGACCATCGGCAGCGTGTTGATCAGGGCGATGCGGAGGTTCGTCGAGACGGGCTGCTGGTTCGCGTACGAGATGCCGAGGTTCCCGTGCGCGAGCTGCTTCAGATAGATGACGTACTGCTGCCACTTCGACTTGTCCAGCCCGAACTCCACCTCGAGCGCGTGCCGGAGCTGCTGCGTCGCGTGCGGGACGCGCGAGAGGTTCGTGACCGCGGTGCCGGGTGCCAGCCGGAAGAGGACGAAGTTGATCGTCAGCGCCACCCAGACGGTGACGATCGCGAAAAAGACCCGCTTCAGGACATAGTCGGTCCCCCGCACGAGGAACCTCCTACTTCTGGTGCACTTGCGTGAGGCTCTGGATGTTCAGCTCGTTGAACGGACCTTGCGCTGTGTTCTGGAAGTCCGCCCACTTCGACGAGACCGCTGCCACTGAGTCGTCGTTCGACAGCCAGAGGTACGGCCGCTGGTTGTACAGCATCGCCTGCATCGCCCAGACGATCTGGCGACGCTTCGCCTCGGTCGGCGCGACCTGCTGCTCCGAGTACATCTTGTCGTAGCTCTTGTTGCAGTAGCCCGAGTCGCTCCAGCCGCCGTACTGGTCGCACGTCACGACCGAGAGCATGAAGTCCGGGTCGATGAGAGCGGTCCAGTCCCACATCGCCAGGTCGAAGCCCTGGTACGTGTTGTTGGGGTTCGTCATCTTGGCGAAGGCGGCGCTCGAGTCGAGTGCCTCCTGTTTCAGCTGCACGCCGATCTTCGAGAAGTCGGTCTGGATGATCTGGAACGTGCGGGGAATGCTCTGCACGTCGGTCGGCGCGATGACGTTGTACGACATCTTCTGGCCGTTTGCGACGCGGATTCCATCCGAGCCCTTCTTGAACCCCGCCTGGTCGAGGAGCTTGTTCGCGAGCGCGAGGTTGAAGCTCACAGTCTTGAGGTGCGGGTTGTGCCAGGCCCCGGTCGTGGCAGGGATGATCGAGTTGGCCGGTGTCGCGGCGCCTAGCCACGTGACGTTGTCGATCTTCTGGCGGTCGATCGCGTGGTCGAACGCTTCCTTGACCTTCAGGTTGAGGAGCTCGCGATGCGTCTTCTTGTTCGGGTTCGAGTTGATGATGAAGTCGGTCTGGTCGAGGCCCGGGACATCCGAGACCTCGAAGCCCGCGTTACGCAGCGTCTTCATCGCGGTCGCGGGCACGGCTTCGATCGCGTCAAGGTTGTTCGCCTTCAGCGCGGTGACCATCGCGTCGTCGTCCGAGAACTGCTGCAGCCCGAACTCGTCGATCTTCGGCTTCGTGCCCCAGTACGAGTCGTTGCGCTTGAAGATCGCGATGTTGTTCTTCTGGAACTTGACGAGGTTGAACGGGCCGGATCCGACGACCGGGGCGTTGTTCGCGAACGTCTTCAGGTCGGCGCCCTTGCTGCCCGTGTGCTGCGCCCAGATGTGTTTCGGGAGGATGAAGAACTGCTGAAACTGTCCGAGTACCCACGTGGGTCCGGGCGCTTCGTCGTAGTTGACCACCAGCGTCGTCGCGTTGGGCGCGGTCGCGTCCTTGATGTGGTTGACGAGCCCCGCTGCGTTCGCGGCACCGCCGCTTGCGTACTTGATGTCGGTGTTGATCGTCCAGGCGGCGTCGGCGGCCGTGAGGGGCTTGCCGTCGCTCCACTTGGCGTTCGGCTGTGTCTTGAACGTCCAGGTCTTGCCGCCGTTCGAGGCATGCCACGACTTGGCGAAGAACGGGGCGTAATGGAGGTTGCTGTCGTACTGGATGAGGACCGGATAGATGTATTCGAAGGCGCTGTAGGCGTCCTGGTTGAACGCGACGTACGGGTTGAGGGAGTCGATGCCGTTGGCCGTGCCGAGGCGGAACGTGCCGCCGCTCTTGCCGCTGCTGGCGTTGGTGTCGCTGCTGCCGCCGCTTCCTCCGCAGGCGGTTAGAACCAGGATTAGCGCTCCGGACAACAGCGGTAGCGCCGCAAGCCACCTTCTCTTCATCGTGCCCTCCCTCTAGCTCTCGAATGGCGACTCATCCACGGTCAGTGTCCGTGTGTCGGCGTCGAGCGTATAACGGACCCCCAGCGGGATGGAAGCCTGGTGCTTTCCATGCCCGAGGGGCAGTTTGTAGAGAACTGGGACGCCGAGTGGTTGCAGATGTTTGTCGAGCACGTCCTCGATCGACCTCGTAGCGCGCCAGTCGGAGACTTCGCGCGGGAGATCGCCGTAATCGCAGCGGTTCATGTCTCCCACGACGACACCCTGCAGGTTGTCGAGCTTTCCCGCGTGTCGTAGTTGGGTCAATTGCCCATCGACGTAGTACGGCGGTGCGTGCGTGTCCTCGAAGAAGAGGATCGCGCCGTCGGTTTCGAGCTCCCACGGCGTACCGAGTGTCTGCAGTAAGAGCCAGAGGCAGCCGCCGACAAGCGGCGCCGTCGCGCGGCCGGGGGCGACAGCGCGTACGTAGGGGTCGTCGGGATCCGGGGGAACAGGGCCAGTGACCTCGCCGCGGAGCACGCCGAGCAGCCGTTCGTGCGTGAAGGCGGTCGTGTCCTTGCTGCCGACGCCCATCAGGCCGTAGCCGTAGAAGGTGGGGAAGCCTGAGCGCTGCCTGATCGGGACGTGCAGCGACGTGATGTCCGAGTAGCCGACGAACGGCTTCGGGTTGGCCGAGATGAGGTCGAAGTCGAGGTGGGAGATCATCTCGCTCGAGCCGAACCCGCCCTGAAGCGTCTGGACGACGTCCACCTCGGGGTCGGCGAAAAGCGCGTGCAGGTCGTCGGCGCGCCTGCGTGCGTCGCCGGCGACGTATTCGTCCCGGGCGTAGACACCCGGTGCGAGCTTCACTCGGTAGCCGCGGCTCTCCCACCATTCGACGCCGCGCTCGATCTCCGAGCGCATGTCGTACGAGCTGGCGAAGGCGCCGACGCCGATCGTGCCGCCGTCCTGGAGCGGTTTCATCGGCGTGTTCTACCTCGCAAGGCCGGTCAGGGTCTCGACTACCAGCGATCCGATCGTGGCGAGGTCGTAGCCGCCCTCCTGGATCACGACCGTCGGCAGCCCAAGTTCGCCGAGGATCCGGCCCGCCTCGCGGTAGCCCGCGGCGCTCACCTCGAGTGGGCTTTCGGGATCTCCGGCGGCGGCGTCGACGCCGAGCGCGACGACGAGCGCACGTGCGGAGGCTGCGAACGCCGCCGCCTCGCGGACGGCCGCGAGCCAGCCGTCGTCACCTGTACCCGGAGCGAGGGGCAGATTGAGGTTCGCGGGGTCGTTCTCGGCTGCGAAGCCGAGGAAGTGGGGGAACCAACCCGCGCCCGGGTCGGCGTGCACCGACGCTGTGAGCACGTCGCTGCGGTCGAGGAAGAGCTCCTGTGTCCCGTTGCCGTGGTGCGCGTCGATGTCGACGACGGCGACCGGCCCGCCCACGCGCCTGAGCAATTCGGTGGCGGCGACAGCCGTGTTGTTGAGGTAGCAGGAGCCTCCGTAGAGCGATCGCGTGACGTGGTGGCCCGGCGGACGGCAGCACGCGTACGCGACCGGTTCCCCGTCCGCGACGAGGTCGACAGCCGTGAGTGCGACGTCGACTGCAGCCCGAGCCGCCTCCCAGGTTCCCGGACCGACGAGCGTCATCGTGTCGTAGGCGAAGAGCCCCGGTTGCGCCCAGACGGCGGTCGGAGTAGCGGGCGCGCGTCCGCTCGTCAGCTCGGATCGCGCGAAGATGTACGGCACCACGCGGTCGGAGGGGAGGGCCGCCGCCGACCAGCTTTCCCAGGCCGTGCGGAGGAACTCGACGAGCGCGGGATCGTGTACCGCGAGCAACGCCGAGTCGTCGTGCGCAACCGCAGCCACCTCGCGTGCCCCAGTTGCGGCAAGCGCCTCGCGGATCGCGACGGCTCGTGCCGGCAGTTCCGTCGCGGGCGTTCGCACGCCGACCCAGACCTCTGCTCCCGGCTCGTGCCGCAGGCAGTCGTCGCTCCAAACGAACCGCAGCATTAGGGTCGCACCATGTCACGGCCGCGCGAGGACGGCATCGTCATCGGGACGCTCGAGCCCGGTCCCCGGAACTCGATTGCCGACGTCGGGATCACGGTCGGTCACGTCACCGTCGAGCGGACCGGTGTGACTGCCGTCGTCCCACAGTCGCTCCCGCTTCCGGCCGGCACGGCCGTGCTCAACGGCGCCGGCGAGTTGACCGGCTCGCACGAGATCCGGGAGTGGGGCCGGCTCGGCACACCCGTCTACCTCACGGCGACGCATGCGCTCGGTCGCGTCTACGACGGCGCCGTCTCGGTTGCGATGGCCCGCGACCCGTGCGTCGGTGTGGACGAGGTCATCATCCCCGTCGTCGGCGAGTGCGACGACAGCTGGCTCTCGGACGCGCGCATGGCCCACGTGCAGCCGAGCGACGTCGCTGACGCCGTCGCCGACGCGACAGCCGACTTCGAGCAAGGCGCGGTCGGTGCGGGCGCCGGCATGAGCTGCTTCGAATGGAAGGGCGGGATCGGCTCGTCGAGCCGGCGGGTCGGCGACCACACGGTCGGCGTCCTCCTGCTCACGAACTTCGGCACGAGGGAGCAGCTTCGCGTCGACGGCGTTCCCATCGGACAGCTGCTCGACGAGAAGCCGGACGAGATGCCTGATCCCGGCGGCAGCTGCATCGCCGTCGTGGCAACCGATGCTCCGCTCGCTCCCCCGCAACTCGAGCGCCTCGCGCGCCGGGCGGGCCTCGGACTCGCGCGCGCCGGCTCCGTCGCTCACCATGGCAGCGGCGAGATCTTCGTGGCCTTTGCCACGGCGACCGAGCGCACCTTTGCCGACCGCGACCTCAATCCGCTCTTCCAGGCCGCCGTCGATGCGACCGAGGAAGCCGTGTTGTGCTCGCTCTGGGCGGCGGTCGACACGATCGGCCGCGAAGGGCGGCTCGTTCGCGCACTGCCGCGCGAGAAGGTTCTCGAGCTCTACCGCGGGCGCGGCCGGTAAGACCCGCCGTACAGCGGCAGCTCGAGACCCGGACCGACGCGGTCCATCTCCTCCCAGAGCTTGTTGATACCGAAGCTGCCGCGTTCGCGCACGCGCTGCACCTGGTCGAGATCGAGCACCGCCGTCACGACCTCCTCGCCGACGCCGGCCTCGTAGCGCACGGCACCCTCGGGGTCGATCACGAGACTCCGGCCGTTCCCGACCGGCGCGGCCGCGTTGACGTTCACGACCGCGACCTGGTTGACGATCGCGCCGGCGCGGGCGATGACGGTCTCGGCTTCGCGGTCGGACGTCCCGGTCAGTACCAGCTGGAAGATCGCCTCCGCACCGTGCCAGGCCAGGGAGCGGAAGATCTCCGGGAACGCGCCGTCGTGGCAGATTGCGATCCCGAAGCGGCCGACGCCGTCGATGTCGAAGCAGACGGTCCGGGTGCCGGGCTGCGTCGTCTCGTACGGCTGCCAGGGGAAGCACTTGCGATATGAGGCAACGAGCTCGCCGGCCGGTGACAGGACGAGGGCCGTGTTCGCCACGCCGCCGTCCACGCGTTCGAAGACGGTCCCGGGGATGAGCCAGAGCTCCGTTTCGCGCGCGAGTGCCCCGAGTCGTTCGGTGAGTTCTCCTGGGATGTCGACCGCGAGCTCCTCTTCCGAGGGAAGGCCGTCCGCATCGAGCAGAGATGTCAGGGCCATGAGATGAAGTTCAGGCGAGACGACGAGCTCGAGGCAGTCGAACGTCGAGCGAAGCGCGCGTACGTGGCGCTCGAACTGCGCGAGCGTTGCAGCCGGGTCACCGGGAACGCCCGCCGTTTGCAGCGCTGCCACGAAGAGCGACCGGCTAGCCATGCGTCGGATGCTATTCCGGCGCCGAGCCGAACGATGGTCGAAGACCGACCTTGAAGCCGCGTCCCCGATCCCCTAGCCTCGATTGCAATCGGCGTCTCGACTGCGGGGAGAAGCTTTGAACACCTACCACTACGTCCTCTACGTCCATCTGCTTTCGCTCTTCATCGGCATCGGCGCGGCCTCGGTGCTTCTCGCCTGCCTGTTGCAACTGCGTGCCGCGCGCACGGTCGAGCAGGCAGCGCCGTGGGGGATCATGGCCGGCAAGATCGGGAAGTTCTTCCCGATCGCGATCATCGGTCTCTTCGCGACCGGCGCGTACATGACGAGCACCTCGATCTCCCCGTGGTCGTGGAGCACGCGCTGGATCGACGTCGGAATCGCCGCTCTCGTCGTGCTCCTGGCCCAGGGCGCCGGCATCGGAGAGCGCACGGGCCACAAGCTCGGGGCGGCGCTGCAGGCGAACGGCCCCGGCCCGCTCGGCCCGGAGGCGCGTCGCATGACCCTCCATCCTGGCCTCTGGGTGGTCGAGTTCTCGAACATCGGCATCGTCTTCGGAGTCGTCTGGAACATGACCGTGAAGCCGGGTCTCGGGGAGTGCCTCGCTGCCGTGCTCATCGGCTACGCGGTCGGCGCCGGGCTGGCGCTCCTGATCACGAGGTCGGCGCAGGAGGAGCTCGGCGCGGCCCACGAACCCGCCGGCTAGCCACACAAATTCCATACGTGGGTTGACGCACTCGGGTCACGCACGCGTACCCGCCCCTGGCGCATTGTTGGGGGCATGGACGAACTCGAAATCCAAATCAGCGACGTCGTGCTCTTCGAGCTGCCGACGTGGGAGGCCGCCCAGGCCTTCCGTGTCCGCCTGCGGCCGCGCTGGGCCGGCTGGTCGCACGACGACGAGCCCGTGTGGCTCTTCGCGGCGGAGCTCAGCGACGAGACGGACAGCCTCGCACTGCTCCTCCGTGAGGCTCAGGCGCTGCTCGCCGATCTCGACCTGCCGGCGATTGTCTTCGTCCTCGACGGCCGGTCGTATGTGCTCGAGACGGGAGAGCCCGTGTACGAGCGCAGCGAGAAGCAAGCGGCCTGACGCCGGCCACCCGCCGGGGGTCAGGCGGGCGAGGACTCGGCGAAGCGCTCGAGCAAGCCGCGGACCAGCTGCGTGATCTCGTCGATCCCTTCGGCGGACGTGCTCTTCTTCTCCTGCATCGAGAGGTCGGTCGCCGTCACGCGTGCGCGGACACGCCTGTCGCTTTCCAGCCACGCGCGAACCACGATAACCCCGGCTCGCTCTCCGAGCGGCGCAGACATCGTCTCGCAGTTCTAGATAGCTGCCGTCATCCTCCCGTCACCGCCGGTGCTTCGAGCATGTGCCGGATCGCGGCGGACGGTTCGACCCCGAGCTCGTCGCGGACGAGCGTTTCGTAGAAGCGGAATTGCCGGATCGCCTCGACGCGGTTCCCTTCCGCGAGATGGGCGCCGATGAGCGCTCGATGCGCGCTCTCACGCAACGGCTCTGCAGCCATGCAGGCCAGCCCGGCTTCGACGGCTATCGCATACGACCCCGCGGCCGAGAGATCGGTGCACAAGGTCTCGAGGGCGAGCAGTCGCAGCTGCCGAAACTGCTCCCGCTCGACCACGACCCACTCGTCGTACCAGTCCGGGAGAAGGTCGCCGCCGCCCAGGATTGCGTCGACGTTCTCGCGCGTCGGCGCCGCTTCGTGCCGAAGAAGCTGCCGTGCGCATTCGCTCAGGTCGTGAAGGTCGACCACGACGCCGGGGGCAAGAGACAGGTGGCTCCTGGTCGCGTCGACGAGGGGGAAGCCGAGCTTGTGCAGGCGCCAGAGAGCCGTCCTCAAGTTCGCGCTTGCGTGCTCCTCGCTGCTGTCGAGCCAGAGGTTTCCCGCGACGTACAACCGCAGCAGCGAGCGGTTGTGTACCGCGAGAAACGCCACGAGGCGCTGGATCCCGAGCGGCAGCTCGGGGCTGCCCCCGTCGTGCTCGAGGCGGAAGCCCTGCAGCAGGCCCAGGGTGACGGCCTTCGACGTCCGCGAGGGCACGCTCACGCGCTCCGCCCCGAACGTACTCATGTTCGCCGCAGACTCGACTGGCCGCAGTAACGATCCGCGCCCATCGGTCCGGTCCTTTCCCCCGACTACTCACTCTCGTTATCGCACGCGTATTACTGGGCGTCAATGCCTGCGGGGTGACGGCCCCGTGACGATGCGGTGACGCGGTTCACCGGATTCTCTTGTGCGGTCCGGGCTGAGCGCTTATGGTCAAAGAAGGAGAGACCGCCGTGACGGGATCGGAGGTTCGGGTGACCGAGCTGATCGAGCCAGTGAACGATGTCTCACCCATGCGGCAGGTAGAGGCGCAATTCAGGGGAGCAGGGGGCCATGCGCCGACCTTCACCGAGGTCGTGTACGCCCATCACGCCTGGTGGCGGGCGCGTCAAGCCGGCACCCCAGATCCCGCGGCCGACGCCGCCTACGACTCGGTGCTCACTGCGTTCGAGGCCGAGCATGGCCCGATCATCCACGCCTACTGGTGCTCGGAGGTCGAGAGCGCAGTCGCGCTCACCGAGCGGAGGCGGTGGCGCGGTCTGCTCTCCCCGGTCTTCGGTTTCCACCGCGAGAGCGACTGGGCGACGAAGAGCGCTCCCAGGGTCGCCTCCGAGCTGCACCACTGCGACGAACTCGCGGTGCGGGCGAACGCTGTGCTCACGGGAGTGCGGAAACGGATCTGTCTCGAGCTCGTCGTCGCCTGCGCCGCGCATCTGCTCAGCCTGGTCGACACGCCCGCCGGCCCTGGCAACAGCGCGAAGACCGCGACCGCGGTCGAGCACGAGCGCGGCGAGCTGAAGAAGGTCCAGGACTACTACTGCGACGCGGCCAACGGGCAGGCGCAACTCATCTATTTCGGCGGTATCGCGACGGTCATGCTGGTCCTCGCCGCGCTCGGCTCCGTCTGGCTCTCGATCACCTGGGCCACTCCGATCGCCGCTCTGATCGGCGGAGCCATCGGCGCCGTGGTGAGCGTAGTCCAGCGGATCAACAGCGGCAGCTTCGAGCTGGACTACGACGTCGGCGGGCCGTACATCTTCTTCCTCGGCGGCCTGCGGCCGCTGATCGGCGGTGCCTTCGCGGTAGCGATCTCGTTCGCGTTCGACGGCGGGTTGCTCCACCTCCCCGTTTCCGCGAACGAGACCACGAGCAACCGTCACCTCGCGCTGCTCGTGATCAGTTTCCTCGCCGGGTTCAGCGAACGCTTCGCCCAGGACACGCTCACCTCGGTCTTGCCCGAGGCAAAGAGCGCGCCCGCGTCACCGCCTGCGGCATCACCCTCGTCCGGGACGGCGTCTCCTCCTGCGCCGGACGCATCTCCAGAAAGGAGCACCTCGTGAGCGACGCACCCGCGGGTCTCGCCGTACGGACGCAGAAGCGCTACGGCTGGAGGCCGGACCATCCCGACATGCGCGACTACCTGATGGCGGTCGAGCCTGCGAAAGCTCTGCCGCGGCGGGTGAGTCTGCGCTCGCAGATGCCGGCCGTGTACGACCAGGGGCAGCTCGGCTCCTGCACTGCGAACAGCATCGGAGCCATCCTCGAGTTCAACCAGCTCAAGCAGGCAGAAGCCGACGCGGCAACGCCCTCGCGCCTCTTCATCTACTACAACGAGCGCGCGATGGAGGGCACGATCTCGCAGGACTCCGGCGCCGAGATTCGCGACGGGATCAAGTCGGTCGCCCAGCTCGGTGCGCCGTCCGAGACCGACTGGCCCTACATGATCACGAAGTTCGCAAGGAAGCCGCCCGCAAAGGCGTACCGGGACGCTCTTAAGCATCAGGCGATCCGCTACGCGCGCGTAGCGCAAAGCGACATGGGGATCCAGAACGTGCTCGCGTCCGGCTATCCGATCTCCTTCGGATTCACCGTCTATGAGTCGTTCGAGAGCGACGTGGGCTCGAACGGCATCGTCCCGATGCCAGAGCCCGGTGAGCGTACGCTCGGCGGCCACGCCGTCGTCGCGATGGGTTACAAGCAGATCCAGCGGCAGCTGTACTTCGAGTGCCGCAACTCCTGGGGGCCGGACTGGGGAGATAACGGGTACTTCTGGCTGCCCGCGGTCTACGTCACGAGCCGCAACCTCGCGCAGGACTTCTGGACGATCCAGCAAGTCGAGTGACAGGGGGTGGGGTAGTCGGCAAGACGCTTGAGGCGCCCCCCGCGGCCGACAGAGAGAGCAGCCCGCGGTCACCGAGGGTGCCGCCTAGGCTCAGGTGACGATCAGGTTCGGGAAGTCGCTCGCGCTGCCCCTGAAGTAGTCGGTGTCGCACTTGCCCGAGACGCCGGCGACCGTGCCGTGGTCGGAGTGCTGCCAGAGCATCCACGAGTCGCCCCAGGGCTCGATGGTCTTGGGCTTGGGTACCTCCCAGTGCGCGATCCAGAGCGGGCAGCGGCCCACCCGGCTGCGTTGACTCGTGCTGAGATGGGGCAGGATGCTCGGCCAGAAGCCGGGTCCCGTGTAGAGGATCGGGTAGTGGCCGCGGGCCTTGCGGTAGGCGTCGACGAACTGGAGGAGATGCCGAGCGCACTTCGCCGGGGGCTGACCGTTGGCGATCTCGAAGTCGTATGCGAGCGGCAGGTCGCTCTTCCTGCCCCAGCCGGCCTTGCGCGCAAACTGGATCGCCATCGCGGCCTCGGCAGTACCGTCACGCTGGTTGTTCTGCGCTGACGCGACGCGGCCGAAGTAGTACGGGAACCAGGCGAGACCGCTCTCACGCAACGCCGCTATGCGACCCGGCCCGTACCGGGCGTCACGGATGTCGCCGTCGGCGACCCGGACGATCGCGAAAGAGTTCCCCGAGGCGTGCGACTTGGTGAAGTCGACGTCGCCCTGGACATCGGAGACGTCGAAGCCGGGAAGCAGCGTCGGTTTCGGCTGTGGCTTCGGTCTCGGCTTCGGCGTCGGGGGAGTCGCCTGACCGATCGCGCGCCACGTCTTCACGTCGAGGACGCCGTTGGCGGCAAGACGGCTCGATCGCTGGAAGGCGCGCAGCGCGGTGTCCGTCTTCGGGCCGAAGTCGCCGTCGTCGGCCACGGGATGTCCGAGCGCGGTCAGCCGCCGCTGGATCCGCTTGATGTACGGCGCCTGTCCGACACCTCCCGAGCCCTTGCGCAGCACGGGGCACTGCTGGTCGGGGCCGGGGTCGGGCCGGTCGAAGCCGCCGTCGTACTCACGGTGCCACCACTCCCACTTCGCGTCCCAGTGATGCCAGCCGAAGAGGCCGCCGTGCTTGTCGACGAGGCCGGCCATGAAGTGATCGGCGACGTCGACGGCGTGGCCGAGCCCGTGGTTGCTGGTGCCCGGGACGGCGGCGTTGCTGCCGTACTCCTTCCTGCAGAGGACCTGGCCTGCGAAGTCGCGATAGGCGCCGAGCGGCCCCTCGGGGTAGATGTCGCCGCGTGAGCCGTAGCGCTGGAGCAGGAACAGCCGCATCGTGTTCCACGAAGCCGCCGCATCGCCGGCCGCAAGGGACAGCCCGAGCTTCGGATGGTGGATCGACGCCAGCTGTCTTGGAGTCAACCGGCCGTTCTGCATCGAAGAGCCCTCCCTCAATTCGCTACCGAATGGGTAGACCGGCCGAGGGCCGCAGGGGACGGTCTGGCGCAACCGTCATCCCCTGGCCGGAGCACCTTGGGCTCACCGTCCCATCGGTGCGGTCTCCTGTCAAGCCCTTGGCTTCGACCGTCAGCCGGTAGCCGAGTTCACGATCGTGCATTCGCTCTTCGAGGCGAGCGGCACGTCTTGGCAGTCACTCTCATCCGGCGTGTACCCACCCGGGACCTTGTCTTCGCTCGCGCTGCAGGTCGCGCCCGTGGGAAAACCGCTGATCGTGAAGCTCGCCGGCGAGTCGGGCGACGCCAACTGAGAATTACCCCCGGACGGGGAAGCACTGGTGACGGTGCCGCCGCTCGGACAAGCCAGGGTTACGTAGACGCGGCTCGTGCTCCCGTCCGTGTAGTCGATGCGAACCGTCAGCCTGGCGCTGTTCAGCGTCTCGACGATCGTGCAGGCGGGCGAACCGCCGCTCGTGATCGTGACGCGTCGGCACTTGCTCTCGTCTGCCGAGTAGCCGGACGGTGTCGTCTTCTCAGCGGCCGCACACGTCGCTCCCGAGCGAAAACCACTGATCGAGAACCTGGCAGGCGAGCCCCTGCTGGCCACCGGTTGCACCGCAGCAACGGTTCCGCTGTCGCAGGTCACCGCGATCCCGACCTGCGCCGGACTGCTGTCGAAGACGGTCAACGTCACCGTGCCGCCTCCGCGGTGCGGGGTACCGGTCTTGCGGACGTTGATGATCACGCACGAGGCCGAGCTCCCACGTGCGATCGAGATGTTTCGACAGCCTCGCTCGATCGCTCTGTAGCCGGTCGGCACCGCCGATTCGGTCGCGGTACAGGTCGCCCCCTCGCCGAGACCGCTGATCGAGAAGCTGGCGGGCACGGTTTCCGTTGCGATTTTCGAGGACTTATCGGGTCTGCCGCCGTTGGTGCACGTGACGGAGAACGTGACAGGGACGGCCACGGCATTGGGCTCGAAGTCCTGGTGGACAGTGAGTGTGGCGGGGGAGTGATTGCTGCCATGGCTCGAGCTGTCTCCGCCGGCACCTCCGCCTCCACCTCGGATTGCGAACGCCAAGCCGGTGCCACCGCCGCCCCCGAGTAGGACGAAAGCCGCCGCGATGAGAGCCGAGTACAAGAGCTGGCGCCGCGATCTACGCCAGGCGCGTCTGGCGAGAGTGTCGCGGCGCGCGGAATCCAGGTTGTGCCGGGTCGGGCATTGGCTCGCGAAGTCGCCGAGCTGCTTTTCGATCCGCAGTGCTTCCGAAAGATGCTTTGAGGCGTCCTTCGCCCGCCCCGCGCAGAGATACAGCGAACCGAGCTCGTGGTGGGCGAACGCCTGCCCTGCCTGGTGACCTGCCGCTGTCGCGGACCGAAGCAACGAACGCAAGGACCGGATCAGTTCGAGCCATCTCAGCGTGAGCGCGAGGAGACCGTTGAGTGAGCGCATCAGCTTCAGCTCCTCCTCGAACCGCCCGGCCCGGTCGAGCCGGCCGAACAGATCGAGCAAGGCATTGATCTCGCTGTTGAGGTTCCCGGGCTCGAGCAGCCGGCCGTCGGCCGCCGCGGTCAGGAGCTGGTCGGCCTGCTCGATCCGACTCGTGACGGCGTCCGCGGTCTCCTGGAACTCCTCGATCGCGACGACGGGAGCCGGCGTCGCATCGTCCTGTGCCAGGGCTGCCTTGAGGTCACGAGCCTTCTCGCGTTCCTCTGTCGGCTCGAAACGGGCGAACGAGCCCGAACCCTTTCCGACGTCGAGCGTGTACCCGCCGACGCGGACGGAAGCCGCAGCGCTGGGAGCCTCAGGTCGAGACACGCGCATCCTCCAGTGCTGTATGTCACGACCGTACGACCCCTCTCGGCGGGAGTCAAGCTGGCCTCAGCGGCGCAGGATCTTGCCGGTCTTCAAGTTGAGGTGGGTCGTGTCGTGGATGTGCGTGTTGGTGCGGTCGTGGAAGGTGATGGTGAGGTGGTGGTCGCGGCCGGTCATGTCGACGGTCACCGTGAGGTAGCCGAACTCGACGATCGGCGGCTTGTCGAGCGTGTACTCCCCGACTGTGATCGGCGTCTGGGGCAGCCCTCCGATGGGGCGGGTCGCGGCGAATCCGCCCGAGCCGGCGACGACGTACGGGATCTCGCGCCCGTCGACGCGCCGCGTGAAGCGCTGGTAGAGGTGGGCGTGGCCGGACAGGACGGCGTCGGGCCAGAAGCCGGCGGCTCGCGACGCCGTATCGATGTCCTTGGCGAGTCCCTTGCTGCCGCCGTGCTGCGAGTCGATCGAGGCCGGCGGGTGGTGGCAGGCGACGATCACGGCACGCTCGCCGGCCTTGCGGGCGGGAGCAAGCCGTGCGAGCTCGGCGCTGAGGAAGTGGAGCTGCTCGTCGCCCGCAAGAGTGGGGTAGGCGCCGTTCTGGCTCGAGATGACTCCGGGGCTCTCGAGGACGTTCGTGTAGAGGCCGACGATCGAGACGAACGGAGCGTCGAGAGTGAAGTACACGCCGGGCTGGTTCATCGTGGAGCGGACCATGGGTCCCGCGTCTGGCGAAGAGCCAGGCTTCTCTGCGCAGAAGTTGCGCAGAAAGGCAGTCAGCGTGGGCACGCGGGGCAGGTCGGACTCGTCGCCGAAGACCATGCCGTCGTGGTTGCCCGGGATGGCGAAGATCGGCCGGTCGTAGGCGCGGAAGGGCTCGTAGAACTGGTCGTAGTAGTACTGGCCCTCACCGAAGTTGTAGACGACGTCACCGAGGTGGAAGAAGAAAGCCGGGCCGGTCGCACCTCCTTCCTGGACGTCCCGCGCCATCGCGTCAGCGACGCTCGCCTCGTTCTCGAGCGCCTGCCTGGCGGTCTGGAAGCTGTTCACCTTGGCGGCTCCGGTGTCCCCGACGGCGTGGAAGCTGATCTGCTGCTTCGCCGTGATCGCCTTCAAGAACTTCGACTGCAGTACGTCGGCGAGATCGACTCGCGGCTGCGGCATTCGTGGCTCGGGGACGGGTTGCAGGTCCCGTTTGTGCAGCTTGTAGTACGCGCTGTCGTAGTAGGCGGCGCTCGTGTTGTCGACCTCGAAGGCAATCTTGTCGGGTGCGGGCTGCGGGTCGGCGAACAGCCTGCCCTCAGCTCCCGACAGCTTCCGGAACGCAGCGTCCAGGGCCACAGCGTCAACCTCCTCACGATTCCGATGGATTGAGTTCGCCGCAGCCGAACGAGCCGACGCTAGAACGACTGCCCGTGCGGGTCAAGTGCGCGGCGGAGCTTGAGCAACCACGAGTCGGCAGGGATGAGGAGCCCGCGACTCGCGAGCCCGACCATCCGGTCGAGCGCCAGGAGGTAATCGCCCGCGAGCGGCGGCTCGCCGCCGAGCGCCCAGAGCGCTTGCGCGTTCGTCCACGCTGCATCGCGCGCCCGGTCGACGTTCCACATCGCCACCACGTCGTCGATGCGCCGGAACCGGTGGACGATCCGATCGACCCGGGCCAGCCAGCCGGTGAGGTACGAGCGCTTCACTCGCGCCTCGACCTGGGCGAGTAGCGCGTCCACCCGCTCGTAGTCGGAATGCTCCGGCGAGCTCTCGCCAAGGTCGAGCCCGAGCTCGCGGCAGGTCGTGACCAGCGCCACCGGCAGGTCGCGGTTGATGTGCGCGTTCATGCCTGCGAGCGCGAACTGGAGCGGCGCGATGCCCCGGTGCGAGCGCTGGTCGAACAACGGAACCCACGCCGAGGGGGTCCGGCCGGGCTCGTGACCGTACAACTCGAGCGCCGAGAAGAACAAGCCCGCGAACTGGACATCGAGTGTCTCGACGAAGCGGGCGTCGGCGACACCTTCATCGGTCAGCTGGGCGGCCACGCCCTCCGTCACCTCGCGGTAGAGCCGGGCGAAGCAGACCACGCCGTCGGAAACTGGTGCCGAGGCTTCGATCGTCCTGAGGCGGGCGATCACATCGGCGATGTGCGGTGGCTCCGAACCCTTGACGGCACTCACGGGCGGCGTCACGATATCGCGCAAGGACGTCCCGTCCCGTGCGGCAGAACGGGTCGATCGAAAGCCGCGCACGGGGGAGGGCCGGGATGCTCGAGAATCTCTACAGCTCGTTGACCGAATGGGTCGACCGCAGGATCGGCTGGGCGAAGCTGCCCTGGCCGCTCGGCTTGTTCGTCGTGCTCGGGCTTCGCTTCCGCCTGCGCGCGCAGAACCTGTACGACTCCGGGCGCGGGCCGCTCGACGTTCCCCCGCCGGGAGACGAGTGGCATGTCGACCATCTGACCGCACGCACGATCGACGGCACGTACAACGATCTCGAGGACCCGTTGATGGGCGGGCTCGGCAGCCGGTTCGGACGGAATGTCCCTCCCGACCACACGTATCCGGACCCCGACGATCGTCTGCTGGAGCCCAACCCGCGTCAGGTCAGCCTCGAGCTCCTGACACGCGACGAGTTCATCCCGGCGACGACGCTCAACCTGCTCGCCGGCGCCTGGATCCAGTTCGAGGTGCACGACTGGTTCAGCCACGGCCAGAACGAGGCCGAGAACCCGTGGAAGATCGATCTTTCCGCGGACGATCCGTGGCCGCGGCACCCGATGGAGATCCAGCGGACGCGTAAGGATCCCAGCAGCCCTACTTCGGGGCCGCCGACCTTCGTCACGGCTGACACACACTGGTGGGACGCCTCCCAGATCTACGGCAGCGATCCCACCTTTGCGCGCGCGATCCGCAGCGGCGAAGCGGGCCAGCTGCGCATCACGCCTCAGGGGCTGCTGCCGGAGGACGTCGAAGCCCACGTCGACCTTCACGGCGTCGCCGGCAACTTCTGGATCGGCCTCGCGCTGCTGCACGCGCTCTTCATGCTCGAGCACAACGCGATCTGCGAGCACCTGCACGCCGAGTATCCGGAACTCGACGACCAGACGCTCTACGAGAAGGCGCGCCTGGTCAATGCCGCGCTCATGGCCAAGATCCACACGGTCGACTGGACTCCGGCGATCATCGCTCACCCGACGACCGTGCGCGCGCTACGCGCGAACTGGTTCGGCATCTTCGGCGAGTGGTTCGACAAGACGTTCGGACGACGCACCCGCAACGAGTTCTTCCACGGCATCCCGGGGTCGAAGAAGCACCTCTTCGGCGTCCCGTACTCGCTGACCGAGGAGTTCGTCGGCGTCTATCGAATGCACCCGCTCATCCCCGACGAGTACGAGTTTCGTGCCCTCGCCGACGACCGGTTGCTGCAGCAGCGCACGTTCGACGAGGTGAACGCGCTGCACGTCCGCGAGTGTCTGGAACAGGTCCCGCTCGCCGATGCGCTGTACTCGTTCGGAGTCTCGCACCCCGGTGCGATCACGCTGCACAACTATCCGCGCAGCCTGCAGCACTTCAACCGGCCCGACGGGGAGCTGCTCGACCTGGCCTCGATCGACATCGTGCGTACACGCGAGCGAGGCGTGCCGCGATACAACGAGTTCCGCCGGCTCTTTCACCTCAAGGCACCCGAGACGTTCGAGGAGATGACCGGGGGAGACGCGGCCATGGCCGCGGACCTGCAGCGCGTCTACGGCGATGTCGAGCGCGTCGACCTGATGATCGGCCTGTTTGCGGAGCCGAAACCGGAGGGCTTCGGCTTCAGCGACACCGCATTCCGCGTCTTCATCCTCATGGCTTCGCGCCGCCTCGAGGCCGACCGCTTCTTCACCGACGACTACCGGCCGGAGGTCTACACCCAGGCTGGCATCGACTGGGTCGAGTCGAACAGCATGCGCAGCGTGCTCCTGCGCCACTTCCCCGAGCTCGCGCCGTCGCTCGAGGGCGTGGGGAATCCGTTCGCGCCCTGGAAGCGAGTGGCGGCCCCGGCCGCCGCGGCGCAGAAGCCGGCCGCCACGGCGACGGCATGAGAGAGCTCGCACCGGGGGTCTACAGCCTCGGGCACGGCAAGGGCGGCCATGTCCATGCCTTTCTCCTCGAGGCAGGCGGCGAGCTCTCGCTCGTCGACACACTCTTCGAGGACGACGCGCGTCTCGTGCTCGACGCCCTCCGAAAGCTGGGACGCTCTCTGACGGACATCAAGCGGATTGCGATCACCCATGGACATCGCTCGCACCTCGGCGGACTCGCCGCTCTCAAACGCGCCAGCGGAGCGACGGTGTACGCCCACCGCTGGGAAGCCGACATCGTGGCCGGCGAGCGGCGCGCCCAGGCGGTCTCGATCGTCCCGCACCAATCGCTGAGGCTGATCCCGTTCCAGTTCGGGCTCTGGCTCAACCGGCCGCGGCACACGCCGTGTCCCGTCGACGAGCTGCTCGACGAAGGCGACTCGTTCGGGCCGCTGCAGGTGATGCACTCGCCCGGTCACTCACCGGGACACTTGACGTTCTGGTGGCCCGAGCGCCGGTTCCTGATCGCGGGCGACGGAATCGCCACCTGGCCGAACCTGTGCGCGGGCTGGAAGGTCTTCAACCTCAACCATGTGCAACACAAGGTGTCGCTGACGCGTCTCGCGACCTTCGATCCATTGACGGTCGGCGTCGGCCACGGCGACCCGATCACGGAGGCGGCCGCAGATCACGTCCAGCAGCTGGCCGAGGCCTATTGAGGCGGCTTCAGGCCGATCGGAGCGTGTCGGCGATCACGCGCGCGTAGATCCCGCATCCGTACGGCCACGGGTGAGTGCCGTCCTGCATCATCTTGCTTGTCGAACTCCCGTACCAGTCGGCGAGGTGAGCCGCCGGCCAGCCGCGCACCCAGTCGACGAGCGCGTGATTCGACTCGTCCTGCCAGCTCGTCGTGTTCCGGACGTTGACGACGACCACGTCCGGGATTCCATGCAACGCGTGACGCAGCCGCACGAGGTCGCGGTACCAGAGCGGGCCGTTGTTCCCGACCTGTATCACCACGGTCTTCGTCAGCTTGTGGTGTCGCCGCAGCCACTGGAGCTGGTTGACGGTGTCCTCGATCTGCCGGCCGACCGTCGCGTCCACCTGCACGCGGTGCTGGAGAGCGTCCTTCAGTGCCCGTGAGCAGTCGAGCATGACCGAGTCGCCGAGCGCGAGGATTCGGCCCGGCGGTAGGGGGTGTCGCTTCGTCTGCTCTCCGCCGCCGGTGGGCAGAGTCGGACCGTGCGGCCGTGGCTGCGCGTTCGTGACGAAGGGGTTCTGGGTGGCAGCCTTCGCCTTCGGCGCATTGACATAGATGGCGACCGGGTTGAGCGAGGCCGGCGTCACGAATAGAACCGCGAAGGCTGTGACGAGGGCCACGGCTCCGGCGCCGATGACCTCGAGGCGGTAGCGGCGCGGGTGCTGGGCCAGCCGCCGCTGCAGGCGCCCGCTCCGGATCGGCTCTTCGATGTAGCGGAACGAGAGGGCGGCAGCCGTGACGACGATGACGGCCTGCAGAACGACCACGCTCGGCCCCGTCCACGGGATGTCCACGCCGGGCCGCATGAGCAGGACGATCGGAAGGTGCCAGAGGTAGATCCCGTAGCTGCGCTCTCCGATCCAGCGCAGCGGCGCGATCCCGAGCGCCGGGCCGAGCCCCGTTCTGGGGTGCGCGACCGCCCCGATGAGGACGGCGAAACAGAAGGCTGCAGCGAGGTCGCCGCCGCGATAGAGCGTCGGGTTGAAGTCCTGCATGTTGAGAAAGAGGAGGACGGTGCCGATCAGCGCTGCGACCCCGAGCAGCTCGATCAGCGGCACTGCGCGGCGCATCCGCTCGATCCACGGCCACACGAGCGCGAGCAGGATCCCCATGAGCAGCAGGAAGGCGCGCGTGTCGGTGCCGTAGTAGACCCGCGAGGGATCGCTGTTCGGGTTGTAGAGGATCCACATCAACGCGGCCGAGGCGGCGATGCCGGCGATGACGAGCATCGGCAGCCGCTTCCGTCCCACGAGGACCAGGCAGGGGACGAGGATCAGCGGCCAGACGATGTAGAACTGCTCCTCGATCGCGAGCGACCATGTGTGCCCGAGCAGCGAGGGGTTGCCCATCAGGTTGAAGTACGAGCGGTTCGCGATGATCTCGTGCCAGTTCGTGTAGTAGAGGAGCGAACTGACCGCATCGCTGCGGGTGTGGGCCAGGTCCTGCCGGGCGAAGATCGAAGCGAGCACGAGCGATGCGAGCACCACGACGACGAGGGCCGGGATCAGCCGCCTCGCGCGCCGCAACCAGAAGCGGATCAGGTCGATCCGGTTCCTCGCCTCCCACTCGACGAGCAGCAGCGAGGTGATGAGGAACCCGCTGAGGACGAAGAAGAGATCGACGCCGAGGAAGCCACCCGGTAGCCAGTCGATCCGCGAGTGGTAGAGGAAGACGGCGGCGACCGCGAGTGCGCGCAGACCGTCCAGCCCCGGGCGATAGCGGATGTGCGGTGCGTTGGCGACTGGCTTCGGCATTTTTCGGCAGCAGCTTAGGGTTCGGCGGGGCGGGCCGCCAGTGCGTTTTGTACGAGCTCAGCGAGACATTCCGCCGGGTCGACGAAGGCCCGCTCGGGACCGTAGCGCTCGACGAGCGAAATCGCGTCGATCGGGCTGTTTGCAGCGACTTCGCCAGCGAGAACGAGGCTCTCGACGCCGACGGTCGCCGCGCGCTCGAGCACGCGGCCGACGACCTTGCCGGTGAACGACGTCGCGTCGAGCCGACCCTCTCCGGTGACGACGAGATCGGCGCCAGCGAGCCTCTCGTCGAACTCGAGCCGGGAAGCCACGAGGTCGAACCCCGGCACGAGCCGCGCGCCCACCGCTGCGAGCCCGCCGGCGAGCCCTCCCGCCGCGCCGGAGCCGGGCAGGTCGGGGACGTCGAGCTGATCGAGCCGCTCCCGCAGGATCCGCACCTGGTCGGGTGTCGCTCCCTTCTGCGCCGCGAAGACGTCGGCGGCCGCGAGGAAACGGGCATCGACGTCGCATGCGACTTCGAGCGGCACCGACAGCGGCGTCGGGAGCGCGTCGACGGCGCCGACGCCGCCGTCGGTCGATGCGACACCGCCCACGAAGATCACGATTCGCCGTGCGCCCTCGGCGATCGCCGTGACGACGAGCTCGCCGACCCCGCGGCTCGTCGCGCGTAGCGGGTCGTTCCGTTGCGGCCCGCCGGCGAGCGTGAGCCCGCACGCCTGTGCGGCCTCGATCAATGCGGTGCAGTCCTCCTCGAACTGCCACGCGGCTTCCACCGGCTCGTCGAGCGGCCCCGTGACGAACGTCCGTCGATTCGAGCCGCCGAGCACATCGAGGGTTCCCTCGCCGCCGTCGGCGAGCGGCAGCTCGTCGGTGCTCCAGCCCGCGCGTTCGGCTCCCGCGGCGATCGCGGCCGCGGCCTCGCGCGCCGTGAGCGTGCCGCGGAACTTGTCGGGGGCCGCGAGAAGCCGCATCACTTGCTGATTCTCCGCTACCGTTTGCCTAGCACTAGCACTAGAGCGAGTACCGGTCGCGCGTCCTTTGCGCCTCCTGTCCGTTCAGAACTCCGCGGAGGGAGGTGTTTCAATGGCAACCGGAACCGTCAAGTGGTTCAACGATGCGAAGGGGTACGGCTTCATCACCCCGGACGAGGGCGGCAAGGACGTGTTCGTTCACTTCAGCGCGATCAACTCGGAGGGCTTCAAGAGTCTCGCCGAGGGTGCGCGCGTCGAGTTCGAGCCGGCTGAGGGTCAGAAAGGCCCCGAGGCTCGGAACGTCGTTCCTGTCGGCTAGATCGAGTGGCACGGGCGCCTCATTGGAGGCGCCCAGCCCTCTCTAGGACTTCCGCGCAGTCGCGCGGCCGCCCTTGCGGCCCGCGGCCTTCTTCTGCGCGGTTGTGCCACCCTGGCTCGTGTTGTGCCGGCGCACGCCTGACCCAGACGCCTTGCCGCCACGGCTGGAGGCGCCGGGCGAGTTTGCGATCTTCGCGGCGCGCTCCTTCGACATCCCCTTTTCCTTCAGCTTCTCGTACTGCTTCTCGTTCTCGACGCTCGGTCGCTTCCCGGGCATGCGATCCTCCTTGCGGTGGACGAAGTTCCCGATTCGACAACGGACGTGGCGGAAATTGCGATTCGCTTGCTCGCACCCGGCGACGAAGGCGTGGTGCGCGAGCTCGCAACGTACGACGGCCCCGGCGACCCGGAGGCACTCCTTGCGGATCCGCGGACGCTGCTGCTCGTCGCCTTCGACGAAGAGCGGCCGGTCGGCTTCGTGCTCGCGCACGAGTTGCCTCGGCGGCACGGCGATCCGGCGAAGCTCTTCGTCTACGAGATCGACGTCGCCGAAAGCCACCAGCGACGCGGGATCGCATCTGCGCTGCTTGAACGGCTCGCCGAGCTCGCCCGCGAGCATGGGATCCGGACGGGCTTCGCGCTGACCGAGCCCGACAACGGACCTGCGAACGCGCTGTACCGGGGCGCCGGCGGCGCGACGGACTCGGTGAAGGTCGAATGGACGTTCTCGTACGGGGACGACTGACCTCGCTGCGGCCGGCCGGCGCGGACGACGTCGACCGTCTCGTCTCGTGGCACGCCGATCCCGAGGTCTCGCGCTACTGGGACAACGAGACGTTCACTCACGCCGAGATGGAGGAGCGGCTCGCACGCGAAGACGTGGAGGCCTGGATCGTCGAAGAAGAGCGCGAGCCGATCGGCTACCTCCAGGTGCATCCTGACGGCCTCGACATGTTCCTGATCCCGTCGGCCCGCGGGCGCGGCCTCGGCCCCGACGCCGCGCGGGCCATGGCCGAGCACCTCCTCCACGAACGCGGTCGCGAACGTGTCACCGTCGACCCCTACGCCTGGAACGAGGGCGCCGTCCGCGCGTGGCAGCGCGCCGGCTTCATCGAGATCTCCCGTCACGAGCCCGACGCTGACTACACCGCGCCCTGGATCCTGATGGAGTTCCGAGGCTAGTTGGGTGCATATCCTTGGCCGACTCCATGAAGGTCGTCCTCCCCGACAGCTCAGAGCTCGAACTTCCCGACGGTGCATCGGGCCTCGACGCCGCGCGCGTGATCGGCCCCAAGCTCGCCGAGCAGGCCGTGCTCATCCGTGCGAACGGACGCGTGCAGGATCTGCGGCTGCCGTTGCACGACGGCGAGCCGATCCAGATCCTGACCATCCGCGACAAGGACGACCCGGATGCTCTGGCCGTGCTCCGCCACTCGTCCGCGCACTTGTTGGCTGAGGCCGTCACCCGGCTCTATCCGGGTGTGAAGCTCGCCATCGGGCCGCCGATCGACAACGGCTTCTACTACGACTTCGACTTTCCGGAGCCGATCCGCGAGGAGGATCTGGAGAAGATCCAGGCTGCGATCGATCGCGAGCTCGCCGAGGGCCGCGAGTGGACTCGGCAGGAGATCTCACGCGACGAGGCCAAGGAGCTGTTCGCGGCCGAGCCGTACAAGCTCGAACTCGTCGACACGGCCGAGGGCGACATCTCGCTCTACACGCAGGGCGAGTTCACCGACCTGTGCCGCGGCCCGCATTTGCAGAACTCGAAGCCGATCAAGGCGCTGAAGCTGACCGGCCTCGCGGGCGCGTATTGGCGCGGCGACTCCAACAACCGACAGTTGACGCGCATCTACGGCACCGCTTTCTACTCGAAGCAGGATCTCGACGCGCACCTCGAGCGGCTGGAGCGCGCGCGGACGCGCGATCACCGGCGTCTCGGACCGCAGCTCGACCTCTTCCACATGTCCGAGTACTCGCCCGGCTCGGCGCTCTGGACGGCGAAGGGGATGGCGATCTACAACTCGCTCGAGGACCTCCGGCGGCGCGAGAACGCGAAGCGCGGGTACTCCGAGGTAAAGACGCCGCTCATGTGGGACGTCGAGTTGTGGAAGCGCTCGGGCCACTGGGAGAAGTACGGCGAGAACCTGTTTCGCATCGAGCAGGGCGACTCGCTCTACGGGCTCAAGCCCATGAACTGCCCGGGCCACATGCTCCTTTTCAACACCCAGCTCCGCAGCTACCGCGATCTCCCGATCCGCTACGCCGAGGCCGCCGTCCTCCACCGCGACGAGCCGACCGGCAGCCTACAGGGCCTGACCCGCGCGCGGCAGTTCAGCCAGGACGACGCGCACGTCTTCTGCACGGAAGACCAGATTCAGGAGGAGATCGACGCGATGTTCGACTACGTCGACTTCCTCTACAACACGTTCGGTGTGCGCGAGCTCGCCCACGCGGAGCTCGCAACGCGCCCCGACAACAAGCTCGGCACCGACGAGCAGTGGGATCACACCGAAGGCGTGCTGCGGCGAGCGCTCGAGCGGATCGGCCTGCGCTACCGCGTCGCAGAGGGCGAGGGCGCGTTCTACGGGCCGAAGATCGACTTCTTCATGGACGACGCACTCGGGCGGCCCTGGCAGATGGGGACGATCCAGCTCGACGGGCAGCAGCCGGAGCGCCTCGGCTGCACCTACATGGGCTCCGACAACCGCGAGCACACGCCGTACGTCATCCACCGGGCCCTCTTCGGCTCGCTCGAACGCTTCATCGGGATCCTGCTCGAGCACTACGGCGGCGACCTGCCTTTCTGGCTCGCGCCGGTGCAGGTGCGGGTGCTGCCAGTGGGGGAGGCGCATCTTGCGGCGGCAAGGGAACTCGCGCAGCGCTTAGAGCAATACCGCGTCGAGATAGCGGAGCCAACCGAGACGATTGGCAAGCGGATTCGGGCCGCAGAACTCGACAAGATCCCGTTCACCGTCGTCTACGGCGATCAGGAGATGGAGACCAACACCCTGGCTGTGCGTGAGCGTGGCGGCGAGCAGTCCACCCTCTCCCTGCTCGAGTTCATTCCAAAGCTCTTGGCCCTTGCTAACCTCTGAGCTCTGAAAAGCAGGGGCGGACCGTTCCTCACCTCCCGGGCCACACGGACCGCGGGGGTTCAACCGAGTCGAAACTTGGACGAGGAAACGGCCGCTGCATGCAGCGGCTTTTCATGTTGCGACCACGAAACGAGGAGGAGTAAGCCCAACTTGGTGATTTGCCTTTGAGGCCCAGACGCCGGCCATTCGACCAGACCCGTCCAGCGCCGCGCGACACGACGCGCATCAACGATGCGATTCGCGTATCCCGCGTGAGGCTGATCGACGACGACGGCAGCCAGCTCGGAATCAAGACCACCGACGAGGCGCGCGACTACGCCTACGGCAAGAACCTCGACCTCGTCGAGGTAGCGGCCCAGGCCGACCCGCCCGTCGCCAAGGTCATGGACTACGGGAAGTACAAGTACGAGCAGGAGCAGAAGGCGAAACAGGCCCGCAAGCACCAGAGCCAGATCCAGGTGAAGGAGATCAAGCTCCGACCGAAGATCGGCGTGCACGACTACAACACCAAGAAGGGACACGTCGAACGATTCCTCAACCAGCGCGCGAAGGTGAAGGTGACGATCATGTTCCGCGGCCGGGAGCAAAGCCACCCGGAGCGGGGCCGCGATCTACTCCTCCGCCTCGCCGACGACGTCAAGGAGATCGGGCAGATCGAGTCTCAGCCCCTCCAGGACGGACGCAACATGGTGATGCTGCTTGGCCCGACGAAGAATGCAGGAGTGAAACGAGATGCCGAAGGTGAAGACACGGAGCTCCGTGAGGAAGAAGTTCAAGGTGACGGGCAGCGGCAAGATCCTGCGCCGGCCGGCGATGCGGAGCCACAACCTGGAGAAGAAGTCGTCGAAGCGTAAGCGCGGCTTCCGCAAGAACCGCGAGGTCACCGGCGCCGACCGCGGCGCGATCAAGAAGATGCTGGGGATGGGCTAGAGCCATGCCTCGCGTCAAGAGATCCGTCCACGCACAGAAAAAGCGCCGCAAGGTTCTCGAGCAGGCGAAGGGCTATTGGGGCCGCAAGAGCACCCACTACCGCTACGCGAAGGAGCAGGTCGAGCACTCGCTCGTCTATGCCTACCGCGACCGGAAGGTGCGTAAGCGGGAGTTCCGGAAGCTCTGGATCACGCGGATCAACGCCGCCGCGCGCGCGAACGGACTCTCGTACAACCAGTTCGTGCACGGCTGCTCGAAGGCCGGCATCGAGCTCGACCGGAAGGTGCTCGCCGATCTCGCCGTCAGCGACCCGGCCGCGTTCGGGGCGATCGCCGAGCAGGCGAAGGCCGCGCTGCAAGCCTGATCACCTCGCGCGACAACGAGCGGCTCAAGCTCGTCCGCAAGCTCCACGACCGGCGCTGGCGGGACAAGCTCGGGCTGTTCGCGGTCGAGGGGGAGGACCTGGTGGAGGCCGGCCTCGCGGCCGGGCTGGAGCCCGCCGACGTCCTCGTTGCGGGACAGGACGTCGAGCCCGAGCTGCTGGCCGAGGTCTCTGCGCTCGCGCATCCGCCGCGCGCCGTCGCCGTCTTTCGCCGGGACGATCTTCCGCGCGGCGCACGGCCGACGACGCTCGCGCTCTGGCGCGTCGCCGACCCCGGGAATGTGGGCACCCTGTTGCGGGCAGCCGACGCATTCGGCGCCGGCCTTGCACTGTCGGAAGGTTGCGCCGATCCGACGGGGCCGAAGGCGGTTCGCGCGTCGATGGGCTCGCTATTCAGCATTCCTCTGAGCGACTTCGACGAGGCATCGGGCAAGCGAGTAGCACTCGTGCCGAGCGGCGGAATCCCGCTTCCTGAGCTGGATTCCGGCGACGAGATCGTCCTCGTGCTCGGCGCGGAGCGAGAGGGACTGCCACCCGAGCTACTCGACCAGTGCGAAGAGCGCGTCTCGATCCCTCAACCCGGTGGAGGCGACTCGCTCAACGTCGCGATTGCTGGAGCGATCGCGCTCTACGAGCTCGCGCGAAACACGTCGGCCTAGAAAAAAGTCCGGCCCCCTTGCGGAGGCCGGACCAAAAGATTCGCCAAGCCGGTTTCGCTTTCGTCCACCTCGTCCAACCGGCCCTTCGCCTCGGGATTGCTCCCTCTTCGTCCGACCGCTCGGTCGAGGTTTCGACCTACTCGCGTTCCGTGCTTGGCGCAAGAAGGAACCTATGCGAACGCCGTCACCGGATCAAGACCTTGCCGAAACGATTTTGTCGCAATTTGCGAGCGGATCATTTTCGGCGGGCGACCCAGACGCTGTCCTCGCCGTCGGTGAACGGGCGGCGGTCGAACCAGCCGTAGCACGCGAGAACCTCGAAGCCCGCCTCGGCGAGGAGCGAGTGCCAGCGCGCGGGCTCGACCCACCAGAGCGTCATGGTCGAGGAGCCCTGCGGCCCGCGGACGGAGAGCGTGAGCGCCTGAGCCGTGAGATCCCAGTCGGCGCGCTCGTCGATGCCCGGCTCGCGCTCGATCCAGCGGCCGTGCGTCTCCTCGATGTCCTCGCGGGACGGCGTGAAGACGTCGAAGACGAGCCGTCCGTCCGCCCGAAGCAGCTCGCGCGAGGCGCGGAGCGCTTCGAGCCGTTCGTTGTCGTCGCGCAGGTGGAGATACGAGCGGAACGGACAGGTCACGAGCGGGACGCGCTCGTCGACCGGCGGCCGCCGCAGGTCCCCGAGCCGCAGGTCGAGCCGCTCCGCGACGCCGGCCTCTCGTGCCCGGACGGCGCAGACGTCCAGCATCCCGGCGGAAGAGTCGACGCCGATCACGTGAGCTCCGGCGAGCGCCGTCGGGATGGCGATTCTCCCCGTGCCGACGCCGAGTTCCACGACGACGCCGTCCGCCGCGAGCGCTTCGTCGACGTAGAACGAAACGTCCTCGATCACGCTCGCGCTCCATGGGTCGTAGAGCCTTGCTATGGGGTCGTAGACGCTCAGGGCTTACGAGTGACGTAGACGAACTCGAGCGACTCGTCGTCGAACGGCCGGCGGTCGAACCAGCCGTACAGCGCCTCGATCTGCAACCCGGCGGTCTCGATGAGGCCGTCCCACTCGGACTTCGTGGCCCACCAGAGCCGGATCGTCGCGCCGTCGTCCCGCTCGATCTCGATGCGGTTGTCCGCCGGGATGTAGCGGAGCGTGTGCACGACGCCGCTCTGATTCTGCGTGGTTCCGTCGAGTCGGGCCGCGATCGTGTGGCTGAAGGCGAACGCGTTGAAGGCAAATCGCCCGCCGGGACTCAGCGAGGCGGCGACGCGCTCGAATACAGGCCGCTTCTCCTGCCAGCCGTGCAGGTGGAGCAATGAGCGGAAGGGGACATAGATCAGGGCCGCCGGCTCCTCGAGGTCGAGCTCCCTGACGTCGCCGAGGCGCAGTTCGAGCGGCAGCCCGGCCGCACGCTCACGCGCGATCTCGAGCATGGCCGGCGACGAGTCGATCCCCAGGACGGGCTTCCCCGTCTCGCGCACGACCTCGATCGCCACCCGGCCGCTGCCGACCATCAACTCGACAATCGGGCCGTCCGCCTCGCGGGCAAGTGAGACGTAGTGGGCCACGTCATCGGTCATGTCGGACGCCCACGCGTCGTACACCGGGGCCCATGAGTCGTACGCGCTCATCGCGGGTAGTATCCGATCAGATGTCTGTCTCGCGCGCGTTCGCCTTTACGCAGCCCCGGCTCGTCGCCGGGGCGTCGGCGCGCTAGACAGCGTCGTCTCCTCTGCAGCATGAGCCGGGGCGTGAGCCGCCGTAGTCCCGTGCCCGCGAAAGGAGGAGAAAGCGTTGGATAAGGTCGCCACCGTGAACCCCGACGACCTCGAGAAGGAGGCGCTCGCCGCCGCTGCGGAGGCGAGGTCGCTCGCCTCGCTCGCAGATGTCCGGACTCGCTATGTCGGCCGACGCAGCGCACTCAAGCTCGCACTGCGCGACGTGCGCGACCGTGAGACCGGCATGACGCTCAACGCCGTCCGCGAGACGGTGGAGGCCGCGCTTGCCGAGCGGGAAGCGGAGCTTGCGCGCGCCGAGCTCGAAGAACGTCTTGCCACCGAGCGAGTCGACGTGACGTTGCCCGCGCAGCTGCTCGGGCCGCCGAAGCTACGGCCGCGCGGCACGCTGCATCCCTCGACGCTGGTGCGCCGCGACGTCGAGGACATCTTCCTCGGCCTCGGCTATGAGATCGTCGACGGCCGCGAGGTCGAGACGACCCGCTACAACTTCGACGCTCTCGGCTTCCCGGATTGGCATCCGACGCGCTCACCGCGCGCGTCGCTGTTCCTCGACGAGCAGACCCTGCTCCGCACCGAGACGTCGCCGGCACAGATCCACAAGATGGAAGAGCGGCGGCCGCCGATCTACATGATCTCGATCGGCCGCGTCTACCGGCGCGACACCATCGACGCGACGCACTACCCGATCTTCCACCAGTTCGAAGGACTCGCCATCGACAAGGGGATCACCCTGGCCGACCTGAAGGGGACGCTCCTCTACGTCATGCGCCAGCTGTACGGGCCCGACCGTGAGGTGCGCTTCCGCACGCACTACTTCCCGTTCACGGAGCCGTCGATGGAGCCTGACGTCTCGTGCTTCAACTGTGGCGGCGCCGGCTGCCCGATCTGCAAGCACTCCGGCTGGATCGAGATGGGCGGCTCGGGGATGGTCGATCCCTACCTGTACGAGTTCGTCGGCTGGGGCCCCGAGGAGTACACGGGCTTCGCCTTCGGGATGGGCATCGAGCGCACCGCGCAACTCCGCTACGGGATCTCGGGGATCCGCCCGTTCTGGGAAAACGACCTCCGCTTCCTCAGGCAGTTCCGATGAGGCTGCCGCTCAGCTGGCTGCGCGAGTACGTGCGCGTCGACGCCGACGCACAGGAGATTGCCATTGCGCTCTCGATCTCGACCGCAGAGGTCAACGGCGTGCATCGTGTCGGCGTCCTCGGCGAGCTCGGGCTTTTTCGCGTCGGGCACGTGCTCGAGGCGTCGAAGCATCCCGATGCCGACCGCCTGCAGCTCACGTCGGTTGACGTGGGGGAGGACCGCCCGTACTCGATCGTCTGCGGCGCCTGGAACTTCGGCGCCGGCGCCAAGGTGGCGGTGGCGCTGCCGGGGGCGACGCTCCCCAACGGGCTGACGCTCGAGCGACGCAAGCTCCGCGGAGAGGTCTCCGAGGGGATGATCCTCGCCGAGGACGAGCTCGATCTCGGTGTCGACCACAGCGGGATCATGGTCCTCGACGACGCGCTCGAGGCCGGGACGCCGCTCGCCGATGTGCTGCCGCTCGTCGACGATGTGATCGACCTCGAGGCGACCGGCAACCGTGCCGATCTTTTCGCCGTCTACGGCGTGGCCCGCGAGGTCGCAGCGCTCCTCGGTGGCGAGCTCCTGCCTGTGCCGGGTGAGGAGCCGACGCGCGAGGGCGACGAGACGGTCGGGATCGGGATCGACGACCCCAAGGGTTGTCTCCGCTTCATCGGTCGGGTCCTACGCGACGTCTCGATGGGCGAGTCGCCGCTGTGGCTGAAGGCGCGCCTCCGTCATGCGGGCGTCCGTTCGATCTCGAACGTGGTGGACGTGACGAACTACGTCATGCTCGCCCTCGGTAGCCCGCTTCACGCCTACGACCTCGACCTGCTCCACGGCGGCCTCGTCGCGCGCCGCGCTCGCGCGGGCGAGAAGGTGCAGACGCTCGACGGCGTCGAGCGCACATTGAGCACCGAGGACCTCGTGATCGCCGACGACGAGCGCGCGGTCGGGCTCGCCGGAATCATGGGCGGCGAGGAGACGGAGGTCTCTTCCTCGACGACGAACGTCCTGCTCGAGGCCGCGAACTTCGAGCCGGTGGGGATCCTCCGCAGCTCCGAGCATCACGCGTTGCGTACCGAGGGCTCGAACCGCTGGGAGAAGGGCGTCGATCCACATATCGCGGGACCGGCGGCGACCTACGCAACCCAGCTGATCGTCGCGCTGAGCGGCGCACGGTGGACGGGGGCGGCGGACGTTCAGGGCGACCTGCCGAAGCCGGCGGTGATTCGCCTGCGGCCGGAGCGCGCGAGCCGGCTGATGGGGCTCGACGTGGCGGACGACGAGCAGTCGGAGATCCTCGGCCGCATCGGCTTCGGACAGCTCAAGACAGGTTTTCGCGTCCCCACCTGGCGCGCCCGCGACGTGACCCGCGAGGTCGACCTGATCGAGGAGGTCGCCCGGTTCAAGCTTCCCGAGATCCCCTTCACGCTGCCGCGGCGGGAGGAGATGTTCGGACGACTGACGCGCGAGCAGCGCCTACGCCGCCACATCGAAGACGTCCTGGTCGGTGCCGGCTACGCCGAGGCATACACCCCGACTTTCGTCGCCGAGGGAGACCTGCGGCTGCCCGAACCGCTCTCGGCCGAGGCGGCAGCGCTCCGGAGCGTCCTCTACGACTCGCTGCTCGAGCCCGCCCGCCGAAACGCCGACGCGGGTGAGGAGGACGTCGCGCTCTTTGAAATCGCGCGCGTCTACCGCGATACCGGCTCTGATCTGCCTGAGGAGTCCTGGCACGTAGGCGGCATCGCAGACGGTGGCTTCGCAGAGGCGAGGTGGGCCGTCGAGCAGATCTACTCGGCGCTCGGCGTCGAGCCTGCCTACGAACGGACGAGCGCGCCGTACCTGCACCCGGGGAAGGCGGCACGGACCGCCGAGGGCTGGCTTGGTGAGCTCCATCCGACGCTGCTCGAGGGCGACTGGGGAGCGTTCGAGTTCGACCTCGACGCGCTCGCCGAGGCGGCGCCGCAGGTCGTCGGCTTCGCGGAGGTGAGCCCTTATCCGGAGGTGCGCCAGGACCTTGCGTTCGTCGTCGACGAAGAGGTGCCGGCTGCGGAAATCCTTGCCGCGATCCGTGAGGCGGCCGGCGAGCTGTTGCGTGAGCTCGAGGTCTTCGACGAGTACCGCAATCCGGAGACGATCGGCGAGGGGAAGCGGTCGCTCGCGTTCCGGCTCGCATTCGGCTCGCTCGAGGGAACGCTGACCGACGAGGACGTTGCGCCCGTGCGCGCGTCGATCGTCGACGCGGTGGCGACCCGCTTCGGCGCTGTGCTGCGGGCTTAGTCGTCCGAGAGGCTGCGCCGGATCCTGAGCGCGGTCCGGATGGTGATTACCGCTGCTGTGACGGCGCCGACTGCGATGCCGATCCGCTTGCCGCGTTCCGCCGTATGGTCGATCTCCTGGCGCAGGTCGGCGACGGCGTTCGTGAGCTTGCGCCGCTCGGCGGCAATCTCTTGCCGGAGCTCTGCCTCACTCGCCATTGCGCAGCGCCTCCGCGGTGAGCTCGGCCTCTTCGAAGGCCTGCTCAGGAATTGGCTTCGCGCCCTTCTGGAGCAGGATGTATCCGATCCAGACCAGGATTGCGGTGAGCAAGACCAGCGCGCCGAAGACGATGAGGAGTGCGGCCCAGACGGGCAGGGTGGTCGCGATGCCGGCCGCGGCGGCGGCCAGGCCGAACCAGAGCGCCAGGAAAGCGAAGATCGCTGCGGCGACCATGAGGCCGATGCCCACGCCGACGGCCTGCGCTTTCTTCTTGAGCTCGGCCGTCGCAAGCTGCACCTCGAGCTCGACGAAGGAGCGCGCGTGGTCGGCGACCCGTTTGGTCGCATCCGAAAGGCCGAATCCGCTCACGTTGTCCTCCTTACCACGACGGGTGCACCGTAACCAACCTCACGCAACGGAGCCAGAAAACGCTCACCCCCGAGGCGGCTGCTCCTCATACGGCGCCAGTTGGCCGTAAGCATCGGCGTCGATCGTGAGATGGACGGTTCCCTCTTCGATCGCTCCAACCTGCTCGGAAGGGACATAGCGCGGTCGATCGAGGACTGCGCCCGCGCCGACGGCCAGGCCGTCGAAGATGTCGGCTTCGGGGTCGCCGAGGACCTCGTTGACCTTCCCGACCTCGTTTCCGTCGCTCGCGGCGACGGCCCAGCCGCGCTCGACCACCTTCCAGGCGACGCGATCGGCCATCAGGAAGGACGGCGCCCGACGGCGAAGGTGGCGCCCTGCGTCCCGACTGGATGCACGTCGCTCAGTACCTGCGTGATTCGGATGCGACCGGTGATCCCGGCTTCGTCGAGCCGGGAGAGGCAGCGGCCGACCATCCCGGCGGAGGCGCCGTAGCCGCGCTGACTGGCGCAGCGAAAGCGGAAGCCCGGCTTGCCTGTCGACTGCATGGGGTTGATGGGGGCGCAGAGGACTGCGGCGTGGTCGATATCGGCGCTTGAGTCGAGCTCGAGCTCCGCCATCAGGTCGCTCCAATCGGACGGGAGAATCTCGAGCGCCGCCTGCCATCCGTCCGCGAGCGACCGCGTGGGCTGCTCCGCCTCGGGAGGCAAGCCGCGGGACTCGACGAGCTCGAGGCGTCCGACGATGCCCTCCTCGTCGATCCGCCGCAAAAGTCGGCGGGCCGCTTCGGGTCCGATCCCTGTTCCCTTGGTCGAGACGTGGAACCTGATCTGCTTGCTTCCGACGCCCGGTCCCGCCGGCCCGAGCAGCGCAGCGGCGCGGGATCGAGCGCTGTCGTCGTTGATCGCGAGGGTCAATGTGACCTCGGTCCAGCTTGGATCCAGGCCCCGTTCGACGGAGTTCCAGCGATCGACGAGCGGCACGGCGCGAACCGTACACTCCGGCCCGTGGCGAAGGTGGAGGCGAGGACGGCTCTGGCCAAGAGCGAGCTGCACGACGTGTTGCGGGAGATGCTCCTCATCCGGCGCTTCGAGGAGAAGGTCGAGGAACGCTTCCGCGCCGGCGAGCTGCCGGGCTTCCTCCACGTCGCGATCGGCCAGGAGGCCTGCGCCGTCGGCGTCTGCCGCGCCCTCGAGGACGGCGACGTCATTGCGTCGACCCACCGCGCGCACGGCCATACGCTCGCGAAGGGGACGCATCCGAACGAGTTGATGGCCGAGCTGTACGGCAAGCAGGAGGGGTGCTCGCACGGCTACGGCGGCTCGATGCATCTCTACGACGTCGAGCGCGGGAACATGGGCGCGAACGCCGTCATCGGCGGCGGTCTGCCGCACATCACGGGTGCTGCGCTCGCGTTCCAGATGCGCGGCGAGCCTCGTGTTGCGGTCGCGTTCTTCGGTGACGGGGCGACGAACATCGGCACGTTCCACGAATCGCTGAATCTCGCGCAGCTCTGGACGGTGCCGGCGGTGTTCGTGCTCGAAGACAACAAATGGGCCGAGTCGACTCCGGAGTCGCAGCACTCACCGATCCGCGACCTCTCCGCACGCGCGAAGGCGTTCGGAATGAAGGGGATCAAGGCCGACGGGCAGGACGTGGAAGCGGTGTACAAGGCGACGCGGCAGGCACTCGACCACGCGCGCTCCGGCAAGGGGCCGGTGTTCCTGCACCTCGACACGGTGCGCTTCAGCGGCCACTACATCGGCGATCCGCAGGTCTACCGCGACCGCGAGGAGGCGAAGGAGCTGCGTGCGACGCGCGACCCGATCGAGATCCTGCGCGAGCGGCTCGGCGCCACGGAGGAAGAATTCGCCGAGGTAGACGCCGAGGTGACCGAGATCGTCGAGGCGGCGGTCGAGTTCGCAAAGAACGGCACGGACCCGGCGCCGGAAGACGCGCTGAAGAACGTCTATGCCTGAGCTGACCTACCGCGAGGCTGTGCGCGACGCGCTGTCGACGGCGATGCGCCAGGACGACGACGTCTTCATCATGGGCGAGGACATCGCCGAGATGGGCGGCTCGATGGGCGTGACGGCTGGGATGCTTGACGAGTTCGGCAAGGAGCGCGTTCGCAACACGCCGATCTCGGAGATGGCGCTCGCTGGCGCGGCAATCGGCGCCGCGATGCAGGGCATGCGCCCGGTCGCGGAGATCATGTACGAGGACTTCCTCACGCTCGCCGCCGAGCAAGTCGTGAACCAGGCCGCGAAGCTCCGCTACATGTCCGGCGGGCAGCTGACCGTGCCGGTGGTCTTCCGGACCCAGGGCGGCGCGGGCTGGTCGCCGGGAGCGCAGCACGCGCAGCAGCTCGAGGCTTGGTTCGTCCACATCCCTGGGCTCAAGGTGGTGTTCGCGTCCACGCCGGAAGACGTGCGCGGCCTGCTCTGGTCGGCGATCTACGACGACAACCCGGTCGTCTTCTTCGAGCACCGGACGCTGTACCCGATCAAGGGCAATGTGCCGCAGGAGATCGAGCCGATCCCGATTGGCCGCGCGCGCGTACATCGCGAGGGCGAGGACGTGACCGTGATCGCGACCGGCAGGCTCGTCCACGAGAGCCTGAAGGCGGCCGAGGAGGCGGAGGCTGACGGGATCTCGGTCGAGGTCGTCGACCCGCGCACGCTGCAGCCGCTCGACGAGGAGACGATCGTCTCGTCCGTCAAGAAGACGAACCGTGCCGTCGTCGCGCACGAAGCGGTGACCCGAATGGGCTTCGGCGCCGAAGTCGCGGCCGTGCTCCAGTACCAGGCGTTCGACTGGCTCGATGCGCCGATCGAGCGCGTGGGGGCGAAGTTCTCGCCGCTCCCGTTCGCGCCGGTGATGGAGAACTTCGTTGTGCCGCATGCCGACGAGGTGCTCGCCGCGATCAAGCGAACCGTCGGGAAGGCGTAGCGTGGCGACCGAGGTCATCCTCCCGCGGCTCGGCCAGGGGATGGAGTCGGGCACGATCGTCCGCTGGCTCAAGGCCGAGGGCGAATCGGTGCAGAAGGGCGAGCCGCTCTTCGAGCTCGACACCGACAAGGTGACGCAGGAGGTCGAGGCCGAGGCGGCAGGCGTCTTGCTCAAGATCGCGGTCTCCGAGGGCGAGGTGCCCGTCGGCCAGACCGTCGCCTTCATCGGTGCCGAGGGCGAGGACGTTCCCGAGGTCGCGGCAGCGGCGCCCGAGGAGGAGGCGGCGCCGAGTCCGCCGCAGACGGCGGAGGCGACAGTGGAAGTGCAGGAAGAGGCCGCGGTCGCGTCCGGCAACGGCCGGATCAAGGCCTCGCCGCTTGCGCGCCGCATTGCCCGGGAGCGCGGCATCGAGCTGGCGCGGATTCGCGGCACCGGCCCGGACGGCCGGATCGTCGCTGAGGACGTCGAGCGTGCAGAGGCCGGCGGCCCCAGCGCTCCGGCGGCCGCACCGGTTCGCCTGCCGACCGGCGAGGTCGAGCGCCTGCCGCTCTCGAACGTCCGCAAGACGATCGCTCGCCGACTGACCGAGGCGTGGCGGATCCCCGTCTTCCAGCTCCAGGCGTCGGCCGACATGACCCGCGTGAACGCTCTTGTCGCACGGCTCCGCGAGCGCGACCCGGACGTCCGCATCACTGTCACCGACGTCCTCACCAAGGTGTGCGCGCAGGCGCTCATGCGCCACCGCGAGGTGAACGCGGAGTTCACCGAGGACGCGATCCTGCTTCATCCGAGCGCGAACGTCGGGCTCGCGGTCGCCGCGCCGCAGGGGCTCGTCGTGCCCGTGGTCCGCAGTGCCGAGCGGCTTTCGCTAACGGAGATCGCCGGCGTGCGTGCCGATCTCGTCGGGCGTGGGCGCGAGAACAAGCTTCGCGCCGAGGACCTCCAGGGGGGCACGTTCACGATCTCGAATCTCGGCATGTACGCGGTCGAGAGCTTCACCGCCGTGCTGAACCCGCCCCAGGCGGCGATCGTCGCCGTCGGCGCGACCGAAGACCGAGTCGTGCCGATCGACGGCGAGACGGCCGTTCGGCCGATGGTGACGCTGACGTGCACGTTCGACCACCGCGCCGTCGACGGAGCACCGGCCGCTGCCTTCCTCCAGACCCTGAAGGAGAGCCTCGAGGACCCGGGGCTCGCGCTGTAGAACTATCTCCTGATGGCGCCCACGGTCTGGTACCACGTCCGCAATCTCGACGAGGGTCGCCGCTTCTACCAGGATGTGCTCGGTTTCGAGGAGCTCGCCGTCGACTTCGACGCGCGCTGGTCGGAGCTCCGGCGGGGTGAGATGGAGATCGGACTCGTGGAGGGCGAGCCGGAGGAGGTCGGCGTCGCGCACGTGGACGTCGCCGACCTCAAGCACGAGGCCGAGAGGCTGCGAGCGGCGGGCGTCGAAGTCGGGATCGTGCTCGAGTTGACGGGCGAGATGCGCCTCCTCGACGTCTTCGACCCCGACGGCAACCGGATCCAGCTGGCCCAGGAGCTGCGCGACTGATGCTCCGCCCGGTCGACCAGATGGACACGCGCTTCCTCCGCGACATGCTCCGCCATGCCTACCACTGGCGGCTCGGCGACCCCGATCTGCCGGTCTACCGCTACGTCAAGAACTGGGGCCGTCACGGCGACGCGGGCGTGATCGCGTCCGCCGGCCCGAACGCCTACGCAGCGGCGTGGTACCGGCTCTTCCCGGCCTCGGCGCCCGGCTTCGGCTTCGTGGACGAGGAGACGCCGGAGCTGACGATTGCGGTCGTTCCGAGCATGCGCGGACATGGAACCGGCGCCGAGCTGCTCGAGGCGCTGCTCGAGAGGGCCCGGGCGGACGGTTTCTCCCGGATCAGCCTCAGCGCGGAGCCCGGCCAGACCGGCTTCTACGAGAAACACGGGTTCCGCGAGGTCCGGCGCGAAGACGGAACCGTGACGATGGTCGCCGACCTCTGATTACCCTCCTCTCGAACACGAGAGGGAGATGAGTGAGCATGGAAGTTGACGTCGCCGTCCTCGGAGGCGGCCCCGGCGGGTACACCGCCGCCATCCGCGCCGCGCAGCTCGGCGCGAAGGTCGCCTGCGTCGAGCGGGAGCCCGAGCTCGGCGGCACCTGCCTGCGCGTGGGTTGCGTCCCGACCAAGGCATGGGTGCAGACCGCGTTCGCCCTCAAAGAGGCGCACGAGTCGTTTGCGAAGTTCGGCGTCGTGGTGGGGGAGCCGAAGCTCGACTTCGCGGCCTCGAACGCGTGGAAGGCGGGCGTCTCCAAGCAGATGACCTCGGGCGTCGAGAGCCTCTTCAAGGCGAACGGCGTCGAGTGGGTCAAGGGCACCGGCACGCTGAAGGACGCGAACACGCTCGCGGTGGAGGGCGGGGAGGACGTCTCCTTCAAGTCGGCGATCATCGCCACGGGCTCGTATCCGCTGCGTCCTGCGATCGAGGGGCTGGACTCGCCTCGTTGCGTCGACTCGACCGGGTTGCTCGCTCAGGAGCAGGTGCCCGGCCGGCTGGTCGTGCTCGGTGGCGGCATCATCGGCTGCGAGTTCGCATCGATCTTCAACCGCTTTGGCTCGGAAGTGACGATCGTCGAGATGCTCACCCTCATCCCGCAGGAGGATGAGGACGCGAGCAAGGAGCTCGCGAAGCAGTTCGGCAAGCGTGGCATCACGCTCCACCTCGGCAAGCAGTGCACGCGTGTCGAGGACGACGGCTCCCAGCTCACAGTCCACTTCGGCGACGGCGAGACCGTGCAGGCCGACCTGATGCTCGTCTCCGTGGGCCGCGGGCCGCTCGTCGAGGGAATCGGTCTGGAGGTCGCCGGCGTGGAATTCGACCGGCGCTCCGGCATCGCCGCCGACGAGCACCGGCGGACAAGTGTCCCGCACATCTACGCCGTCGGCGACTGCGCGGGGTATTGGCAGCTCGCCCACACGGCATTCCGGGAGGGCGAGATCGCTGCGGAGAACGCGACGGGGCACGAGGCCGTGTTCAGCAATCGGGCGATTCCGCGGCCGATCTACACGGATCCCGAAGTCGCGGCAGTCGGCCTGACCGAGGCACAGGCGCGTGAGGAGTACGGCGACGACGTGGCAGTCGGTCGGTTCCCGTGGATCGCAAACGCGCGCGCCGTGATGCAGGACGAGACGGTCGGCTGGGTCAAGTCGATCCACGAGACGCGATACGGCGAGCTGCTTGGCCTCGTGATGGTCGGCCCGCATGTGACCGACATGGTCGAGGCGGGAGTCGTCGCGATCGACGCCGAGTCGACGGTGGAGACGGTCGCCGACGGCATCGCGCCGCACCCGACGCTCTCGGAGGCGATCAAGGAGGCCGGGCTCGTCGCGCTCGGCCGTGCCATCCACATCCCGAACCGCAAGCCGCGCGCGGCTACGCCGGCGTAAGGCTGCGCGGAGTGGAAAGGAGGAACGCATGACCATCGTCAATAGAAGGAATGCCGTCATCGGCTGGGTCATGCTGAAGTGGTGGAAGCGCAACGCGCGGCGTAAGGCGGGGCAGGCCCGGGGCCGTCTCTCCTCCCGGCGCGGGAAGAGCGATTGAGCCTCTTCCGCTCCTCGATCGACGGTCTCGTTCCGTACGAGCCGGGCAAGCCGGTCGAGGCGGTGCAACGCGAGCTCGGCCTGGAGCGCGTCGTCAAGCTCGCCTCGAACGAGGGGCCGTTCCCGCCGTTCCCGGCGGCGCTCGCAGCGATGCAGCGGGCTGCGCTCGAGCTCAACCGCTATCCGGACGGCGGCGCCTGGTCCCTGCGAACCGAGCTCGCAGAGCGGCACGGCGTCGCGTTCGAGGAGCTGATCGTCGGCGCCGGAGCGGACGGAATCATCGACCTGCTCGCGCAGGCGACGCTCGACCCGGGCGACGAGGTCGTCTGCGGCTGGCCGTCCTTCCCGAGCTACGTCCTCACTGCCGCGAAGCTGGGTGCCGAGCCCCGGCGTGTCCCGCTCCGCAACCACACGTACGACCTGGAAGGGCTTCTCGCAGCGGTCGGCCCGCGGACGAAGCTCGTCTACGTCTGCCACCCGAACAACCCCACGGGGAAGGCGAACGGTCGGGAAGAGCTGCTCGGGTTCCTCGACCGGCTGCCGGAGCACGTTCTCTGCGTCCTCGACCAGGCGTACTTCGAGTACATCGACGACCCGGACTACGTCGACGGTCTCGACCTCTTCCGCGAAGGCCGCAGGGTCGCCGTGCTGCGCACCTTCTCGAAGATCTACGGGCTTGCGGGTCTGCGGGTCGGCTGGGGGGTGGCGCCCGTGGACGTCGTCGCGGCGACGAGCAAGGTGCGTCGCGCGTTCGACGTCGCGGCGACCGCCCAGGCGGCCGCGCTCGCGAGCCTCGACGACCCCCAGGAGATTGCACGGCGCCAGCAGCTGAACGAGACCGGACGCGACCGGCTGGCCGAGATCCTGCGCGGCCACGGGCTGGAGCCGGTCGGACCGTCCCGCGGCAACTTCCTCTTCGCCGATGTCGGCGGGGGGCGTGAGCTGTTCGAGCGACTGCAGCGGGAGGGCGTGATCGTCCGCCCGCTCGACAGCTTCGGCGCACCGGAAGCGATCCGCGTCACCGTGGGCACCCCGGAGGAGAACGAGTTCTTCGCCGTCGGGCTCGGACACGTCCTTTCGGGCGTCTCGTAACGAGCATGCATCGGTGGTACGTTCGGGCGAGCCCGTGAGGTTCTCGTCCGCCCAGCTAGCGCCGCTCAGGCTGCCGGGGTTCCGGAACCTCTTCTTCGCGATGCTCGTCTCGAGCGCGGGGACGCTGCTCGCGGCGGTCGCGCTCGCCATCGACGTGCAGCAGGAAACGGAATCCGGGCCGTGGGTCGCCGCCGTCGTGATCGTCGAGTACCTGCCGACAGTCATTGTCGGGCTCTTCCTCGGACCGCTTCTCGACCGGCTCGAGCGCCGCTCCCTGATGATTGCCGCCGACGCCGTCCGCGTCGGCGTCTTCGCGGCGCTGCCGTTCGCGCCGAACCCGGCGACCATCGTCGCCCTCGCAGCCGTCGCCGGTCTCGCAAACGGGTTCTTCCGGCCCGCCGTCTACGCCGCGACTCCGGACCTCGTCCCCGACGCGGAACTGCCGAGCGCGAACGCGCTGCTCCTCACCGTCGAGAACGTGAGCTGGGTCGTGGGGCCGCTGCTCGGCGGCGTGCTGTCCGTCGCGAACGGGCCGTCGACTGCGTATTTCGTGAACTCAGTCTCTTTCGTCGTCTCGATCGTGTTCGTAGTGCGGATTCCGGCGCGCATGCTGCAGAGCGAGCGCGCGCTGTCGCGCGGCCACTGGCGCGATCTCCGTGACGGCTTCAGCGCGGCACTCCGCTCGCCTTCGATGCGAACGGTGCTCGTGGCCTGGGGCATCGCCTCCCTTGCGACCGGCGCCGCCAACGCCGTGGAGATCTTCCTCGCCAAGCGCACGTTCTCCGCCGGAGATGTGGAATACGCGCTGATCTTCAGCGCCATGGGCATCGGTCTCATCTTCGGCACCTTCTTCAGCGCGACGTTGCTCGTTCGGTCCGGCCTCGCACGCACCTACGGTGCCGGTCTGGCGTTGATGGCGATGGGCTACGTCGGCGCGGCGGCGAGCCCGAACATCTGGGTCGCCATCGGTTGCGTCCTGGTCGCCGGCCTCGGGAACGGGGCGGCCCTCGCCTGTAACGCGCTGCTCGTTCAGCGCGGCACCCTCGACGTCATGCGTGGGCGCGCGCTCACGTTCGTGATGAGCATCACGTACGTCCTCGTCGGAATCGGCAACGCCCTTGGCGGGTTCCTCCTCGCCCCGACAGGTCCGCGCTGGATCTGGGGAGCGTGCGGCCTGACGCTCTTCATCGCTGCTCTCGTTGGCTGGGTGCTCGCTCGGAAGCTCCGCGGTGAGACGCCGGAGGAGGCCGAGGCTCAGCCCGAGAGCGCACCACCTGTAGCAGCGGCGCACTAGAGTCCGCGCGGTGCCCGGCCGCCGTGACTGGACGCGCGAAGAGCTTGCCGCCGGTGTCCGTGACGGCGACCGGCGTGCCCTTGCACGCGCGATCTCACTGGTCGAGGACGGAGATCCACTCGCCTACGGGGTCGTAGCAGACCTGTACCCGCAGACAGGCTCCACGTATTCGGTCGGCGTCACCGGCCCGCCTGGCGTCGGGAAGTCGAGCCTCGTCTCGGCGCTCATCCGACACGTTCGGGAGCGCGAGATCACCGTCGGCGTGGTCTCGGTCGATCCCTCGAGTCCGTTCACGCACGGGGCGCTGCTCGGCGACCGGATCCGGCTCAGCGACCACTTCCTCGACCCCGGCGTCTTCATCCGCTCGATGGGAACACGGGGCCACCTCGGCGGCCTGGCCGAGGCGGCTCTGCAGGCGCTGCTCGTGCTGGACGCGTCCGGCAAGGACGTCGTCTTCCTCGAGACGGTTGGGGCGGGCCAGAGCGAGGTCGAGGTGATCGGAATCGCCGACACCGTCCTTCTGGTGCTCATGCCCGGCTCGGGCGACGCCGTGCAGGCCCTGAAGGCGGGAATCATGGAGATTCCAGACGTGATCGCGATCAACAAGATGGATCACCCCGCTGCCAAGACGATGCTCAACGAAGTGCGCTCGATCCTCGCGCTCGACCGCAGCCGGGACTGGAACCCCCCGATCGTCCTCACGGAGGCCTTGCGGGCCGAGCACGTCCCGGAACTGTGGGAGAAGGTGGAGGAGCACCGCGCGTTCCTCGAACAGAGCGGGCAGCTCGACGAGCGGCGCCGCGCCAACCTCGCGCGCGAGGTGTTCGCGGTCGCCACCAGCCGGGCGAGCCGTCACCTCGAGCAGGCGGTCGCGGACGATGCGGAGCTTCGCCGATTGCTCGGCGAGGTGCAGGCAAGGGAACTCGACCCGCTCACGGCGGTACGCGAGATACTCGAGAAGGTCTTCCGGATTCACGATGGCGACGGCGACGGCACCCGGGCTTCCTGAGATCGAGCGCGCGCGCGAGCGGCTCGACGGAGTCGCGCGTGTCACGCCGCTCTATCCGACCGAGACGTTCTCGCGCCTTGCGGGTCGATCGGTCTATTTGAAGGCCGAGAACCTGCAGCGGACGGGTTCGTTCAAGATCCGCGGCGCCTACGTCAAGCTGTCGAGCCTCGAGCCCGAACGGCTGGCGGCCGGCGTCATTGCGTCGAGCGCCGGCAATCATGGCCAGGCCGTGGCGTGGGCAGCCCGCGAGCTCGGCGCTCCCGCGCGCGTCTTCATGCCGCAGGACTCCGCCATGGCCAAGGTCGATGCAACTCGCAGCTACGGGGCCGAGGTCGAGCTCGTCGGGAGCGCGTTCGAGGAGACGCTCCAGGAGGCATTCGAGTACGCCGAGAGGACCGAGGGCACGTTCATCCACCCGTACGAGGACATGCACGTCATCGCCGGCCAGGGGACGATCGGGCTCGAGATCGCGGAGCAGGTGGACGAGCTGGAGACGGTCGTGATCCCGATCGGCGGCGGCGGACTCGCGTCGGGCATCTCACTGGCGCTGCGTGCCGTGCGGCCCGGGCTGCGGATCGTGGGTGTCCAGGCGGCCGGAACACGGCCAGGCGGCTCCGGCTACACAATCGCCGACGGCATCGCCGTCAAGGAGCCGGGCGAGCTAACGATGGGGATCCTCGCCGACACGCTCGACGACATCGTCATCGTCGAGGACGAGCAGATCGCAGAAGCGATCGTCCTCCTTGCCGAGCGGACGAAGTTCGTCGTAGAAGGTGCCGGCGCCGTGAGCATCGCAGCGATCCTCGGCAGGCTGGTAGGCGGGAGCGGATCGGTGCTTGCGCTCCTCTCCGGCGGCAACATCGACGCATCGCTCATGGTGCAGGTGATGCGGCGCGGCCTCGCGCTCAGCGGCCGCTACCTCGTTCTGCGGACGCGCGTGCTCGACCGGCCCGGAGAGCTGGCGAAGCTGCTCGGTCTGCTCGCGGGCGAGCGCGTCAGCGTGGTCGACGTCGAGCATCAGCGCGAGCCGTCGAGCGTGCCGGTCGGCTACACCGGGATCGAGCTCACCCTGCTCACCCGCGATCCGGAGCACTGCGAGTTGCTTTTCTCCCAGATGCGCGAGTGGGGCTACCCAGTCGAGCGACTCGATTGACCCGCCGGTTCGACGAACTGCCCGGGCTGATCGAGGCCAAGCTCGCGGAGCATCCGCGGATCGTCCTCATCTACTTCGACGCCTTCGGCTGGCGCTTCCTCGAGCGTCACGCCGACCACCCGCTTTTCCAGGCCGCGGACGTCGAGCGCTGGTCGTCCTGCTTCCCGTCGACGACGACGGTCCACTCGACGACGATCCACTCCGGCCTGCCGCTCGGGGAGCACGGTCTCTACGAGTGGAACATCTTCGAGCCGCGAATGAACCGGCTGATCACGCCGTTGTGGTTCTCCTTTGCGGGTGACGGCCGCCTCGGGACGCTCTTCGACGCCGGCCTCACGGCTCATGACCTGTTCCCGGAACAGACGATCTATCGGCGGCTTCTGCCGGTGCCAAGCCATGTGGCGATGCCGAGCGAGATCGCACACTCGGATACGAGCAAGCTGCTTCTCCAGCCGGCGACGGTTCATCCCTTCGACGAGAACGCCGAGGGCCTGACGAGGCTCTGCGCTGCGCTCGCCGCGGAGGAGCGCGCATACGGGACGATCTACTTCGGCGATGCCGACTCGCTGATGCACATGGTCGGGCCGGACGCGCCCGAGGTCGCGGCGCTGATGGAGGAGACCCTCTCGGCGATTGTGGCGGCACCCTGGCCGGAGGGGACGCTCGTCCTGCTGACGGCCGATCACGGGATGGAAGAGGTCTCGCCGGAGCGGACGACGTACGTGAA
>Ga0070707_100000270_pt1 | contig 51562 bp, 41 predicted proteins | sample KBSK5502metaG_FD_65468 | JGI IMG/M metagenome (GOLD analysis project Ga0070707, IMG submission 65468) | Corn, switchgrass and miscanthus rhizosphere microbial communities from Kellogg Biological Station, Michigan, USA - KBS K5-50-2 metaG | ecosystem: Host-associated > Plants > Roots >... | reverse complement strand
TCCCGCCATTGACGATGGCCCCGGTGGCACGCAGACCGAAATTGCCGTGGAGACTGGCGTTTGAGCATTTTTCTCTTTCCTCTGCCCTGGCTCCATTGACCAAAACCAACAAACCTGCACACACGATTAGCACAACTGAGATCCGTTTCATTTTGCCATCCTCATCTCTTGGCGATAGCGCGCTAAGTCGCAACTTACTGGACACATCAGTCGCCGACCTGATTTACAGTCGTGTAGCCGTTCCGGCCCTTGCGCGTTCCCCAGTTGCCAAGGGCGTCAGAGAACTGGCCCCAGAACCAGAACGGCGTGAGCGTTGGAGAAGTCACAACTGTGGGCGAGTTGCCCGTGTAGTCGCCCCAGCGGTTCCGTCCTAACCTGTCCAACTGGCAGTATGTGCTCGCGCCAGTTGCCAGAAAAAAGCCTGAGTCGTGGACACTACCGCGGGGAAAAGACACGCGATCAGAGAGGAAAGCGACCCCTGGAAAGCTGTTGTCGTCGGAGAACTCGAACACCATCGTTAAGTTGCCATCCGGATCGGGAATGATGGAGCCGTAGTAATTCGAGCCGTTCACGCCCTGCCCCTTGCACCCGAAGCAGATGTCATTTTGCAGAATTCCACCGTTGACGATCGTCGCGATGCCGTCAGATGTGCTTAGAATTGGTTGGAATTGGGAAATATGGGTCCCGCTTCCGACGGACGTTCCAACTCTGGCAGAATGGGCGAAATAGATGGAACCCGACTGATAGTAGGCCTCGCCTCCGATGCGGTTGTCTCCGGTGTCGATGAGACAGGCGCCGCTAGTAGCGCCTTTTTGGTGAGCATCGGGCGGAAGGGTGTACGTGGGTAGATTGAGGAAATGGAAAAAGTTAGCTGCGTTAAACGAACTGACGGCGAATGCGCTGAACACCGGCCCCCCGGCGCCGATGCCGTGAGCGATGGACAGAACGGAGTAGCCGTTGCAGCTGCCACCACTGCAGAAGCTCGGGAGCGGGTTGGAGTTGTTGGCGGCGCTTACCAGGTATTCAGTCCGTGGGCGGTCGCCCCTCCCAGTAACACTGACAGGCTGAATGGTATCCAGAGGCACCCCGCCAAAAGTGATGCCAGTGACGGAAGGCCCCACCAGGCCTGCTCCTGAGAAAGCATTGGTTTTTCCAGCAACTAGGACCACGTTCGTGAAGCCGCTCGTGGTGCAGCCGAATAGGTTCCAGCTGAAGTAGATGGCCCCTTTGGCGTCCCCGAACTCCTGCAACGTCTGACCCATCATCGGAAAGTCGCCAAAGCCACCCATACCAACTACGTAGATGAACCACCCGCCCGTCACCGGGTTAGCCGTCTTACTAACCGCCACTCCAAGGCGCGTCGGACAGATGCTAAAGTCTTCGGCGATGACGATGAAGCGGCCAGCGTTCCAGTCATAGAGCGCACGCGGGTCGCCGACGACATGGCCCGCCGGGAAACCAAAGAATGTGTTCAGGTCGATGGGGCCGCTAAGGACGGCTCCGTTGGCGGCATTCTCAACCTCGATACAGGAATTCGCGACCTGAACGAGGTAGAGTGAACTAACGGCGAATCCGCCGTCCGATGGGATGAAGCCGCCACACCCCGCAGTGAACTCCCCAACCCCGGGAAAGGACTTAACAGCACTGGGCGTGTCTCTCAGCTCGGATAGCAGCGCTGGAGCTTCCGGCAGCTCGCCTGGGTTGACATTGGATGGTCCGGCCGATTGTTCCTTGAGTAGTCTAAACGCTTCCTCGCTGATGTTCGTGCGCACGGGAGGCATAAACCTCACACCCTTTGGTACCTCCGCAACCGCAGGAAGAGCGCTCAGATTGACCTCACTCGCAAGCGGGATCCTGACATTCTGTGGCGTTGGGAATTCATATTTGAGTTTGTTGCTTTGGCTTTGTTGCGCACTTGTCCGCAAGGACGCGCTCGAAAGCAAGACTGCCAGTGCGCTGAGCGCAAAGGCCGCGTTTCTTAGGAATCTCAGTATCATAATCATTATCCTTTTCTCCTGTGGAGCACAGGAACTAAACGGTCTCGACGATTCCGCGCCGGAACGCGAGACTTTCGGAGGCTGGCGGTGTAGATCACAGGTGTTGAACCGAGGAAAACTTCGCACGGTTGTGGAGCCAGACCGATCGGATTCGTTACATGTCAATGGTGACATCTAAGTTCACTCTTGACAACGCTGGTTGACGGAATTCTTCGGTCGCGGCTAATGCGGCTCCCGATGGACAAGTCCTGCAGATGAGCGGAACGAGCCGGCAAGGCGTCAGCGCTGTTCCAATTGCCGATCCCCTAAGCCGAGAATTCAGGGGCAAATACTTGCTTCCCGTTGGAGGATTCTTCATGGGGAGCTTCCTTCTTGACTTTAATCGGCGCGAGCGGGCGATTCACCAGCCGGAGTCCACCCCGGGATGCGGGTGGTGCATCGCAACCCTCTCGCTCTGCGGATCCTGCGCTCGGGTCAAATCATCCAGATTGCGTTCGTAATATTTGCGTAGTCCGAGAATATCCGCGTTCCAATGCCGCGGGCGCAGCGGGGTTCTCAGTCCGGAGTGCTTTTCAGATGAGGAACGTACAAAGGAGATTCTGGAGAGAATGTGGGTATCTCTGCTTCGGCGCCGGAGCCAGTTCGAGCGCCAAGCTGCTGACTCCGCGGCCAGGCCAACAAAGCGGTCTCAGCAGAATCAGCGGGCCGTCGGCAGGAGGGACGAACTTGATGCTAGGTGCTTCGGGACGATATAGATTTATTGGAATATCGGTCTCATCGAATGCAGTCTCGGGATCGTCCACCGAGGCAACAGCGGAGGCGCAAACCGCTGCGCCGAGTAGGAAGAGAATAAGCGCCCACGAGCACGCGTCACGTCTACTCACCCCAAGTGCCACGCACCCTACTCCAGCAAGCGCTCGCTGTCAATCAAAATCGTCTCCGTCAAAATCGTCTCCTGTTGTCTCCTGTGTCGGACGTTTTGTTTTTCGCGCACGTGCAATCGCCGCAGTAAGCGCCAGTCTCATAGGCGTGCGCGAAAGTTCGCTCCACCCGCTCACCCCGCCGTCGCAATAACTGCTTGCCCTACCCCGACTGGGGCCACTCCGTCGAAGATCACCTCCACTACATTTGTATCCCCATTTCGGTTGTAGCTGGGTTTCTGGGGGTGATGGCGACGTCGTAGCCGAGCTTGCGAAGGGCTCGCGCCAGAATCCGGGCGCGCTGCTTCCGAATCTTCGGGTCAGATTCGCTGCCTTGCTCGATGAATCGCACTCCCTCATGCAAGATCTTCCAAATTACGCGGCCGAGCCGATGGGCGATTGCCCAAATTGCCGATTGATAGCCCAGCCGCGGCAGCAGACGCCGGAATACCGCTTGAAAGTGACTGCCATTTTTCCTGACCGCAGCATGAGCCGCCTGGTTCCGTACCCGCCGCAGATATTTATTGCCTTTCGCGGAGCGGCTGCTGTGGTTCTCTTCGGCGCTTTCCTCCTTCCCCGGACAGGTTCCCACCCAGGAGGTTAACTCCGCCGCCGAGGCAAACGTGCTGGCCTGCGGCCCCACTTCCGAGATCACTTGCTGCGCCGAATCCACTCCCAGACCGGGCACTTCCGCCAGTCGGATCACTGCCTCTTGATGCGGCTTCATGGCCTGCGCGATCATGCCGTTGAGCTGGGCGATTTGCCTATCGATGAGCTGCAGCCGCTCCAGTTGCAGCCCCAGCATTGCGCGGTGCATCGCTTCCGGTCTTCCTGTCAAAGCATCGACCAGTTGCTCCTCGCTACACTTCCACCGGTCGTCTCCCAAGGCCGCCAACTTCTTGGGGTCGGTCTCGCCGTCGGCCAAAGCCCGCAGCATGCGAAGCCCGCTGCCGCCCAGCAGATCGCTGACTACAATGGACAGCTTGATCCGCATCTCCTCCAGCACACACTCCATCTGATTCTGCAGCCGCACCCGGTCCCGTGTGAGCTGCGTCTTCATCCGCGTCATGTTACGACAAGTAGGCTGCTCCCCATCCGGAACAAAGCTCAAGATCAACTCGTCCGCGATCAGCCGCCGCACCAAACGTTCGGCGTCTTTGAAGTCGTGCTTGCGCCCACGCGGGGCACGGTTGGAGAACGCCTGGGCCAAATGCAAAAGCATACACGGCTCCAATTCCAACCATACCGACCGCCAGTACTGCGCGGTCGATTCCATGACCGCTTCTTGCACACCTTGTTCCCGCAATCAGGTCGATAATCGGCGCAGGTCGCTCGCCATGGTTGCCAATCGCCGTCGCTCCGGTTTTCCCTGCGGCGTACTTGCATCGATCACTACCACCATCAGCACTTTCTTGTGTACGTCAATTCCCGCTATCTTGTAGGACATCGCTTCCTCCTGGCGTGGAAGCGGCAGAACATGCGCCAAAAGACATTACACACCGTCACGTGCTACCCCCTTCCTGTCGGAACGGGGGCGCGACACAGATTGGTTCAAAACGCACGTTCCAGATCAAACTCGGGAACGGCCTCGCTTCATCCAGAGTGACGACGACCTTTGCCGTTCCACGCTCGCTTGATCGTATACGCGCCGACTCGAACCGATTTTCATTGCTATGGGTGGGCCGCAAGGCCCATGCAAACTCGGGAGCCAACGAGCTAGCTTCTTCCATGAGTGATTGCGCCCCTGGCCGTGTGACCAAGATTGCGATTGGGCTAGTGGACTTCTGTTGTTACGGATGAGTCGTGCGAAGTGTAGATTACTTCGCCATCGAGCAGCGTCATCAGGCATTTCAAGTCTTTGATCTGCTCATTGGAGACGGAGTAGAGGTCGCGGTCCCACACAGCAATGTCGGCTCTTTTGCCTACCTCGAGGGTACCGATCTTATCTTCGAGAAACATCTGGCGCGAACCCCAGGCGGTGTAGCTGCGAAGGGCGGTGCGGATGTCCACGCTTTCGGCCGTCCCAAAGGGCTGCAGGCCATACGTGCCTTTGGCGGTTTGGCGCGCAATGGAGGCCCAGAGTCCGAAGCGGGCGGCCACCGGGGTGACGAAGTAGTCCGACCCGCCGGACCACAGAACACCTCGGGATTGCAGGGTCCGGAAGGGCTCCAGCCGCTGGCCGCGCTTAGGACCATAACTGGCCGCATAGATGTCGCCGATCCACCACAGGAATCCGGGCTGCATTTCCGGATATCCAGCGTCGTATTTTCTTTGCAGGTTGGCCATCACGTCGAGGGCGTGCGGAGTGGGCAGGTTGGCGTGGATGATGCTGTGGCGCAGGCCAGAGTGGGGCTGCGCCTGCTCGACAAGGGCGTAGGTATCGACGACCAAGTCCATGGCGCGGTCCCCGACGGCGTGGGTACCCACAGGGACACCGTTCTGGTGGAAGAGGCGGACCATTTCTCGATAAACAGCAGGGTCGGTTTGCGGATAGCCACGATTGCCCGCGCCCGAATTTGTGACATCTGGAGTCGTGGCGTTACGCAGCCAATCGTCATAGACCCAGCCTGTGCGGGCGCCACCGGAGCCGTCCATGTAGATCTTGACGCCGCAGGAGAGCAGGCGGTCGTCGCCGAGAGTGGAGGGCAGGCGAGGAACGGCGTTGATCTCGGCCATCGCCTTGCGGGCCGACTCCAGTGTCGAACCGGCGTGCCATAGGACGCAGATGCGCTCCTTGAGCTGCCCCTGATCGAGGAGGGATTTGTAGGCATCCCAGTGGAGCTGGTGAATGTCAGGATCTTTGACGGCGGTCATGCCTTCGCTGTGCAGTACCTGTTGAATGTAGAGGATGCCCTGACGCATCTGCTCGGAGGTGATGGGTGGGACGAGGCTGGTGACGGGCCCCATGGCGGAGTCTTCCTTGAGGACGCCGGTGGGGTTGCCGTGGGGGTCGCGGTCGATCGTGCCAGCGGTGGGGTCCGCTGTGCCGGCGGTGATGTGAGCCAGCTTGAGGGCGAGCGAGTTGGCGACTCCGTAATGACCGGTGGTGTGGATGAGCCAGACGGGATTGTTGGGGGCGACAGCGTCGAGATCGACGGCGGTGACGTAGCGGTGTTCGGCGAGCTTGCCCTCGTCCCAGCCGGAGCCGGTGAGCCATTCGCCAGGCTTAGCGAGAGCGATCTTGGCCTTTACACGGGCGACGATTTCAGCTACCGAAGCGGCATCCGAGAGCTTGATGCCGTAGAGCTCTTCGACGCCTCCGTCAGCGATGTGGGCATGGGTGTCGATAAGGCCAGGGGTGGCGGTATGACCGTGGAGGTCGATGATGCGGGCACCGGGAGCATTGCCCGCGAATTCAAGAACTTCGGCGTCGGTGCCGACTTTCACGATAACGCCATGGCGGACGGCGATGGCCTGGGCTACCGAATCATTGGCATCCACGGTGAGGATGTGGCCGTGAATTAGAACGAGGTCGGCGGCGGGGTCTTGGGCGGGGAGAAGCCGAGTGAACAGCAGCGTCCCCAGCAGCACGCCTGACACACGGAGTTTGCGGTGCAGAGACATCTTTCAATTCTACTAGCGAGCGAAAATTCAACCACTGATCCCTGGGCAAGACTTCTCCCCTAACTGCAGCATCCGGCGCAGTCAAGCAGCGCCAGTGGGTCGGTTGGGTCCGCTTGGAAGCCCAGTCACATGGTCAGCCGTATTCGGCAGCACTGCACTAGGTCTTCACAGCGGCACCTCTTCTTCCCGACGCCTTGTGGGATCTCATCGATCTGCTTCTCCGGACTCCCACGCCCACGGATTCATTGCCCATTCACTTTGGGGTCAGGTGATGCATGTGGGGTGAGAATCTTTGTTAGTAGGTCTGGCCGGGAAGGATCTCGCACCAGTAGCGGATACTTCGCGCCATCGTGGTACTCCAAGCGTCGTCTCGAGGTTGAGGCCCCATTCATAATTGTTAACTCCGGTATGGTTCCACTATCGCTTTTTCTGATGGAGTCTTCGATCCCCGACAAGCTGAACTTTGTGCCATTGACTTCCACCACTCGCATCCCTGGAAGAATGCCTGCGTTATAACCGCTCATGTCGGGGGCAGAGTCCAGCACGGTCCCGTCTTCGGCGATCAATAAGCCAACGGAATAGCGCAAGTCAACGAATCCCCATTTTTGCCACTCCGGCCAGAGCAGGTCGATCTTGTGGACCTGCTCCATGTCCTCGATCAATTCGGATTTCTCAGTGGAGTAGCTCAACTTCCATCCACTGCTCTCGATACCGCCGATAGGGGGTTCAGCAATGGTGGAATCCAGCCGGCTCTGGAAAAATCCCTTCCAATCGAACACGAGCACTTGGTTCAGTGCTGCTGCGACATCCTCGAATGTGTACGGTTCGGGGTTCGCCCCGTTCTGTGCTCCGTAAAACAGACGGCAAAAGTCATCAAGGGAACGGCTGCCTTTGCTTTGCTGCCGGATGATGGTGTCGGCTTCGAGCCATATCAAACCGCTCTCAGGATAAAAGTCGGCGTTTCTTCTCGCCGACGACCAGGCGTTGGGGGATCCGTACAGCATTTGAACACCAATCGTCGTATCCTGCAGCGGCCGCCAGGTTCTTCCGGTGTGATAGGCCATCTCGGCTGCATCAATGGCGAGGGACTGACGAAACTGGTCTTCTGACCAGAAGCCGCTCCGCGCTGCGAGGATGTTGCCAATGTAGTCGGTGAGGCCTTCGTAGACCCAAACGAGAGATCCCTTCATCGGGTCCTGGTATGTCCGAATGTTAAGACCCTCCGGAGTGCGGTACTTGCCGTTCCAGGAGTGGGCGTATTCGTGCGGCATCATGCTCGCCGTTGTTCGCAGAATCCGGGGATCGGACAGTCCATGATCCGGCAGACGGTTCTCACTCGATTCGAAATGTTCCAGCGTGTAGTGATCGATTGAATCGCCGAGCGAGAGCAGTAGATCGTAGTGATCGTAGCGCGGTCCTCCGAAGAGGGCCTCAGCCTCTGCAACCAGAGCTCGAAAGTGCGTCCTCTGGTCCGACGGAATATCCAAGCTCGCCGCGCTCTCGGTAGTAACATCCAAGCGGGCTGGATGCTGCCCACCCAGGGGCAAAGCAACAAAGTGTTCGCCGGCGATTAACGGAGAGTCGACCAACTTCTTCAAGGAAACGGACTTGAAGACAACGTTTCCGTTGTTTTCACGGTCGAGTGGAAGCGCTGTGCCATAGTGCCATCCGTCAGGAAGTTGAATACTGGCGATGAAGGGATTTTGATCATTGGGCAGGGCTGGCGAATAGAGCACAACCTCCCACCAGTTGACTACCAGTTGGTCATGCGACGAACACACCTCTGAATTGAACCCTTCGCTCCCCAGCAGACATGCAAAATCGAGATCAGCTTCGACTTGAGTAGCCCCGGCAGGAACGTTGAGATGGAACTCATACATGTCGAGATCATCCCGGCGCCAAGCGAGCCTCTTTCCGTTGACGGCGAACTTGAGCCGAACCATTTGACCGAGGGGGCCGTTGGGCGCGTGCTCGCCTGGAATCCACTTGGGATAGGCTACGGTCAGCGGACCCGGAACTGCGGGTATGACCAAGTGCGCGTGAAGCAGTCCAATCGATGCCTGCCGCGCATCCAAGTCAAGCCTGGTAGCTGGGGCCTGCTGGCCCATCGCGCTCCGATTTGCCAGCATTAAAGCGACGGCACACAAGCCCATCATTCGAGAAAGCATGTTTCTCCCCCAGATCGGCGGCGAAGCTTCCGCGAGTCCTGATCGTACCTTGATTTTTACTTTGAATATGCCGCCTCGACTTCCACTCCATGCAGCAGATCGTCCAATTGCTGTCGGGACAGGAAACGTCCGGCCAGCACAACACTACGGATCTTCCGCGTATTACTGATATCTTCGAGCGGGTTTGCATCGAGCAACACGAGATCAGCGACTTTGCCCTTTTCGACCGTACCTTGGTCTTCGCTCAGCCCAAGAAACCTCGCTGGGTTCAGAGTTGCTGTTTGCAGGGCCTCCATGGGCGTGAAGCCAGCTTTGACGAATAGAGCTAGCTCATCGTGCAGGCTGAATCCGGGAAACACATGCACACCGGCGGCGGTATCGGTTCCAGCCAGGAAAGGGACGCCAGCCCGGTGCAACTTGTTCACCATGTCCAGTTCCAGTTGCACAAATCGCTCTCGAACTGGCAGGGGATCAGTGTCCATATCCTTCAAGATATCTCTTGTGAACATCGGCCAGGTGCGGTCCCGCCAGGCAGCTGGAGCGTATTTGTTTAGCGGATCGTGAGCGAAATCGCTTTTGTCGATCAGCCACTGCCCGCGCTCCCAATAGAGCGTCGGCACTTGCCAAGTCTGGTTTTTAGCGAGCAGGGTCACAATGGCGTTGAAGTGTGACTCGTCATAGTTCGAAACGAAGCGGCCGGGGCCTTTTGGGCATTTGAGAAGTTCATCTTCGATTGGCGTGGACGCTTCAAAGATTCCGATGAGGTGCTCCATGCTCTTCTGCCCCGCATTGGAAGCCTCCGACGCTCGCACAGCATCGGGCACATGGCCTACAAACGGGATTCCAATTTTCCGGGCTTCGGCCGCGGCTGCGAAATATCCGTCCCTAGGAATCAGGGATTGGATCTTAATGAAGTCGACGCCCGCATTCTTCAAGCGGTCCACAGTGTCGCGGCCATCTTCGGCGGTGGAAACAGGCGCGGAACTTGGAAATCGCGGTGTTGGGCCATCGAGCATCGGGCCCGAGATCATCATGCGCGGGCCCAGGAGCTTGCCGGCCGCGATCCGGGCGCGCCAGTCTTTCAGTGCGTTGAGATCTCCCCCCATGTCACGAACGCCGGTTACTCCGTTGGCGACGAACAGGGGCAAAATCAGATTTTCGTCCTTGGGAATCCAATCTCCGAAGATGGTGTGCACGTGCATGTCCCACAATCCGGGAATCAAGAACTTCCCGCGACCATCAAACACGGTTGCGCCCTTGGGAATCTTTACGCCCTGAGCTTTGCCCATCTCCGCGATGCGCTCTCCCTTTATGACGATCGTCATATCCGCCTGCAGCGGGGAGCCTGTCCCGTCGATCACATTCACGTGGGTAAGGGCCAGCGATGGGTCAGCAGCGCTTGCATGGAGCACAAGCATCGGAACCACAAGAATGGCGAGCCACAAAGTACCTAGTAGCTTCTTTATCATCGGAGGACTCGGCTGAGACAGAAGACGACAGGCATGACGTGCCGTCGGTGTTTTTGTTAGACGGGAAGTCTACTACAAAATCTCAACGTTCCGGGAAGGCATCTTCCGACTCGACTTCGTGTCGGTGATCTCGACGCGTAAGCCGCGGCAGCCGTTTTCATCTTGACAGACACCTTCAGTCTGAGTAGCGTTAGTGAAATTTTCATCGCTCAAGAGCGGTTTCTGTACAACAATCTTTCTTTCACATTTTAGTTTGGCATCAGTCTTTTTTACCTCGGTGTACGAGGCCAGCAGTCCCGGCTTCGCCAGTTAAATTGCACTCAGAAGTGTTGATCGCATCCGTTGTTTCCGTGGGAGGGGGTCCCATGAAACGTTCGAGTGTACGTGTACGACACAGTGCCTATCGTATGGTTCTGCTGGTGATGTTCGCGTTCTGGCTCACTGCGACACGAATTCCTCTGTTCGCGCAAACTGCCACGGGCAGCATCCTGGGTACCGTGACCGATCCCAGCGGGGCGGCGGTCGCGGGCGTGGAAGTAACGATAAAATCGGCTGCCACGGGTTCAACCCGCAGAATGGCCACGACCGAGGTCGGTACCTACTCAGCGGTAGCTCTTCTCCCCGGTGAATACGTCATCACTTATGAAGCGCCAGGGTTCACCAGGAATCAGCAAACTCTCACGGTGGCTGTAGGCGTAACGGCAAACGGGAACTTCACGCTGCGTGTTGGAACCAGCACCACTTCTGTGGACGTCACGGCGGAAGCCTCCGTGCCCGTTAATACCACACAAGCCGTCGTCGAGGATGTGCAGACGGCCAGGCAGATTGAGGCAATCCCACTCAACGGCAGGAATTTTCTCGACCTGGCGCAATTGAATGCTGGGGTGCAAATCCAGGATGGCGGAAACCTGGATCCAACCAAGCAAGGATTTGCCGGCATTTCGATTCAGGGCCGGTCTGGCCGTTCCACGCGGATCCAGGTGGACGGAATCGACGTAACTGACGACACTGTCGGAACAACCACGATCAATCTCTCGGAAGAGTCCATCCAGGAATTTCAGGTCGCGCAGTCAACCCTCGACCCCGCGAATAGCATTAGCACGTCTGGAGCGGTCAACGTCATCACTCGCTCTGGGTCAAATCAAACTCACGGAAGCGCCTTCTATCTCTATCGCAACAACGCGATGTCCGCGCCAATCAACGGCAGCAATCCGCATTTTGATCGCAGCCAGGTAGGCCTGCGGGTTGGCGGGCCGTTTATCAAGAACAAATTATTTTGGTTTCTGAATTACGAGCACACTCTGCAACACGGGAGCACCTTCACCCAGGCCGGGCCTCCCTTCACAGCTTTTGGAGGCGCCTTCCCCGCGCCCTACCACGAGACCCAGGCTACGGCTCGTCTGGATGGAAACATCTCTGCGAACTGGCGGGCGTTCTACTCCCTGCACTTCAACCAGATGAATTTGATTACCGGCTTCGGGGGAATTTTGTTTTCGCCTTTCGCCAATCGCAACTACAATGCCACGCACACGTTCGCGCTGGACGGCACCAGCGGCCGGTTTACTCATAGCTTCCGAGTTGGGCTACTGAATTACCGCAACTATATCGTCGACGCCCGTTCGCAAGTTGAGGTACCCAATGTTTTCTCCAACGGACAAGCTGCCGGCATCGCAATTGGAAGCGGCAGTGATCCGTTCTGTACGAGCGGAGCCAACCTGATCTGCCTGGGTCCGAACTGGCTCGCACCGCAGGTAACATTGCAACACACGCAGGAGTTGCGCTACGACGGGTCTGTCCCCTACCGCAGTCACACCTTCCGCTACGGGGGAGAATTCGAACATATTCCGGAGGCGGGTTTTGCGAGTTTCAGCGGCAACGGGCCGATTCTCAACAGCTTGAATACCGCGACTCCCGCCAATGTATTTCCCGGAGGCGCGGCGAATCCTCTCAACTATCCGTTGACCGATCTAGAGTTGGGGAACGGCCTGGGATACTCTTCGGAGATACCTGGCCTTGGCTATCCGCATGGTTCATTTCCAGGGAAGCGTTTCGGCGTTTACGCCGCTGATTTTTGGAAGTTAAAACCGAACCTGACGGTGACCCTGGCCTTGCGCTACAACCGGATTACCGGGCGCACCGACAGCGATGCCCGAGCCATCCCCGTTCTCGAAAGCCTTATTCCGGGATCGAATCACGCTCCCAACCAGCCAAACACGGACTTTGCCCCACAGGTAGGAATAGCCTGGGACCCGTTCAAAGACGGCAAGACCTCAATACGCGTCGGCGGCGGGATCTTTCACGACAACTTCTTGATTGAAAACCTGATTTTCGATCGGCCGCTTCGCATCCCGGGCGGGCTGGCCAACAGCACGCCAGTAGTGACCAGCGGGACTTTTGGTGGTATTGACGTCGCAACTCTCATTGGACAGCCCATTGGGTCCGTCGTCGATCAGGCAGTAGCAGTGCAGGCCGCATTTCAGGCAGCCAACGCAGCCGCGGCGAAGAGCTTCAACCCGAACGGAACCCCAGGTTTCCTTGATCCCACCGTTTTCGATTTCAACACTCTGTTTGGCATTCTCGCTCCCAACCTTAAGTTGCCCAGGTCAGCGTCTTTCAACGTCGGAGTCCAGCGTAAAGTGAAGGGTAGCTTGTTTCTGTCCGTTGACTACATTCGCAATGTCAACACTCATTCTCTGTTGAACTATGACGTGAATGCAGTGGGAGCGGCCAGCACCTTCAACCGGTCCGCCGCGGCGGCGGCGATCAACGCGACATTGGCGGCCTGTGGCGTCGCTAACGTTGATGCCGCCATTGCCAGTTGCCCGGGACTCCACCCTGGCAGCGGGGCAACCATTAAGGACTTTGCTGCCAATGGTCTCGGGAGCCCTGCGAACGGTCTCTACGTTCAGTTCATCAACCCCAACAATGGGTCGGCTTTCCCGGGCAAGAATCCGAATTTCGGGCAGATCATGTTGAGTAATACTGCTGGGCGCTCGGTATACAACGCACTGCAGGTGAGAGTGAAGCAAGACGTCGGGCATCCGTTTCGAGGCGTCCGTCAGCTTTCCTGGCTGGCAAACTACAACCTCTCGCGCAACGACTCGACCGCGCCCGATCAGGATGTTGTCTTCAACCAAAACGCTCACGACAACTTCAATCCTCTCCACTACTTTGGGCCGAACTCGCTCGATCGCACCCACATGTTCAGTTTCGCTTCCGTCTTTGATTTTGTCGGGGGACTTCGGCTCACAATGCTCACTCGAATCAACAGCGCGCTTTCCAACACGCTCACGATTCCGTTCCAGTGCGGATGCCATGCAGAGATATTTCTCTCTGACGTCACCGGAGACGGCACCGGAGGTGATGTTCTGCCGGGTACGAACGTGGGTGCCTTCGGTCGCAGCGTAAAGGTGGGTGACCTGAACAACAAGATTGCCAATTTCAGTCAACACGCCGGTGCGTTCACGCCAGCCGGACAAACTCTAGTTAACTCGGGTCTAATCTCGGCGACCCAACTGCAGCAACTAGGCGGCGTCATTCCCTCGATAACTCAAGCCCCGAAGGGGCAGGTTGGGGTCGACAACTTCGTAGCTAACGATCTTCGGTTAAGCTACATGTTCCACTTGGCACACCTCTGGAATGGTTTCGGGGAGACAACAGTTCTCGAACCCAGCGTTGATATCTATAACGTTGCGAACAAAGCAAACTTCGATCCACCGGCAGGCTTCATCACTGCACCGCTGCGAGGCGTGCTGGATGGTTCCATAGGATCGGCAAACGGCACCATCGCATCCGAACGGACGGACCGCTACGGTTTGGGGTCCGGAGTTTTCTCGCAAGGCGTTCCGCGGGCTTTTGAGGTGGGAATGCGACTCACTTTCTAACCGCTGAAGTGCCGCGGATCTGGTTCGACCAGGCGCAAATCAATGGCGCCACCCCCGTTCTCATATCTGTACGGACGTCTGCACAGCGTTCTTTTCCTCGACTTTGCGGATGGCCGAATGTGCAATGTCTATATCGTGAGCAATCCGGATGAGCTTTCACGGCTGCCGGTCCTGCCCTCGCTCCTGGCCGAGGACGCTACCGCCAGAGCGCCAATCGCCTTCGACTCCAATGTCAATCGGGATTGCCATCTTGAACGTGCGACGATTGAAGTCCATAGCGCCGCGTCGCTGAAGCCGGGTAGAGGTACTGTAGACTCAGCGCCTTGTGGACGCCGAGTACAGCTACGATGAGCAGACTGATTCGGCCCAGAATGAGGACCAACCAATGACTCTAAAACCCACGGTCTCCGGCGATGCAAGGCTGGGCATGAACGATCCCATCACCCGGCGTGATTTCCTCGGTTCGGCGCTGTTGGCCTCCGGGGCTCTTTTGCTCGAATCGACCACGCCTGCGGAACTCCTTGCGGCTGGAGACGAATTTACCGGTTATGGCGGAGTCGGCGAATACAGCACGTCCAACGGGAACACCCTGGCAGTCCTGCAGTCCGGGCATACCATCCGCGACGGAGTTTATGACCCGCTGCCCAAGGACATCATCGATACTGGCGAGACTTACGATTGTGTCATCGTTGGTGGCGGAATCAGCGGACTTGCCGCCGCCCTCTTCTTCCAACGGCAAGCGCGCCCCGGAATGAAAGTCCTGGTCCTTGAAAACCATCCCATTTTCGGTGGTGAAGCGAAGCAAAATGAGTTCCTGGTGGACGGCAAGCGGCTCATCGCGCATCAGGGCTCAGCTATTTATCAGCTTCATTCTCCAGATAGCTTCATCGCCCAGTTCTACGACAGCATCGGATTGAAAGCACAGAAGCTCGATTACCAAGAATGGGCGGGGCCGGGGCCAGAGATGTCTCTCTCCCAGACTCCATATGAGGCCATTGGCTTGGCACATGGCCAATACGGATTCTGGTTCGGGGCGAAATTTGGGCAGAAACCCGGGATGTGGTTGATCGATCCTGTGGGGAAGAATCTGAAAGGTGCTCCTATTTCCGAGGCAACTCGGACGGAGTGGCTTCGTTGGCTAAAAAGGTCGCCGCTGCAAGAAGACCGCTTCGTCCATCCTAAGGTGGAAGGGGACGCGATTTCTCGACACCTTGATTCAATTACACTAGAACAGCACTACATGGAACGCTTCGGCCTGAGCCGGGAGACGGTCCGGACGTTTCTCTCTCCCGTGGAAGGCGGCGGCTCCGGTCTTGGCCCTGACGCTCTGTCGGCTTATTCAGATTATGCATACGAAATGCTGCATCCCTTAACAGACGAAGGCAGCAGAGACCAGATGTTCCCGGGCGGCAACACGACCATTGCAAGATTAATAGTGAAGAATCTGATTCCAGGGGCGCTCGATGGCCCAGAGACTGTGAAGGCAGTCACCGCCAACAACATCAACTTTGCCGCACTCGATACTCCGCAAACAAACGCCAGGGTTCGGCTATCGTCAACAGCGATTTCTGTCCAACATGGCCGCGAACCAGACAAATCCAATTTTGTCAGTATCTCCTACCTCAAGGACGGCAAGATATGCCGAGTCAAGGCGCGCTCGGCTGTCTTGGCGGGAGGAAGCTGGACCACTAAGCATATCGTGCAAGACCTTCCGGAATCACACCGTAGGGCATATGCGGAGTTCTACCGCTCTCCATGCATGATGGCTAATGTTGCGTTGAGGAACTGGCGATTTCTGTACAAGATGGGGATGAGCGGCTGCCGCTGGTTTGAAGGAACCGGCAACTATATGGAAGTGCGCAAACTAGCACTCACTGGAGTGGGGGATCCCAAGATCGGCCCAGACTCTCCCATCGTCCTCTCCTTAAAAGTTCTGTTTTCTTATCCGGGTCACTCCACAGAGGAACAGGGTAACCTCGGCCGCGAGGAATTGCTCGCGACTGCTTTCAGGGATTATGAGCGACGAATCCGCGAACAGCTCACCGAGATGTTTGCAGCTTCTGGATTCGATGCGCAGCGGGATATAGCTGGAATCATCCTTAACCGCTGGGGGCATGCCTATCTAAGCCCGCAACCCGGGTTCTTCTTCGGTCGGGAGGGTCGGCCTGCGCCGCGAGAGATCCTGCGCAATGCGCCGTTCGGCAGGATCGCGTTTGCGAACACCGATCTCGCCGGGGCGATGGATCACCGCTATTCGATACTGGAAGCTCGGAGAGCCGTCCGACAGCTACTCGCGAACGATCTGGGTCCTTCAAAAGCTACATGATTTCTCAGCATTGACGATTCCCCAGCAAGAACTTGCCCTTGTAATCGGTGCACCACAGTTTATGGGGAGTCTTGCCTAAGGATAAAGCGGTTCCCTGAGCACGACGACGCAAGCGACCGCGGCGCTCCACCAGGCCATGGCGATCCAACACCGCATGGATCGTGCTTTTGGCGGGAATCTTGATACCGGAGAATCTCCGGCTCAGGCGCTCTCGGATTTTACGAGCACCCCAGCTGGCGTGCTCGCGCTTAATGTTGAGGATATAGTTCTCCACTTGGAAGGGAAGTTGATGGGCACAACGACAAGGACGCCGGCTCCTGTCCGTCAGCCCTTGAACTCCGCATTCCTGGTAGCGATCGAAGATCTTGTAGCCTGTCTTACGGGAGATACCGAACTCCCTGCACAGTTCCGCCACAAACTGAAGCCTTTCGTCCATCACCGAACACTGCTTCCACGGCATCCTCACTTTCCTCCCAAAAAAGGAAAAAAGTGTAACCCATGTGTCCGGTACGATCTGTTACCTATGTTTCGGGTCGCTCACGGTCCCGTAGCTTTAGGGACTTGCAAGCAGACCCATCCAACACTTTTGAACTGATCAAGCTCAGAAGCAGACGTTTCGTCCGTGTGGCTAACTTCTGGATTGCCCATCATCCTCCAGCATCGAGCGTGCTAAGCCTACTAGTAGCCGGATCCGACAAACGGAAGAATATGCGTGCCAAACTGCTGCGCCATGGCGAAACATTCCAGCGGTGATCCGATTTGGAACGGGCACAGGTTGGCAAAGAATCTGAACCAATTCGTTCTCAAATAGCGTACCAACAGCACTAGGCCCGAAGTCTGGGGGCGTAGCGTACGGGGTGGCACTCGGGACAGATTGGAAGCGCTATCTCCCAAGTCTGCCCTTCAAAGGAAAACGTGCCGTTCCGGTACTCCATTGCTGACCCGCAATGGGCGCAGGGTACTGGACTAGACGTGCTTGCGGAGTTAAGGAAATTGACGATTGCTTCACGAAGCGGATTGTCTGAGACCATAGCGAACTCTCGTGAAACGTATCTGCACAAGAGGCCGCTGACGGCAGCAAGTTTTGTGTTCGGACTCCGTCATCCTAACCCCTGTGAGCTTCTGATGACTGTTCTATATAGTACAGAGTAGTATCGCCAAGCCCGATTCCGTTGACCTGGTGAAGATCAATTGGGGCGAGCCTCTCGAAATTGGGGAGTGCCTTGGCCAATAAAAAAGGCCGTCACTTTTCGGCTCCGGAAGTTAGGGCTTGTCCATCTCCAGGCTTTCGCGCTTCTTCCGCCTGTTGGTCTCTATTCGTTTTTGGTAGGCTGCCAGCGCCTGTCCGGCTTCCTGCACGCGGCCGGCGCGACGATAAGCTTGGCTCAATTGAAAGTATACGGCGTCGTGATCGGGAGCAAGTTTTTGGGCTTTTTCCAAACTCTCAATAGCGCCAGTTGCATCATCCTGCTGTAGGAGAGCGCGCCCCAGCTCGAAGTAAGCCAGTTCATAGTCGGGCATGGCCTTGACGACCTGGCGCAAGATGGCAACAGACTCCGACAGGTGGCCCTGCAAGAGCAGCGTATAGCCAAGATGGTACAAGGTGTGCGCATCGCTCGGGCGAAGATCGAGTTCGGCGCGAAATTCCCGCGCGGCGGATTCGAACTCGTTCTGCCGCAGGTATACCAGACCGGAGTAGTAATGGGCTTCTGTAAGCCGCGGATCGAGCCGCCATGCGTTGGCCAGCTCGCTGACGGCGCTCGCATAATCTTCCTGTTGCGCGTATGCCTTTCCAAGCAAAAGGTGGACCGAGGCGTTGTCGGCATTTTGCTCCAGCAGCCGGCGAAAAATGCCCGCAGCCGCTTCGGAGTGATGCGTGTGTACCAGAGCGGTACCCCAGGCCAAGAGCAGGCCAGGATCGTCGGGCGGATGTGCCAGAAAAGGGTGGAGAACATCAACAACTTTCGCATCGTTCTCCAACATGGAATAGCTGAGGCCCAGAAGTTGGCGCGTGAAGGAGTCGTCGGGATGCGCTTTGAGCTGGCGTTCGAGCGGCGGGGCAGCTTCCGAGTAAAGCTCGGCGCGGAAGCAGGCGAATCCCCAGTTGCGGTCCAGGCCGGGGAGATCCAGCTTCCATGCGGCAGCCTGTCTGAAAAACTCGGCGGCTTCGGGAAATTTCGAGTCTTTAGCCCGCATCACCCCCAGGTCGTTATAGGAACTGCCAAGAATTTCTCCCACAAATGAACGGTATTGCCTGGCTGCTTCCGTTTCTTTTGCCCCGGCTGGCTGCTTGGGCACCGGAGCTGCGGGCAGGCCTTGCTGGGCCATGTTCTGCGTCCCTTGTTTTTCCTCAGCTGAGCCTGCCACCAGCAAGTCAGCGACGCGGTCCGAAACGCGACTCTCGCCGGCATCTTCCGGCTTCTTCTCATCGAAAATATGCTTCACGTCGTACTTAAACTTCGCTTCACGTATCTGCTGGGAGCGTGTCAGCGCTTTCCTGGCCTCCTCCCCACGACCGAGCCGCCGCAGATTCTGCCCGAGCAAGTAGTATGCCCGGCTGACCTCGCGCAACTTGTCTTCTCCCGGGGTGCCCACCATGCCGACGTACTTCTCCAGAACTTCGACCGCCGCCTCAGTGCGATTTGTTGCCGCGTAGGTTTCGCCTAGATAGAGATAGACCGAAGTTTCCTGAGGTCGCAGCCGGGCTGCGTGGAGAAGAGCAGCTTCGGCGGCAGGAAAGTCGCGCAAGTTCACGTTCGCGATCCCCAGAAGTTCCTGTACCTGATATTCATCGGGATGGAGCTTAACCTCTTTTTCGAATTCTTCGCGCGCTTGCGGGTAACCCTCCTCTTGATAATGCTCAAGGTAAGCGTATCCGAGAAAGCCGTGAGAGCGCGGATACTTTGGATCCAGTCTGATGGCCTGGCGAAATTCAGGGATAGCCTGCTGCGGAAACTTCGTAATCAGGTATGCCCGGCCAAACAATACATGCAGCGCCGCCGATTCCCCTATCGTGGACTCAAGCTGATGGAACCATGCTGCGGCCTCGGCCAACTTCCGGGCCTTCAAGTAGGCAATCCCAAGAAAATAGCCAGTTTCGAAATCGTTTTCGAGATCCACCGAAGCCTTCAATTCCTGGATCGCGTTGTCGGATTCTCCCTCGAACACGTAGATTCGACCCAGAAGGCCGCGCGCGCGGGCATGTTTCGGCTGTTGGGTCACGACGGACTTCAGCAGCGCCTTCGCTTTGCCGACTTCTCCCTTGCGGAACCAACCTCCAGCCGCATCTACCTGAGTTTCTACGTCACCCGGCTTGAGCCTCAGCGCGGAATCCAAATAAGCAGCCGCCTGATCGGTCTGTCCCAGGGAGAGAGAAAGTTGCGCCAGCTGGCGCAAACCGAGCACGACGGTGTCAATATAGTGGTTTTCCGCTGAGGCAAGATCGCCCGCGGCTAAAGACGCCTTGGCCGCGTCGAACTCCGCCCGGAGGGCCTTGGCAGGATCATCGGCTGCTCCACTGGCGAGAAGAAACGACAGCAAGGCAGCAACCACCGCGAGGCTTGTCGGTACGCGTTTCGAGAGGCCGTCCAAGATTAAGATAACTCCCTCACGAACCGAAGGCACGGGTGCGCCGGAATTTCTAAGAACGCCGCTGCCCGCATCGAAGAAGGTCCGGCCTGTTCAACGAGCGCCGCTTGGCGCACCGCGTTCCGGAGACAGAGGCGGCAGTGGCTTCCTGTCCGTGATCCCTTTGCCTTCAACGACGGTATAAATGTAGTCGCCAGGAACATCCCGGAGCGGCTCAACAATGCCATTCGGCCAGCGAATCTGGACCGATTCCATCTTTCCGGCGGCGCCCAGACCGAAGTGCAAGCGCAAGTCGTTCTGCGATAGGTAGCTTCCTCCTCCGCGCACTTCACCGAATTGCTGGACGCCGGCAGCGCGGATGGTCACTCGGGCGCCAATCGCGGCACGGTTGCTCTTTATGCCGATGAGCTTGAAGAGGACGCGGTGATAGCCGTCGGCGTTCATGTTCTTGAGCAGAGAAGGTGGTTCGCCGACGTTCAAGAGAAGGACGTCAATGTTTCCGGTGTTGAAGACGTCACCAAAAGCGGCGCCGCGGCGGGAATGAAGAGGGAGAGCAGCGAGGCCGGATTCCTTGGAGACTTCGTCGAAGGTGCCGTCACGATTATTGCGATGGAGAAGGAGCGGCTCACGATAGCGGGGACCGGCTTCCAGCGTGTCGATCTGCGGATACACGTGCCCGTTGGCCACGAAAAGGTCCAGCCAGGTATCGTTATCCATGTCAAAGAAAGCCGTACCCCAGCCAACGTAAGGGTAGCCGGGCTGGCCCACTCCGGAAGTCCAGCTCACATCATCGAATCCCCTCGTGCCCCTATTGAGATACAGCGAATTGGGCTGCTCTTCAAAGTGGGTAACAAAAAAGCTCAAACGCCCGCTGTGGTCATAGTCGCCGAAATCGACTCCCATGTTCCCAAGTTCCAAGCCTTCCCCGCTCAGCGCGACACCGGTCAGCAAGCCGACGTCGGTGAATGTACCGTCGTGATTGTTGTGGTAGAGATAGTTGGGCACGGAGTCGTTGGCCACTAGGAGATCGGGCCAGCCGTCGTCGTCGTAATCGGCCCACATCACGCCGAGGCCATAGTAGCCGATATCATCGTGGACGCCGGCTTTGACCGAGACCTCTTCAAAGGTGCCGTCCCCGCGATTGTGGTAAAGAAAGTCGGATTCGCCCTCGAGGCCCCACGGGCCGCACTGGACGAGGATGCCTTTGAACCGGCAGAATTTGTTGCTGCCGAATTGTGGAAGATTATTCAGATCCAGGTGCGAATAGCGGGCGACGAACAAGTCCACGTTGCCATCGCGATCGTAATCGCCCCAAGCTGCGCCGGTACTGAACCCCCCGCCGCGGACCCCGGCCTTCTCGGTGACGTCCTCGAATTTGCAGTTGCCCAGATTGTGGTAGAGGACGTTGCCGTTGTAGCCGGTCACAAATAGGTCGAGCTTGCCGTCGTTGTCGTAGTCAGCGACGGCAACACCCATACCCCAGCCCAGCCTGGTCAGACCGACCTCTTTGGTGATGTCTTTGAAGGTGCCGTTTGACTCCTGGTGGTAAAGGGTAACCATGGGATCGCCGCCCTGGCGCAATCTCTCGACGGTCGAGCCATTCACCAGGACAACATCCAGCCGTTCATCGTTGTCGCAATCAAATAGGCCGACGCCACCACTCGTCGAATCAATCACGTAATGCGCTTCAGGAGCGGCTGTGTGCGAAGCGGTAAGGCCTACTTCCTTGGCAATGTCTTTGAAAGTCGGGACCGGGGGGAACGCGCTCCGGTCTTTCTTGACTGAGGGGACGCGCTTTACGGGCGGCGGCACCGGCACTGGAACACGCTGCGGTCCCTGGGCCTGGGCCACCAATACCTGCGGCGTCAGACTGAGAATCAGAAAACAGATCGGGAGAAGCAAGGATCTCGACGGGTACACAAGAATGAGTAATTTTAACATCGGCAACTTTCTTTTCTGAAACTCGCCTCGCTTGCGCGCTACTTCGGTGCCGCAGTTGATTGCCCCCGCGCAAAAATCGCGCATTTGAACAGGCATGCACTTGTCGAAGGCACATCGGAAACCGAAGGGCACGACATGGGAGCTTTCAACAGGCTGGCAGAACAAGAAGCGTCCCGCTGGCGTAGTTGCCGGCGGGACGCTTCGACATCGGGTTGTCACAGCGCTAGAAGGTTATTCTCAGCGAGTACTGAAATTCACGATTTCGGTCCGATTGCGTAGTTACGGTACCTACCTGGGCATTCGGCGAACTGTTTTGGATCGAAACCGCATTCGCCAGGACGGTCGTCGGATTTCCACTTGCGTCCACAAACTCGGGACTGGCGGTGGTGTTCGGAGCGTTGAAGCCTATGTTGTAGTTTACGCCATTTATTGGGCCGCCTGGATCTCCCCATTGCGGGTGGTTAAACAGATTGAAGGCATCCATCCGGAACTGCATCTGAACCCGTTCGGTTACATGGAAGTTCTTGGACACAGAGAAGTCCACGGTGCGGGTGGGCGGCCCCAGGCAGTCGCCGACCGGCGCATTCCCAATCGTGCCCAACTTGAACCCGTTCATGGTGTAACGGTTCGGGTTGATCCATTGGAAATTGTTGAAGCTCGGGTTCCGGCAAGGCTGTCCCGGCACCAAGTTAGGCCGTTGAGCGTTCGTACCGTTGCCGATGCCGGAGGGGTCATTCACATTCGCCATGCCTCCGATGACGGGCGTCAGGGAGTGTCCACTCGCAATGTTGACGATGGAGCCTAGTTCCCAGGAACCCAAGGCACCGCGGGCAATTCGCTGCATGTTCTGCAAGGCGGGCAGGTTATAGACGAGACTAGCCGAGAAAATGTGCGGCCGGTTGAGGGGATTCAGCCCGTAGCCATTTCTCAGATTGAACGGATCAATAACCAGATTTCCTCCTCCATTGCTAACTTTCAGGAGTGTATCGCCATACGTTTTGGAATAAGTGTAAGTGGCCTGGAAAGTGGAATTACGGCTAAAGCGCGTGTTGAACGCTGATTGTAGCGAGTCGTATTTCGCACTGCCATGATGCGCAAAAAACGGAATGCTGCCACTTTCCAATGCGTCGAAAGGCCTGAGTGTATTGTCCGACGCGTTCGATTGCGCAAACGCCAGCCGGTTTGCCGGAGCAATAGCGTTGATATCATACTTGCTCGTCCACTTTCTCGTCCGGCTGCCCACGTAGCCCACCTCGAACCGGGTGTCCCTCCACAGTTCATGCTGGACGGTCGCGTTGAATTGCAAGACGTAAGGGGCCCGATTGCTGAGGTCCTGGCCAATGCCGGCAACTCCTAAGCCAGTGCCAAAGCAGTTGGGAGTGCAGGCTGGAAGCTGGTTGGTGTTGTCGAGGAACCGTCCATTGCCGCTGACGGACTGGAAGCTGGAAACGAATGGCGGGTTTGTGCCGGCGGTTCCGTCCGTCACGAAGATGTCGTCACGGTTGTAAAACTGTCCGAATCCTGCCCGGACCGACCATTTGTGCGATCCCGTGGGATCCCAAGCCACACCAAAGCGGGGCGCAAAGCCGGCGTGAAAGTTGTTCTGTATCGCGCGGTTGGGCCCACGTAGTCCGCCCGCTCCAGCCGGACAAGGATTGGACTTGAGGCCTGCCGAGTAAAGCAAACCATTACAGGGCGCGTTTCCCAGCGCGGGGTCAAACGCCGTTGGATTAAATACCGTGAACTGGTCGTTCGCCTGGTAGGGATTCGGCAGATAGGAATAGCGAACCCCTAAGTTCACAGTCAGGCGGTCGTTCACCTTTAGATCGTCGTTCAAATAAAGCTCAAAGTTTTCCCAACGGCCTTGCTTCTTGAAGATCACGTTCTGTTCGCCCCAATTGATTGCCTGGTTCTGGAGTATCCAATCGGCAGGACCATAATGGGTAGTTGTGTCCTTAAGGCCCAAGGCAAAGCACTGTGTATCCTTTGGATCGTTGAAAGTCTTGCAGCCATCGTAACCGCCTGGGCCATCGGCATGTCCCTGTTTCTGGGAGAAGTTATCCTGATCTTTGGCATTCCGGCTATAACTGACGCCCATCTTTAGCGTATGGCGCCGAATGATCTTCGAATAGTCATCTTGCCAAGCGAAGAGATCTTCCCGGTTGCTCCATGGTGCGAAACTCCAAATGGTTGGCAGGCCTCCGCCGTTGATCCACACAGGAGGATTATTGGCTGGATTCCCCGAAGGCGGGAAAAATGTTGGAATCACTTTGTTCAGGGCCTGGGATGCGGCCGGAGTCGCCTGAGCAATGTTGATGCGATTCGCCGAGTAGGAGAACTGGAAATCGTTTACGGCTGTAGAGCCAAAAACCTTGCTCAACTTGGCCACGGCAATTCGCCCTGGCTGGCTCCACGACTCCTGGATCTGGGAAGCCCCGTTGTCAGCCCCCCAACCAGTGTTTCCTACGGCCGAAGGTCCATACGACCAGGAGTCAGCCGTATATTTCAACATCAACGACAGCGTCTGCGAGAAACTGACATCCCCGCGGAAGCTATCTTCGCGAAAGAAGGTTGGCTGCTTGAGCGCTTTCGCCCAGTTGGAGCCGCAGCCATAGTTCGGAGCTCCCTGAGAAAGTGTCGGCAGGAAATACGTGTTCAGAATCGTGGGCCCGGCAACGCTCTGGCGTGATGCAGGAATGACGTCGATGATACCCGGAGTAGAAGGAGAGGCCGTAAACGGCCCGCCCGGGTTGGCCGGATCCGGATCGGTGATTCCGCCTAGCGGAAGGCAACCGGTGGTACCGGGACTGGCAGCGGCAGGATCCAGGGCAGAGTCGGAAAAGTCCCCGATGCGCTGCAACGGCGTGGGGACGTGAGCGCTCCTCACGTTTTCCGTGATCAGACGGTTCCATTCCTCTGAGACAAAGAAAAAGATCTTGTCCCTCTTGATGGGTCCCCCGACGGCAAATCCGAAATCGTTGCGGCGAATCGAATTCTTCTTGGCTTTCGGATTGATAGCGTTAAGGACGGGATCTTTGGAATCCAGAATGTCGTTGCGGCCGAAGTAATAGGCGCTGCCGTGAAAATCGTTCGTGCCCGACTTGGTGACGAGCGTAACGATGCCGCCGCCGGCCCCGCCGAACGCGGCACTATAGCTGTTCCGCTCAATCTTGAACTCCTGAATGGAGTCGAGCGATGGGTAAATAAGAATGGTGCGGTTCGATCCTACGTCGACGTTGTTGGCGCCATCGACCAGAAACAGGTTTGCATTCGACGCCCCACCGCTGACGGAGATGTCCGCTCCACCGTTGAGGCCTTTCTTGTCGTAAGAAAAGCCATTGTCAACCTCCACGCCCGGAACCAATGTGAGCAACTGGGCAAAGCTGCGGCCGTTAAGCGGTAACTGAGTGATCTGTTCGCCGGAAACCGTTCCACTTAACTCAGCCGTGGTGAGCTCAACCTGACCCGTAGTCGCGACTACTTCGACCGTTTCCGTCCTGGCCCCGACGTTCAGTCGCGCGTCCAGCGTCAAGTTATCGTTGACGTGAAGGATAATGTCCTTTTCTTCGAAAGTCTTAAAGCCTTCCTTGGCCACGCTCAGAGTGTAACGACCGATCGGAATGCTCTGGAAGTCGTAGTTGCCGTTCGCGTCAGTTTTCTGGGTTCGAGCATAAGCGGTGTCCGCGTTGGTCACCCTGACCTCGGCTCCCGCGATGGCTCCGCCCTGTGCGTCCGTCACGTTGCCACGCGCGGAACCCACACCAGTCTGTGCGAAACCCAGGGGCGCAAGGCTGAGTGCCATCACCAACGAACCTACGAACGCGGATAAACCTATTCTTTTCACAGGAGCCTCCACGCAGGCCATCGAAAGTTTGGTTTCTCGTGATTAGTATTTTTGCACTACCCCACGTGACCGACATTTAGCGCCACGTGCCCGTACGTTGTCAAGCTAAAAATACCGGTATTCTAAAGTTTAACGGAATGGATAACCGGTATTCTTTGGGCTTTAGCAGGGACCACTGTATGCGGCAGGGACTTCATAGAGTAGAATGCTCCCCTGGGCCGACCGTCCGGCACCGTTCAACCGCCAATTCCACGTTTCTCATGAACAGTCAGGAACAATAGCCGCATGAAAGCGAAGAAAAAGGGGGAGACTAAAAAGTCCCAACCGATAACCCTGCAAATGGTAGCCGAGCGGGTGGGACTCACTAAGGGGACCTGTTCCGCAGTGCTGAACAAAACTGCTGCATCCCGATCTGTTCCCCAGCACACCCAGGAGCGAATCCTCGAGGCTGCTCGCGAGCTGAATTATCGGCCGAGTTTCTATGCTCGGAACTTGCGGGTGAAGCGCACATACATGATCGGTGTCGTGGCCGAAGAGATCGGTGATCCTTACGGCTCCTTGGTTATCAGCGGCATTGAACGATACCTACGACAAAAAAACTTCTTCTACCTCACCGTTGCCCATCGTCACGACCCCAAGCTGCTTGAAACGTATTCGCACATTCTCATGGATCGCGGCGTCGAAGGCTTCATCACGGTGGATACGTCCATTAATCGTCATATGCCCCTGCCGACAGTTGCGATCGCCGGGCACCGCCGCATGGAAGGCGTGACGAATATCGTTCTCGATCATCGGCGAGCAGCATGGCTGGGGCTGAACCATCTCGTCGAGCTGGGTCACAAGGAAATTGCCTTCATGAAGGGCTCTCAATTCAGTTCAGACTGTGAGGATCGCTGGAAGGCGATCCGTGAAGTTGCCGGGGAATTCGGCATCGCCATGCCGACCGAACTCATCGTTCAACTCGAAGGCGATGATCCCACACCTCAGTTGGGTTTTCCGTTCGCGCAAGAGCTGCTTGCCCGCAAACGGCCGTTCACGGCCTTGTTCGCCTACAATGATATTTCCGCGATCGGCTCCATCCGCGCATTCCAAGCGGCCGGGCTACGAGTTCCCGACGATGTTTCTGTGGTTGGCTTCGACGATATTCAAATTGCCCTGCATAACAACCCGAGCCTCACGACCGTGCGCCAACCCCTCCAAAAGATGGGGGAGATAGCGGCGCGCACTTTGTTGAACCGGATCGAAGAGCACGAAGACTGGGTACCGGAAATCGCCATTGAACCCGAATTCGTCGTGCGCAATTCGACCGCCCGGGCGCTCGCTTTATTGGCAAGCCACAAACGCAGACTGCCGGTGTGCGACTAATACTGCTGCTGATTGCTGGGTTCGTCCCGGGTGTGGTCAACGCTATGCTAGCGGCTTTTCAGACGCAGAACGGAAGGGCGGTGCGGAGAAGCGCGTGGTCGACCCTGATCCAGGGGGCACGGCCAACTCGGAAACTTGCCTGCCCGACGGTTGCGGCCACAGAGAGTATCTGTTGGCCGATCGTGGTGCCCATCTTCTCCGGCAGCTTTGGTGTGGTGAGGAAAAAGGAAGGTCGAGCCATACCGGATGAGCTTACTGTCCGAGCTCTTGGGCTTACCATCACTGCCCCGGCGAAATGGATTGCAGCATCAGCTTCTGTCGTCGTCGGTGTCGAAAGAACACATGTTGGGGAATCGCAGCGGCGCAGTTTGGTCAACGATCAGGCTTTGGCATTCCCAAGCAGTTCTACGCCTAAGTTCGCCAGACCGATGTCCTCAATTGAAGAAAGTCCACTGACGGCAACGGCGCCCACCACCTCGCCGTGATTCCGGACCGGGATCCCACCGCCCCAGCCAACGAATCTCGGATCGCCGTAGTAAGCGATATCATGGCCCTTCTCCGGATGCCTGACTTTTTCTCCGATCTCCTGGGTTGGCTTAGCCGCCCGGGCTGCGGTCCAGGCCTTGTTCATGGCGATGGCTATCGAGGAGACAGAAGCGCCATCCATGCGGGCAAAACATATCAACTCGCCATGCGAATCGGCCACCGCCACCACGACAGCTTTCTGCCTCTGCGAAGCCTTTTCAACGATGAGATCGACCACCCGCTTCGCCTCGGCGTAGTCGATTGTTGGAATGGTTCTCATACGGGAAGATTAGCAGAGGCTGCCAGAACAGGCGCAATCGAAGCGGCTCGGTCCAAGCCGTTCGTACTCGAGGCAGAATTCCCGCGGGGAGAAAAAGTATCCGGGCCGGATAATATTTCCCGGCCCGGAAGGAAGACACCTCAAAAGGCAAACTTCAACCCGAACTGAATCAGGCGTGGAAGGTTGACCGTGTTCGTCACAACGCCGAAGTTTCCACTGCCGAAGGTCCCATTCGGCGGTCCAAATTGGGGATGGTTAAAGAGGTTGAAGAATTCCGCCCTGAACTCGACATTCATTCTTTCCCCTATCGATGTCTTCTTGAACGCGGCGAAGTCAAAATTGACAACTCCTTGCTGTCGCAAGGTGGCGTCGACCCGCGGCTCATCGCCGAAGCCATAGGCCGGGGCATCCGTGAAGCAACTCGTGTTGAACCATTCTGAAAGCCGCGAAACGGCGCTACCTGATCTCGATTTATTGCAACCCGCCACAACGTTGGGCCTGAGCGTGCCAGTTCCGAGACTCAGTGCAGTCAGGGCGTTGCCTTTACCATCGCTGATCTTTATGGGAAATCCGCGCTGAAATGTGGTAGTGCCGTCCAGTCCCCAGCCGGAGACGAGTCCACCCGCAACGCCGTTTACGCCAGAAGCGTACTTCTTGCCGTGTCCAAAGGGGAGATCAAGCACGTAACTGATGACGAGTCGTTGCGAAACATCCTGCGAGGACAGTGAGCGCTCGCGCTTCAGGTTGTTCCAGTCCTGTATTGCTCCAACGCCACCCGAGGTTCCGCCTTCCAACCACGACGTAAGAGTGTCCGTATTAGACATCAACTTGGCATTGGTATACGCGACGAGCATTGTACCGCCACCCTGAAACCGTCGGGTGACCGTCGCTTGTAGCGCATTGTAGTTGCTGCTGCAACAGCCAAAACCGTTGAGGTTGACTCCTGCGTATTGTGGAAACCGTCGATCAAGCTGCCCTTGGACAAGACCGCTGGGACCTAGGGCTCCAGGGAGCGTTTGGCTGAAGGGGTACGCAGGGCACGGCGCCGGGGCGGGCGGGCAAACATTGGTTCCGATTGTAACCGTCTGTCCGGCGGCTGCCTGCTGAGCAGCTTGGGCGATGAAGGCGTCGGGTATCTGGTTGATGTTGGTGTTGAATTGCTCCAGATGTACTCCGTGCGATCCGGCATACGCCACATCGGCGAAGAATCCACCAGGCAGCTCACGCTGGATGTCAAAGTTGTACTGCTCGAGATATCCGTACTTTTGAACCGTATAGCCGGTCGCAGAAAAGTTGTTTTGCGTCAAAATGTACTGAGACACGTTCGGCTGAGGGTTGCGACCCGCAACCGGAACCAACGTGTTTGCGCCACTTCCAGGGTTCCCTGTGGAAGGATAAACTCCCTGATTAAACGGCCCCTGCCCGAGACAATTAAAATTGGCCGCACCCGGCGCGCTTAATGTGCATGTGTTCTGGTTCAGCGTGGCACTGGGAGTCAACCCGGCATTATTGCTGGCGAAGAACGGTGAGGTAGCGCTGCTTACGGGATCGACATACGGGTTGGTGCCGAACGACACGTAGTTCGGGATAAAGAATATGCCAAAGCCGCCGCGGATCACGGTTTTTGGAGTCGCTGCAAAGGCGAACCCCAGTCGTGGCATGAACTGCTTTTTCGAAAGCGGAAGATTGTTACGACTGCTGTTCACTCCCGTCTTTACCAGAAACAGATCTCCCGGACAGGGGCTTCCGGCGGTACCGCCACATCCGGTCACGGAAGCATTCGTTACGCTTGGGTTGAAGTAAGTCATCCTATCGTAACGTTCCGACCACGGGCCTTGGAGGTCATAGCGCAACCCAAGGTTCAACGTCAATTTGCTGGTGGCGTGCCAGTTGTCGCCGAAATACAAGGAGCGGTACGTCTGTTTTCCAGATACCGGACCGGAAATAACGAGCGACCCCGTGGTTTGATTGCCAAATGCGGCCCCCGATCCCAGACCATATCCAAGCAGGAAGTCAGCAAAGTCGACTCCCCCAGTTGCGCAAATCGAAATTGTCTTGTTACAGAAATTGCGCGCTAAGCTCTGGGTCCACGACCCATTGAATGAGATTAAGCCCCCGCCAGTGTTGGTTTGCAGGTAGTTGTCGTACCCTTCCTCCAGCTGACCGCCCCAAACGAACGTGTGGCGACCGCGGATCATGGTTATCTGTGGAGAAAAGTTCCATTGGGTGTTGAAGTCATTTATCGAGCTTTGCCCCTGGCTGCATGTGACCACAGGATCGTTGATGGCGAAGCAGGGAGTGAGCGGTGTCCGCTCCGTATTAGGCACGAAGGCGTTGTAAGCGGCCGGCCAGCTCTCCTGGCTCATGTCGAACCCTGAGTTGACAGGAAGACGCAGATAGTGGAACCGGCTGGCGCTGATATTGAAATCCGCAATCGTGTTGGCTGTGATGGCGTAGTTGTATCCGACAGCCAGACTCTTGCTACGAGTCTTTTCTGAACAGCGATCCTTGCAGAGGCCAGTGCCAAACGGGTCTTGTGCAAGACTGAGTAATTTCCAGTAGGTAAAGCGGCCGAAAATACGCTGCTTCGCATTAATGCTCTGGTCCGCGCGCGCCACATACTCGTCAATGTTACCGCCAGTACTGGCGGCTTTTACAAAATTGCTGGTTGGGGAAGTGCTGTTTGGCAGCGGCAGGTATTTGAGCAAAAATTGGGCCGTCGGATTGATTCGCGTCGTAGGGATGAGGTTCCCCGCAAAGGCCGTGCGGGTGCAGGGAATTGTCGGCGAGACGGGACACGTGGGGACCACCGACAGGGGATCGTATATGGTCGCAACGCCGGGCGCTGAAAAATCGCCGGTGCGTTCAGCTGCGGTTGGAACGTTGGTGGAGAACACCGTTCCTGTGCGCAAGCGAAATGCTTCATAGCTGCCGAAGACAAAAGTCTTGTTCTTAACAATAGCTCCGCCGATGGTTCCTCCAAACTGGTTCTGAGTGAACGGCGGCGGTTGGTTTTTCAGGCCGCTAGCGAGCTCTTGTCTCTTATTAAAAAACTCGTTGGAATTGAAAACCTTGTTGCGCAGGTACTCATAGGCGGAGCCATGCCACGTGTTGGTTCCCGACTTCGTGCTCAGGTTGATCACGCCGCCAGCGAACTTTCCCCACTCCGGTCCCAGGTTGTTGTATTGGACCTTGAACTCCGAAATTGAATCCTGAGTCGGAACCGCGAGGGGCAAGTTGATGTAGCCAATGTTGAGGGGCTGACCATCAAGGTACTCCGCCGCTTCATTCGCGAAAGCCCCGCCGATCTGATAATTAGCGAAGTCGAAGGGGTTCTTGCCTACGACTGTCCCAATGGTATTGCCCTGTGGAACCACGGAGGGAGTAATCGTCGCAAGGTTGTAGATGTTTCTTCCGTTCAAGGGCAATTCATTAGCCTCGCGTGCATCCACCACTGTGCCCAGGGACGACGTCTCAGACTGCAACAACGGAGTCTCAGCCGTTACTTCTACAACCTGGCTGACCTCGCCGACTTGGAGGGCGGCATCGATGCGCGTGCTTTGTTGCACTTCGACCGTGATCCCGGTGCGGGCGAAGTGTTTGAAGCCCGGCTTCTCCACGTCAATCCGGTACTGGCCCGGGAACAGGTTCACGAATGTGAAGAGTCCGTCGCTGCCGCTGGATTGGCTGCGCTTCTCAGAAGTACCCACGTTGGTGAGAGTGACATTCGCATCAGTGATCGCGGCTCCCGAACTATCTGTGACAGAGCCAACTATCGCGCCGTAGGTGGATTGCGCGCGTACGCCCAAGCATGACAAGGTGACGAAAACAACGATAAAAGCTGCGCAGAACCTGCGAGAAAACATATCCACCCCCAGAAGTTGGAATGTGCTCAAGACTCAGGCTCAAACTTGGTGATTGGTGTCGGCAACCACACCACTCCCCCACGAATTTTCCCGAGGTGTCCCTGAGAAACATTACGAGGAGAAAGGCAGATCTGTACCAAGTGCGATGGCTGGGGACGATCACAAGAGATAACCCACGCCGCTTACATTCGGTGAGCGCGAGGCAAATGCTGCGCAAAACCATTACGGATGGTTGGCTTCCTTCCGCAATAGGGCATATAGCAGAGGTTTACCAGTTGGTTTCTGGCTGCCACCGCGGGGTTCAACCGTTACGAAGACTGCATCAATTTCGGCTAGCTGTTTGGGATCGTCGAAGCGAAGCACCCAGCGCCGATTCGATTCGCTGTCCATGTAGAGGATGCCGAGATTCATAGGGTGGGACTTCTGTTCCGACTCATTATCTCTTTGTCCCCAGACCTGGAAGGTGCTGGCGCTCTTCACGCCGGGCTCGTGATCGAGATCAAACGCGTAAAAAATCAAGGATTTGTTCTGCGTATAAAAGACGCGACCGTAAGGTTTGCGGGTTCGGCTGCGGCTATCCACGTCGAAAACGTCGGCAATGTAGAGCTTTCGCGCGCCCATCAATTCGCGAATGTCGCGGTCGGATGCCAGGTACTGCTCGTCCTCACTCAGCTTCCGCTCCTGCTCGTGAGCAGCAGCTGTCAGATCGTCGACTTTAGACGCCAGCGACGTGGCGCGCAAAAGGACACGATCGTGCTCTGCCCGAATCGTGGTCAGCTCAAGTTGGATGTTCTGGTAAGCCTGTTCTGCGTCATGGAGTTGGAGTGCTAGTTTGTCGCGCTGTTCGGAGACCAGATGGAGTTGTTCCTGATTCTCGCTGTTCGACGCCAACAGAGCGTTCGAATGGTCATCTGCTACACGCGCCGCGGCACGCAATTTGATGAGCTCCTGCTGCTCGCCGGAGAGCTGCTTCTGCAACCTGGAAATCTCCCCGGCTTGTGCCTCCAATAATTCCTCTGCCGCTTTTCTTTTCAAGGTTGAGTCTTGCACCGCAACTGAAGCTACAGCCGACCTCGGTCTCCTAGGCTCCCGCACTAAGCCGCCGAGGTGATAAGCTCCCGCTGCCACCGCGACGATGATGCAAGCAGCCATTCCGGCTGCTGCGGCCCGATATTTTGCAGGATCGAGCCACGGAAACCTGGGCAGCTTAGCCTTTACCAGCTGAGGCCCAGACTGTGCCGCCTCACGAAGACGCGAGAACAACCGGTGGCGCGTCTTACGATCATCCCATCTTTCAGATTCCTGATCTTGGCCATAATGCGCGGCAAGCAACGGCAGGCCTTCGGTGCTGATCAGCGAATACTCCGCATAGATTTTCCGGCATGAGTAACAATGCTGAAGATGGCGCTCCAATTCTTGCCGCTCAGCGCTGCTGAGCATGTTTCCTTGAGCCAGCGCGCACAATTCTTCGAACGTCTGGTGGTCGTCCATTCGCTCGTTGTTATGCATGGCGATTTTCCCTGAGCCTCTTTACTGCCGGGCTCTTGCGCAGGCGTTCAAGCCCGCGATAGAAGTGGTGGCGTACGTTGCCAAATGGCTCATGAAGCCGTTCGCTGATCTCTCTGAGTTCCATCCCTTCGAAATAGAACATCTCCAAGGTCTGTCTTTGCATGTGCGTCAAGTCTTCAAATGCGCATTGCAACTGCGAGAAATCGAGTCTGGCCTCGAACTCGCGTTCTACGTCGTTCTGCCCCAGTAAAGTATCGTCCAGGGAATCGACATCTGTACCAGAATAAAAACCTCGGCGCGACAGATGCGCTTTCCGGTCGCGGGCCCGGCTGAATGCAACCTGAACTACCCAGCCTTTGGCACTACCCTTCATTGGATCAAAGATCACAGCCTTCTGGTAGATGTAAAAGAAGGCTTCCTGAACCACCTCCTCGGCTTCACTGTGGTCGTTGAGGATACGAAGAGCGATTCCGAATACCAGTCTGGAGTAGCGGCCAAATAGCAGCTCCAAAGCTTTGGAATCTTTGGCTTGCAAGCTGGACATCAGCTCTTCATCACTGGGAGATCGAACCTCGACTACGGGTAGCGAGAGAGCAGACTCCCGCCTGGACCCCCACCCTACGGGGAGTGCCAGAGCGCGTCCATTCGGAGGAGAGCTCATTTGTCAGACGACGGGGTTGCTGACCCAAGAGGCCGTACGAACCATTAAGCCGAACCCGGGGCGAAGATACATCAGAACATGACCGTTTTTCCAGACAAAAGTTCGCGTCAAGCCCGAAGCAAAAAATCTTGAAAGCTGGTACACAAACGCGATTAGCGTCGTATCTATTGTGGCGGCGAAGCTCGGGCGATTTTTTCTTTGGCTACAGCCTTGTGCCTTGTGCTAGCTTTCCCTCTTTCAGCAAAATAGTTGTCTGCAGTCTAGCGGAGCAGAGTTAGCCAGGGTCCCATGCGCAGAGTAGCGGCAGTGGTGCTGTTCGGTCTGTACTTTTTTCCCTCGCTTCATGCTCAGTCCACCAACGCATCGCTCACAGGCCGGATCACCGACCCAAAAAAAGCAGTGATTACTGCAGCCACGATTACGGTCATCAACACCGGCACGGGGATTCATTACCAGGGCCTCACCAACGAGACTGGAACGTATTATGTCTCCAACCTTCCTCCCGGGCGGTATCGCATCGAAGTGGAGAAACTTGGGTTCAAGGCCGTGATTCAATCCGGCGTGATTCTTCATGTGCAGGACGCGCTCGAAGTGAATTTTGAAATGATGCTGGGGTCAGCTTCGGAGAGCGTAACTGTGGCCGGAGTTTCACCACCCCTCGACACGGAGTCTTCCACGGTGGGAACAATCGTCGAACAGCGGAAGGCCAATGAACTGCCGCTGAATGGACGCAACGTTTTTAATCTGATTGTTCTCGCTCCCTCAGTGATTCCTCAAGGCAGTTCCACCGGCACACCCGTCGGAGTGAACCCCTTCGGATGGGCAAATTATCAGGTGAGTGGTTCCTTCGGAAATCAAAGCGCCGAATACCTCGACGGCCAGCCATTGAATATTGGCTACATCAATTTGCCTGTGCTGATTCCGACCCAGGACTCAATACAAGAGTTCAAAGTGCAAACCAGCAATCTGAGTGCAGAATGGGGCCACTTTGCGGGCGGAGTGACAAACCTGAGGACCAAGAGTGGAACGAATTTCCTTCATGGCGCCGTCCATGAGTACATGAGGAATCGCATCTTCAATGCAAACGACTATTTCCTGAACGCCACCGGAAGGCCGCGCCCCCCATGGGTGCAGAACCAGTTTGGGGCCGAAGCTGGCGGTCCCTTTCACCTTCCTCATTACAGCGGCCGCACCCGAATGTTTTGGTTCGCTAGTTGGGAAGGTTTCCGGCTGCGGACCGGACAACCTTTCACCGCCACGGTTCCAACCGCGGCGGAACGAGCCGGGGATTTCTCATCCGTCAATATTCCGATCGTGGATCCCTGTGCCGGCAACGTGAACCCGCAAGGCGCTTGCCCCGGAAGCCTTGCCGCACCCACGCCATTCCAGGGCAACATCATTCCATCTTCCCGCCTGAACCCCACACCGAAAGCTCTCTTGAATCTCTGGCCCGCAGCTAACACTCCCGGCATCGTTACTCCTTCTGGCACAATAAATAACTTCGATACAGTCGCCCGCACCGGCGGCGATCAGGATCAAGTGGTGGTACGAATTGACCAGGACATCACCAGCCGACAAAGACTCTTTGTCCGATTCAGCCATTGGAAGGTGCTGGACTTGCCTATTGATCCGCTGGAGAAGGGATTGTGCGCCGACCGCTGCTCCGAGAAATATGCCACCAACGCTGTGGCTGTGGCGTACAACTACGATATCAGCCCAACCACTGTCTTCGACTTCAACAGCGGCCTCACTCGTTTCAAGTACAACCGATCACCGAAAAACGCTGGCTTCGATTTGACGACGATAGGCTGGCCTGCCAGTTACAACGCCGCCGTGCCAGCTATCATGCGGACTCCACCCACTCCTTGCGTGGCTAACTTCGCCGACAACATCATGTGTACGCAGGGGCAAAGCTTTATCCAGGACCGCAACACGCAGTACAACCTGTCGCCCAGCCTGACTTTGATGCACGGTCGCCACCGCTATCACTTCGGTCTGCAGTACGAAACCGGATACGACAACTACGCGCAGACCAACGTTGCCAGCGGAGCTTTCGACTTCTGCGCCTTCAGTCAGCCATGCTTCTCAGGATTCCCATTTGCCGACTTCCTGTTAGGGTATGCCGACAACTTCGGCAATTTCGAAAATCACTTCTTTGCTCAAGCCGTGGTTCCCGCCTTTACTGCTGGTAAGCAGGCCTATCGCGCGTTCTATTTCAGCGACACCTGGCACGTAGTGGACAAACTCACCATGAACCTTGGGCTTCGGTACGAATTACAGGGGCCGTGGTCTGAGCGCTTCAGCCGGCTCACTTACTTCGATCCCCACGCTCCAAGTTATCTGAACCAGTTTCTTCCGGCGGATTCGCCGCGGGTGATGGGCGATGCGTTTCTGGTGCCCCCAGGAACTCGTAACACTCTTCCGCTGCCGAAAGACAATCTGGCGCCCCGCATCGGATTTGCCTACAGCATGACGCCGAAGACAATTCTGCGAAGTGGGTACGGAATATTCTGGGTTCCCAACTACGTTTCGTTTGCCTTGAACCCTAACAACGACATGGTGAATGCCGCGAGTACGACCTACACCGGAACCGTGGATGGAACGCATCCGTACAACTCGATTTCGCTTCCCTTCCCGGACGGCATCTCTCCTCCCCCCGGTCGCACCCTGGGAACTGAGGGCACGCAGCAGTTTCTGACACAGGTAGTGCAGTCCATCACCGAGGTGAATCGTGCTCACCATCCCAACGGCTATGTCCAGCAGTGGAACCTGAGTGTGGAGAGAGACCTTCCAGCCGGTTTCTTGCTATCCGCTGCTTACGTCGGCTCCAAGGGAACTCATCTAGAGCAATATTCCCAGCAAATCAATCAGATCTCGGATACTTTGTTCGCCGAAGCTGCAGCCCAGTTCGCAGCGGGAGGAAGGTCTGCCGTCACCCTCTTGCAGTCTGCGCCCAATCCCTTTTTCATTAACGGACACACGCTGGCGCTCGCGGCTCCCACCACCACCGTGGGACAGCTACTCAGGCCCTTTCCCCAGTACACCAGCGTGGAACTTGCCGGACAAGGATCGTTTTCAAGCATCTATCACTCCCTGCAGATCACAGCTCGAAGGCGCTTTGCCGGGGCCGGCTCGCTATTGGTGGCCTACACGAATTCCAAACTGATCAGCAACACTGACACTCTCACCTCCTGGTTGGAGACCGGCGTCGGCGGCATCCAGGACAACAACAATCTGCGAGCAGAGCGCTCTTTATCGTCCCAAGATGTGCCGCAACGTTTGGTGATGAGCTACGTACTGGATCTGCCATTCGGGCAAGGAAGAAAGTATCTTTCCAATATTGGCGGCGGCTGGAACGACCTACTCGGAGGCTGGGGAATCGACGGCGTTACCACCTTGCAGAGAGGATTTCCCTTGGTGCTCGCGAACGGGCAGGCCAATGACGCGACATTATTCGGTGCGGGCTCGCGTCCGAATGTGTTGTCGGGATGTCACAAATCATCCGCCGGCAGCGGCCTCTCTCGCCTCGGGGCATGGTTCAACACGGCGTGTTTTTCTGCTCCTGCGGATTTCACCTTTGGCAACGAGTCCCGCGTTGATCCCATATTGCGGTCCGATGGAGTAAACAACTTCGATTTCGCTCTCTTCAAGAAGCTTATGCTGGGGCGGGATGCGAATACGGGAATTGAATTTCGTGTGGAGTTCTTCAACTTGTTCAATCGTACCCAGTTCGCTCCGCCGAACACAATCTGTTGTACGACAAACAATGCGGACTTTGGAGTGGTTACGAGCACAGCTCAGGGAACCAACCCGCGTTTAATTCAGTTCGCCCTGAAGTTCTTGTTCTGATCTTCCCCGAATGGAACTCTCTGGAGCAGCGTAAGCTCGCAACATCAGGCACTCTTGAGATGCGGAACCGCCTTCCCCAGATCGGCTGCTTCGCCGTGCTGATAGCCGCAGCCGTCGCCTCGGCGATGCCCGTGTTTGAAGAGAAGAGGCCCCATGGAATCGACTTCACGCTGCAAAATTCGCCCACCCCACAAAAATATCTGATCGAAACCATGCCCGGAGGAGTTGCGCTTCTCGACTATAACAATGATGGATGGCTCGACATCTTTCTCGTTAATGGCGGAAGTATTTCGAGTCCCCTGAAGTCGCCGGACAACTTCGACCGTCGTGATCCCAGATATTGGAATCGGCTTTACCGGCAGAATCGCGACGGCAGTTTCACCGACGTGACAGAGCAGGCCGGCCTGGCGAATGCCGGCGACGGAAACTACGGCATGGGCGTGGCTGTCGGCGACTACGACAGCGATGGCTATCCCGATCTGTTTGTCACCAGCTATGGGAAGAACGTTCTCTATCACAATAATGGCAACGGAACCTTTACCGATGTCACGGCGAAGGCGGGTGTGGCGGGCGGAGGCTGGTCAGTCTCAGCTGGTTTTTTTGACTACGACAATGACGGAAAGCTCGACTTGTTCGTCACTCGCTACATGGAGTGGGATACGCGGCACAGCAAGGATTGCGGCGGAAACTATCATACGTACTGTCCGCCCGGTGAGTTTCCCCGCGCGACTAACATCCTCTACCACAATCGCGGCGACGGTACCTTTGAAGACGTGAGCGAGCGTTCGGGAATCGCGGCCAAGAAAGGACATGGGCTGGGCGTCGCCTTCGCTGACTACGACGGCGATGGATTTACCGACATCTATGTTGCCAATGATGGAATGCAGCAATACTTGTTTCACAACAATGGCGACGGCACCTTCAAGGAAGTTGCAATGGAAGCAGGCGCCGCGTTGAATGTCGATGGAGGTCCGCTCTCAGGTATGGGTGTGGTGTTCCAGGATTACGATAATGATGGCCGCCCGGATGTTATCGTGACCACTCTGCCCCGCCAGACCTATGCTGTCTTCCACAACGAGGGCAAGGGAACGTTCAGCGATCGGGGACTCCAAACCGGCTTGAACGCAATGTCCGGCGTGACGTCCGGGTGGGGTGTCGGCCTGGAGGATTTCGACAATGATGGACTCAAAGATCTATTCGTCACTCAAGGCCATGTTCTCGACAATGTGGAAAAAATCGATCCGTCATTGCATTACCTGGAACCGACACTGCTAGCCTTGAATCATGACGGTCGTTTCCAGCAAGCGGAGCCGGGCACTCAAGCCTTGCTCGCAGGGCGCGGAGCAGCGTTCGGCGATCTCAACAACGACGGATGGATCGACGTGGTGACGACCGTTCTGGGTGAGCATCCCCACGTTTTTATGAACCGTGGCGGAAGTGCGCACTGGCTGACAATCATGCTGAGCGGCACTCGCAGCAACCGCGACGGCCTTGGCGCCCGCGTGCAAGTGAATGGACAAACTCGTTTCGCAACCACGGCGGGCAGCTATGAGTCGGCCAATGATAAACGGCTGCATTTCGGGCTGGGCGGCGCAAAGACGGCTAAGGTAGAGGTCTTCTGGCCGTCTGGATCTTATCAGGTCCTAAACCACGTTTCCGCGGACCAATTCCTCGAAGTACGCGAACCAGCGCGGCCATGATTCGAACTATGACGATCCGGATTATGACGATTCGAACCATTCTAATGTTTTGGCTGGCGTGGCAGACGATGTCCCCCGAGGCCGCGCAGCGCTGGGAAGCAGGCCGCCGGGCGGAGAGCGAAAAGCATTTCGACGTCGCCGCCAGCGAATACCGCAAAGTTACGCAACTCGAGCCCAAGTTCGCGGCCGGCTTCGTCAGTCTCGGGCAGACTCTCATGGAGCAGCGCGATTATGCCGCCGCGGTCGCTCCCCTAAAGCACGCGTTGGAACTGGACTCGACTCTTGCCCCAGCCCATCAGCTTTTGGGCTATGCCCTACTGGCGCAAGGTTATGGGGCCGAGGCGATTCCGCATCTTGATCGCGTCCACGAGCAAGGTGCCTTGGGAATTGCACAACTCGAGACCGGGCAACTCGCGGAGAGCATCACGAATTTGCAGGCCGCGCTGCAAAAGCGGCCCAACGATCCGGACTTACTTTACTATCTGGGTCGCGCCAGCGGCTTGTTATCCAAGCAATCCATTGACACGCTGCTGGCGGCCTACCCTCAATCTGCGCGTGCCTATCAGGCGCTCGCGGAGAACTATTTTGTGCTCAGGCAAATGCCCGACGCTGAGAAGCAGTATCAGCAAGCTCTGCAACTGCAGCCAGACACCCCCAATCTTCACCTGGAACTCGGGCAAGTCTATGCGATGACTTCGCGCTGGCCGCAAGCCGAGGAGCAGTTTCGCGCTGAGGTCAAGCTCCAACCCGGAAACGCCGAAGCAGCATACCGCCTCGGAGACGCTCTTCTTCAGCAAGGCAAATCACGAGAGTCACGGAAAGAACTGGAGCGTGCTGACCGATTGCAGCCACAGATGCCGGAAACGCTCTACGCTCTGGGCAAGGCGGCCGCGCTTGACGGCGACGCTGCTGCCTCAGAAAAAGCCTGGATCAGCCTACTGAGTATCGAAAAGGAAGGGCCGCTTGCAGCTCAGACCCACTTCGGTTTGGCAGGTCTGTATCGGAAACAAGGAAAGACCGCGGAGGCTGAGCAGCAAATGCAGGAGTTCCAAAAGCTGCAGACGGCCTCGACGCACAGCAAAGATCAATGATGGTGGTAACTCCTTACTCGCAACGTCTTCCAGAAGAATTGTAGTCGCCCTCGAAATGGTTCCCTGGCTGCTCACTGAGGCATCCGCCGTTCTATGGCTAGGGCAGGACGACAATGTTCTGCGGGTTGGTTATCGCGTGCGGCGAGCCAGGAGCTTGGCTGTGGGCCGTCGGTGTAACCGTAAATACGTACAGCTTGCCGGCGGACCGGCTGAGGGCGTATAGGTGATTGGCGTTGCCCAGAATACTTGATCTATTGGGGCGTTCGTGAGCAGCCCGGTGTAGTGGGTAATTGGGCTACTCCCGTTGAAATGGAACACCTGTAATCCAGTGGTTCCGGCAGCCGCAAGAAGTTTGCCTGACGGGGCCATCCAAATATCGTTAACCGCCGTGACCGAAGTGCTGGGCATGTTCGAGTAGGTGCTTGTGGTAGTCAGGTTTCCGGAGCTATCGACGGTATAGGTCGCAAGCTGTGGCGAGCCCACCTGCCCCCAGTCTCCGGTGAGTTGCTGGACAGAGATGGCCACATGATTTGTTGGATCGGCCGCCGCCAGATAGGGACAGTAAAAATTACCGGGCTTCGCGGTCGGAAACGGTGGATTGATGTTCAATGGGGAAAGCGTTTGGATCGGCGTTCCGCTTGCAGCCGAAGATATCGGGCGCGAAGTGATAGCAACTCGAGGAGTAGGCATAGACGTTGCCTCCGGTGAAACTTAGGACGCTGCCGACCTCAGTTCCTCCGTTCGCGGTGATTCCGAGGTAATTAAGCTGACCTGTGGACTTGTCGATCGTGAAAAACTGATAGGCGTTGTTTCCCGTTCCATAGGCATAAGTATCTCCGTCATATAACGTCGTGCCGGTATGGTCGAGGAACAGGTTTCCGGGGCCGCCAGAACCATAGGGATTGTGCACTTGCGCGTTGATGGTTGAGACTTGGTTGCGAGCGCCATTGGAAGCGATGGAAAAAGAGTCTATGTTAATGCCGTTTGTGCCGAAGAGGTACTTTCCAGTGCCTGCCATGTATTGGACGTCCGCCGAGAACGGCGATCCTGGCACGGCGGTAAGCGAACCGTTGGAGGCTGCGGAGTACGCGTTTATCTCATGCTTACCGCTGCTCGGACTGCTGGATACATAAACATACGCGACTGGTGAAGTGGTGGTTGAGGTTTGAGCACTGGCGCCCGTTTCGGTGGGTGTGACCTGAGCGAATGCGGCTCCTGCGCACAGCGTGGCGATCAAACAAATGACCGATTTGATGTGGTGTGCCATACCTCTTTATTTCCGACCTCCTTAATTATCTGTTGAGAACAGGAACCTCTGTCCAATGTGAGGAGCCACGACTTGTCGGGAGCGCTGGGCATACTCTTTCTGTTGGCAGCGAGCACAGCTTTCCTCTCACAAAGCGCGAATCCAGCGGCAAATGATGGGCGCGGGCCCTTGGGAGTATTTTTCAGCGGAGGACAATTCGATGCCGCTTACAAATGCGCAGTTGCCGGGCGACAAGCACGCTACCGCGAACACCGTAGGTGTTCTAAGGTGTCTTGCAGGTGTGAAATGTTTTTTCTCAGGAGTCCGTTTCAGCGCAGCGATCTATCGCATGCCTTCTCAGGAGGCTCGTCTCTCTGTCAGCGAAGCAGCGCTCCTCACTATCCAAGACTTGACTTTTTTCAAGTCATTCCGGAAAGCTGCCATCTCCGCATGACGCGATTCCTCATCCTGCGCCCGCAAGATTGAAGACGGATGAACGGTTGCCGTTACATATGGGGCCAGCGCACAATCAACCAGTTCCCCTCGGTGCTTACTGACGCGAAAGTCCTTCCCGAGCAGGGCCTGTGCAGCGGTAGCTCCCAAACAAACCAGAACATTCGGTTTAACGACCACGATCTCGGCGTCCAGCCAGGGACGGCACGCATTGATTTCAGAATCGCGAGGCTTTTTGTGGATTCGACGTTGGCCTCGCTCCTGCGGAGCCCATTTGAAATGCTTTACTACATTGGTAAGGTAAAGTTCGGCCCGATCGATGCCCGCTTTCTCCAGCCCCTGATCAAGTAATTTTCCAGCCGCGCCCACAAACGGACGGCCAACAATATCTTCGCGATCTCCGGGTTGCTCGCCCACAAACATCACTTTGGCATTGGGCTTGCCTTCGCCAAAAACGGTTTGCGTACCCCGCTTCCACAAATCGCAGGCCTTGCAGGTTGCCGCTGCCTTTCGCAGACTAGCAAGAGTCGGGCGCGGCGGAATCAACGGAGCGGCAGTGGTTTGGTTGCGTGCCATCGCGTTATACCTTCGCCCCTAACTAAGATTCGTTCGGACTCCTTCAGATTTCATCTGGTTCCGTGGGATCAGGCTCGCGTACCGGGATGCCCGGATTTTCCGGAGAATCAGGCGGTTCTTTGATCGGAACCGGCGACGGTTCCGACGGTGCGCGAAATCTGGCAGAAGCGGGAATTCGAAATCTCATGCCCATCAGATGCCGAAACTCTCTCCACGGAAGCTCACTTCCATGAGCAGTAGTGTTCAACCTCCGCCAGTGTTATAATTCCTTATCTTTCGCTAACTTAGCTAACGCTGGAGGACTGTATCGATAAACGCTTTATCCGCACCAATGATCGCATTCGCGCCCGCGAAATCCGCGTGATTGACGACGAGGGCGAGCAGATGGGAATCATGACCCCATATGACGCGCTCAAGAAAGCCCGCGAGAAGAATCTGGACCTGGTCGAGATTTCTCCCACCGCCCAACCCCCCGTATGCCGCATCATGGACTACGGAAAATATTTGTATCAGCAGGAGAAAAAGGAGCGGGAGGCGAAGAAGCATCAGACCAAGATCGTGGTGAAGGAAGTGAAGTTCCGCATTAATGTGGACGACCACGATTACGAGACCAAGAAGAACCACGTGCTGCGCTTCCTGGATGAGGGAGACAAGGTCAAGGCTACGATCTTCTTCCGCGGTCGGGAAATGACCCGTACCAGCCTGGGACGGCAGATTTTGGAGCGGCTGATCAAAGACGTCCAGGAGGAAAGCATCGTGGAGTTCCGGCCGCGGCAAGAAGGGAACACGCTGCACGCGATTCTGGCCCCAAAGAAATCAGCCCAGGAACGAGAGAAGGAAAAAGAAAAGGAAGCCAAGCAGAAGGCGAAGCAAGAGCGGATGCAGAAAGAGAACTTGCAGGCGCAGGAGAAAGAGAAGCAACCGGCCCAGGCTGCGGTTGCGGCCCAGGCTCCGAACCCTACTTCGCAAGCATAGAACGCAAGGCGCTGCTGGTTCGTTTCCCATCGTCGAAACATCAGCAATCCCAAGAAATTCGCAATTTGAAGAGACTTGCAATTTGAAGCCGACAGCGAAAGCTGGCGGCTGACTCAGAGGACCTATGCCGAAATTGAAAACGCACAAAGGCGCGGCGAAGCGCTTCAAGAAGACTGCGTCAGGGAAGGTGAAGCGGGGACATTCGCACCTGCGTCACATCCTGACTTCCAAGGCCAAGAAACGTAAGCGGAAGCTGGGGAGTTCTGCCCTGGTGAGTGATGGAGACATTCGCAAAGTGAAGCGGATGATTCCTTATCAGTAGGAGCGTTGTCGATTTTTGATTGCTTATTGATATAAGAACCAGCTTTCCGGGTAGGTTTGAATCACCAATCAAGAATCATCGATCGACAATTGCTGTCAGGTGTGTGAAGAGGCCATGAGATCGCCGCTCGGCGGATCGTCCTTGCCTCCAGCCGCCAGTACCTAGAAAGCAAAAAGGAGAATACTATGCCTCGTGTAAAGCGCGGAACCAAACGCCGCGCGAAACGAAAAAAGATACTTGAACGCGCCAGCGGTTATTTCCTCACCAAATCGAAGCTGTACCGCGCCGCCAAAGAAGCGGTGGAGCGCGGGCTGAAGTTCGCTTACTCCGGCCGCAAGCAACGCAAGCGGCAGTACCGCTCGCTGTGGATTGTGCGCATTGGCGCGGCGGCCAAGCTGAATGGGATGAGTTACAACCAGTTCATCCATGGGCTGAAGACCGCCGGAGTCGAACTAGACCGCAAAATTCTGGCGGATCTTGCCGTTAAGGATCCAGGCGCGTTTAAGAGCCTCGCCGAGCAGGCGAAGGGCGCACTCAGCGCGTGAGACAACCTTTAGCTTTTAGCCATTAGCTCTTAAGCTTGTACAGACGGAGGCGGCGGCGTCTTGCAGATGCGGCTGCCCTACTCTGTTTGCCCCTGTTCGATTTGCCCATGTATAGCGTCTCCAAATTGACGGAATACTCGGCATCGGCGCTGGAGCGGGCCTCTGCGGAACTGCGTTCTGCGCTCGCTCATGAAGCTGTCGCGGTGAAGAACGAGGCCGAGTGGAAGATTTTTCGCGACCGATGGATGGCACGCAAGAATGGGGTGCTGACGCAGATTAACGACCTCTGGCTGAAGCCTGCTCCGAAAGAAGCCAAGCGCGAGGCAGGCCGGGAAGTGAACCTCATTAAAGAGCAGGTTGAGCAAGCAGTAGAGGCTGCGAAGATCCGGTATCAGATCCCCACCCTTCCTATTGCTCATCTGGGCTCTGAACTTTCGGAAGCGGAATTCCAAGGGAACGCGTTTGAGAAAGCAGGTCTTGTTGACATAACCCTTCCCGGCATTCGGCGGCCTATTGGTGCTGAGCATCCTGTTATCAAGACGATGAACGAGATCGTCTCCGTGTTTCAGAGGCTGGGGTATTCCGTCGCCAAAGGGCCGGTGGTCGAGACGGACTACTACAACTTTGAGGCGCTGAATTTTCCGCCGAACCATCCGGCGCGAGATACTCAGGATACTTTGTTCATCGCGGGGCAAGCTGCGACACCGCCGCGGGAGCGTCTTTTGCTGCGCACGCATACTTCTCCGGTGCAGATTCGGACCATGGAGAAGATGCGGCCTCCGATTCGGATCGTGATACCCGGGCAGGTGCATCGCAATGATCCTCCAGATGCGAGCCACTCGCCGATGTTTCATCAGGTAGAAGGGCTGGCCGTGGACTCGAATATTACTTTCTCAGACCTGAAGGGGACACTCGATCATGCCATGAAGGCTCTCTTTGGGTCGAGTGTGAAAACACATTTCCGGCCATCGTTCTTTCCATTCACTGAGCCCAGCGCAGAAATGTTTGTGAGCTGCTTTATTTGCGGCGGGAGGGGGAAGCGCGGAGCGGAGCCGTGCCGTCCATGCAAGCAGACGGGATGGATCGAAATCCTGGGTTGCGGCATGGTCGATCCCAACGTATTTGACTTTGTGAAGGACAAGGGATACGACCCGAGGAAAGTCTCGGGATTCGCATTCGGCATGGGCGCTGACCGGATCGCTTTATTGAAGTATGGAGTTGATGACATTCAGTTGTTCTTTCAGGGGGATGTGCGGTTTTTGCAGCAGTTTGCGTAGAAGCCGTTAGCCATTAGCTGACTGATGAAGATCTCTCCACAATGGGTTCGCGATTATGTTGACCTCCCAGTCGATGACCAGCGTCTGGCCGAGGACTTGACCGCTGTCGGCATTGCAGTTGAAGGCATCACCGGTTCCGGTGCCGACACCGTGTTTGAGATGGAGATCGGCACCAACCGCCCTGACGCAATGAACCATTATGGGGTAGCGCGCGAGGCTAGTGCGATTTATGAGTTACCTCTGAAGCCGATCGCGCCCAAACTGCCGGGGACGCCGAGATCTCAAGCGCAGCATCAAACTAAGGGTGCGACCGCGCCGCTGAAGGGCAGCACGAGCAAAAAGAAACAGACCTCAGCGGCTAAATCCGCACCCCAGCGGGATCACAGCAGTACGACTGCGGCAGTGTCCTTCCCAATTCACCTCCAAGAGCCCGAGCTGTGCCCCCGGTTCTCTGCGCGCGTAGTCCGGGGAGTCACGATCAAGAAATCGCCCGAGAAGGTTGTGCATCGGCTGGGATTGCTTGATCAGCGCGCGATCAATAATGCCGTCGATGCCACCAATTATGTGTTGTGGGAAATCGGCAAGCCCACGCATGTCTTCGATATGGATTTGCTCGAAGGCGGGGAAATCATTGTGCGGCGGGCCAGAAACGGCGAGACGCTAAAGACTCTCGACGGGGTGGAACGCAAGCTTACTGAGGAGGATCTGGTCGTTGCCGATGCGAAGAAGCCGGTCGGCCTGGCGGGCGTGATGGGTGGCTTCGACACCATGATCACCGACAAGACGCGGAATGTGTTGATTGAGTCGGCTTGGTGGGATCCAGTGACCATTCGAAAAGCTTCGCGGCGGCATGGAATTCATACCGACGCTTCGCACCGCTTTGAACGTGGGGCGGATTTCGAGTCGACGGTTGTATCTTGCGATCGAGTTGCGGAGCTGATTCTTGAGTCGGGTGGCGGTCAGTTACAAAGCGACGTCATTGACGTGGTTGGGAAGATGATGGATCAGGCTCCGATAGCGCTCCACGTGTCCGAAGTGCGTCGCATCCTGGGTGGGAAGGTGGGCGCGAGTGAAATTTTCCGCATCCTGAAGGGGCTGGGTTTCAGCTTGATTCCAGCAGGACGGGAGCGGGAAGAGTTTACCGTGCACATCCCGAGTTGGCGGCTCGATGTGGAACGAGAAATTGATTTGATTGAAGAGATTGCGCGACTGCACGGATATGACAAGTTCCCGAATACGTTGCCTGCTTACAGCGGCGCGGTCACCGAGCCTCCGGATGCGGCGAAGGACGCGACCTTGCGGACGCGGGCTTTGGCTTTGGGATACAACGAGGCGTTGTCCCTGACATTTATCTCGCATGCCGATGCAGAGCGGTTTTTTTCGTATTCCTCTGGAAGTTCGCCGGCTGTGCTGGAGTTGGAAAATCCGCTGAGCGAAGAAGCCAGTGTCATGCGCACTTCGATGGTGCCCGGCATGCTGGACATGCTGGGCTGGAATTTGAATCGCGGGGCGGAGAATGTCCGGCTGTTTGAAATGGGCAGTGTGTACGGAGTAACGGACGGTGTGCGAATTGAGCCGAAGCGCGCTTGCTTGGGTGCGACGGTCGTGGCAGTCAAGAACTCGTTGCCGGGGGGCGGCGTCCTGGATGTGAGCCAGGGTGAGCGGGCGGCGGTGGCGGAAGCTTTTCGCGGATTCAAGGGGGATGTGGAGAACCTGTTGGCGGCGTTTCAGTATGAGGCGCTGACCTATGATCGTCAGAGGGCGGAATATTTCCATCCCGAACGGTCTGCGCTAGCGTTGATGGACGGCACGGTGGTGGTGCAGTTTGGGCAGCTACATCCAGAGGTGGCTGCGGCACGCAAGTTGCGGCAGGATGTTTTCTTGGCGGAGATTGATCTGGAGACGTTGTATGCGCGCGGCTTGCGGCAGGTGCGGTTTGTTCCTCTAGCGAAGTATCCGGCCGTGGAGCGAGATTTTTCGTTCGTGTTTGAGGATGGCCTTTCGTTTGAACAGATTGATCAGGCGGTTAGAGCATTGCGCCTCAATGATCTTCGCAGTTTTGTGCCGGCAGAGATTTTTCGCGGCGGAGCAATCGCTGCTGGCAAGTATTCCATCTTGCTACGGGCGACGTTCCAATCGGCGGAACGGACGTTGCGCGAGGACGAAGTGGCGGCGTGGTCGGGGCAGATCGTTACGGCTTTGCAGGGACTGGGCGGCGTGCAGCGTAGGGAATAGAAGCTCCTTGCGAGGTTGGCGGCGTCCATGCGGGTAAGGGATCCCCTTCGGCTTCGCTCAGGGCAGGCTTTGGACTGCGTTTTGCTTTCGCTTTGCGATAGCAAATGCTTCGCGAGGATGACAAATTGTGGTGAACCTCCTGTGCTAATCTGCCAGCTATGGCGGATGTAATCTCTTCTCTATCCAATCAGCGCAAACAATTTCTCAGCGATAAGGCCTCACATTTCACCGAGTCGGTAATTCGGGAGATGACGCGCCAGGCCATGCTGCATGGGGCGGTGAACCTGGCGCAGGGCTTCCCCGACTTCCCGGCACCCGCCGAGATCAAGCAGGCAGCCCAGCAGGCGATTGCAGGCGATGTGAACCAGTACGCAATCACCTGGGGATCGAAGAATCTGCGCAATGCGATCGCGCGCCAGATGGGCGTGTGGCAGGGGATTTTGGTTGATCCGGAAAAGGAGGTGACGGTGTGTTGCGGATCGACCGAGGCAATGATTTCGACTTTGCTGGCGGTCTGCAACGCCGGTGATGAGGTCATAATCTTCGAGCCCTTCTATGAGAACTATGGGCCGGATTCGGTGTTAAGCGGGGCGCGGCCGCGGTTTGTCCAGCTGCGTCCGCCGGCGGAGGCGGCCGGCGAGTGGACGTTGGATGAAAAGGAACTGCGAGCGGCGTTCCACCGAGACACAAAAGCGATCATTGTGAATACTCCGAACAATCCGACGGGGAAAGTTTTTACGCAGGCGGAGTTGAAGTTGATTCGTGATTTGTGCGTGGAGTTCGATGTGCTAGCAATCACGGATGAGATCTACGAGCACATTTTGTATGACGGGACGCGTCATATTTCGCTTGCGTCGCTGGACGGCATGCGCGAGCGGGCGGTGACGATTAACGGAATGTCGAAGACATACAGCGTGACGGGATGGCGCGTGGGCTGGGCGGTGGCGCCTGAAAAGATCACGAACGCGATCCGCAAGGTGCATGATTTTTTGACCGTGGGAGCGCCGGCACCGTTGCAGGAGGCGGGTGCGATGGCGCTGAGTTTACCGGCCGAATATTATGTGAAATTGGCAGAGGGATACCGTGTGAGACGGGATCACTTGGTGCCCGCGCTGCAGAGGTCAGGCTTCAAGTGCTTTCTTCCTCGGGGAGCTTATTACGTGATGACGGATATTGGAGCGTTTGGATTCACGGACGACTTGGAGTTCACAAAATATCTGGTGCGGGAGGTTGGCGTGGCGGCGGTACCGGGGTCGAGTTTTTATCACGATCCGCACGATGGGGCGCGGCAAGTGCGCTTCGCCTTTTGCAAGAAGCCGGAGACGCTGGACGCGGCGGCGGAGAGGTTGGGGAACTTGCGGGTGCGGAAGTGACGCAAGCTCCTCGCTGCGCTCGGTGGACAGCCGAGGCTCCCACATGAGTCGTGCGTTCCCACCAACCATCGTCCAAGAGCTCTTACTTTACTTCGTGACTACGCCGCAGGCGATGCGGTCGCCGGAGTTGCCCGAAGGATCAGTTTTCATATCGTCGGCTTTGGCGTGGATGACGAGCGCAGTGCCTCCGTTGCTGAACAGTGAGTGGGCGTCGGCCCCGAGGTTTACATCCTTGTCCTCGAGCTTCGCATCGGCTTTGCCATTCGCGTCGACAGTGAAGTTCGCCATGTCGCCGGCATGGTGGCCTTCCGGATTTTCCAAACCGTGCTTTTTTCCATCCGGATTGAAATGCGGGCCGGCTGATTTGAAATCCGGCGCATCGCATTTGGAATTCTGATGGAAATGAATGGCGTGCTCGCCGGGCGGAAGACCGTGAAGATGAAGCTGGAGGCCGACACCTGATCCCTGCTCCCAAAGGATGACTGTGCCTACGGCCTTGCCTTGAGCGTCCTTGAGTTCGACTTTGGTTTTGGCGGCGCTGGGGAGCGCGGCGATGGCCAGAACCACCGGAAGTGCGATGGAGGACCAGACCAGGTTTTTCATGCGGGGATTATAGCTAATTTCGTCGTCACAAGACCACACGGGGGAAACGGGGGGGAATGGGGCAGGCTCAATCCACAAAGATCTGGAGTATACTGCGGAGAAGAACGAACAATCTCCAAGGAAAAGTGCAATCATGGCTTTAAAGGCGGTGGATGGGTTGGCGGAGCAGGTTCAGGCGGATGATTTTGAGGCGCTGGAAGAGAAAGTTTATCGCACGATTGAGATGGTGAAGGCGGCGCGGCAGGCGCAGGCGTCGGCGGAACACGATACCGGACGATTGCGGCAGCAATTGGACGAGCGCGACGAGCAGTTGCAGGTGCTGCGCCGGGAGACGGTGCAGTTGCGCAAGGAACGGGAAGAGATCCGCAGCCGAGTGGAGAAGATGCTGCAGCAGATAGAGGCGATTGCGCAAGAGCAGGCAGCGAGCTAGAAGTCCGAGTCTCGCAGAGCGCGCAGGACTTCCGTAGCCAGCGCAGGAAAAGCCTGAGATTCTGCGGCGCGGAGGGTGAATCCGACATGGCTTCGATAAGCAAACAGAGTCCGGTCAAAGACGCTCACAACGCGAGCGTGCGGGTAGAAATTTTCGACCAGGCCTATAACTTGCGCGGGTCAGATCCGGAATACATTCTGAATCTGGCGGAATACGTGGACGCGAAGATGCGGGCCGTGGCCGAGGCTACGAATACGATTGACACGGTGCGGCTGGCAGTGCTGGCGGCGCTGAACATTGCCGATGAGTACCATCTCTTAAAGCGCAGGCAGGACAACGGGAGTTCGGACTACCGGCAGCGCGCCCACCAACTGGTGCAGGCTCTGGATCAGGTGCTGGGGGATGTCCGCAAGGCAGGGTGATCTGCGAAGAGCACCCCTTCCGTTCTTAATTGTGCAAGAAGGGCGACTGGCGAGTCTTCGCGATTCCGCGGAAATTCAAGAACCAAGGCGACTGCATCAGCTTGGTCAACCCTGGCAAGTAGGTGTTGTGATGTGGGGTCGCGTGGGTTCGCGCCCGCTAGGCGCATCCATGGGCCGACCTTCTTTCAATTGTGACTACCCAGTTGCCTTGGGTACGACCCTCGGACGGATTGTGCGGAGTTGTTAGAAGCTCTAAGAATACTCTCCTGGCGTTGTACGGTCTGAGAAAGACTCGGCCAGGCAAGCGCGAATCCACACCTTCCATTACTTTAGTTGCAAGCGCCCTGCCAACTATTTCACTCTCGCCTCTTGCGCATCCGCGGGGATTTGCCTACCATCCATCCTGAAAGCCGGCCTGCCAGGTTGGTGATGGCGGTCACCGATTTTTGAACCAATGCAGAATGAACGGGGACTCGACTCGAACTAGGATCCGGTGTGCGACGCTCCGTCATGCGGAGATGCCTAAAGGGTCTCGGCGGGTTCCCAACGTCTACCGAC
>Ga0070707_100000267_pt1 | contig 51869 bp, 49 predicted proteins | sample KBSK5502metaG_FD_65468 | JGI IMG/M metagenome (GOLD analysis project Ga0070707, IMG submission 65468) | Corn, switchgrass and miscanthus rhizosphere microbial communities from Kellogg Biological Station, Michigan, USA - KBS K5-50-2 metaG | ecosystem: Host-associated > Plants > Roots >... | reverse complement strand
GAGGTTCGCGCAATGCGGTCTGGAACCTCGGCGATCTCCGCATCCGGTACCTGCGTAGCCCCCGTCTGTCCGAAATCGACATTGGCATTCAGCGTAACCATCAACGTGTCCTGATTGCCCTTTCAGTAGATCCTCGAATTAAAGAAGGGCGTGTAGAGAGTGTTTGTGCACGTAGCCCGCGGCGGCTTCGAACGCTGGGCTCGCCGTTAGATCTCTTTGCCAAGGAGTGGTGGTATTTCCGCCCTCGAACCCATTCGACATGGCGATCGTGCGCCTCGGCGCACCGTCCCAAATCGTCGACTTGGGCTTTCGTGGCACGTTCGTCGGTGTCATCCAATCCGGCTAGCCGCTGAGCACCTGCTCGAGGATGAAGCCCTCGACGGCGAGCCGCGCGTCCAACTCGCCGAGCTTGATCTGCTCCTCGATCCGTAGCAGGTCATGAAAGCCGCGGTCGAGGTCAGCGGCGTCGTAATCGGCCGCCTGCCGGAAGGCTTTCTCGACGACAAACGGATGGTCCGAGAGGCGGGCCTGCAGGTCGGTCAGCGACCCGCCCCGGTCACGCACCGCTCTGGCCTGCAGCATCCGCCGCCAGTGGCTGACCAGCGTGTAGAGCAGCCAGGTCGGCTCGCGACCCGCATCGAGGAGCGATTGCAGTACGCCCGCGACCTCGCCCGGCCGGCCACTCGCCAGCGAGTCCGTGAGCGCGAAGATCTCTTCTTCCCGCGTGTCGCTGACCAGCGCGCGGACCGCCTCCTCATCGATCCGGGTCGAGGGCGACGCGTAGAGGGCCAGCTTCGCAATCTCCTGGTCGAGCAACCGCAGGTCGGGCTGAGACCGGTCTAAGAGCACGCGCACCGCCCCCGGAGTGATCGTCAGGCCGCGTTCCTCGGCAAGCTTGCGCACCCAACCGGCGCGATCCGACCGCCGGGGCGGCTCGTAGCGCTGGATGCGTACGCGCTTGGCTCGCTCCATGGCCGCGATCGCCTTGTAAATGGCATTGCCGGGTGCGACCAGCACATGCGAGACCAGCACCAGATGGGTCGTATCGGGGATGCTCTCCAGATAGGCGGCCGCCCGCTCGGCGCCGGCACCCTTGTCCCGCTTACCTCCGAGCAGGCCCCAGTCGCGCAACACCAGGACCCGCAGCCCATCGATGAACGGGAGCGTGCCGGCCTTCTCGGCGAAGACATCGGCAGTGAGCGCGTCTGCCTGGATGTCCTCGTAGTTGAATTCCAGCGTCAGCCCGGCGCGGAGCGGCTCGAGCAGATCCCGCGCCGCTCGGTCGACCAGGTAACTCTCGCCGCCGTGGATGAGCGTGATCACGCGACGGCCAAATGCGCTATTTGGCCTGACTGCTCACGCCGGCAATTGGCGTAAAGACACGGTCAATCTTCGCAGCCATGTAAAAGTCGCTCTCCGTCAGGCCGTCGATCTTGTGCGTCCAGAGGTAGACGCGCACCTCGCCCCAGCGCACGTACAGGTCCGGATGATGTCCCTCGGCTTCGGCGATTGGCGAGATCCGGTTCACGAGGTCGACGGCCGCGAGCCAATCCTTCACCTTGAACGACTTGATCAGCTTCTTGTCCTCCTCCACCTTCCAGCCCTCGAGCTGCGCCAGCAGCGGCGCGATCCGCTCGTGAGTCAGTGGTGGAGTCCCGCCACGGCAGGGCACGCACTTCTCGTCGGCCAGGCTCGTCGCCATCAGTACCCTCCTTTCGCCGCGCTGGGCGTTCGCTCGAGCGCGGTGATTTTCGAAATCGTTGCCCGCTCTGCCTCGTCCGGGCCCGTCTCCAGCCACGCGTCGCAAATCTCCTTTGCTACCGCCTCCGGCGTCGCGCGCAGGCTCATCACCAGCACGTTCGCGTCGTTCCACTTGCGGGCGCCCCTCGCCGTTTCGGCGTCGCCGCAGAGGGCGGCGCGGATGCCGGCCAGCTTGTTCGCCGCGATCGAGACGCCGGTGCCGGTCCAGCAGAACAGGACGCCCTGTTGGCACGCGCCCGTCGCGACCCGCTCACCGACTTCGCGGCCGACGTCGACCCAGTCCAGCGGCCGATCGGCCAGCGGCCCGTGCAGCTCGACGTCGATTCCGACCCTGCGCAGGTGATCGACGACGGCGTCGGTCACGTGGGTCCGCTCATCGCTGCCGACGGCCATCCGCATAGAACAAATTGTAGGTCCGCTCGTCTATGGTCTAGCCAGGTGAAGACGACGAATCGGGATTGGTGGCGCTCGGCCTCGGTAACCCGCTGGCATGTCCCGACGAGCGCCCTGGTCATTGGCGTCGTCGTGCTGACCGTCATGCTGGTCGCGGCCATCGTCTTCGAGATCGCGTCATCGGGCGCGCGATCCCTGCCGCCGCAGACCGGAGGCTTGGAGACGCAGCCGTTGGCCAACGGCCAGTTTCGTTTCTTCCCGCGCTCTGCTCGGATCACCCTTGGCGTGCCGTATCGATTCAACCTCTACACGCATTGCGGCCTCGACTGGCCGCCGGCGGTGGACTTCGACGGCAGTTTATGGGACCCGATCGGTCCGGGCGCCGTCTCAGACGGCAGCGGCAGCCCGCCGGCTGGCTACGGCAATCCGTACGACCAGGGGGTCATGACGCTGATTTCCCCGACGCTCGCCCGATACCGGAGCAGCGGCGAGCTGGTGATCCAGTTCAGCCGGCACGCCGGCCCGCGCGTGAGCTCGGCGTGTTCCTAGCCGCCGATCTGGCTCATCGTCTTGCCGGGCCGGACGAAATCGGCCTGGCCGATCTTGTGGCCTTCTTCTTTCTGCCAGACCGCGGCCGCGATGAAGTCACGGATCTGGTCGTCCGACGCGCCGCCGCGCAGCAGCGCCTTGACGTCGTGCTCCTGGATCGAGAAGAGGCAGGTGCGTAGATGCCCTTCAGCCGTCAGCCGGATCCGGTTGCAGACCTTGCAGAAAGCGTCGCTCACGGACGGGATCACACCGATCCCACCCGGAGCCCCGTCGCGAAAACGGAATCGCGTGGCGGGCGCCGGCCGCTGGTCCGGGACGGGCGCGAGCGGGAACTCGCGATCGATCATCTCGATGATGTCGCGGCTTGCGACCACCGCGTCCATCGACCAGATGCCGTCCGCGTCTAGCGGCATGAATTCGATGAAGCGGACCTCGTAGGCCTGCTCGCGTGCCAGCCTGGCAAAGTCCAGGATCTCGTCGTCGTTGCGGCCGCGCATCACGACCATGTTGAGCTTGATCGGGCTGAACCCCGCGGCGCGCGCGGCGGCCAGGCCCCGAAGGACGCGGTCGAGCGCATCTCGCCGGGCCAGGTCTTTGAACCGATCCGAGTGCAGCGTGTCGAGACTGACGTTGAGCCGTCGAAGCCCGGCCGCCCGCAGCGGTTGTGCCTTTTCTTCGAGCAGGATGCCGTTGGTCGTCATCGCGATGTCAAGCGATGGGTCGATCGCGGCGATCATGCCCGTCAGGTCCTCGATGCCCTTGCGCACCAGCGGCTCGCCTCCCGTCAGCCGGATGGTGTTGACGCCACACTGGTCGACCAGGACCCGGGTCACCCGGACGATCTCCTCGAAACTCAGCACCTCCTCACGCGCCAGCCAGGGCAGCCCGGCCGCCGGCATGCAATAGACGCAGCGGAAATTGCAGCGGTCCGTCACTGAGATCCGCAAATCGTCAGCCACCCGTCCGAACGTATCGCGGAGATGGACGACAGGCTTTACGGTGGACACGAAATTAGTATATGGGGCGTGCACTTAGGCGTCATGCCCCCATTCAGTCCCATGGAGGCGAAGGTCCAGGCCGAGCTGCCACGCGGCGACGCCTGGCAGTACGAACCCAAGTGGGACGGCTTCCGCGCCGTCGCCTTCAAAGATGGCGATGAGGTCGTGATCCACAGCCGCAACCAGAAGCCGCTGACCCGCTATTTTCCCGAGCTGGTTCCGGCGATCCAGCGGATCAAGCCCAAGCGCGCCGTCCTCGACGGCGAGATCGTGATCTTTACGGGATTCGGCACTGACTTCGACGCGATGACGCTGCGCATCCACCCGGCAGCGTCCCGGGTCAAGATGCTGGCCGCCGAGCAGCCGTCGAGCTACATTGCGTTCGACTTGCTGGCCGATGGCAACGAGAGCCTGCTGGAGGTGCCGCTGAGAGATCGGCGCCGGCGGCTCGAGACCTTGCTCGGGCCCAGGCCGGAGTCGATCTACCTGAGCCCGGCGACCCGCGACCGCGAGGTTGCGCTCAGCTGGCTCAAGGAATATCGGGGCACCGGACTCGACGGGATCGTCGCCAAACGCCTCGACAGCATCTACAAACCGGGCGAGCGCGCCATCATCAAGGTCAAAGAACAGCGAACGGCCGACTGCGTCGTAGGCGGCTTCCGCTGGGGCAGCGACGGCAAGCGGGTCGGGTCGTTGTTGCTCGGCGTCTATCGTGGGAAAACGCTCGAATACATCGGCCACACCTCGGGCTTCGATGACGCGCAGCGACGCGAGCTGGTCGGCCTGCTCGAGCCGCTGCGTGGCGGCCCCAGCTTCGAAGGCGGCCGAGCCCCGGGCGGCCCAAGCCGCTGGTCGCAGGACCGCGACCTCGCCTGGGAACCCGTGCGCCCGGAGCTCGTTTGCGAGGTTGCCTTCGACCGGCTGGAGAACGAGCGATTTCGTCATGGGGTCGGCTTCGTCCGTTGGCGTCCCGACAAATCGCCGAAGTCCTGCACCCTCGCGCAGCTGAAGGCCGAGGCGTCCGTAGAGCTGAAGAAGGTCTTCGCCTAGCTGCCTGGTTGGCCTTTGCAACCTGACTCCGAAATTGCTACCTACGGTATCAACTTAGGCTATAATCTACGGCCTACATGCAAACGAATCCGCAAAAAGCAACAGCTGGGAGGTGCGTGTGGTGCTTGATCTGAAACAGATTGACCTCAGGCAAGTCCGCGACGAGGTCGCCGATCGCGTCGGCAGGGCCGCAAAGGAACTCAGCAGCGGGGCGGGGAGCGCCGCCCGCGAGCTCGGCGCTTCGGCCGAGGAATCGATCAATACCCAAATCGGCAGGCAGTCGAGGGCGGCAAAGAAGCGACTGCCCACTCGTGGCGGGCCGTCGCCACTGTCCATCGTCACCGGTGCCGTTGCCGGCGCGGTCGCCGTCTATTTTCTCGATCCGCAGCGGGGACGGGCGCGGCGGGCGCAATTCGTCGAGTGGTCGAGCGCCCGGGTTCGGCGCGGCTGGCACGCGGTCAACCAGCTGGGGATGCGCACCGGCGCCAACGCCGCCGCCCTTCCTCACCGCATGGTAAGCCTGCGAACGAGCCCACGCCCGGTCGACGACCTGACCTTGCGCGACCGGGTCGAGAGCGAAGTCTTTCGCAATCCTGACCTGCCCAAGGGTCAGATCAATTTCGATGTCGAGTCCGCCGTGGTTACGATCCGCGGCCAGGTGGATAACGCCTTCCAGATTGCGAACGTCGAGAAGGCCGTCCTGAAAGTCCCTGGGGTTACCGGGGTCGAGAACCTGCTCCACGTCAACGGGACGCCGGCTCCCAACAAGAGGCAAGCCCGGGAGAGCGCCAGCTAGATCGAGCTCGAGTCGGTTGAGCGGCCGGCTTTCCCCCGCCGGCCGCTCTTCTTAAGCCGCCGGCCGGTTCGCCGTCGCGGCGACGTAGGCTATCAGCGATGGCCACCGTCCAGGATTTGAGCCCGATCCGCCAGTACTACGACCAGACCTGGTATGACTATCGGCTGCTGTGGCTGAATCCCTCCAACTACGCGATCCATTTCGGCTACTGGGCTAAAGGGACCCGCAACCACGCCGACGCCCTCAACCAGCTGAATGCCGTGCTGGCCTCGAGGATCGGCATCAGGCCCGGCGACCGGATTCTCGATGCGGGCTGCGGGGTGGGTGGCAGCGCCATCTGGCTGGCCAGGCACCTGGGCGCCCACATCGTCGGCATCACGCCGGTGGCCAGCCAGGTGGAGCGGGCCGGTCGCTTTGCCGCCGAGCATCGCGTCAGCCGCCAGGTCCGGTTTTTCGAGCAGGACTATACGAGCACGTCTTTTCCGGCCGCCAGCTTCGATGTCGTCTGGGCGGTGGAGAGCGTCTGCCACGCCGCCGACAAACGGGCCTTTTACCACGAAGCGCGTCGCCTCTTGCGACCGGGTGGCCGCCTCGGCATCGTCGAGTACATGCGAACCGCGCGTCCGCTCCGGGCAAGCGGCGAAGCGTTGCTGCACAGCTGGCTCTCGGGCTGGGCCATCCCCGATATCGCCACGGCTGAGGAGCATCGGCAGTGGGCCGCGTCATCCGGCTTTGGCGAGGTCGAGCTGACTGACATCACGCCGAAGGTCCGTCCGTCGCTGGTCCATCTCCACCGTATCGCCTCGGTCGCCTGGCCTGAGGCAGTGCTGCTCCGGGCGGTGCGGCTGCGCAACGCCACGCAGCACGGCAACGTGCGCGGGGCGTGCGACCAGTTCCACGCACTCGAGCGAGGGCTCTGGTTTGACGCGATCCTGACCGCGACCGCCATAGACTGAGCCGATGCGCCCCGGCACCGCGGATCTGCCCACGATCCGCATCCCGCCGGCCGCGCTGGTGATGCTGATCGGCGCCGCGGCATCGGGCAAATCGACCTTCGCGCGACAACGCTTTGGTGCGGACAGCGTGGTGTCCTCTGACGGCTTGCGCGAGGCGCTGGCCGGCAGCCAGGACCAGTCGCGTGACGCCGTCGTCTTCGATCGGCTTCAGCAGTGGGCCGGCGCCCGGCTCGCCGCCGGCGGCCTGGCCGTCGTCGATGCGACCAATACCGACTGGATGTGGCGGGCGGAGTTGCTTCGCGTTGCCCGGCGCAAGGGGCGGCCGGCAATCGCGATCGTCTTCAACCTGCCGGTCGATGTCTGTCTGGCACGCAACGCGACGCGCCCGGCAACGGTGCCCGCATCTGTCATCCGGCGCCAGGTTCGTGACGTGGAGCGGGACGTCGACCGGCTCGACCTGGAGGGGTTCGCCGCCGTCTACGTCCTGCGCTCGGTGGCGGACGTCGACGCCATCGGCCTGGAGATAGAAAAGGCCCGGTGACCCGGACCCGTTCCTCCTTAGCGACGCGACTGGTTCACTCGGGTCCGCGCAGGCTGTGCCCGCGAACACCTGTTTGGTGCGCGGGCTGGTGCCCCCGCTTGACCTGGTCCTGGCACCAGGCATAGAGAGCGTCATACATCGGCGTTTCAAGCCGAATTTTCTCGTGGTCGTCTTCGGGGTGGGCGAGCGCAAAGCCCTGCGCGATCGCGTAGAGTCCCGCCGACTCCGGCGCGATGCTGACATCGGCGGACACGTCCGCCCCGTGGACGATTTTGGCCAGCCGTTCCAGGGCGGGATCTGTCAGTTTGTACTTCAGCCGGATCGACTCGAAACTGCAGCGCCCATCCACGTGGCCGAGCTCGGCTCCCTCGACATCGAACGGAGTGGCGCCCTCTCGCTCAACCACCGCGGAAACCTCAGCCGCGGGAACGAAGAGGAACTCTGCATCTTCGTCAACGAACCGCCTGATGAGCCAGGGGCAGGCGATCCGATCGACTTTGGCATTCTTTCGAGTCACCCACTTCATTTCCTTAACCTTTCCTCGTCATGCCTTGTCGTCCTCGAGCTGGCTCCAGCCGTCTGAGTCTTTTGGCAGTAGGCGTAAACCGCATCACAGACAGTGGATCCGCGCTGGGGACGCACCTCATCGGTGTCGGAACCGTCCCGAATTCCCGGCAGTACGGCGAGAACTCCGCGGGCTTGGGGGCAGTCGGCTCGCGATAAGGGAGATCGGCACTGCGGATGATCTTAGCCATTCGCTCGAGCCCGACGTCCTTGAGCTCGTACTTCGCGAGTACGGCGAGACGCTCCCTCGGGAGACACGCTCGGGTCTATGGTCCCCCTCACACTCAAGCGCAAGCCCTGGACTCCTGTCTAGACTCAGCCGCATGACCGTACTCGACTGGCTGCTCGACTCGGATCCCGCCATCCGCTGGCAGGTGTTGCGCGATCTGGCCCATGGGCCGGCTGATATCGTCGCAGCGGAGCGCACGCGGGTGGCCACGGAGGGCTGGGGCGCCAGACTGCTGGCGTTGCAAGGCGAAGACGGCCAGTGGGCGGGAGGCGCATGCTTCCCTGCGGATTTCTTCGGCCAGCGCGACAAGTACCAGGGCCAGCCATGGACCTCCACGCTGCCAACCCTCCAGCTGCTGCACGATTTCGGCGTCGACCCACGCTCTGACCGGCTGCGCCGGGGCGTGGCCCTCGTCAGAGACCACTGCCGTTGGGAGCACGCCGGGCAGCCGTTCTTCAGCGGCGAGGTCGAGCCGTGCATCAATGGTAGGACCGTCACATTGGGCACTTACTTTGGTCAAGATGTGGATGGCGTGGTCACCCGCCTGCTCGGTGAGCAGCTCGAGGACGGCGGCTGGAACTGCGAGGCAGAGAACGGTTCTGTCCGCTCGTCGTTCGCAACCACGATCAACGTCCTCGAAGGGCTGGCGGCGCACGAGCGCGTAAGCGGTGGCTCTGCCAAATCCATCGCGGCTCGACGCCGGGGTGAGGAGTACCTCCTCGAACGAAGACTGATCCGGCGTAAGAGCACCGGCGAAGTCGTCAACCCAGCCTGGCTCCAGTTCTCGTTTCCGACCCGCTGGCACTACGACGTGCTGCGTGCCCTCGAATATTTCCGCTCGGTCGGGGATGTGCCGGATTCGCGGATGGACGAAGCGATCGATCTGCTCAGGTCCAAGCAGCAGCCTGACGGCACCTGGCTGCTGGAGAACACGCATCCCGGCAAGGTCCACTTTGCGCTCGAGGATGGCGACGGTCGGCCGAGCAGGTGGAACACGCTGCGGGCGCTGCGTGTCCTCAGCTGGTACGCGCAAGCCGATCAACCTGGTGCCGCGGTCGCGAGGCCCTTGGCATCACGGCCATGACCATTGATCTGTTCGCGGGCAACCCGTGCGCGATTACGCGGCGGCGGCGGCCTGCGGATTCGGAGGTGCGCCCGCCTGACCGACGCGGACGCTGGCTAGGGCGAACGGGGCTGGAAACACCGGAGGGACCATCACATCGGCGGGCTCTCTTGGCGCGGCCTGGTCCGTTCTCGCCATCGGTGGAAACTCGGGTCAGTCTCGCCAGCTCGGATTCACGATAGCCTTTGCGATCCTTCTGGACACCGTCTTTGTCCGCACCCTGCTGGTGCCTGCGATCGCCGTGATCCTCGGCCGGTGGAACTGCTGGCCCCTGCTCTGTCCCGCGCGTCAGCGGCGCCCCAATAGATCACGCGAGCGGCCGTGGGCCAGCCGTGGGGGATGTCACATCCGTGGCTGCCGCGGTGCTTAGAGTAGTAGAGAGATGAGACGTGGTCTGATCGCCATCATCGCTGTGGGCCTTTTGTCCGCCTGCGCGGGCGTCATGGCGCCGGCGGCACGATCGGAGAACCCCAAGCAAAGCCTGCAATCGACGGGGGCGGCCATGGCGAAGGCCAAGACCGTGCATTTCAACGCTACCGGCACCATCACGATCACCCTCCCCCCGCAGGTTGTCGCGCAGCTGCAGGCAAAGGCGGGCTCGCAGAGCGCGCTCCTGGGCAGCACCACCACCGCTACCTTTAGGGTAACGGGCGCGGCGCAGCGGCCAGATCAGCTCGACGCCAACCTCTCAGCGACGATCGGCGGGCTGACCATCGGCACCGAGGTCATCGCCTCTGGCGGACACGTCTATTACAAAGATCCCGTGACGCAGAAATGGCAGCTGGCCAAGCGACCGACCGGCGGGGCGCCCGCGAAGCCAGGATCGTCCCTCTACCAGGGGCTGCTTGATACGGCCAAGTCCGTGACCGAGGTCTCGCCCCAGCCGTCAAACATCGATGGCATGGCGGTGGAGGAGTATCGGATCGTGCCGGATCTCGCCAAGCTCTTCGCACAGGTCGAAGCGACGCGGATGCCCGAGAATCCCCTGGCGCTGGCAGCGATTCGGCAAGTCCTCCAAAACGCCACCGTCACGGCCAGTGTTTGGACTGGCTCGAATGACCATCTCCTGCGGCGCGTGACATATGATGCCGACGTCACCGCAGATCTCAGCCAACTCGCGTCGGCATTCGCTTCCCATGGCGGATCGGCGTCGCGGGTCTTCACGATTCCGGCTGGCTCAACAGTCCGTCTGACGGCGCATGTCGAAGTCAAACTGCACGACTACGGCCAAACGGTCACGATCTCAGCGCCAACGATCGGATCCTGACGGGCGGGGCCACTGGCGGCCTCAGTCCTCAGCTCAGCGCTTTCTTCACGAGCGCCGCAATCCTTGCCTCTTCGGCGGCGGGCAACTCGTTCAGCGCGTAGGCGACCGGCCACACGGCGCCTTACGATCCCGGTGCTGGAGGCTCCTGGCGCGACCGGGCCAGTTCAGCCATTACCCGAGAATGAGATGGTCCAGGCTGGCGAATTGCCGGAAGGCGATGTCTGTCGTCACAAGCCGCAACCTGCCAGTGATTGCGAAGGCGGCCAAATAGGCATCCATCCACAACTTTGGCGAGGCGGCATCACGCGTCGCCAACTGCTTCCAGCGAGGTTCGAGCTGCGTCGGCTCGTCGAACCGCAGTGCCACCCGGTCATCGGCAGCGAACGCTTCATACGCTTTCCAGGCTTCCGCGTTGGTCAGCGGTGGATTTCCGTAGGGCGCCAGGACGGAGGAATTCGTAAGCAGCCGCAACAGGGTCTGCTGGGTCGCGCGGCAAAAGAGGATGGTGCCTGGTACGACAACGGACTCAAACCATTTACGGGCGGTTCGATGATGTACGTGCTTGGACAATGCGAGGGCCAGCCAAACGTTCGCGTCGCACAGGTTCATGAACGCTGGCGAGCGGTCTTCGCTTCCTCCTGGGCCAGAACCTCAGCCACGCGATTCGGCGTCATCTCTCGTTCGCGGCGTGCAGCGTGAACACACACAACCAGCGGCAGCCGGACTCTTCGTTGCACCCGGCCTGAGCCCTTCTGTTCGTCTGCCAGGCCCGTTCTGAGGAGATCCGCCACGACGTCCTTCAGCCTGCGGCCCTGGTTGGCCGCGCGGATCTTGACCGCGCGCATCAACTCATCCGGGAGCTCGAGCGTTGTTTTTACAGTAGCCAAATTACCATAAAGATGGCTTTATGGGCCGTTGGAGAGGCCAGCCGCGCCTGGCATCCGGTCATGATCGCCGACGCCAATCAGGCAGCATTGGTTTTACCCGCGCTCGGCGAGGACCCTTATGTATTTGGCGAGCCGGACCGGAGCATTGAGCTGCTCGACCTCGCCGACTGTGGCTGCGCGGATCTGCGATAACCGCGTCTGCAGCAGCTGCCACGGGAGCCGCAGCCCCTCGGTCCGCGCCGATCATCGTGCAGGGTAGCACGAGTTTGTTCTAAAGGTGCCAGCAGAAGGCAACGTCGCGCCAAAGCACGCGGGCTTCCTCGCCGCGGCCACGCCTTCCGTTCGGCGCAGCGGCGTGGTCGCCGAGCCCGACCCGGAGGTGAGGGGAATATGCTTCCCCTCAAGACTCAATCCGGCGATGCTTGGGGTCTCCCTCGGCGTCGCGATGGCTAGCGCTGCTGTGGTAGTGGCAAACAGCCACACACCGCTCGGCGCCTATGTGATCCCTCCAAGACCTGCGAGCGCTGGCTGGAGAGACGCGAATCCATTCGCCGCGCTGCCGATCGCTCGCCGTGTCGGACAACGGCAGGACCCGAAGGCCAGGCAATCCGGGCGAGCGTCACGGAGGGAGCGCCGCCGCACCTGGAGACTAGAATCTTTTCCACTCAACGGAGGGCTTGGATCGCGGGGGACGGGAAGATGACCACGGCTCCGCTTCGGTGGCTCGGTTTGGGGCGCTCCGCGCAGCGCCCGATCGTACTGGTGCGTCAGCTGGTGATGGTCGGGACCATCGTCCGCTGGGCGGGACTCGTGGTCGGCGGTGTGATCGGGCTGCTCGCGCCGCCGAAGGCGTCCCTCGCCCTGGTCCTCCTGATCCTTGCCGTCAGCGCCTACAACAGCTGGGCCATGCTGGCCGTACGGACGCCGAGCGAGGCAGGGGTTCTCCGGATCGCTCGCGCGGTAACCTTCTTGGACGAGATCGGCTGCCTGGTCTTCCTCTCCATCTTCAGCCACCTTACCGGCGGCGCTCAGAGCGCGTTCTACGTGCCGATCGTGGTGGAGGCGGTGGCCTTCGATCGCGTGGAGGGCGCGGTCATCTCCGTGGTCGTGTTCGTCCTTGGCATCACCATCATCCAGGGTCTTGGCGCCTTCGCTGGCCACCCGCCCTTCACCTGGACCGTGGTGCTGGTGTGGAGCCTCATCATGTTCGTGGTTGGGACGGCGCTGGCCGCGCTTGACCTCATTGCCCCCGGACTGGCCGCGCCGGCGGAACCGCCGTCCAGGACGCGGGCAACGACCTCGGTCGGGGTGTCGGCCTCCGGTCCGGCGGTGCGCCTGTCTGCCCGCGAGGAGGAGGTGCTGCGCCTGATTGCGGTCGGCTACTCGAACGGCATGATCGCCCGGCAGCTTCACCTCGGCGAGACCACGGTCAAGACCTACGTCGAGCACCTGCTGCTGCGGCTCTCCGTCAAGAACCGTGCGGAGGCGGTGGCGGCCGCCTCCCGGCTCGGAATTCTCTAGACCCGATCCAGGAATTCGCCTCCTCCGTTTTCCTCCGCCGATCGGCGACGATTTCCGCGATTTTTCCTCCGTTCGGCGGGTAGACGCCTCGGCTGCGCGCCGCTAGCCTTCCGCCCGGGTGAGCGCGATGGAAGTGGCCAGGAGCAACGTGCATTTCACGGCGCGGCAGCTCGAAATCCTCGATCTGATCGCTACCGGGAAGACGGATAAAGACATCGCAGCCAGGTTGCGGGTGTCGCGGCGCACCGTCGGCGCGCACCTCCAGCGGCTGTATCTGGCGAACGGGTTCCATACGCGGGCGGAGGCCGTCGGCGCCTGGCTACGGACGCGGGCGACGGCGGATCCCGCGACGGGCCATGTAGGTCATCTGACCGTCAGCCATCCACCGGATTGAAACCGTCGACGCCCGACTCTATGATCCCGGCCACCGATGGCGCACCGCCGGCTCGCTACACGCGCTCCTCCGCCTCAGGTGCGAAGGCCAGTCCCTGTCTGAACAAACATCGCAAGGAGGTGTCCGACACCATGTCCGAAGCACGATCACGCACGCGACTGCGGGCGGTACTCGCCACCCTGGCCGCGCTGGTCGCGGTCGCGGCAGCTCCGACCGTGACGGCATCGGCGGCCAGAACCGTGACGGCTGGGCAATCGATCGTCCTCTCTCTGGCCCCGGACCGGTCGTCCGCGGTCCTCGTTCCGCTCCCCGGGGTCTCCAAGCAGACCTACAGCGCGAGCCGTGACCTGCAGATCCTGGGCGTCCACCTGGGTCCGCAGAGCCTGACGAGCTCGCCCGGCACGTCGTCCATGACGGTCCAGGGCGGGACGAAGCAGAAAGTTACCACGGCGGCCACGCTGTCCGCGTCGAACAGCATCCAGACCTGCCCGCCCGGTGGCCAGTGCTCGTCCACCGGCGTCTGGTTCTCGACGACCGTGAACGGTTCGTCGGGTTGGGTGGCGACCATCACCTTCGGCCCCGGCCAGTCCCAGGGAGCCTGGTGGGGATGCTGCCCGTGGAACGCCGACGCCATGTACCTGTCCGACAACTGGTCGGTCGCCGGACTCGCGGTCTCAGTCTCCATCCCGCCCGGCGTCGGGTTCTCGGGATCGGGGAGCAGCGCCGGGTGGAGCGGCAGCGTCAGCAACCAGTGGCTGATCAACCACTACTTCAACGGCATCCAGTTCACCAGCTGGTGGGCGCTCTGCTGCCCATCGGAAAGCGCCACAACCACCTCGCAGTTCGGCGGCTCGTTCTTCACGACGACTGCGAATTCGTAGAGGCCGCCGGAAGGTTGACTCGATTGCCCGTCAGGTCCGCCGCGATCGTTTTCGCAGCGCTCCTGGCGGGCGCCTCGTGTGGTCCAGCGGTCTCGACCTCGCCGGCGGTTGCGCCACCGAGTCGACCGGCGACGGCGACCGCCGACGTCCTGACAATTCCGCAACTCGAGCAGCTCTGGGCGGACACGGGCAGTGGCGGTGGCGGCTACCGGAGCACCCCCAACCTCCTTGCGCCTCCCTCCCTGTACCTCACCGCATGGATGCTGCGCATCGTCGACTGGTACGGGGCCTCGGTGCCGCAGCTCTCCCGGCCGCACACGGTGAGCTGGCTGCGCGCCGTCCTCGACCGACCCGACAATGCGGACGAGGCGTTGCCGCGACTGGAGCGGGCCTGGCTGGCCGGCCAGGCTCTGGCGGCGCTGCGCGAACCGGTCCCAGCTGGCCCGGTGGCGCGGCTCCTCTCGACGCTGCGGGCCGGCACCCTGTATCGATACGGCCCGCAACAGTCTCCCTCGTGGCCGGCCACCCAGACGGCGATTGAGCTGATGCGGCTGGCCGGGCTGCCTGCGCCGTCCGAGACCGCGCACGCCCTGGCAGGGCAGCTGCCGGCCGTCGGCGATCCAGCCCGCGCGTCTCGGCTCAGCGACCTCACCGTTCTGGACACCCTGCTGCCCGTGTGGCAGCTCGCTGATCTCCTGCTGCCCGACTCCTCGCGCGCTCGTTTCCGGGGGCCATTGGGCATCATCCTGGCGGCCCTGGCCGCCAGAGCGGCGGCTCCGGAGGTAAGCGCGCCGCTGGCCGCCAGCCTCCTGATCAATGCGCGCCAGATCGCCCGTGCCAACGGGATCACTCTCCCACCGACCCCCGCCCCGCCGTTCCTTGCGCTCAGGACGCCCGGCGGCTTTCTGTCCCTGTCCGCGTCGACGTCTACGCCGGACCCTCAGCTCACCTACGATGCTGCCCTCCTGGGCACGCCGCTGGACGATGCGCTCCTCGCCACTATTCGCCGGACCGCCGGACCTACGGGATGGCAGGCGAACGCCGGCCCCGTCGATCCACAGACCACCTTCGAGGCCGCAGTTATCGCCCACGCGCTCGGCCATCACGAGCACGACGGCGCGCTGCGGATTCTCACGCTGGCCTGGCTCGCCCAGGTCGCCTCGGGCTTTCCCGCAGCGGCCACCACCTCGCTCACGCAGCTGCGCGCGGCCTTCTTCGTCCTGGCGCTCGCTCGAGAGGTCGGCCTCCCCATCCCCCGGTCGCTGGCCGCCTCGGTCCGCATGGCCATGGCCGCCCTTCCCACGCCCGGCCAGATCTCGCGGGAGGCGTGGCTTCTTCGGCTCGGAGACGCGATCGGCATCGCTCCGCCAGAAAAAGTCCGGCAGGCCATTCTGCGGATAGGCCAGGACCTCAAGGTCCGGTCGATGCAGGATATCTACACGCTGCAGGTGGCGGCCGAAGCCACCAGGAGCGCCGCCCTCGCGGCGCGCGCCATCGACGGCGCACGGAGCCTGGCGTTCGGCGCGGCCTACCGGTTCACGCCCGGCGCCCCAGCTCCGGACCTACGCTCCACCAGCCTCGGGATCGCGATCGTCGGCGCATCGCCGGCCGTGCGGCAGGACGCGATCGCGCCCTTCAGCAGCGCGGAGGGGATCTGGATGTTCCCGGCAACGCAGGCGAGCGGGAACATCGTGACCCCCGAGTCGATCTACCTCGGCTACGTCGTGCTGGGCCGGGTGACAGATGCGGCCGGCATCTTCTTCTACGACTGAGCCGGGGGCTGGCCGGAGGTCATGTACGATTCTGCCCGTGCCGAGCGTATTCAGAACGTGGCGACCCTCCACTCGCTGCCTGACTGCCACCCCGGCGCCCATTCTCTGAACCTGGCCGCCCACGACCCGCTGACGCCGGAAACGCTGTGTGCTCGCTACGCCGAGCGCGTCTATCGGTTTGCCGCGATGGTGGCGAGGGGAAGCGCCGAGGCGGAGGACATCGCGCAGGAGGCGCTGGAGCGGGCCTTCCGGAAGTTCGACCAGTTCGATGCGCGGTGGGGAACGCCAGAGAGCTGGCTCTTTCGGATCGTCGTGAACGCGGCCGTGGACGCCCACCGGGTGGCGAGCCGTCGCTTCGCGCTGTGGGAGCGGCTGGTGACCCAAAGGACCGATGCGGCCGGCGTGGCCGACGACGTCGAGGCGGCCGCGCTCGCCCACCTGAGCGACGCCGAGCTGCTGGCTGCCGTCCGGCGATTGCGGCCTCGCGAGCGGGCGGTGATCGCCCTGCGGTTCGGGGCGGATCTCGATCACGCGAGCATCGGCGCCGCGCTGGGACTGAGTTCGAACGCGGCAGGAGTGGCCGTTCGCCGGGCACTCGCCCGGCTGCGCACCCTGCTCCAGGAACGCAAGCAATGGGAGGACAAACCATGAACGACGAGATGCGCTCCCCGCTGGCGCGGCGGCTGGCCGCCCTCGAGATCCCGGTCCCACCCACGCTGGTGCCGCGTGCCCTGGCCCGCCGTCACGCGGGCGCTCACGCCACGCGCCTGGGCGCCCTGCCCCGGCTGTCGGCCGCCACCGCCCTAGCCGTGCTCGCTCTGACGGCGGCCTCCTACTTCGCTCCACGTTTCAGCCAGGCGCTGGCGGACGCCCCCGTCGTTGGGTTCGCGACGGGACCGCTCCTCCGGTCGGTGGGGCTGGCGGGCATCGCCGGCCGGATGACGGCGTTCAGCGGCTCGGCCACCTCATCCGGATACGGGGTGACGCTGATCGGTGGCTACGCTGACCCCATCCGGACGATCCTCGTGCTTCGCGTCCAGCCGGCCGGGCGCAACCTCTACGAGGAGATCACCCTCAGGGATCAGTTCGGCCGGCGCATGGAACTGCACGGGGCCGTGACGAACGACGAGACGGGCGAGGAGATCCTCGAGTTCGACCCCGTCGCCGGGCCGGCCGGGATGCTCGGGGCGCGGTTGACCCTCCACGCGTCCGTGCTCACGGCGCCGGGGGGTAGGGATCGGCTCGCCGGCGACTGGCAGCTCCAGGCAGTGATCGCCCTCGACGAGTCGCGGACCCTCGCCATTCCAGCGCCTGGACGCATCGGGGCGATGACCGTCACCTTCACGACGGTCACGGCGAGCCCAACCGCCATCGACGTGCGCCTTCAGGTGCGGGGCGGCGTGCCGGGGGCGCTGACGAAGGTCATCCCCGACGCCCTCAAGGGCCATCCGGCCTTCCGGCTGGAGCTGTGGGGGCCCGACGGGACGCCGGCTCAGCCGCTGACCGTCGACGTCGACGAGGCCTCGGGGTCCGTCGACGCGGTCTGGGCCCGGTCGTTGGCAGGGACCTACCGCCTGGTGGTCGCCTACGCCGAGACCGGGACGTTCGAACGGAGCATTCAGGTCCACTAGCGGAAGTTCCTCCATAGAACCTCAACTGGCGCGACGCCCGATGTAGGTCATCTGCTCGATTGATGGTCGCGCCGGCGGGCCCTAGCCTGCCGTTATGAGGGCGAAGCGGTGCGTGATCGCGGCGGTCGTGGCCATTCTCCCCTTTCCGCTCGGGTCGTTGACCGCCCAGGCGTCGACAGGGATCGATCCCATCGTCCACGCGCCCATCCATGTGGCACCGGCGGCGACAAAGGGCCCGACCGGGTACACCGCCGCGCAGATCCGCCACGCCTATGGATTCGACCAGCTGGCGGCCGACGGGACCGGACAGGTCATCGGGGTCGTCGACGCATCAGACGACCCCACCGTCGCCGCGGACCTGGAGACCTTCATCGGCCAGTTCGGGCTGCGGGCGCTGAACGGCCTGCCTGGGACGCCGGCGTGCACGGTCGGCGCGGGACCGCACCCCTGCTTCGAGAAGCGGGTTGCCTACGGGCATCCGCTGGTCGACCCGACCTGGTCGCTCGAGATCTCGCTCGACGTCGAGTGGTCCCATGCGATCGCGCCGGGCGGCGACATCCTGCTGGTCGAGTCGCCGCACAGCACGCTGAGCAGCATGCTTCGGGGCGTCGACGTCGCGGTAGCTGCCGGCGCGCGCGTCGTCTCGATGAGCTGGGGAGCGACCGAATTCGTCGGCGAAACCCGCAGCGACGCCCACTTCGCGGTACCCGGGGTCGCCTTCGTCGCGTCGTCTGGCGATGCCGGCGCCAGCGTCAAGTACCCCGCCGCGTCGCCCCTCGTGCTCGGTGTCGGTGGGACCACCCTCCCTCTCGACTTAAGCGGCAATCTGGTGGCGCCTGAGACCGCGTGGAGCGGCAGCGGCGGCGGGATCAGCAGCGTCGAGACCGAGCCCGGCTACCAGTCCGCCTATCCCATCCCGCCGACGGGAAACCGCCGCGGCGTCCCGGACGTGAGCTACGACGCCGACCCGGTGACCGGTGTGGCCGTCTTCGACTCGACGGGCGCCACGGGCTGGGTCTCGGTGGGCGGGACCAGCGTCGGCGCGCCCCAGTGGTCAGCCCTCATCGCCCTGGCCGACGAAGGACGCACTGGCCCGCTCTCCACGGTCGCCCTGGGCAGCTCGCCGTTCTACAGCCGAGCGGTCGCCGGTGATTATCGCGATGTCGTCGCCGGGTCAAACGGTTCGTGCGGGACTCTCTGCACGGCGGGCCCCGGCTATGACTTTGTCACCGGGCTCGGGAGTCCACTCGCTGGAACCCTGGTGCCCGGGCTCAAGGCCGAGTAGCGCGCAGAGCGCACTCGCCATGCCAACGGCCCGTCTCGAACCCTTCGGCCGACGCCGCGCGCTCACTCAGATGGGCGTTGAAACCGGCCGCCCAGGGCAACCAGTTCGACCGTGCCGAGCCGATCCGTGCGATAGAGCGGCGCCCCCTCCAGTGCATGGAGGACCGCCCACACGGGAAGGCCCTGCGGGCTGTTCGCCGCAGCCTGGATGACGCTGAAGCCCTGACCCGGCCCCTGCCACTCGGGTGGGCCGCCGCTGGTAAAGATGGCACCGTCAATCGCCGGTGGAAGCAAATCCCACGACGTCTCCGGCGTCACCACGGCGACCCGTGCGGTCCCGGCCTGGATCATCCAGCTGCGGCCGTCGCCAGCCGGTGACAGCAACACGCCATCGACGATGATCGGCCCGTTCGCTGGAGTCACGGGGATCCCCTCGCTCTGCGCCTGCTGGACCAGGTTGCGAAGCGTCACGCTCCAGGCATCTGGATCGGCGATCACGATCGCGGCGACCTGAAATCGGTTGAGCACGGCCGTCGCAGCGCCAATGTTAGGCCGGCGCCCGCCAGTGATCAACCAGACATCGAGACTGCGAGCGGTCGGCGGAAGGGCTCGGCCGGCCGCCTGCGCGAATCGGTCGGCGTCGGAACCGACGTCGATCAGGATTTGATGGCCGTGGGGGGTGCGAACCAGGACACCAGAGCCGGTGCCGATGTCGAGGGCATAGACGTGCGTCCGCCCGTCTGGCTGAATCAGCACGAGCGCCACTGCCGCTAGGGCGGCAGCGGCCAGCGCCGCCCAGATTTTTCGCTGCCAGAACAACTGGCGAAGCTTGATCCCGGCCAGCACGCCACCGTTCACCACCATGGCCGCTGCCAGCCATCGCGCCGGGAAATATGGCATCACGATGGCGGCTATCGGAAGACTGCCCAGCATCTCGATGACCAGTCGGAACCAGCTCGCGATCGTGCCGGCCGCCTGCATCAGCGGCCAGCCCGTAACTGGAAACGCCATCCCGATCAAGGCGCCGCCGCCACCCACGACCATGATGGCGGGCAGCAGCGGTAGCACCAGTGCGTTGGCGGCCGGACCGATCAGCGACACCTGGTGGAAGTTGGCCAGCATCAATGGCCAGGTGGCGGCCTCAGCCGCGACCGTCGCGGCGAACGGGTCACGCAGCAGGGCGGGCATCCATTTCAGATGCGCCGCCACGCCATCCGTCATCGCCGCGATGCCGATCGTGCCGGCAAAGGACAGCTGGAAGCTGACGTCGTGCGCCAGGGCCGGCTTCAACCCGAGCATGACGGCACCCGTCAAGGCCAGCGAGACGAAGACATGACTGTCGCGGCGCAAGCGGCCGGCGATGACGACCAACATTCCCATGGTCGCGGCCCGCAGCGCCGCGGCCGAGGCGCCGGCGAGCAGCGCGTAAGCCACCATCGCTGCCAGGGCAATCATCGGCGCGGCGCGCGGCAGCCACCGGCCCAGCGCGCGGTGAATGATGCGGGCGAGCAGGCTGACTTTCAATCCGGAGATCACCACGATATGGATGAGCCCGCTGGCGATCATCTGCTGCTGCAGCAACCGCGGCAACGCCGCGCGGTAGCCGAAGACGACGCCGAGTAGCAGGGCCGCCTGCGGCTCCGGCAACGCCCGGTCGACCGCGCCGATCACGGCATGCCGCAGGCCAAAGAGCATGGTGTGGAAGGGGTCGCCGCTACGCGACGTGACCCGGATCAGCCTCGCCGACGGCATCACGCCGGCGATCCCCTGCTCGGCCAGGTAGGCTCGGTAGTCGAACTGGTCGAAACGGGGCGGCTCCTGGAGCTCGCCGCTCAGCAGCACGAGGTCTCCGTAATGCGTTGGGGTCATGCCGTAGACGGTCGCCTCGATGCGCAGGTCACTCGATATCTGACCCGCGCCTGTCAGGACGCGGTCCACGCGCACCGTCAACCGGCGGCTGGCCTTGTAATCGACCGGGTCATCGTCGACGGATCCGGAAACCGCGACGATCTGACCCGCAAGCCCTGGAGGCAGTTCCACGGTAGCCGCCAGCGCGCCGCGGACCGCGCCGGTCAGTCCGGCAGCGAAACAAAGCGCGGCAACCAGTGCAAGACGCCGATTGACCAACGCGACGGACGCCGTCACCATGCTTGCGACCATGAGCCACGGCATCAGTGGGCTCAGCAGGACCGCCGCCATGATCCCGACGCTCCAGGCCGTTAGCACCACGGCGAGCGCCCACCAGGGCAATCCCCCACCCCGACCCTCCCCCACAAGGGGGGAGGGAGCTTTCAATTGACTACTAGCGATTTGGCGAGCTGCTTATACGTGTTCGCGTCCAATCCTATCGCCGACTTGAGTTCCGTCAGCGCGATAAAGCCACCGAAGTCTTGCCGGTACTTAACGATCGCGTCGGCGAGCGAGCCATCCATGCCGGGCACCAGCAGCAGCTGGTCCCGCGTCGCCGTGTTGATGTCAAGCTTGCCTTTTTTGCCCTTGGCGCAATGGCCACTGAGCGGCACGGCAATCTGTTTGGCGTCTTTGAGATGGGCCGCCAGGTTGGGGAGGCAATTGGGATCGGCGTCTTCGGTGAGGCCGCCGGCGGCCACGATCGCATCGCTGACGCGCAGCGTCGAGGCGAGCGTGTAGAGGCCCGGGTTGCGGACTGCCCCGCTGACGTAGACGATCACCGTCCGTTCCTGGGCCGCCTCGACGTCGTCAGCCGAGATCACGGCGGGCGCCGTCGCCAGCAGCGCCGGCCGAGGCCAGAGCACATAGCCGGCCACCCCAATCACGGCGACCGCCAGCACGCCGGCCAGTTGCCAATCATGGCGGTAGAGCCAGCCGAGCACCGGGGCATACAACAGCTCTGTGTGTTTGTGCATACTCACTGCCCGAGGCGCACTCGATCCACCGAGGGTGGGCACACGCCGTTGCCTATCCCGTGACCAGGTTGATCAGCCGGTCCGGGACATACACCGCGCGCTGCACGCGCCGGTCGCCGACCACCCGCTGCACCTTCTGGCTGCGCAGCGCCAGCTCCTGGGCAGCGGCCTGGTCGATGCCGGCTGGCATCTCGAGACGGTCGCGAAGCCGCCCATCGACCTGCACCACGATGGTGACCTGCGGCCGCCGCAGCAAGGCCTCGTCGACCTCTGGCCACGGCTGGAAGACGACCAGCCCTTCCCCACCCTGCCGCTGCCAGAGCTCCTCGGCAAGGTGCGGGGCGAAGGGGCCCAGCATGCGAGTCATTCCCAGCGAAACCGTCTCCCACGCCTCGTCCCGCCGGCCGCCCGCCTGCAGGTAGTCCTGCATCAGGTTGGCGAGCTCCATCAATGCTGACATCGCGGTGTTGAATCGAAACGCATCGACGTCGCGGGTGACCTTGTCGATCGTCTCGTGCAGTTTTCGTGTCAGGTCGTTGGACGAAACCGCCCCTGCGCCGGCCACGAGGTCGTCTTCTTCGCCGACCACCAGCCGCCAGACTCGATGCAGGAAGCGCGCCACGCCGTCGACGCCGCGGTCATTCCACTCCGCGTCCATCTCGGGCGGGCCGATGAAAAGCTCGTAGACGCGGCCGGTGTCCGCGCCGTATTTCTCGACCATCTCATTGGGTGCGATCCCGTTGCCCTTGGACTTCGCCATCACATACCCGTTCCGATGGATCATGCCCTGCGTGAAGAGCGCCGCGAAGGGCTCGTCGACCGAGACCATGCCCGCGTCGAAGAGTGCCTTCATGAAGAAGCGGGAGTAGAGCAGGTGCAGGATGGCGTGCTCGATGCCGCCGGTGTACTGGTCGACCGGCATCCAGTAGTCGACCTTGGCCTTGTCGAATGGAATCGCCTGGTCGTGCGGGCTCGTGTAGCGCAGGAAGTACCAGGATGAGTCGACAAATGTATCCATGGTGTCGGTCTCACGGCGGGCGGGCTTGCCGCATCGCGGACAGGTGGTATTGACGAATGACTCGGTATGCAACAACGGGTTCTGCCCGTCGGATCGGAACTCGACCTGCTCCGGCAGCCGCACCGGCAGCTGGTCGTACGGCACCGGGACGATGCCATGGTCCGGGCAATAGATCACCGGAATCGGCACGCCCCAGTAGCGCTGACGGGAGATCAGCCAGTCTCGCAGGCGGTAGGTGATGGTGCGCCGGCCGATGCCTTTGCGCTCGGCGTCGGCAATGACCCGCTCGATCCCCTCCTTGACGCTGAGCCCGTTGAAGGGGCCCGAATTCACCAGCACACCCTCGTAGGTTTCGAAGGCACTCTCGAGCGGCTCGTTGGAGGCCTGCCGGTTCACGCTGATCACCCGTCGGATTGGCAGCTTGTACCTGCGCGCGAACTCGAAGTCGCGGCTGTCGTGGCCGGGAACCCCCATGATCGCGCCGGTGCCATAGGTCGCCAGCACGTAGTCGGCGATCCAGATCGGGATCCGCTCTTCCGTGAAGGGATTGATCGCGTAGGCGCCGGAAAAGACGCCGGCCTTCTCGTGCTCCGTGGAGAGGCGCTCGATCTCGGTCTCGGACTTCGTCCGCTCGATGTAGGCGTCCACGGCAGCACGCTGTTCCGGGCGGACGATCCGTTGGACGACCTCATGCTCGGGTGCGACCACCATGAAGGTCGCGCCGAAGACAGTGTCCGGCCGCGTCGTGAACACGCGCAGCTTGCCATCGTGCTCGATGAAGAACTCGAGCTCGGCGCCCTCGCTGCGGCCGATCCAATTGGCCTGCATCAGGCGCACCCGCTCCGGCCAGCGGTCGAGCTTGCTCAGGTCGTCGAGCAGTCGCTGCGCATAGGCGGTGATCTTGAAGAACCACTGCTCGAGCTCGATCTTGGTGGGCTTGGTGCCGCAGCGCCAGCAGACGCCGTTGACGATCTGCTCATTGGCCAGCACCGTACAGTCCTTCGGACACCAGTTGACGGCGGCCTTCTGCTTGTAGGCGAGCCCGCGTTCCATGAATTTCAGGAACAGCCACTGCGTCCAGCGGTAGTAGTCATCGTTGCAGGTGGTGACCTCGCGATCCCAACCATAGAGCACGCCCATGATGTCGAGCTCGTGTTTGGAGATCGCGATATTGCCCTCGGTCGAGACCCTCGGTGGGATGCCGCTCTGGATCGCGGCGTTCTCCGCCGGCAGGCCGAACGCGTCCCAGCCGAACGGATTCAGGACATTGAAGCCCCGCATGACTTTGTAGCGAGCGAACGCATCGCCGATGACGTAATTCCGGAAGTGCCCCATGTGCAATGGCCCCGAGGGGTACGGGAACATGACGAGGTTGTAGAACTTGGGCTTGCCCGAGTCCTCGGTGACCCGGAACAGGCCGGCCTTCTTCCAGGCGTCGCGCCACTTGGGTTCGATCGCCTGCGGATTGTAGACGGGTGCGGCAGTCCTGGCCATCAAGCTAAATAAATGGTGGAGCCGACGAGATTCGAACTCGTGACCTATTGCATGCCATGCAATCGCGCTCCCAGCTGCGCCACGGCCCCACACGCGCGGGTCGAGGGTCAAGTTTAGCGAACTCTTCGGCTCGACAGCGGCGATGCTCGACGCCACGGCATCAGTATACACAAGTCTGTGTAACTGCGGCGACAAGATCGTCGGGCCGGCAACTATCATTCCTGCGGTGCAGCACCTCTGGGCACCCTGGCGAATGGAATTCATCAAGCGCCCAAAGCCGGCGGGCTGCTTCTTCTGCGAGGCGGCCGCCGCCGACCCGGCCGATGATCCCGATCACCTGGTGCTCGCCCGCAGTGACCTTGCCCTGGCGATGCTCAATCGCTATCCGTACAACAACGGGCATCTCATGGTTGCGCCCAAAGCGCACCTGGCCGGCCTGGAAGAGCTACCGCCGGCCACGGCGAACGCCGTAATGGCACTGACGCAACGCGCGCTGCGCGTCCTGCGCGAGGTCCTCTCGCCGCAGGGCTTCAACCTCGGCATCAACGCCGGCAAGATCGCGGGCGCCGGCGTCGCCGACCACGTGCACCAGCATGTCGTCCCCCGCTGGGACGGGGATACGAACTTCATGCCGGTGGTGGCCGATACGAAAGTCCTTAGCGAGAGCCTTATGGCAAATTATCAAGCCCTGCGCGCCGGCTTCGACCGGCTGTCGTAATGCCGGTCGTTATTCACCGCTCAAATTAGGTCAAACGGCGGATAAGCCGCCCGGAACGCACTGCTACCGTAGTTCTAGCAATGAAGGGGCGTCGCAACAAATCCGGCCAGGCCCTGATCGAGTATGCCTTTCTTCTCGTCTTGCTGGCGACCATCACGTTCGCGGTAGTGGCGCTGGCGGGCAGCCAGCTGCTGGGCACCTACCGCGACGTCAGCTTCGAGCTCACCCATCTCGCCGACACCAGCACCTACGCGCCGGACGGATCGATCGTCAGTCCTGGCGCGACGCCGTCGTGTCCGTCGGGCCAGCAGCCAATACTGAGGGGGCACCAGTGGAAATGCATCTAGCGCCCGGACCGATCGGGGTAGCGCGGGAAGCGACGCCGCGCGGGCTGAACCAGCTGCTGGCCAACCGGCAGCTCTGGAAGAACGCGATTTACTCGATCGCGCTGCTGACGTACCTATGCTCGTTCCTGTTCTTCGGCCTTGCCGTGGCCGACGTGCGCCAGACCGGTGGAAGCACGACCACCGTGATCGACCTGATCGTGGCGCTGTATTTCCTGGTGCAGGTGATTTTCTTGTTCGTGCTGTCGGACGTCGTCGAACGTCGCCGGCAGACCCAGCGGATCGACTTCCCCAATCGGCGCACCAATACGGGTTAGATTCGCTTCGAGACGGGCCCACCGGCCCACGCGAGCCTCGGGGCCTGGTGCTAGGAAGGCAGCCTTTCGATAATCGTCGCGATCCCCATGCCGTAGCCGATGCACATCGTGCTCAGCCCGTAGCGGGCATCCTGCCGCTCCAATTCATGCAATAGCGTGGTAATCAGCCGCGCGCCGCTGGCGCCGAGTGGATGACCGAGGGCAATCGCGCCGCCTGAGTAATTGATCTTCTCTGGGTCGGCGCCGGTCTCGTGCTGCCAGGCCAGCACGACGGGCGCGAAGGCCTCGTTGACTTCGAACAAGTCAATATCCTTGAGCCGCAATCCCGCTTTCTTCAAGACTTTCGCCGTCGCCGGAATCGGGCCGGTCAGCATGATCGTCGGCTCCGAGCCGACGATCGCCTGGGCCACGATCCGCGCCCGCGGCTTGAGCCCGAGCTGCCCAGCCTTTTCTTTCGTCATGACCAGCACCGCGGCTGCCCCGTCGCTGATCTGGCTGGAATTTCCGGCCGTCACCACGCCGTCTTCCTGAAACGACGGCTTCAGCTGGGCCATTTTTTCTCTTGACGGGGGCATGCGGACGCCCTCGTCGGTCTGAAATTCATAGCTGGTCCCGTTCTGTGTGACCCGGACCGGGAAGATCTCGCGGCCGAAGCGGCCTTCCTGGATCGCCTGGCCGGCCTTGATGTGGCTCTGGTAGGCGAACTCGTCGAGCTGCTCGCGAGAGAATCCCCATTTCTTGGCGATCATCTCGGCTGAGTTCCCCTGGGGAATGATCTCGAACAAGTCGGTCAGTTTCGGACTGACGGGACCCTCCCCGGGACCGGAGGCGTCCGAGCCCATCGGGACGCGAGACATGCTCTCGATGCCGGCGCCGATGACGATATCCTGGGCGCCTGACATCACGCCCTGGGCGGCGAAGTTCACCGCCTGCTGGCCCGAGCCGCAGAACCGGTTGACCGTCGTCCCCGGCACGTCGACCGGGAATCCCGCGATCAGCACCGCGGCGCGGGCGATGTTCAAGCCCTGTTCACCGGTTTGGGTGACGCACCCGACGATGACGTCGTCGAGTTGCGCCGGGTCGACCCCGGCCCGCCTGACGACTTCCTGCAGCGTCAGCGCCAGCAGATCGTCCGGCCGGACCGGGCTCAGCTTGCCGCCGCGCCGGCCGATCGCCGTCCGGACGGCTTCAACGATGACGGCTTCGCTCATCGACATTCTCCCTGGGGACGTAACACCTGCACTAGTCTAAACTCCGGCATCGACTAGAATGTTCCGCGACATGCACGTCGATGCGTCGACAAGGGCTCGCGATTGGGCTCGGTAATCAAGAAGCGCAGGAAGAAAATGCGCAAACATAAGCACAAGAAAATGTTGAAGGCGACCCGCTGGCAACGGAGAACCAAGTAGCGCCCGCCTTCCACCAGGGAAGAACGATGCAGCGCAGCCGCGGTGCCGGCCCGCCGGCCGGCGCGAGTGGCGCGGGACGTGCCGGACGAGCCTTTGAGGCGTAGAGAGGAACCGCAGGTTCTTCCCTTCGGTCAGGATGCTCAAGGCGGCGCGGTGGCAGCACCGGATGACGCATCGAACTTCTGGTCGATCAACCTGCTTAGCTGCCCGACAGAAGCCTCCCCCGGGTAACGACCGACGACGATGCCGTGCTGGTCGACCAGCACGAACGATGGTGGCGAGTCGATTTCATAGGCGGCCGCGAGCCTGCCGGAATCGTCATACAGGCTGTTGTAGGGCACGTTGAACTCAGCCACGAACGCGCGGGCCAGCGCCCGGTCGTGGTCCAGGAGATCGACGCCGTAGAACGTAACGCCCTGCCCTGCGTACCGGCGCGCCAGCGTATTGAGACCGGGCTGCTCCTTGCGACAGGGCCCGCACCACGCCGCCCAGAAGACCAGGACGGTCTTCGACTGGCGAAAGTCGATCGTCAGGTTATCGCCGGCCAGCGTCTGACCTGACAGTGGCGGCGCCGCCGTGCCGAGCCGCCCGTTGGGCGCGGCCTGCGAGACGTCGGGTTGGAGCGTGCAGGCGGCCAACGGCAGGGCGACGAGTAGCAGCAGCAGCGGCAACCGCCGGCCGTTCATCCCGCGGCGCAGCGTCCCGCCGGGCCGGCGCCCGAGCAAGCTAGTTGACCGTGCCGGGCTGGGTTTCCCCGAGCGGCCGCCGGAAGCCGAGCCCCGGCGTCGAAGGCCGAGCCGCCGCCGGCAGCAGGGCTCTTTCGAGCACTTCGTCGACGTGCCTGACCATCACCAGCTCCATCGACTGCTTGACTTCGTCGGGCACTTCGTGCAGATCCTTGCGATTCTTCTCGGGCAAGATAAAAATCTTAATGCCGGCCCGGTGCGCGGCCAGCAGCTTTTCTTTCAACCCACCGATCGGCAGCACTTTGCCACGTAACGTGATCTCTCCCGTCATTGCCACGTCGCGTCGCACCGGTCGATCGGTCAGCACCGAGACAACGGCCGTCGCCATCGTGATCCCCGCCGATGGACCGTCTTTGGGAATGGCCCCCGCCGGCACGTGGATATGAAAGAAATGATCTTCGAAGAAGGCCGGCTTCACGCCGAGCTCGAGCGCATGCGCTCGCGCGTAGCTGACGGCAGCGCGCGCCGACTCTTCCATGACTTTGCCGATCTGCCCGGTGAGCGCGAACTCGCCGCGGCCTTGCATCGCGATCGCCTCGACCGTCATCACGTCGCCGCCATATTCGTTGACCGCGACGCCGGTGGCGGCACCGACCTGATCCTCCAGCTCGGCGACACCGAACTCGAACCGGGACGGCCCCAGGTAGCTCGCTAAGTCTTCCGGCTGGACGATGACTTTGTCGGTCTGGCCCTCGGCGATTCGCCGCGGGATCTTGCGGGCGATGTTGGCGATCTCCCGGTCAAGATTTCGTACCCCGGCTTCGTGCGTATACTCGCGAATCAGCAACCGTAAGCTCGCCTCAGTCAGCTCCAGGTTCTCTTCCGATAGGCCGTGCTCGCGCAGCTGGCGCGGCACCAGGAACTGCCTGGCGATATGCATTTTTTCTTCTTCGGTGTATCCGGGCAGCCGGATGATCTCCATGCGGTCGCGCAGCGGCGGAATGATCGTGTCGACGACGTTAGCCGTTGTTATGAACAGCGCCTGCGACAGGTCGTAGGGCACTTCCAGGTAGTGATCAGAAAATTCGCGGTTCTGTTCCGGATCGAGCACTTCGAGCAGGGCCGACGACGGGTCGCCCCGCCAGTCGGCGCCGACTTTGTCGACCTCGTCCAGCATGAAGACCGGGTTGCGCGCCCCCGCCACTTTCATCTGTTGAAGAATCCTTCCAGGCATGGCGCCGATATACGTTCGCCGGTGCCCGCGGATCTCGGCCTCGTCATGGATGCCGCCCAGCGACAGGCGCACGAACCTCCGGCCGAGTGCACGGGCGATCGACCTGCCCAGGCTGGTCTTGCCGACGCCAGGCGGCCCGACGAAGCAGAGAATCGGCGAGCGCAGGCTCTGCGAGCGCTGGCGGACCGCCATGTACTCCAGGATCCGTTCTTTGATTTTTTCGACACCGTAGTGATCTTCATCCAGGACCTTGGCGGCGAGCTTGATGTCCCAGGTCTCGGCGGCGGGCGGGCCCCAGGGCAAGGCGATCAGCCAGTCGACGTAGGTCCGGATGATGCCAACCTCGGGCGACGCCGCCGGGATGCTCTGCATCCGGTCGATCTCCTTCAGCGCGCGCTCTTTGACGGCGTCCGGCATCCCGGCGGCTTCGATCTTCTCCCGTAAGTTATGCAGCTCGGCGCCTTCTTCGTCTTCGCCCAGTTCTTTCCGGATGGCTTTTAGCTGCTCGCGCAGGATCTGGTCGCGCTGCAGCTTGCCGATCGTGCTCTGGACCTCGTTCTGGATCTTCGCCTTGAGCCCGAGGATCTCGACCTGCTTGCTCAAGAAGAGCGCGAGCAGCCGGAGGCGTTCAATGACGTTGGGCGTCTCCAGCATGTGCTGCTTCTGCTCGAGCGTCTGGTCGGGGGCCGCCGACACCAGATCGGCCAGATACACCGGATCGTCCGTCTTGGAGACGGTCGCAGCGATTTCCGGTGCGACCGCGGCGCCGGACTCCACGTATTTTTCGTACAGGCTCTTGACCGAGCGCATGTGGGCCTCCATCTCAAGGCCCTCGCCCACCTGGTCGGCGATCACTTCGATCTCGACTTGGATGAACGGATTGAACTGGACGAAGCGCACGATGCGCGCCCGCTGGGCGCCCGCGACCAGCATCTGCACGCCGGCCGGGGTCTGGCGCATGCCGTTGATCTCGGCGATGGTGCCGGTCGTGTGAAGATCCTGCTCGACCGTGTCGTCGACTTGCGGGTCCTTCTGGGCGACCAGCAGGACCTGCTTGTCCTTCTCCATCGCGGCGGTGATCGCGGCGATCGAGCTGCGCCGTCCGACGGACAGCGGCACGATCAGCTTGGGAAAGACGACGTCGTCGCGCAGAGGGACGAGGGGAAGCCGCCGCATTTCTTTCCCCGCTTCCGAAGCCGGGTCCATCTCCCTCCCCCCTTCAGTTTTCAGGGTCGCGGGATTTCCCGCGTGGGGAGGGTCGGGGTGGGAGGTTTGTTGCGCCATGCTCAGACCTGCGCTCCGGCGTCGGTCACGGCCGCGCGCCAGGGCTTGGGCGTCGCGATGCCGCCTTCGAGCGCCCGGGGTCCGATCAGCCGCGCGATCTGGTCTTCGTCCAGGACTTCTTCCTGCATCAGCGCGGCGGCCAGGGTATCGAGCTTGGCGCGGTTCGCGGTCAGGATGCTCTCCGCCGTCTCGTAGCCCTCCTGGAGCAGCCGGGTCACTTCCTCGTCGATGATCGCGGCCGTCCGCTGGCTGATGTGCGGGTTACCGGCAAGCTCGCGGCCGAGGAAGACCGCTTGGGGCGAATCGTCGAAAGAGAACAGGCCCATCTTCTGGCTCATTCCCCAGCTCACCACCATGTGTCGCGCAAGTTCCGTCGCCGTCTCCAGATCGTTCTGCGCGCCGGTCGTGATCGATCCGAGCCCCAGCTGTTCGGCCGCGCGTCCACCGAGCGCCATCGCGATCCGCGCCTCGAGATATTCTTCTGACAGGTTATGCCGGTCGTCGGTCGGAATCGACTGGGTGACGCCCAGCGCCATACCGCGCGGGACGATCGTGATCTTGTGGACCGGATCTGACTGCGGCTGGTACCAGGCGACCAGCGCGTGGCCCGACTCGTGGTAGGCGATCACCCGGCGTTCCGCCTCGCTGAGATAGATTTTGCGCTCGGACCCGAGGACGACCCGGTCGAACGACTCTTCGAAGTCTTCCATGGCGACGTTCGTCCGGTTGGTGCGCGAGGCGTGCAGCGCCGCCTCGTTGACCAGGTTGGCCAGGTCGGCGCCCACCAAGCCAGGGGTCGAGCGCGCGATGATGTCCAGGTCGACATCCGGAGCCAGCGGCACGCTCCGGGTGTGCACCTTCAAGATGGCGGCGCGACCGCGGCGATCGGGCCGGTCCACGACAACGCGCCGGTCGAACCGGCCGGGCCGGAGCAACGCCGGATCAAGCACATCGGCACGGTTCGAGGCGGCGACGACGACCACGGCCTCGCGCTGATCGAACCCGTCCATCTCGACCAGCAATTGATTGAGCGTCTGCTCGCGCTCGTCGTTGCCCCCTCCGAGGCCGGCGCCGCGCTGGCGCCCGACGGCATCAAGTTCATCGACGAAGATCACGGAAGGCGAGTGCTTCTTCGCGTCTTCGAAAAGGCTGCGGACCCGGGAGGCGCCGACGCCGACGAACATCTCGACGAACTCGGACGCCGAGATACTGAAAAAGGGCACGCCTGCCTCGCCGGCGATCGCACGCGCCAGCAAGGTCTTGCCGGTCCCGGGCGGTCCGATCAGTAAGACGCCCTTGGGCATCCGGCCGCCCAGCTTCTGGAACTTCGCCGGGTCGCGCAGGAAGTCGACCATCTCCTGCAGCTCGAATTGCGCCTGCTCGACCCCGGCGACATCATGGAATGTGGTTTTGGGGGTGCCCGGCTCCTGCAGGCGGGCGCGGCTGCGGCCAAAGCTGAAAATGCCCTGTGCCGCCTGGCCGCTGCGCCGCATGAACCAGATCCAGATCGCGATCAAGGCCACGAACGGCAGGAAACTGAGCAAGAGACTGCCGATTCCGCCGGTGTCTTGCTTGACCTGGGTATCGACGTGATTGCTCTTCAGCAGCGGGAAGAAGCCGGGGTCGGTCAACCCGACGTTGTCCGGAACCGTCGCATTGAACTGGGTATTGGTGACGCCGTTGTTGCTCGCCGCGGTTTTGAGGTCTCCCTGCGCGCTCTGGCCCTGGATCGTGATGTCCGCCACATTGCCGCCTTCGATCTGGGTCAGCAGCTGCGAATAGCTGAGATCGACCCGGGCCGGACCACCCAGCCGGCTGAGGACGGGCGACAGCAGGATCACGAGGTAGAGGCTGAGAAAGCCCAACAGCGCAAGCCGGAGCCACGAGCCGGTCGGCCGCGGGCCTTTCGGCGCCGGCGGGGGTGGCGTCTGGTCGGGCCGGAACTGGGCCATAACGCTAGTCTATGCGCGCCCCACGAGAATCAAACAAGCCAGATCAGGCAAAGCCTTCGGGTTAGCGACCGTATAATCCCGACCGGGGCGATAGCTCAGCTGGCAGAGCGCCGCACTCGCATTGCGGAGGTCGAGAGTTCGAGTCTCTTTCGCTCCACCAACCCCGGTCAGGGCCGAAGCTGCCCAATCGTCATTGACAGTGGTACTTGTGGCCGTGCAGGATCGCCGTGCTCCCGTCCGGGCACGTATATGGATTGGTCGCTCCCGGGTCGTTGGGATTGGCCAGAGCTTCCTGGATGTCCTGAAACGTCAAGTTGAGCTGGTTGCCGGTCGTCGCGATCGTCACGATCGCGACACAAGCGACCAGGACGAGGAGCAAGGCAAATTCGACCATTGCCTGGCCTTTCCGTCGCAGGTGATCGCGCAGCCACTGAATCATGGTTTTGCTGAGAGAAAGCATCGGCCTGTGCACCCTCTACACCTATAAACGTCGGTACCCGTACGATCCGCGTATCGGCGAACGACCGAATTGGACTCCCCGTCGCATTGTGGCGGTCTCGTTACTACCCGGAGCTTAGGAACGACCTAACGGCCGGCACGCTCCCGACACCAGGCCTACGCCTGGCTGGCAGCCGGCGTTTGACCGGTTTGTCGTGCGATCCGGGCGTTTGAGCGGTCTTCGAAACGTCCGCCGCAACGGGACGGCAGTAGCCTCCGCCTCAGGCGCTCAAGCAAGCGCCGCCCAAGGGGGGCGCAACCACGGAACTCAACGGCGTCCAGCACACGAGCAACGGGGTCCTGCCAAAGCCGGGAGAGCTGTCCCTGCCGGCAGCCACCCACGAGTTGCTGGCGTCGCTCCAGCGGGGGGCGATTTCGCCGGCCGCTTACGACACCGCCTTCGTCGCCCGCCTCCGCCAGCCGGACGATCCGCAGGCCCTCGCCTACCCGCAAACGCTCAGCTGGCTGCTCCGCAGCCAGAACGCCGACGGCAGCTTCGGCACCAACCTCCCGATTCCCAAGGAGAAGCTGATCTCCACGCTGAGCGCCCTGATGGCGTTGGCTGACCTGCCGCAAAGCCTCCAGGATGGCGCCGCCCACCGCGCGCGCGCGAAGGCCCTGCGCTTCGTTTACGAGGACACCGGCAACTGGCAGACCGGCCTCGACACCGCCGGCTTCGAGCTGGTGCTGCCAGCCCTGCTCGATGAGGCGAAGGTACGCGAGCTTCCGTTGCCGTTCGAGCGCTTCATGGGCATCTCCGCCCAGCGCGACGCGAAGATCGGCCATATTCCGCCCCGGCTGATCTACAACGTCAAGACGCCGCTGCTCCATTCGCTCGAGTACCTCGGCAACCGGCTCGATATCGAGGCCGCCCGGGCGCAGCTGTCACCCAACGGCTCCTTTGCCAACTCGCCTTCGGCAACGGCCTACTTCCTGCGAAAGACCCGGGACGAGCAGGCGAACGAGTACATCGCGTTGCTGCTCCGCAACCGCGGTGACGGCAGCCTCCCCACCGTGGAGCCCTTCGAAGTCTTCGAGATCGCCTGGGTGCTGTACAACCTGGCCCGTGCCCATCACCGGCCGGCGGAGGCCCAGCCGCTGGTGCGCTACCTGGCCCAGGCGCTCACCGACGACGGGGTGGGCGTCTCCAGGGAGGGCCTCCGGGCGGACGCCGACGACACCGCGCTGACCCTCAGTGTCTTGCATCGCTACGGCTACCCGATCTCGGCCGGCCCCTTGCGCCCCTTCGAGGGGATCAACTTCTTCTTCACGTTCCCGCTGGAGCGTGACCCCTCGGTGACCGCCAATGCCCACGTGCTCGAGGTGCTCCAGACCGTGGCCCCCTTCCCCCGCCAGCAAGTAATCCAGCAGAAAGTCCTCAAGTACCTGCGTGATGCGCGCGTAGACGGCGATCACTGGGTCGACAAGTGGCATGGTTCCCCCTTCTATGCCACCGCCCACGCCGTCTTCGCGCTCACCGCGCCAGCACCGGACCTCTGCCTCAAGGCCTTCAGCTGGTTGCAAAACAGCCAGCGCGAGGACGGCTCCTGGGGCTGGTTCTCGCGGGGCACCCCGGAGGAGACCGCCTACGCGGTCCAGGCGGTGATGCTGGCGCCGGCCGAATTGCAGGCCGGGATGCAGGAGCCATTGCGCCGGGCTGCCGCCTACCTGAATGAAACCGAGGGAGAGCCCGTCATCCCTATGTGGGTCGGCAAGACGCTCTACGGGCCGACTCAGGTCGTCCGGTCGGCGGTGCTTTCCGCCCGGATCCTGCTTGCGAGGAGCGGACATGCTAGACCGGCGGATTAACAAACTCAAAGACAACCTGATGCGGCAGGACGATGAGCTCGCCGTGGTGCGTCATCTGGTGGACGCCAACCCGCGCGGCGACGACATGCTGGGCGAGGTCTGCCGCGCCACGGTCCTCCTCTATCCCAGCGCCAGCTTCGAGCAGGCGCTCACGCTCGCCCGAACGATGGCCTACATCGTGTACATCGACGACTACCTCGAAGAAGAGCACCCGGAACTCGACCTCGCCGACTATCGCCGGGTCTGCCAGAACTTCCTGCTCTGGCACAACCGCGACCTGAGCCAGATGCCCCTGGTCAACCACACGGTGGCGCGCAAGATCGAGGAGCAGTTCCGCGAGGACGAGGTCCCGGAAGAATGGACGGCGATGCGCCGGCTGGTCTGGGAAAAGTCGATCTGGACCATGCTCCAGGAGAACCACTGGCTGAAGCACAAAGAGCGGGTGACCCTCGACGCCTACCTGGCGAACGGCATGTACAGCAGTTCCTTCCCGATCGTCCAGGTCTCGATCCTGGCGTTCTCCTACCAGGATGTTTCGCAAGAGCTCAAGAACCGGATCTTCGGCCACATCTGCCAGGCGGCGCGCGTGGTGCGGCTCGCGAACGACCTGCGCACCCATGAGCGCGAGGCGGCGCAGGGCCGCTTCAATTCGGTCGACCTGATCTTCGGCGCCCCGGGCGAGCGCACGCTCGAGAGCGCGCAGGAAGCCGTCCACCACCTGATGGACGAAGAGTTCGAACAGCTCAAGAAAGCGATCGCCCGGGAGCGCCGCACGGGCATCACCCAGCAATTCTTGAACCACCTGATCGACAGCACCCAGGTCCTCCTCGATTTCTATGAAGTTCCGCGCGGGCAGAAGGCGCCGCCCGACCGGCTGCTGCAGGCAGGCTAACCGCAGCCATGAGCAGCTCCATCAACCTGAAGCTCGGCGCTCGCAAGCCGGTTGCCGTGGGAAACCCGGATGCCTCCGCCATCGAGATGGAGCGGCGCATCATCTGGATCCGGTGGCTCGCCATCCTGGTGTCGACCGGCGCGCTGCCCTTCCTCAACCTGGGCCGGCAATCGCTGCTGCCGCTGCTCGGCCTGATCGGCCTTGGCGCGATCTACAACCTGACCCTCCAGGTCTTCCTGCTACCTCGCAAACCGGGCTGGCTGACGGGAGGCTACGTCTCGGCGATCGGCGACGTTCTGCTGGTCACCGGCGGTGTCGCGGTCACCGGCGGGCTCGCGTCGCCCTTCTTCCTGGCCTATTTCGTCGTCACCGTCACCTCGGCCGTTCGCTTCGGTGGGGTCGCCGCCATCACGGCGGTGCTGACCATCGCGCTCAGCTATACCGCGGTCGTCTACTACAACAACGCCGTCATGGGTACGCCGCTGACGCTCAAAGACCTGACCGACCTCGCGCTGCGCACCGGTTTTGTCGCCATCACCGGGATCTTCGTCGGCTTCGTCGGTGACCGCGCCCGCCGGGCCGAGGGGGCACTGCAGGAGGAGCTGGAGCGGGCGCACGCCTCGCTCTCCGAGGTCACAGTCGAGCTGAACCGCGACCTCGAGTTCGAGCAGACCTGCCAGCTCGCGGCGGAGAAAGGTCGTTCGCTGCTCAATGCCGACGCTTTTTTGCTGCAGGTCCAGATGCCACCGCTGATCGGCCAGGACGTGTCGATGCCGGCGGCCTCGATGCTCTACGTCGACTGGAATCCTGAGTTGAAAGCGCAGCACGCCGGCGTGGACATGACCACGGCACGGCTGGCGCTGACGCCGGCGAGCGGCGAGCAGGTGATCGCCGTTGCGGACGCAAACATCCTGCTGCCCAACGAGCACAAACCGCTTCCCGCCGGCCTCTGGTACCGCATCCCGGTCTTCCACGGCGCCCGCGCGATCGCCGACATGATCGTGGGCTTTATAGGCCGCGTGCAGCCGCTGCGCGAGACGGAGCAGGAACTGATGCTGACTTTTGCCGAGCGTGCCGGCATCGCGATGCGCAATGCTCACGCCCTCGACCAGGCGCAGAAGCTTTCGGTCACGGACTCGGTCACCGGGCTGCCGAACCACCGATATTTCCACACCAGGTTCGACGAAGAGCTCGAGAAAAGCAAGGATATCGCGGGGTCGATCACGGTGATGATGATCGACCTCGACCGGTTCAAGGTCTACAACGACAGCTTCGGCCACGCGGCGGGTGACGTGGCGCTGAAAGCGGCCGCCCGCACCATCTCGTCGACGATGCGCCGCGAGGACACGGTCACCCGATACGGCGGCGAGGAGTTCGTCGCAATTCTTCCGGGTGTCGACATCCAGACCGCCCCGGTCCGGGCGCAGGAGATTTGCGACACGCTCGCCAAGGTCTTCATGTACAACCCGAAAACGATCTTTGCGCCGTTGACAGCCTCGGTCGGCTGGGCAACCTACCCGGTCGACGCGCGCAACCGTGACGAGCTCTTGAACCGCGCCGATCTCGCCATGTATATGGCGAAGAAGCGCGGCCGCAACTGCATCTGCGGCGCCTCCGAGCTGGAGAGCGTCGCCGCCCTCGACTCGGTGCTCAGCGAGGTCGTCGCGCAACTGGCCAGCGCCGACACGGTCGGCCCGGGCATGGTGGCGACGCTCGAGAAACGGCTTGGCCAGATCGCCAATTCGAGCCACCTGGAAGAGCTCGCCGAAGGCATGCTGTCGCCGAACAGCGAGGCGACGCTCGAAGCCCTCAACGCCCTGGCGGCGTCGATCGACGCCAAGGACCCGTACACCAGCGGCCATTCGCAGTCCGTCGCCAAGCTGGCGGAGGATCTGGGCGACATGCTGCAGCTGTCCGGGGCGCACAAGAACCAGCTGCGCCTGGCGGCGATCCTGCACGACGTGGGCAAGATCGGCGTCGTCGACAAGGTACTGCTCAAAGAGGGCAAGCTCGACGACGACGAGAAGCTCATCATGCGCATGCACCCGATCCTGGGCGCGCGCATCCTGCAACCGATCAAAGCCTTCCGGCAGATTCTCAACGTCGTCCTGCACCATCACGAGTGGTACGACGGGAGCGGCTATCCGGACGGGCTCGCGGGCCAGAACATCCCGCTGCACGCCCGCATCGTCTCCGTCTGCGACGCCTATCACGCGATGACGTCGACCCGCCCCTACCGCCAGCGGCGCACCCCCGAGTTCGCGCTGGCCCAGCTGGAGGCGGGCAAGGGGACGCAGTTCGACCCGATCATCGTCGACTACTTCATCAAGATGATGCGCAAGCGCCAGGCGGAAAACCCGGACGCCCTCGAGGCCGACGCGCATGACGATCACCCGGGCACGCCGGACGCGGCGGCGGCGAGTTAAGGTGCCGCGCTAATGGCGCTGGACGCGAACGGCCACCCGCTCTCCCGGATCACGCAGCGCAAGCTCGAGCATCTCCGGCTGTCCCTGGAGGCTTCCGTCCAGTCGACCCGCAGCGCCGGCTTCGAGCGCTTTGCCTTTACCCACCAGGCGCTTCCAGAGCTGGACCTCGATGCGATCGACACCTCCAGCAGCTTTCTGAACAAACCCCTCAAGCTGCCATTCCTGATCTCGAGCATGACGGGCGGCGCCCATGCCGCAGGCGACATCAACCGCCGGCTGGCCCTGGTCGCGCAGACCGTCGGGATCGCCTTCGGCGTCGGCTCCCAGCGTGCTGGGATCACGCACAAGGACCTTCGCGCCACCTACCAGGTCCGTGGCGTAGCCCCCGATGTCCTGCTGTTCGCGAATCTGGGCGCGGTCCAGCTGAACTACGGCATGCGCAAGGAACAGTGCCTGGAAGCGATCGAGATGATCGGGGCCGATGCGCTTGTGCTGCACCTCAATCCGCTGCAGGAGGCGCTCCAGCCCGAAGGCGACCACAACTTCAGAGGGCTCATCGAGAAGATCGCGATGCTCTGCAAGGACCTGCCGGTCCCGGTGGTCGTCAAGGAAGTCGGCTGCGGCATCTCCGAACGGACCGCGGGGCTGCTGGCCGGCGCGGGCGTGGCCGCCATCGACGTCGCCGGTCTGGGCGGCACCAGCTTCGCCAGGGTGGAGGCCTTCCGGCGGGAGCGGCCGGAGGAGGTCGAGCTGGCGCTGGCCTTTTCCGAATGGGGCATCCCCACGGCAGACGCGCTGATCGCGACCCATCGAGCGGCCCCTCGACTGCCACTGATCGCCAGCGGCGGGCTGCATCACGGCCTCGATGCCGCCAAGGCGATCGGGCTGGGGGCGGACCTGACCGGCTTTGCCCACGCCGTCCTCGCCGCGGCGTCGGAAGGAGAGGAGGCCGTGCGCCGCTTACTCGACGGCTTCGCCTGGCAGCTGCGCGTGGCCATGTTCTGCGCCGGCGCGCCGACGATCGCGGCGCTCAAGGCCAGCCCGCCGACGGAAGCGCGATGACCACGCTCGCCTTTCCACTTGTCACGCGGCCTTTCCACACCGGGGCCGCTTATGACACGCGGCCTTTCCACACCGGGGCCGCTTATGACCGGGGCTCGCTGATGACCGGGGCTCGCTGATGAAAACCAAGACCTTCGCCAGCCGCACCGACCGGCTGAAGGCAATGAACCAGGCGCTCGACCGCGACCTGTCGCGCCTGTCGCAGCAGGTCGGCTCCAGCCAGAGCGCGCTGCTGACCGAAATGGTTCAGTACCACCTCGGCCTGCGCAAGTCGGGCGAGCGGCCCGGCAAGCGGCTTCGGGCGAACATCGCGTTGCTCACCTGCGAGGCCTTCGGCCGGCGCTATGCCGATGCGCTGTGGGCAGCGGTCGCCGTCGAGCTGGTGCATAATTTCTCGCTCGTCTTCGACGACGTCCAGGACCATGACGAGCTGCGCCGCGGCCGGCCGTCGGTCTGGAAAGTCTGGGGCGTAGGTCAGGCGATCAATGCGGGCGCGGCGCTGGAGGCGCTCGTCACGCGCGCCGTCGTCGACCTGCTGCCCGCGCGCTATGCGGACCGCACGCGGCCCGCGCTCACGTTACTCACCGAAGCGATGCTCGCCCTCTGCCGCGGCCAGGTGATCGACCTGCAGTTCGAGCAGCGCGTCGACGTTTCGGTCGACGAGTACATGGAGATGGTCGGCCTCAAGACGGCCGCGCTGTTCGAATGCGCCGCGCGGCTCGGCGGCCTGGCCGCCGGCGTGGGCGACGCTTCGCTGAATACGGCGGGCAAGTTCGGCTTCCACCTCGGCGTCGCCTACCAGGTGATCGACGACATCCTCGGCGTCTGGGGAGCTACCTCACAGACCGGGAAACCGGTTGGCAGTGACCTGAAGAACGGCAAAAAGACGCTGCCGACGCTGGTCGCGCTGAAGGGCGGCGCGGCCGGCAATCGGCGCGTGCTTCGAGCGCTGCTGACGCGCGCGACGTTCACCGCCGCTGAGATGGAGACCGCCCGCGCCATCATCACCCAGTCGAGCGCGCAAGCGATTTGTCGCCGCCAGGCGGCCGAGCATCTCGCTGAGGCCCGCTTGCAGCTGTTCGGAATGACCGACCGTCCAAACTGGGCCGTCCGGGCATTGGCCGAGATGGTCACCACCCTGGAGTCGGGACTGGTCTAGCGCGTGTCCAACGTTCACTGGGGGGCTCCAGTGCGGCGTGGCTGGCAGAATAGTGGCAGGAGGATGGGGTCAGCGGCTATGCGCACCCCGCGGCTCGTGACATATGTGACTTGGGTATTGCTGGTGGTTCTCGCCATCGGCCAGCCGGGCGCGAAGGCGCCGGCGATGGCCCCAAGCGAGGTCCTTGGCGTGCACGCAGGAACGGACAACCAGGGGCTGCAGGGCATGGTCTACGTCGCCCTCGGCGACAGCATCAGCGCCGGCCGCTATGCGACGGCCCAGGACGATATTTTTCCGGCGCTGGTCGCGGACAAGCTCGGCATGACGCTCGACCTGGTGGCGCGCAGCGGCGCGAAGGCGGCCTGGGCCCTGCCGCAGCTCGGCGCCATCCAGGCGGCCCACCCGGCGCTCGTCACCATCGAGCTCGGCACCAACGACGCCGGGTTCAACACCCCTGCCGACATCTTCGCAGCGCAGTACGAGGCGATCGTCAGCGCCGTCTCGGGCCCACACACGCGCGTCCTGTGCATCGGCAGCTGGCTGCCGGCGACCGGCGTCGATGCGATCATCGCGCAGGCTTGCGAGCGGCATGGGGGAACGTTCGTCAGCCTGAATGGCTTTTATGGCGTGAGTGATTTCCATGCAACCGATGGCGGCTCGAGCTATCTCGGCCGCAGCGACTGGTTCCATCCCGGCGACCAGGGTCATGCGGCAATCGCCGCGGCCGTGCTCGCGGCGCTCGGCGCCGGCCCGGCGCCGGTCGTTGGCCCGCTGCCTTCGGCGCCGCGGATCCCGGACGTGATCCGCACGCACCCTTACTAGTTCGAGTCGACGCGATGGCGCGACCCGGCGAGCTCAGCCGCGTAGGCCTCGCGCCGGGTCATTCCTCGAGCACGTCGCCGATCTTCAGCGCCAGGTGGAGCGTCAGGCGCACTTCGGCGTCCCGAAGGTCGACGCCGAGCAGGTCCTCGATCCGCCCGAGGCGATAGAGGACCGTGTTGCGATGCAGATGGAGTCGGTCCGCCGCGTCGGTCGGGCTTCCATTCGTCGTCAGGTAGGCGCCGAGCGTCTGGAGCAGCACGCCGGCTCGATCCTTGGCCTTGAGTCGCGCCAGCGTGTCGTCCCGGAAACCCCGCACCTCCGGCAGCGGCTGCAGTGCGTAGAGCAGTCGATAGAGGCCGAGATCCTTGAAGGCGGTCGCGCTGTCCGGACCAAACAGGCGTCGACCCATCGTCAAGGCCTGCTCCGCCTCACGGGCGCCGCCTGCGACCTCACCCGCGCCAGCCCGGACGGCGCCGTACCCGAGCGCGACGGGTCCGTTCGCGGCCGCGCGGGCGGTGCGGTGCAGGTGTTCGACCAGCGATCGGGGCTCGGGCGCTCGTCGCCCGTTAAGACTCACGAGCGCCATCGCCGCCGCGCCGCGCTCCCGTACCAGGGCCGTGAGGCGCATGGTGGCGAGCTGACGCTCCCAGCCGGCCCTGATGGTGGGCGCCAGCCCGCCCTCCACCGGCTCGGCGGCGATTACCAGGTAGGGCGCATCGACGTCGAAGCCCTTGCGCCTGGCCCGTTCCCGGGCCGCCTGATGCGAGCCGGGCCGGCCGGCCGTCAGCACGTCGAGCAGTTCTTCCTCGACCTCGTCGCGTGCATCGCGGGCGGCGCGAGCGCGGACCAACTCGATGGCACAGGCATGCGCGGCCCGGCCGACCGCGAGCCGATGCATCTCCCCCAACTCACCGTCGGAGCCAAGGAGCGACAGAAAGCCGGCGATGCTGCCATGCACCAGGATGGGCGCGATCAGCCGTGCCTGGCCGTTCACCAGCGGTCGCAGGGCGACGGGCGGGTCGAAGGCGCTGAGCGGGACCTCCCGCAGCCACTCGTCCAATGCCGGACGCTCCGCGGCGATCGCCGTCGCGGCGTCTTCAGGCAACCGGCCGCCGCCGACGTAGTCGATGCTCGAGTCGCGCTCCAGCATCACCGGCACGCCGGTCAACTCGTGGAGTCGCGCCAGCAGCGCCGGCAGGCCGCGGCCCGCGAGGGCGAGCTCGCTCAGCTGGCGATGCAGGTCCTGGGCGCGCTCGTGGAGTTCGGCCCGCTGATCCACGATGTAGCGCAGGACCTGCTGTTCGAGCTGGTCGAGCGCCGTGGCGGCGGGCAAGGCGAACAGCGGCAGCCCGAGGCTGTCGGCGACCCGTCGCGCCTCGGGCGACACGCGCCCCGCGATCGCGGCACCCGCCACCCCCTGCCCCGCCAGAGACTCGAGCAGGCGCGCCAGCGTGAGCCGCGAATCGACTGCAGTCAGCACCTGCGGATCGATGAGCAGCAGCTCACCCCCCCGCAGCGGTGTGAAGGCCGGCGACCTCGCCCGGAGCGTGGTGCACCAAACCACCTCACGGCGCGTTCCAGCGGTCCCCGCCACCAGCTGGGTGTCCTGCGGTAGGGCGCCGTGCCAAACGTCGTCGACGGTGACGTGGGGATGGGGCGGGGCGGAGGGTTTTGACGGGCCCATCGTTCGTGCGCCGCGCCCTAAGGCAACGGAACGAAGCGTATTATCCCACAGCCCGAATCGTTTGCTTCAGACGCGGCGCACAAGCACCCGCCGTCCGGCGGTCAGGCGGAGCGGATGCGCCGCCTGGTCGGCCCTGCCGGCTTCTTGACGGGCCGGGCGCCTTCTTTGGCCGGAGCCTTCTTCGAGCCGTTCCCGCTGCCCGCCGCTGCGGCCCGCCGCGCCGGCGCCTTCCAGAGTGACTCGAGGTCGTAATACGACCGCTCGCCCGGGAGGAAGACGTGGACGATGACACTGGCGTAGTCGAGCACCACCCACGACCCATCGTCGTAGCCGGCGGTGCGCAGGGGCCGCACCCCTTTCGCCTTGCAGGCCTCGATGATCGAGTCGGTGATGGCTCGGACCTGGCGGTCGGTGTCGCCCTCGCAAATCACGAAGTAGTCCGCGATCGAGCTCTTCTGCCTGATGTCCAGCCGCACGATGCTCCGCGCCTTCTTGTCTGCCGCCGCATTAGCGATGAGCCGGCTGAGCTGAAGGGGGGTCACCGACCTGATTATCCCAGTTGTCACGCTCGCCTTTCCACTTATCACGCGGCCTTTCCACACCGGGGCCGCTTATGACCGGGGCTCGCTGATGTCACGCTCGCCTTTCCACTTATCACGCGGCCTTTCCACACCGGGGCCGCTTATGACCGGGGCTCGCTGATGACCCTGCGTCAGCCCGGGTAGAGCCGGCGCGACCGGATATACTCGGCCACCGCGGGAGGCACCAGGTCGTCGATCGGGGTCCCGCGCGCGAGACGATCGCGTACCTGATGGGCGGCGATCGCCGGCGTGTCGAGATGGACGATGCGGCTGCGGGCGGGCGCAAAGCCGAGCTCGTGCAACGTTTGCGGCGCCAGCGTGGTCTCGGGCCGGTTGAAGATCACGAAGCTCGCTTCATCGAGCAGCGCATCGGCGTCGTGCCAGCTGCGGATCTGCAGGGCGGCATCGGATCCCAGGAGGAGCGCAAAGCGCTGCCCGGGAAACTTGCAAGCGAGCTCGCGAATCGTATCGATCGTGTAGGAGATGCCGCCACGGTCCACTTCGATGCGGGACGGATGAAGCCCTGGCTGGCCGGCCACGGCCAGTTCCACCATCCGCATTCGGTCTTCGGCCCCCGCGACCGGCGTCGCCGTCCGATGCGGCGGCTTGGCGTTCGGCATCAGCCAGACCTGCTCCAGATCGGCCACTCCGAGCAGCTGGCGCGCCGCCGCGAGGTGCCCATTGTGCACCGGGTCGAACGTTCCGCCCATGATGCCGATCACGGCCCTCATCAGCGATCCGGATCGTAGAGAAATTCCACCTCGGAAATCCGTACCGTCTCCCCGCCGCGCGCGCCGTGTCGCGCCAGCGCGTCGTTCAGCCCCCAGCGGTCGAGCATGCGCTGAAAATGGGCCAGCCCCTCCGGGTTTGTCATGTCGGTCATCGCCAGGAGCCGCTCCAGCTGATTTCCAGAAACCCGGAAGCCGCCGTCGACCGCCTCGATCGTGAAGGGCTCAGCGGTGCTGGGTCCGCGGTAGACCTTTAGTGCCGGCAGCGGCTCGGGAGTGGCCTTGTCAGGGCGGCGTTGTAGCGTCCGGTGGGTCGCCCAGAGCAGGTCCTGGACGCCCTCGCGGGTGACCGCCGAAATCGGGAACGAGCGCCGGCGCAACTTGACCAGCCGTTGACGAAAGGCGAGCACCTCCGACGGCTCGGTCACGGCGTCCATCTTGTTGAGCGCGATCAGCTGCGGACGGCGCGCCAGCGCGGGGCTGTAATTCTTCAGTTCGGTGCGCACCTGCTGGTAGTCGTTCCAGAGTTTCTGCCGATCGCCGGCGGCCGCATCGATGACATGGATCAGGGCCCGTGTCCGTTCGGTATGGCGGAGAAACTGCAGGCCCAGCCCGGCACCGGCATGCGCGCCCTCGATCAGGCCGGGCAGGTCCGCCATGACAAAGCTCGCATCATCGGCCAACTCCACCACGCCCAGCACCGGCTCGAGAGTGGTGAAGGGATAGGCCGCGATCTTCGGGCGAGCGGCGCTGGCGGCGGAGAGCAGCGTCGACTTGCCGGCGTTCGGCAGGCCGACCAGCCCGACGTCGGCGATCAGCTTGAGCTCGAGCCACAACCAGCGGGATTCGCCGGGCTCGCCGAGCTCGGCGAAGCGCGGTGTCTGCCGGGTCGACGTCTTGAAGCTGGCATTGCCGCGCCCGCCCCGCCCGGCGCGGGCGACGACCAGCCGCTGCCGATCGGCGATCAGGTCAGCGAGCGTTTTCCCCTCCTCGTCTTTGACCAGCGTTCCGGGGGGAACCTGCAGCACGATGTCGTCGGCGTCTTTGCCGTGGCGCCGGCCGCCGCCGCCGCGGCCACCGCGGGCGGCGCCGAAGTGATGCTTGAACCGATAGTCCTGCAACGAGTTGAGCTGCGGCGATACCTCGAGCACGACACTGCCGCCACGACCCCCGTTACCGCCGTCCGGGCCGCCGCGCGGCACGAATTTCTCACGGCGGAAGCTGAGCGCCCCGGCGCCGCCGTCGCCGGCCTTGACGAAGATCTTGACCCGGTCAGTGAACATTAGCGAGCCCCGGTGTGGAAAGGCCAGCGCGTCGATAAGCGCCCGGGCGGCCGGCGGCTAGCCGGCTTCGGCCAGTACGGAGACTTTCTTGCGCCCGTGCCCGGTCCGCTCGAAGCGGACCACGCCGTCGACCAGGGCGAACAGCGTGTGATCGCGCCCCATGCCGACGTTGGTCCCGGGGAAGATGGCCGTGCCCCGCTGCCGCAGCAGGATGGTGCCGGCGTTCACGGCCTGGCCCGCGCCCGTCTTCATGCCCAGCCGCTGGCCAACGCTGTCGCGTCCGTTGCGTGAGCTGCCCGCGCCTTTCTTGTGTGCCATGTCCTACTCCTGCGTGGTCTTTGGTGAGGCGCCCGCCACGGGTTTGCGAGCCCTCGGTGCGCTCCGCCCGCTCGCCGGTCGCTGCGCAGCGGGTCGCTCTTCCGCCGCGGGCCGGTCGCTCGCCGCCGGTCGATCGCCCGTGTTGCCGGCGGGCGGCCGGATGGCGCCGATGCGCAGCTCCGAGAGCTGCTGCCGGTGCCCGGTCTTGCGTCGCTTTCGCTTGCGCGCCTCGAACTTGAAGACGATGATCTTGTCGCCCGACCGGTGCGAGACCACGGTCGCCTCGACCGCAGCGCCAGAGACGAACGGTGTGCCGACCATCGGCCTGTCATCACCGCCGACCATCAGCACCGAATCGAGGCGCACCGTTTGCCCGACGTTGGCCGGCACCCGGTCGACCAGGATGCGGTCACCTTCTGACACCTTGAACTGCTTTCCGCTGGTAGCAACGATGGCAAACATGGCAATAGCGCCCACGGGCGCGACTCTGTAGTGTACCGCAATTTCCCTCCGCCGTCGCTCGGTAGGGTGGCCCGTTGGAGGCCGCTACGGGACCTGCTCCGGACCCTGGTCGACGTGATTCTCGTAAAACCGGGTGATCGCGCTCTGGTCATAGCTGTCCAGAAACTCGACGTAATGCCAGGCGACCAGCGCCACTTTCTTTTGCATCCCGCGGCTGTACGGGGTCATCACGATCTTGACCTCGTTGTAGGTCGGCTCGGCCGGCGCCAGGGTTCTGACGTAGTTGGTCAGCGAGTCCTTCAAGCTCGTACAGTCGCTGCCGCTCGGGCAGTCGTAGAGGATCGCGATCCCTCCGTGCTCGAGATTGTGAACGAACTGGCCCTCGACCAGGGTGTCGATCGTTTGCCAGGGGGCGGGGGCGCTACCCGCCACGGCGTAGTGCGGTCCCGAGGTGGGCGGGTAGAACTTGTACGGCCAGGTGGTCGACGGATCGATGTGCGAGGGCGTCCCCTCGTCGGGGACCTGCGTGCCCACCGTGCCGCTGACCGTCTGGAACGGCAGCCGGTTGGCGATTGCCTGCTTCGCCTGGTTGCTGAGATAGAGCGCGACGACCAGGATCCCCACGGCGGCCACGCCCAGGATGCCCCCGATGATCAACAGGTTGCGACGGTCGCGCGCGCGCTGGCGCGCCACCGCCTCCTCGCGTTGCTGCTGCCGGAGCGCTTTCATCTCCCGTTGCGTTCTAGACACTGTCCCCTATTGTCCCAAACTCGACGTTCGGCAAGACAAGCCAGCGAGCGCAGTCGTCGCAGGCACAGTTACACAGAGACTGAACGCCCCGGTGCCGCGCTTGTCTACTGACACGGTCAGCTCGCCGTGACAATCACCGGAGATTGGTCAGAACCGCCGGTGATCTGGGCATTGCTGCTATTCCCCGAGACGACGTTGGCGTGCGGGCCGAGCGAGGCGTCGCTGAGCTTGGCCGTGAAGGTGATAACCAACGTCGCGCCGTTGAAGCCGCCGGCGGGAACCGTGAACGGTCCCCACTGAGGCGTGGGCGAGCCGGTGGTGGGCTGCAAACGCGAGCCGGCATTCTTGCCATTGATGACGATGCCGTCGGTGGATTGGTAGGCGAAGCCCTGCGGCAGCGTGTCGGTGACCGTGACCGCCTGCGCGGCGTCAGTACTGTCATTCTCCACGGTGATCACGTAGGTGACGCTGCCGCTCCGGGCTACGTAGGGCGAGGTCGGCGCAACCGACATCGTGATCGGCACCCGGGTGCCCTTGCCGACCGCGACCGGCGCGGCATTACCCACCGTCTGCGGCGGAACGTCCTTCGCGCTGCTGACGGCGACCGTCAGGTCGTACAGTCCCGGCGCCACGCCCGGCAGCACTCTCGCCTGGAAGGTCAGGCGCAGCAGTCCGGCCGCCCCATCGCTGGCTCCAGGGATATCCCATGACGACCAGACCGGCAGCAGGCTGTTCCCCGGCGGATCGACCGCCGCGACGCGCACGCTGTTGCCTTCATACCCGGTCGTCGTTGTGTAGAGGAACCCGGGCGCGAGGCTGACCGAGACGGCCACACCCTTCGCGACCGCCGAGCCGACGTTACTGACCGAAAGGACGTAGATTGCCGTGCCGCCGGTCGTCACCTGGCCGGTCGCGGCCGCCGCCGTCAGGGTCAGCGCGGGGCGCGGCTCGACGACAAACCCGACGAGATCGCCCTGGTCGACCTCTGATCCCATCAAGGTCGTGAGCTTGACCCGGTTCTGATAGTCCCCCGGCTTGACCGCGGCCTGCACCTTGAAGCTGACGATCAGGGCGCTCACCGTGTTGCCATTACCGGCCGGAATCGTCCAGCTGCCCCACACCGGATTGCCCTGCGCCGCGGGGTCACTCGTCGCGGTGCGGATGGCGTTGCCCCCCATGGTCGTCAACTCGTAATAGTGAAAGCCGGCCGGCAGCACGTCCTCGACGGTGACGCCGCGAGCGGGCCCGGCCCCGCTGTTCCGGATCGAGAGCGTGATCCCGACAAAAACGCCGGGCGCCAGGTGCCCCTGGTGATCAGAGCCGCTGGGCGCATCGGTGCTCTGGGTGATGACCAGCCGCGCGCTGGCGGTCGACTCGCAGGCGGACAGGGCCAGCGGGCTGAGCAGCAGGAGGCTAGCGGCGACGGTCCGGCCTGCGGGCCGACGCCAGCGGACTGCCGTGGGAGCGTTTGAGGCGTTTCTGAGTATCTTTGGACCCATCCGGATTCTTTGCCGGAACCGGGATCCCGCATTCGCCCAGCAACCGCGTCAGCAGGCGCATCGGCATCCCAACGACGTTGTCATAGGGCCCGCGGATCGATTTGACCAGCCGGCGGCCCTCGCCCTGTATAGCGTAGGCACCGGCCTTATCCTGCGCTTCACCGGTTCGTACGTAGGCAGTGATCGCGCGCTCCGAAAGTTCACGCATAGTGACATGCGTCCGAGAGATGCCGAGCGCCCGGCGGCCCGAACGCCCGTCGATCACCTGGATCGCGGTGTAGACCTGGTGGGTCCCGCCGGACAGCGCCCGCAAGAAGGCGGCGGCCTCGAGGCGGTCTTTCGGCTTTCCAAAGATCCGACCATCGCGCACGACCTCCGTATCGGCGGCCACCACCACGCGGCCGGGAGCCCGAGGCGCCACCGCCTCCGCTTTGGCGGCGGCCGCCCAGGCGACGAAGCGCAGCGGCCCGAGTGGCACCGGCGGGCGCTCGTCGATGCCCGGAGCCACGACCCGAAACGGAAGGCCCGATCGCTTGAGAATCTCGATCCGCCGCGGGGATGTCGACGCCAGGACGATCGGCGGCAAATTCCCTCCCCCCTCGAGCGGGAAGGACAGCGTGGGGGCACGTCGCCTCGTCCTCACCGGTTCAATGGAGCATCCTTCAATGGAGCATCCGCAGTAGCAGCGCCGGGGCGATGCCGCTGCCGATGGAGAGAGCCGGGCCGACCCAATGCAGGGCGGACTGTGGTCGCTCCGGCCCGGGCGTGGCGGTCTGGCGATCCACCAGCGGCGCCAGTTGAAGCCCGGCGAGGAGTGCCGCGGCCAGCAGTCCAAGTGCCAATCCAGCCTGGAGGGCGGCGATTACGGCGATTGAGGCGGCGGCGAAGGTGATGGATCCGGGCCAGTTGGAGCGCGCCAGCACGACCAGCCCGGACCAATGCGTGGAGGGCAACCCAACCTCATCGATGCGAACGATGGCGGCATCGATCAGCAGCAAGGCGACGGCCAGCCCGCCAAGGCCGAGTGCGTCGCGCGCGCTGATCGCCACCAGCAGGAGCGCCGCGATCAGCCGGTCGCGGAGGACCTCGGGCCCGACATCGTCCGGGACCAGCCAGGTCAGCGCCGCGCGCAACACAAGCAACAGGGCACCCACCGCGGCGATCCACTGGAAGCGGACGAGATTGCCGGCGTTCACCGAGGCCAGCGCCAGCATGACCAGCAACGCGGTCGTTGGCAGCACGAGCGCCCGCAGCGTCCCCGCTCGGGCCGCGAACAGCGTGAGCACGAGGCCGCCGGCGAGCGCAACGACCTGCGCTCGCGCACTCCACGACGGTGTGGCCAGGGCTTGGAGCACCGTGGTCAGCGCCAGCGCCCCGACGGCGATCCAGGCCGGCCGCTCGCCGCGCCGTTCCAGCGCCGTGGCGACGGCGATCAGCCCGGCGAGCGCCGCCCATCGGAGGCCGGGCGCCCCGGCCGACAGGGCAAGCACCCCGAGCCCGGCGGCCCACTCGAGGCCGATCGGCGTGCCGAGGGCACCGGCGGCCAGGAGGATGGCCACACCCAACAGAACCGTGCTGCTGGCGTTCAGCACGACGTCGAACAGGGCCAGGGCGGTAGGCGGTAGACCGACAGCGGCGAGCAGCGCCGACGCCGCGGCGAGTAGGAGCAGAAGACCGCTCGAGGCCGGTCGGAGGCGACCGGGCAGACGCCAGCGCTCGCCGGCAAACGGCGTCACCGCCATCGCTCCGGCAAGCCCGGCGGTCAGTCCCCCAGCAGGGACGGCGGCCAGGACGATGGCCGCCGCCGCCGCGACCATCAGGACCAGACCCTGAAGCCGCTCCGGCTGGTCGATCGGACTGACAAACCATGCCGCGCCTAACGCGGCCAGGAACCAGGGCACCGCGCTGAGGACCACGGGGTTCTCGCCGACCGGCAAGCGCGACGCCAGGAAAAGCGCGGCGAGCAGCGCCGCCGCAATGGTGATCACGCGCCGGGTCAGCGCCTCGAAGCTCGACCTGGCCCTCGCCCCACGACGGGGAATCAGCAGCGTGGCCACGATCGGACCGATGGCCCAGGCCACCATGCTCGGGTCGACCAGTAGCATCAGCGACCCGGCGGCCGCCACCACCGCCCCCACGGTCGCCGCCTGGCGCCGCCGGCCCACAGTGCCGAAGGCCAGCAGCAGGCAGACGGCAAACACGGCCGCCGGCAGGTTGAGGATCACGGCCGCGTCAGGACGACCCCAACCGCAGCGACGAAGGCGCCCCAGAGCACGAACGGACTCCAGGCTGGAAACGTGGGCATCCCGGGTGGCCTCGCGAGCATCGAGCGGAGGGCTCGTCCCCATCCAGGGTCTCGCCGGCGCAAGGGCAGCCGCGCCTGCAGACGCCACCCTGCCAGGCCGAGCATGATGCCAACCGCGAGCGACACGCCGAGCGCCGGCCAGGTTCCGAAATTCGTCGCGATCAAAAAGGGGCTGGCCGAGACCGTCCCCGGTGGCACGAGCCGCACCGTCGCGGCGGCCGGCACCACCAGTGGGCCGATCAGGATGATCGGCAAGGCGGCGGTGAGCAACAGCGCCGCGGACCAGGCCGTGCCGATGTCCAGGCGGGCCGATCGTGGCACCGTAGTCCGGCTGAGCGCCGCGACTACCGCCAGGCACACCGCCAGCGCCACCGGGATCATGCCGAACAGGAGTCCGCGCGCGTCGAGGACGAGGCCGCACAGCCACAGGCCCACGAACGCGAGGCTGCCGGGCCCCATGGCGAGGTTCAGGAGGGTCAGCGCTTCCGCCATCGATCCACTCGCGACGCGAACGCCGGCCAGACCGGCAAGCGGCACCAGCAGCAGCCAGACCCAGGTGCTGGCCACCGTCAGCAGCGGTTCGCCGCCGGTCGAGAGCGCGATGGCGAGCGCCGCCTCCGCTGCCACCAGCAGGCCCGCCAGTCGCAGGCCTGGGCGATACGAAAGGGCGAGACCCGCGAATGCCACCGCCACGATGACGGCGCCGCCGAAGAGCGCCACCGCGGTCAATCGGTTCGGAAGCTGCCCGCCCATCAGCGCCAGAAACCGCAACAGCAGGTATCCCGCGGGCGCCACCCAGGCGATCGCCGGCTCGAACGCCACCGGCACCTGCGGCCCTCCCGAGATGACGGCGAGCGCGCCCACCCGCACCACGACCGGCAGCAGGGCGAGCACGAAGGTCACAAGCCCGAAGGTGTCGGAGGGAACGCCGGAGAAGGCGCTGGTTCCGACCGACTGGATGGCGCTGGCCGCCGCGAGCAGCAGCCCGATGTCGGCGACCTGGACGCTCAGGCGGAGGCCCCGCCGGCGAGGCGACGCCTCGTCGAGCGCGCCGCTCGCGGCGAGCGTAAGCAGCTGCAAGGCGACGTAGACGAGCAGCAGATTGTGGGCGAAGATCACCGCGCACGCGGCGGCGCTGGTCAGCAACCAGCCAAACCACGGCTCGCGGCGATCGCCGCGCACCCGCTGCCTGGCAAGCATCAGCAGGGCAGCCGTGATCAGCGTGACCGCGGCGAACGCGAGTGAGAGCCCATCGAGCCGGATCGCCAGGTCGGCGTAGGGAAAGGTCGTCAGGTAGGGAACGTCGACGTGTTCGCCAGGGGAAAGCCGCAGCAGCTCCACCACCGCGATGACTCCGGCCAGTCCGGTGGCACCAGCAGCGATCCAGCCGTTGGCCGCGTGGCGAGGACGCTGTCGCACGATCGCGGCCGCGCCCAGCAGCGCGACGAACGGGAGCAGCGCCTGCAGTGCGAGGGGCATCTCTACTGTGTTAGCAGGTCGTAAAGCGGCGGCGCCGGATGGCGGCCTGTACGCGCACACGAATGTGATGAAAGGGGCCTCCCTCCGAGGCATCCGTAGTGGACACTCTTGGTGTCAAGCCAAGTCGAAAAGGAGGCCCAACCCATATGATGCACGCTGGACTCGACCTCAGTC
>Ga0070707_100000266_pt1 | contig 51948 bp, 51 predicted proteins | sample KBSK5502metaG_FD_65468 | JGI IMG/M metagenome (GOLD analysis project Ga0070707, IMG submission 65468) | Corn, switchgrass and miscanthus rhizosphere microbial communities from Kellogg Biological Station, Michigan, USA - KBS K5-50-2 metaG | ecosystem: Host-associated > Plants > Roots >... | reverse complement strand
CCCGGGTGTGCACCCGCGCCAGCACCGCACGGCCGATACACTCCCCCTGTGTCCGTCCGCCGAGATTGTCCATCTGAAAGTGGATACCGCCGTACAGTCTGGAGAGACCGGCCTCGTGCGCGGCCTCCCTGAACGAGGCGAGTCGCTTCACCGGATGCCCCAGCGTCACGTGGGTCGGGTCATCGTATGGCCGGTTGTCGCCGAACAACGCCGTCAGGACCTCCGCGGCAGCGGCCGATTGGGTCGAGTGACCGGAGGTATAGGTCGGGAAAGGCGGCGTATTCAGGAGCGGCTGCCATTTCGGATCGATGTAGCGCTGGATGTACGCCACCGGCCGCAGCAGGTTGGAGCTGAATTTCTCCCGCCAGCATCCGATGAAGGCGTCGGCCACGGCGATCGCGGTGAGCGCATAGGCTTCGACCGTCCGCTCCGGCGAGAGCGCCCATTGGCTGGAGAGGCTGCTCACCACACTCATCCAGTGGCCCGAGGGTGTCCCCGATTCTCCGACATTGTCCGCCCAGAAATACGCGATCCGTTTTTGTTCCTCGGTGAGCGACCGGCGCATCTCGACCAGCTCCAGCGCCTCGGCGTAGAGCCTGGAGCGCTTGTCGCTTGCGAAAGGCAGCGCGGCCGGGGCGGCGCAGCTCGTCGCGCTGTCCAGAGCGAACGTCCGGAGCCATCCCCACTGCGGCTCGAGCGCCACGAGCGGGTTGAGGCCCGGTACTGTCGTATTGGGCCGCTTCGGCCGATTCACGGTGATCGAGCGGTCGCCCGATTCGCCGGGGCGAGCGGCCGCGGTCGGGTTGTCGAATCCGACAAAATCCCGCTCGGCGGAGAGGTTCTGCGAGCGGAATTGGGCGGTCGTCGCGGTGGGCTGCCAGTACTCGTCGCCCTTGAGCGGCTGGTAGGCAAAGGTCCGCTTCGCAAAGCCGTCCTCCGCCGCCCAGGCCAGGATCGCCTGCCCGAGCTCGGCCCCATATGCCATCGACCGGCGGCGGATGACTTCCGAAACGCCCTGCGCGGCGCGCACGGCGGCCAGCGAATCGTGCAACGCGGTGATGGCGACCCCGGTGGAAGCAAATCCTTCCGCATAGAGCGAGCGAAGCACCACGGTCTGGGCTTCCATCGCGACCAGCGCCGGATCGTATCGCTCCTCCCGGCTGGGCCGGGGCAATGTGGTGAGTCCGTTGAGCTGGCCCGCCAGCGAGTGGAGGCTGTCCGAGAACGCGGCCCATCCTTCATACAGCGCGATCGCTGCATACGCAGACGTCCGGGAGGCGACCGGGGGCGAGAGCCGCTCGGCGCGCGCGAGGGCGTAGTGCGTCGAGGTCCACTTGGCGACAAATCCCGCATCCGCAGGTGGGACCCGGGGCCCGCAGGCTGAGAAGAGCAGAAGCCCTCCCGCGGCAAACCAGCGCGCGGGCGTGATTGCGATCCGGCCACGGTTCGTCATACTTGTTGGACCCAACAGTTCATGTGGAGGAATTCGAGGTGCGTAATATCATAATCGTTTCGCTGGCGGGAATCCTCGCGTGCGGCGGCGGCGCGGCGGCTCCAGCTCCGTTCGAGAGCATTCTCCGCGACGCCCAGGGCGCAGATGTCGGCCGGGTAACCCTGCGCGAGCGGGACCAGCAGCTCCAGGTGCAGGTGCGGGTCGCCGGGCTCACCCCGGGAGACCACGGGCTCCACATCCACGCCGTAGGAAAATGCGAACCACCGGGCTTCCAGTCCGCCGGAGCCCATCTCAATCCCGCGAACCACAGCCACGGTCACCTGAACCCGCAGGGACCTCATCTCGGGGATCTCGGGAATCTCACGGTCGGAGCGGACGGTCGAGGTGAAAAGACGATCGACCTCACCGGAGCCGAGATTGGCTCCGGCCTCGTCGCCCTGCTTGGGACGGCCGGGCTCGCCGTTGTGGTCCATGCCGCCCGCGACGACGAGATGACGGATCCTACGGGGAATTCCGGGGCGCGGATTGCGTGCGCATCGATCGGACCCTAGCGGGTCCGATCGGAGCCCTCAGCCGTCAGCCATCAGCCTCGAGCGACTGATGGCTGCGAGCTGATGGCCGAAGGCTTCAGTTGTTCGCCCTCTCCCCCATCATCCGCCGAATCGGCACCACCATCAGGCCCAGCACGGCAGCGGCGATGAAGAGCGAAAACGCCGTGCGCTGAAAGAGCTGAGGCATTTCCTGCAGGTTTTCCGGGTTGACGTGCCCGCCCACCAGCCCGGCGATCAGGTTGCCGATCGCCGACGCCATGAACCACACTCCCATCATCTGCCCCACGAACCGCGGCGGCGCGAGTTTCGTCATCGAGCTCAACCCGACCGGACTGATGGAGAGCTCGCCGAGGGTCTGCAGGAAGTAGCTGAAGACGAGCCACAGCATGGAGACCCGCACTCCGTTGCCCCCGCCCCCGATCACCTGGTTGGCAGCGAGCACCATCACCTGGAAACCGAGGCCCGCGAGCACGAGGCCGAAGCTGAACTTGGCCGGACTCGAAAGCTCGAGGTTCCGTTTGGCAAGGGATACCCAGAGCCAGGCGAAGACCGGCGCCAGGGTCACCACGAACAACGAGTTGGCCGCCTGGAGCCAGGTGGTCGGCATCTCCCAGCCGAACACCACCCGATCGGTGAAGTCGCGGGCAAACAGGTTGAGTGAAGTCGGCGCCTGTTCGAACGCAGCCCAGAAGATCGTGGCGAACACGAACAGCACCACGATGACCGCCACGCCCTTTTTCTCCTTGCTGGTCAGGCCGGCGAAGAAAAAGAGGTAGCCGAAGTAGAGCAGTGCCATCGTCGCCACGATCACGCTCATCTTCTCCGCCAATGACACCGGATTGATGGCGAGGGTGCCGAGCGAAGCGAGGATCACCGTCAGAAAAATCGCGACGACTCCCACGAACGTAATGAGCCGAACTCGCCGCTGTTCTTCGGGACTCGCGTTCGGCGCCAGCCCGATCGACCCCAGCGTGGTGGGGGCTCGAAGCCGGAAGGTGATCAGGCCGAGCAGCATGCCGACGCCCGCGGCGCCGAAGCCGAAGTGCCACCCTACCCGTTCCCCGAGGGCGCCGGTAATGAGCGGCGCGGCAAACGCTCCGAGGTTGATCCCCATGTAATAGATGGAATAGCCGGCGTCGCGGCGGGCGCCACCATCGGGGTAGAGCTCACCCACGGTGGCGGAGATGTTGGGCTTGAGCAGGCCGGTGCCCATCACGATGAATACGAGACCCAGGAAGAACGCCGGCTTGGCGAACACCGAGGACAGCGCAATGCAAAGGTGCCCGGTCGCGATGAGCACGCCGCCCCACCAGATCGAGCGCCGGAGCCCGAGCCAGCGGTCCGCGATCCACCCACCGGGCAAGGACGCGAGGTAGACGCTGAAGCCATAGATGCCGACGATGGCCGAGGCGGTTCGCCGGTCGAAACCGAACCCGCCGTCGAGAATCGCCGCCGACATGAAGAGGACGAGGAGCGGGCGGATCCCGTAGAACGAGAACCGCTCCCACATCTCGGTGAAGAACAGCGTCGACAGGCCTCTGGGATGGCCGAAGAACGAGGTCTCGGAGGGCTTCGCCACGAGAGAGATCCTTAGCAGGGGAGACCGACCCTCACGGTTTGTTCAGTTTCCGCTTGAGCATTTCCAGCTGGGCCTTCACGGCCATTTCGGCCGCTTCCCGGTCGGCCCGCGCTTTCAGCACATCGAATTCCCGGTCGTTGAGCACGTCGGGTTCGCGGGGAGCGGAGGAGAGGCCGCTGGTCTGTCGCGCCGCCTGATACTGCGACGCCAGCGACTCGTATTCCCGTTCCATGTAGGCGATTTCATCGACAATCACGGCGAGCTTGCGGGTGAGCAACTCCACCCGCTCCCGGTGCCGCTCCACGAATTGCAGCGCGATGCGGGAGGTCTCGGTGTCACCGATGCCGTCGGCCAGGGTACCTCGCCGAGTGGCGTTCTCCAGCTCTCGCTGCTCGGCCGCCAGCTCCCGCTCGGTGGCGACCCGCGCATCCCGGCTCACCGAGAGGGCCGTCTTGAATTCCACCATGGCGCCGTGGAGGCCGGACGCCCGGGCACGCCGGTCATCGGAGAGCCCCTGGTTAGCCAGCAGATTGTCGAGGCGGGCGCGCAATTCGTCGAGACCCATTGGGCCGGAGGAGGCAGGTGAGGTCGAATGTTACCTTGGCGATGTATCTTTGGGAATCACGTCGGGGCCCAGGAATCCCAGGAGGCGCTTTGCTCACGCTCGTCCCCCCCAGCGTCCGCCTGCTTCCGCTCATCGCGCTGCTGCTCGGCATGGGTTGCAGTTCCAAGAACTCCGGGAACTACGCCTGCGGGATGTACGCCGTCGCCGGCCAGAGCCTCCTGCTCGAGGAATTCACTCGACCAGGCAAGACGCTTTCCGAGCCGCCCGCCGACATTCCGGGTGTGCTCCCCGTCCGCCTCGCGCTCGGCCCGTCGTTCCGCGCCGTGGCCGGCCGCAGCGACACCATGCTCATCGTCGGCCTCGAGGGCACGCTTCCCGCGACACCCGTCGTGGACTGGGGCGCGCTCATCGTGAGTCCCGCGGGAGTCGCGCAAGGCGTTCTGCTCTACCAGGGCGATCCGATTCAGGGTGCGCCACGCATCGGGACGCTCAACGCGGGAGAGCGCAACCTTCCGCTCATCGGCCTCCGAACGGATGTGGCCAATTTCCAGGACCCGAGCTGCCCGATTTTCCCTGATTCCCTGAGACGGTGAGCGAGCTCACCCGCCGGGTCATCCATCTCGCTTCCGGGCGGGAATGGCGGGGCGGGCAGAACCAGGTATTGCTTCTCGCGCGGGCCCTCGCTTCCCGTGGAGGAATCGAGCAGGTCGTCGTCACCGGCCGGACCTCGACCCTCGAAGCGCGGCTCCGGCAGGCAGGCGTCCCGGTCCGGGCGGTCGGCTGGAACGCGGGTCTCTCCCCTGCGGCGCTGGCCGGCGTCATGCTCGAGATCCTTCGGGGTCCCGCGCTCCTCCACGCGCACGACGCGCATTCGCTCACGATTGCGGCACTCGCAGGACTCGCCACTCGGACTCCCTATCTCGCCACTCGACGGGTGGACTTTCACCTCCGCCGCCCGGCGCTCTGGCACCGTGCCCGGCGCATCATCGCCATCAGTGACGCGGTCCGAAGCATCCTCGTGTCGGACGGCATTCCGCCGGAGCGCATCGTTCGGGTGCACTCGGGCATCGATCTGGAAGCGGTTCGTAGGACCCGGAGCGCCGAGATTCGCCGGGAGCTCGGACTTCCCCTCGAGCTCCCCCTCGCCGTCGCGGTTGGTGCACTGGTCGGGCACAAGGATCACGCAACCCTGATCGCCGCCGCGGGCGTGTTACGGGACCCCATGCCGGGTTTGCACTGGGCGATCGCGGGCGAAGGCCCCCTGCGAGGAGCGCTCGAGCGGCAGATTGCGGCGCTGTCGCTGGGAGACCGAGTGCACCTGCTGGGGCATCTGGCGGAGCCGCTCCGGCTGATTTCCGGGGCGGACCTGTTCGTGATGAGCTCCAGGGAGGAAGGGCTCGGGACCTCGGTGCTCGACGCGATGGCGCTGGACGTCCCCATCGCAGCCACGGCGGCCGGAGGCATCCCCGAGATGCTTGGAGCGGGAGCAGGACTCCTTTCTCCGCCAGGCGACAGCGGTGCACTCGCCCAGTCGGTCCAGCGAATTCTCGAGGATCCGGCGCTGGTGCGCGGGCTCATCCGAGAGGCCCAGAACCAGGTGGAGCAATTCAGCGCAACCGCGATGGCGGAAGGGGTGCTTTCCGTGTATCGTTCCATAGCGGAGAATGTTGACCTGAAATGATTTACGTCTGCATCCCAAGTCACAACGAGGGCCCCACCATCGGGCTCGTACTCTGGAAAATCCGGAAGGTTTTCCAGGAGTTTCCGCGCGAGTATCAGATCCTGGTTGCGGATGACGGTTCCACCGATGGAACCGCCGAGATCCTCGAGCCGTACACCAACGTCCTGTCGCTGACCGTCATCCGGCACCCCACCCGCCAGGGCTACGCGCGCTCGGTGGAGGCCCTCCTCAGCACCGCCCTCGATCGCACCGATCGCCCCAAGCGGGACAGCGCCGTGCTCATGCATGGCGACTTTGCGCACGGCCCGGAATTCCTTCCCGAGTTCGTGCGACGGCTCGACAGCGGTGCGGACATGGTGGTGGGCGAGGCGACACTCGCCGGGGAACCGTCGAGAGGCAGGCGGCTGGTGCGCCGCTTGGCGCCGATGCTCTTGCGCCGCGCGGTCCGGGTCGAAGGCGTGAACGATATCGTCAGCGGCTTCGTCGCGTTCCGATTGATGACGCTCCGGAATGCCCTTCGGCAACCGGAGGCGCTTCGGCTCTCGGCAGATGGGTGGGCGGCGAACGCCGAGCTGATCGGTCGCGCCGCCAGACATGCGCGGCGGATCGAGACGGTGCCGGTGGTGGAGCGGCACGATCTCCGTCAGCGCGGGAGCCGGGTCGAGCCGTGGGTGATGGCACGCCAGGTCTGGAGTGCGGGCCGGCGAATCCGGACCGGCACGTCGCGAGTGGCGGAGGAGCTCGCCTCGTGAACGCCCTTGCCGTCGTGCTGCTCGGGTTGCAGACCGTCATCGCGGATCCGAGTCCGGCGCCGCATCTTCCCTTCTCGGTCGGCGAGCGTTTCGATTACACGGCGAAGATGGGCTGGGTGAAGCTCGGGACAGGGTCGATCGAAGTCGTGAGCATCGACACCGTGCGGGGGCATCCGGCGTGGTATTTCAAGTTCAGTTTGAACGGCGGGATGGCCATCTTCAAGATCGCCAGTACCCTCGAGTCATGGACCAGTCTCGAGGACTTCCACTCGCTCCGGTTTCGACGGGACAGCAAGGAGAACAGCAAGCGCTACTTCCGGGAATACGAGATTTTTTCCGACTCCGGCTACTACCGGCAGCGCCAGGCGACGGCCACCGCGCCCACAACGGCCGAGCCGCTGGACGATGCCTCGCTGCTCTACTTCATCCGGTTCACTCCGCTCGTCGTGGGGCAGACGTACAAGCTCGCGCGCCACTTCCTGCCCGAGATCAATCCGATCGTGGTCAGTGTGATGGAGCGGGAAACGGTCACACTTCCCGACGGATCGAAAGTCCCTGCGCTGGTGATCAACCCGGTGGTCGGAAAAGAGAGCGGGCTCTTCAGCAAGCGGGCCGACGCCCGCATCTGGATCACCGACGATGCGCGGCGCATCCCGGTGCAGATCGTCTCCACACAGCCCTGGGGCAAAATCACCCTCAGGCTCGACAAGATCACCGCTGGAACCGCCGCGCACTGACGTGACCTATCGCGAAGCCGACGTGTCACGGCTCCGCACCGTCCCGTTTACCGGGCGGAAGAACAAAGTCGATCCCTCCACGCTGGCCGGCGCGCCTGCGGCAGACCGATCCTTCCGAGCCTTCCTCGCCTCGTTACCCGACATCCTGGCCGCGCGCGAGCTCCGCGCCGTCATCGCTCACATCGCGGCGGCGTGCCGGGCGCGGAAGGGAGTCGTGCTCCTCCTCGGCGGCCACGTGATCAAGGTGGGCCTCGGTCCGCTGGTGGCGCGATGGCTGGAACGCGGCGTGGTGAGCCACGTCGCGATGAATGGGGCGGCGGCGATCCACGATTTCGAGCTGGCCGCGTTCGGCGGCACCAGCGAGGATGTGGAAGCGGGGCTCGCCGATGGCAGTTTCGGGATGGTGGAAGAAACCGGCGCGGAAATGAATGCGGCCATCGCCGCGGCTTCGCGCGACGGTATCGGCATGGGAGAGGGCCTCGCCCGAGCGTTGGCGGCGCGCCCCGGACTCCCCGGGACCGCAGCGTCGATCCTGCTGGCCTGTCATCGTCACGGCGTGCCGGTAACGGTGCACGCAGCGCTCGGGGCGGAGATCATTCACCAGCACCCCACCGCGAGCGGCTCGGCGATCGGCGACACCAGTCTTCGCGACTTCCGCCGGCTGGCGGGTTCGCTCCCGGATATTTCGGAGGGTGGCGCGGTCCTGAATTGGGGCAGCGCCGTGATGATGCCGGAGGTGTTCCTCAAGGCACTCTCGATCGCACGCAATCTCTCCGGGGGGCGGCCCACCGATTTCCTCGCCGCCGATTTCGACATGATCCGCCACTACCGGCCGCGCGTGAACGTCGTGCAGCGACCCACGAAGCTCTCGGGCACCGGCTATTCGATCACCGGTCACCACGAGCTGGTGCTGCCCCTCCTCGTCTGGGGCGTGCTCGATGCACTCGACGCCGGGTAGCCTCACCGCACTGCTCCTCGCCGTCGCATGCGGCGGATCCACCCCTGCGCCGGCCGGTCCGCCCCCCGTGTACAACCCCGGTGTCGTCGAGGAACCGATCACCGCCGTGCTCGTCGCCGCGCTCGAGGCCGACAGCCGGTTCAACACCATCGACAGCTTGTGGGATCCGGAAGCAACGGTGGTGGCCAACGGAAGCCCGCGGTATGCCCCGCCCCGCTTCGCAGGGATCGAAGCCGGAGGCGAAGTCGCGATCACCTCGAGCCGGCTCGAGGTGCGGCAGACTCTCGTGTGGGTGTACTTCGACTATCGCTGGATTTCAGTGAAGGAAGGAATGGCCCGGGACGGAAAGGCGACGGTGCTGTTGACACCGCCGCCGAATGGAGTGGGGTGGAGGATCATTCACCTGCATAGTTCAACCGCCGGCGAATAGCGAGGAGCGAAGCGGCAGTTCCTCTTTGTTCTTCGTGCTTCGCTCCTCCCTCGAATTACGACTTCGGCTCGCCCCGTATCGTATCCCGCATCCGATCCGCGGTGGACGGGCTCAGCACCCGCAGGATCAGGTAGATGATGAAGCCCCAGAAGGCCAGCCACAGCAGCATCATGATGATGCTGATCGCGAAGCCGAACAGTCCCCCGAGGAGCTTCAGCGCGAGCATGGCCACCAGGGCCACACCGGCAAACCCGACCACGTTCCGGACCATGGTATCCTTCCTTCAATAGGTGCCGACTGATTTTGCTACCAGGTGGCAGCAATATACAGTACGGGCGACGTTTCAAAAAGTTTCGTCGAGGACTAAGTGGCTACTGCGCCAGAAGTTGTTGTCGTCGGTGGGGGGGTCATTGGCGCCGCATGCGCGCGCCAGATCGCCATGCGCGGGCAACGGGTCCGGCTGATCGAGCGGGGGACGGAGGCGGGCGAGGCGTGGCGCGCGTCGGCCGGATTGCTCGCGCCCCAGATCGACGCCCCGGTGGGCGACGAGATGTTCGAGCTCGGAATCGCGGGTCGCGAATTCTACCGGGATGCCGCCGCCGAGCTGCGCGACACGACGCACATCGACATCGGTTTGTGGGAGGGCGGCATCCTTCAAACCGCCTCGGCCGAGTCCGAAGTCTTCGCCCTCAAGGAACGCGTGGCGACCCAGCGGCAGCACGGTCACCATTGCGAATGGCTCGATCCGGACGAGGTGCGGCGTGACTGGCCCTGGCTCGGGGTTACGCAAGGCGGCCTGCATGCGCCGCGCGACGGTTGCGTCGATCCCGTCAAACTGGTGGAAGCGCTTCGAGCGGATGCCGCGCGCCTCGGGGTCGAGATGGTGACGGACACCATCACCTCGCTGACGCACTCGAATGGGAAGGCGAGCGGGGTACAGGGCCGGGCGTGGCATCCGGCAGAGCACGTCGTGCTTGCCGCGGGTGCATGGACCGGCCGGATCGCGAATCTCCCCCGGCCGGTCTCGGTCGAGCCGGTGCGGGGCCAGATGGTCGCCTATCCCTGGCCGCGTACCGCGAAACCCACGATTGTGTTTGGCCGCGGCGGGTATGTGCTGCATCGCAATGGAGAAGGCTTCGCGGGATCGACGATGGAGCATGCGGGCTTCGCCTCCGAGGTCACCGAGTCGGGTGTGGCCGAGATCCGGAGACGGACCGAGCTCCTCTTCCCGGCCTTCGCGGGAATCGGCATCCATCGCGCCTGGTCGGGACTCCGGCCCGGAACTCCTGACGGACGTCCGATCGTCGGGCGGGAACCCGATCTCAAGGGTCTCTGGTACGCGACCGGTCACGGACGAAACGGCGTCCTCCTCGCCGGGATCACCGGCACCATCATCGCCCAGCTGCTGGCCGGCGAGGCGACGCTGGAAGAAGTACACGTGATGCGGCCGGAAAGGCTTTGGAGCTGGTAGGGCGCTAAGGTGCAACGGCGCAAAGGCGGGAGGTAATCCCTTGCGCCTTTGCGCCATTCCGCCTTAGCGCCCAACGCAGAAATCCGATTTCGCCTGGCGGGCGTAGCAGGGACACACGGCAACTCGCCCCGTCCCTTCTCAGGAGCGCCCGTCATGCAGGAGTCGTCCTTCCGCAAACGCCTCATCCTCGCCCTCGGCGTGCCCATGGCGGCCGCCCTGGGCACACTGGGGGTCGCGATCGCATCCGACCACCAGGACTCGCCCAACGTCGAATTGAATCCCCTGCAGGACATGACCGACGTCTATGCTTTTCCGAGTCCCACCCCGGGCCGGATCGTGCTGGTCATGAACACCCGCGCGTTTCTGACGCCGGCGGCGTCGGGCGCGGCGTCCTTCGACCGGAACCAGCTCTACCAATTCAAGGTCGACAACACTGGTGACGCACGGGAAGACAAGGTCATCCAGGTCACCTTCTCCGGGACCGGCGCGGCCCAGACAGTCTCGGTCCGCGGTCCACTCATCCCGCCGGTTCCGGGGGCGATGGGAAATACCATCGCGACGGCCGCTCCCGCCGTAAGCGGTGCGCTCAATACGAATCTCGGCTCCGCGACGGGAGTGCAGGCCTTCGCCGGAGCACGGGACGATTCGTTCTACATCGATCTCGAGCAGTTCTTCCGGATCGTTCCCGACCGGAAGCCCGCCACCGGCGCGTTAGGGGCGTTGCCAAGTACGCCGACCGCCGGCGCGTTCCGCCCCGCCGGCCAGGCGGTGAATTACGTCGCCGGCTTCAATGTGCTCACGATCGTCGTCGAGCTTCCGATCACCGATCTCACCGCGGGGGGGTCACCACGACTCGGCCTGTGGGGCACCATCAGCCGCTAACCGTCGATCTCCCACCGAGCGATCAAAGGACTGGACACATGACCAAGCGCATACTGAATGCGGGCCGCATCCTTTCCGCCTTCATGCTGGCGGCCGGAGTTGCCGCCTGCAACGACGACGACGCGATGACCGATCCCGGCGCGACTCAGAGCTACGACCAGGTTCAGCGCCTGGGTAACCCGCTCGTGAGTGAAGTCTTCCTGGCCAAACGATCTCACCCGCAGCATGGGGCGATCGGTCCCGACCAGGACGCGGCCATGATCGGCGACGAGCTCAAGAGCTTCGTCACCGGCGTCGCGGGCCGGAGCCAGACGCTGGCGAATACGCTGGCCTCGGTGCTCCTGCCCGACATGCTGATCGTGCAGACCGACAAAGCCACCGGCTCCGCGGGGTGGCTCACCTGGCTCCCCCAGCTGGGGAACGGGTGGGGAGGGCGGAAGCTCTCCGATGACGTGGTCGATCTCGGACTCCTCGCCATTTTCGGCGACCCGTTCGGCATCGATCCCCCGGGGGCGGCCGGCAAAGCGGGTCTCACCACGGACAACGTGAGCAGTGACAGTCCGTTTATCGCGACTTTTCCGTACCTCGCGCCGCGGAACTGACGGAGTATCGCGATGCGCGCCGCTCTTTCCGTTCTCCTCGTCGTGACGACAGCCGCCGCAGGCGGCGGGCTCAAGCTCATCCGCCGGGGGGAACGGGAGGAGCGTGCGCGGGATGCCGCAGGAACGGCGTTGGCGGAAATCCGCCGGGTCCGAGACGAGGACATTCATTTCTTTGAACGCAGAGTGACGCGGGACCCGACCGGGGCGTTCGATCTGGTTCAACTCGGCGGGTTGTTCATGCGACGATACCGCGAGAGCGGAGACGAGGGCGATCTCCAGGCCGCCGAGGCGGCTGCCCGGCGGTCGCTCGCCAATCGCGACCGCCGTAACACGGCGGCCCGGCTGCTGCTCACCGGAGCCCTGCTCGGGCAGCACCGTTTCACCGAAGCTCGGGTCGCGGCAAAGCAGTCGGCGGCGGAGGCGCCTGAGAATGCGGTGGTGCAGGCGACACTCGGAGAGACATTGCTCGAGCTCGGGGAATACCGGGAAGCGGACCGGGTGTTCCGCCGCCTCATGCCGAGGAGATTCGAGCCGGCCGTCGCGCCTCGGTATGCGCGGTGGCTCGAGCTGCGCGGCGCCGCCGGTGCAGCGCGCCGGCTCCTGGAAGCGGCTCGCGATGACGCCGCGCGGGCGAGTGGGCCGGCTTCGATCGAGCAGCTCGCATGGTACGAGCTCCGGCTGGGGGAGATGGCGCTCCGCTTCGGAGCCCCCCATGAGGCCGGCCGCCGTCTTCGGGCAGGGCTTGCCCTCGTACCGGACGACTGGCGGCTGCTCGCTGCGGCGGCACGCCTCTCCCTGTCGACGGGACGGCTCGATCGCGCGATCGAGCTCGGGGATTCATCGCTGGGCCGGCATCTCGATCCCGCGACACTCGCCGCAGTCGGTGACGCATGGCAACGCAAGGGCAACGCTGCACGAGCGGAGGAATACTTTCGCGCCATGGAGGCGATGTCCCAGGCGCCCGCCGGTGGATTCCATCGCGCCTGGTACTTTGCGCTCCTCGATCACGACCGGCGGATTCCGGAGGTGCTCGCAGCGGTCCGGCGCGACATCGAGACCCGCCGCGATGTGTACGGATACGACGTCCTCGCCTGGGCGTTCTTCAAGAGCGGCCGTCTCGAGGAGGCGCGCGCGGCCTCGGCGCGCGCCCTTGCCTGGGGTACCGAGGATCCGGAGCTCCGCGCCAGGGCGCGCGCCGTCACGGAGGCCCGATGAGCGAGCTCACCGCCTTCTTCGGGCTCGGGTTCCATCATATCACCGACTCCGGCGCGCTCGATCACATGTTATTCCTGGTTGCGCTCGTCGCCACCTACCGCTGGCACGACTGGCGGCACCTCTTCGGTGTGGCAAGCGCATTCACTCTCGGGCACTCCATCACGCTGGCGCTGGTGGTCACCGAACTCCTCCGACTGCCCACGCCGATCATCGAATTCCTGATACCGGTCACCATCGTCGGCGCGGGACTCGCCAACCTGAGGCACGCCGGTGGACGTCCCAGCGGGTGGTTGCGGCCGGTACTCGCGGCCGGATTCGGCCTCGTCCACGGCGCGGGATTCGCAAACTTTCTCCGCGACATGTTCCCCGGGCCGCCCGCGGCTCCGCTGCTGGCGTTCAATATCGGCATCGAAGCGGGACAGATCACCATCCTCGCGATCGCGCTCACCCTGCTCACCGGGCTCGATCTCCTGCTGGTCCGCTGGACACCACGACGCGCCTTCGTGCACCGGGCGGTCGCGACATCCGTGATCGCGGTGGCGTGGGCGACCGTCATCGCCGCGGAGCGCGTGCCGTGGTGATGCGACTTCTGCTCGCGCTCCTGTCGTCCCGGCATCCGATCCATTCGAGCTCGGCGATGATCACCCTGGATGCCGGATCGGGCTCGGCGTCGATCGTGCTTCGGGCGTTCGCCGGGGATTTCCCCCCGGGACAGCGGCAACCCGCGATCGAGAGCTACCTCGCGGAGCGCTTCCGAATCATCGACCGAGCCGGAATTGCGGTACCGCTCCGGGTCGTGAGCGTCCGGAAGGAGGGCCTGGTGGTCGTGACGGTGCTGACGACGGCCGCACCTCGAGGACTCTCGGGATACCTGATCTGGCACGGTGTCCTTTCCGAGCGATTCGCCGATCAGGTCAACATCGTTCAGGCTCGCTACGGCGGCCGCTCGGTGAGTCTCCTCTTCACCGCCTCGGATTCGGCCAAACAGTTGCCATGAGGGTGCATGATCCGCCAAGTTCCGCGGAGCCATGTCCACTCTGCACGCCCCCACAGCGACCGAGACCGACCGGAGTCTGCTCGAGCGCGCCGCGCTGGGAAACGAGCCGGCGCTCGAGCAGCTGTACGACCGGTACTCGGCGGTGTTGTACGGCACCGCCTATCGGATCGCCGGGGAGCGGAGCGATGCCGAAGAGATCGTGCTCGATACCTTTGCGCAGGCGTGGCGCGACGCGGCCCGGTTCCGGTCCGAGCGCGGCTCCGTTATCGCATGGCTCACGATGATGTGCCGGAGCAGAGCGCTCGACCTGGTGCGTGCCCGGGGACGGCGCACGCGGCTGGTGAACGAGGCGGGCGCGTCCGAGTCTGATGCCCCACCGGCCATGGGAACGGCCCGGCCGGGTCCCGCCACGGAGATCGAAGGCAGCGAGCGTCGCGCGGTCGTGGCGGAGGCGCTCAAGGGCCTCTCTCCGCCGCAGCTCGAGGCGATCCAGCTCGCTTTTTACGAAGGATTGTCGCACAGTGAAATCGCCGAGCGGCTCGGGGAGCCTCTTGGTACAGTCAAGACGCGGGTGCGGCTCGCCATGCAGAAGCTTCGCGACCTCCTTCGCCCCTATTACGCCGAGCCGAGCGCATGAGCGACGCCGTCCAGGATCCAATGCGCGACCTCGCCCCCGGCTACGCACTCGGTGCGCTCACGCCTGAGGAGACCCGCGCGTTCGAAGCCGCCCTCGCCGCGAACCCGGCACTGCAGAAGGAAGTGGCGGAGTACCGGGAGCTCAACGCCTTGCTCGCCGCGCAGGATCCGCGGACCCCCGCGGATGAGCTGAAGGCGCGGCTCCGCGAACGGATCGGAAACCGGGCTCGCGCGACATCCGGCGTGCGCGCGCCGTCTCCGGTCCGGCGATCGTTCGGCCCGGTGGCCACCGGCATGGCCCTCGCGGCTATGCTGCTCCTCAGCATCGGATTGTCGCTCAAGGTGCGGGTGCTTTCCGACGCGATTCGGACGCGCGACAGTCTGCTCTCGGAGCGGGAAGGAAGACTGGCCGAGCGGGAGGCGACCCTGAACTCGATCCTGGAGCCGGGCGTTCAGTTGACCACGCTCACGGCGACGGGTGCCCAGCCGGTGGTCCAGATTTTCTATGACAAGGTCAAGCGCCGGCTGGTGCTGCACGCATTCCGCCTCATGCCGGTCCCGGCGGGCCGCATCTACCAGCTCTGGCTGATGCCGAAGAAAGGCAATCCGATCGCTTCGCAGACATTCAATACCGAGGCTGACGGACACGGACTGGTCACCTCGGTGAATGTGCCCGCCGGCGAGGAGATTTCCGGCTTTGCGCTCACGATCGAGCCCGCCGGCGGCTCGCCGCAGCCTACCACGACGCCGATCCTGTACGGCGCGATCGCTGCCGCACAATGATCATCGGACCGCGCGGCGGACGCATGGGCGCGGTCCTGGTTTTTCTCGGGGCTGCGCTCCCGTGTCCAGCCGAGGGACAGAGCAGGGCCGCGGTCGAGCGCGACCGGACGGCGTTCGCCGACTGGCTGGGCAGCTCACCGATATCACCCTGGCGCGCCGTCGTCGTCCGGTCGATCGGCACGGGGCTGTCCATCGGTCCCGACACCGCCGATATCCCTCTCACCGGCGTCACATCGGCGCGGCTGACCGAGCGTGAGGGCCGGGTGCTGCTGCGGACCGGCAGCAACGAGCTCGGGCTCGCGCGTGGGCGAATCCAGACCGTCGGAGGCTGGCGCCTGATGGTGAATGGGACTCCCGGCAGAACGACGGTCACTGTCTTCGGACCGGCCCCGGCGAGGGATCACAAGAAACTGGCGTACTATGGTTATCTCCCTGCCAATGCCCACGTCGTCACCCTCCGCGCCGCTTCGGCACCACGCGCCCAGCGGCTGATGACACCGGACGGCGTCGAGGTCGAGGCGACGGAAGCGGGAACGATCGAGCTCCGCCTCGGAGCGGCCCGGCGCTCGCTTACGGTGATGCGACTCCCAGGGGCCACCGAAGACGAGTCGGAGCTGGAGATCTATTTCCGGGATGGTACTTCGGGAAAGACGACCTATCCCGCCGGCCGGTTCGTGGCGCTCATTCCCCGTTCCGATGGCAGGTACTTGCTCGATTTCAACCGGGCGCGAAATCCGTTTTGCGCCTACAATACGGTCTATCCCTGTCCGTCTCCCTGGCGCGGCAATTCGCTTTCCGAAGCGGTGAAGGCTGGCGAGCGCTACACAGGTGGAGGCCTCGAGGTTCCCGTCCCGTGAACACCCTCCGACTGCCCGTGCTCCTCGCAGGAGTTCTGCTCGCCGCGGCAGCGCCGCGCCAGGCTTCCATGACCGGCCGCTGGCGAGCCGTGCTGGACATTGCGGGTGGCGCGCTTCCGTTCGAGCTCTCGGTTACAACTCAAGGCGGCGGCCTCGTCGCGTCGATCTGCAATGGCTCCACGTGCGCCGACCAGGCCTCCGTGACCGTCACCGGCGCTCGGGTGCTGTTCGACATCGCCGACTACGCCGCCACGATCACCGCTGAGCGCCGGGGCGATTCGCTCATCGGCGTGTATCAGAACGTCGGACGGAACGGACCCCGCTCGATTCCATTCCGAGCGAGTAAGGGCACCTGGCCCAGATCCCGGCCGCCCGCGGCGGTGCTGGGAAGCTGGGATGCGTGGTACCTCACCGATCAGCGCCGAAGCCCTCGCGTGCTGCATTTCACCGCGGGGGCGGAAGGATTGGAGGCCGCGGTCACTTCCAACACCGGCGACCTCGGAGTGTTCTGGGGCGGTGGCACCGCCGACAGCTTCTCGGTTGCCCGATTCGATGGAGTCTCCGTATATCTGCTCGCCGGCCGCCTCGTGGGAGATACACTCCGGGGGGTCTTCCACGCGGGGCTCCGCACCCAGACCCCGTTCGTCGCCGTGCGGACGACCGGCGCGCCACACCTCACCGCGCCGACCGCACTCACCAGCGCGGACACCACCGCCCCGTTCCGCTTCAGCTTTCTCGACCTCGATGGACGTCCGGTCTCCCAGAACGATTCGCGGCTCGCGGGAAAGGTGGTGCTGGTCGACATCTTCGGGAGCTGGTGCGTGACCTGTCACGAGGCGACGCCTGACCTGCTCGACCTGTACAAGCAGTACCAGCCGCGCGGGTTCGAGATCCTGGGGCTCGGATACGAAGTCACCGGCGATTCCACCAGTGATAATCCGCAAATTCGCCGGTTCCGCGACAAGTTCCGCATTCCCTGGATTCTGCTGCACGCGGGGGCGAGTGTGGTCGAAGAGACCGCGGCGAGTCTTCCACAGCTGCGCGGCTTCACCGCGTATCCGACCACCCTCTTTCTCGGCCGCGATGGCCGCATCCGGGAGGTGTACGCCGGCTTCCGTGGACCTGCAACCGGAGCGCAGCACACCAGGCAACTGGAGGACTATCGGCGGATCATCGAGAGGTTGCTGCGCGAGGCGCCATGAAGGTGATAGGGAGTTCCAATCCCCAACTCCCGCAATGCTTTACCCCGCCTTCCTACTAGTGTATTCTTCTCGGTTCCACTGAACGAGGAATCCCATTGGCAGCGCCGCTGGTCCAGCTCACTCGCTCATTGCCGGTCCTCGAATCGAACCGTCCCATGCCGGTTCCTTCGTCGCCCGTCCGGAAGCCGTCCTGGATCAAGGTCAAGGCGCCGGGGGGCGAGAATTACATCCGCCTCAAGCAGTTGATGCGGGAGCTCGACCTTCACACGGTGTGCGAGGAAGCGCGCTGTCCCAACATCGGTGAATGCTGGGAACACGAAGCCGCGACCTTCATGATTCTGGGGGACGTCTGTACCCGGAATTGTGCCTATTGCGCCGTGGCTCACGGGACGCCGAAGGCGTTCGACCCGCTGGAGCCGATCCGACTGGCTCGCGCCGTCGAAGCCATGCGGCTTCAGCACGTGGTGATCACCTCCGTGGACCGGGATGACCTGCCCAACGGCGGAGCCGAGGCGTTTGCCGGCTGCGTGACGGAAATCCGGAAGCGGCTGCCCGACACCACGGTCGAAGTCCTCATCCCCGATTTCAAGGGCTCGGAGTCGGCGCTCGCCATCGTCATGGAATCGCGGCCGGCGATCCTCAATCACAATCTCGAAACGGTCGAGCGGCTCTACCGCCAGGCTCGACCCGGCGGCAGATACGAGCGCGCGCTGGAGCTCCTGCGCCGGGCGCGGCGGATGGTGCCCGAGGGCCTCACCAAGTCGGGGATCATCCTCGGCCTGGGCGAAGAGTGGGACGAGCTCCTCGTCGCCATGCGCGACCTGCGCGAAAGCGACGTCGACATCCTGACGCTCGGCCAGTACCTGCGGCCCTCCGACGGCCATCTCCCGGTCGCGCGGTTCTACACACCCGGGGAGTTCGACGAGCTGGGTGACATCGGGCGCGCCATGGGATTCACCCACGTGCAGTCGAGCCCGCTCACCCGCTCGTCCTACCATGCCTGGGAGCAGGCGCGTTCCGCGCGCCCGGTGCCCGGGGAGTCGAGGACCGCCTGATGGCCACATCGACCCGTCCGGAGCGCGCGAGCGGCGACGCCGGCACCGCGGCGCTGCATCGCACCTACCTCCGCCAGATGCTCCTCATCCGGCACTTCGAGGAGAAGGCCGGCGAAGCGTACAGTCTCGGGAAAATCGGCGGCTTCTGCCATTTGTATATCGGACAGGAGGCGGTCGCCGTCGGGTCGATCGCGGCGCTGCGTCCCGACGACTACATCACGTCGGCCTATCGGGAGCACGGACAGGCGCTGGCGCGCGGGATCACTTCGCGGGCGGTGATGGCGGAATTGTTCGGCAAGGCCACCGGGTGCTCCCACGGCAAAGGCGGCTCGATGCATCTCTTCGATGCCGGGCTCGGCTTTCTCGGTGGGCATGGCATCGTGGGGAGTCACATCCCGATCGCGGCCGGGGCGGCCTTCGCGATCAAGTATCGCGGTGGTGATCAGGTGAGCGTCTGCTACTTTGGCGAGGCTGCCGCCAACATCGGCGCATTCCACGAAACGCTCAACATGGCCTCGCTCTGGGATCTCCCCGCGGTCTTCATCTGCGAGAACAACGGCTACGGCATGGGGACCGCGGTGGCGCGCGCCAGCGCCGTCAAGAGTCTCTCGGTGCGCGGCACCGCCTACGACATGCCCGCCGAGGCGGTGGACGGGCAGGATGTCCTCGTCGTTCGCGAGGCGATGGACCGCGCGGTAGCGCGCGCCCGTGCCGAATCCAAGCCCACGCTGCTGGAGATCCGCACCTATCGCTTCGTCGGCCATTCGATGTCCGACGCGGCGCATGGCACCTACCGCACGAAGGACGAGGTGGAAGAGTACCGGCGCCGTGACCCGATCAAGGTTCTCGCGGAACGGATGCGCGGCGACGGAACGCTGGACGATGCGGGATGGTCGGCGCTCGAAGCAGAGGTCAAGGCCGAGGTGGACGACGCCTACACCTTCGCCGACGAATCGCCGGATCCGGAACTGACTGAACTGTATACAGATGTCTATGCCAAGGCACCAGGCAACGGGCAACAGGCAACAGAGAAGCCAGCATGAGATCTTCGCTGTTGCCTGCTGCCTGCTGCCGGTTGCCTGAAGGTGAGGTCGGCTCATGGCTGTCGTGACGTATCGTGATGCTTTGAATCAGGCATTGCGCGAAGAGATGCAGCGCGACGACCGCGTCTTCCTCATGGGAGAGGAAGTGGCGGAGTACGACGGGGCATACAAGGTCAGCCGGGGGCTCCTCAAGGAGTTCGGCCCCAGGCGGATCGTGGACACACCGATCGCCGAGCTCGGATTCGCGGGCATCGGCGTCGGAGCGGCCATGGTGGGACTCCGCCCGGTCATCGAGATGATGACGTGGAACTTCGCCCTGCTGGCGATCGACCAGATCGTCAACGCGGCGGCCAAGATGCGCTATATGTCCGGTGGACAGTTCGGCGTGCCGATCGTCTTCCGCGGCCCAAGCGGAGCGGCGCTCCAGCTCGGCGCGCAGCACTCCCAGGCGTGGGAAAGCTGGTACGCGCACATCCCCGGGCTCAAGGTCGTCGCACCGGCCACCGCTGCGGATGCCAAGGGACTCCTCAAGAGCGCCATACGCGATGACGATCCGGTCATCTTCCTCGAAGGGGAGATGCTCTACAACCTCAAGGGCGAGGTTCCCGATGGGGACCACCTGGTACCCCTGGGCAAGGCCGAAATCCGGCGGGCGGGCACCGATGTGACGCTGATCGGTCATTCGAAGACGGTGTCGGTGACGCTCAAGGCCGCGGAGCAGCTCGCCGAGCTGGGTGTCAGCGCCGAAGTGATCGATCTCCGCACCATCCGGCCGCTCGATACCGAAGCGATCCTCGGGTCGGTCGCCAGGACGAACCGATGCGTCGTCGCCGAGGAGGGCTGGCCGTTCGCCGGCGTCGGTGCGCAGGTGGTCGACCTCATTCAGCGCGAAGCGTTCGATGCGCTCGACGCGCCGGTCCTCCGCGTTACCGGTGCCGACGTGCCGATGCCCTATAACAAGCACCTCGAGAAGGCCGCCAAGGCGGATGTCGGGAAGGTCGTCGAAGCGGCAAAGCGGGTCCTCTACATGGCCACGAGCTGATGGCAACCAAAATCGTCATGGAAGCCCTCTCGCCGACCATGGAAGAGGGCCGGCTCATCGAGTGGAAAAAAAAGGAAGGCGAGCCCGTCGCGGTCGGTGATGTGCTGGCCGAAGTCGAGACCGACAAGGCCGTGATGGAGCTGGTCGCCCGTTCGGCGGGCACGCTGCTGAAGCAGCTGGTCGCCGCCGGCGCCACCGTGCCCGTATCGTCCGCGGTGGGCTGGATCGGGCAGGCGGGGGAGTCCGTTGACGGTGCAGGCACCGCTCCAAAAGCGTCAACGGTGAACGGTGAACGGTCAACCGGACCGGCCCCGTCGGCGGTCCCACCTGTGCCCGCATCAGCCGCACCTTCGCCGGCTACCGCCCCGGCCCCGGCACCTGCCCAATCGTCCAGCCCTCCAGCCGTCGAGCCGTCCGGTCGAGTGAAGGCCTCTCCCCTCGCGAAGAAGATCGCGGGAGACCGTGGAGTCGACCTCGGTACGATTTCCGGCTCGGGTCCCGAGGGCCGGATCGTGAAGCGGGACCTCGAGGGGGTGGGCAGCGAGCGGGCAGCGGTGAGCGGCGGGGCCGGTGTCCCCCCGCATACCGCTCCCCCCTCACCGCTCACCGCTTTTACCGACACCCCGCTGACGCAGATTCGCAAAACCATCGCCAAGCGTCTCGCGCAATCGATCGGCCCCATCCCGACGTTCTATCTCACCGCCGAGGTGGATATGGAGCGGGTGGCGGAGGCGCGCGAGGGACTGAACGCCGCGGCCGGCGACCAGGGGAAGGTGTCGTTCAACGATATCGTCCTCAAGGCGGTGGCGACCGCGCTGCAGCAGCACCCTGCGTGCAACGCCTGGTGGCAGGACGACCATATCCGGTACTGGCAACAGGTTCACATCGGCATGGCGGTGGCGGTCGAGGATGGGCTCATCACTCCGGTGATCCGCGACGCCCAGTCCAAATCGCTCCGGCAGATTTCATCCGAAACCCGCGACCTGGCGACGCGGGCGCGCGAGCGCAAGCTCACGCCGGCGGAATACACGGGGAGCACCTTCTCGGTCTCCAATCTCGGGATGTTCGACATCGAGCATTTCACGGCGATCATCAATCCCCCCGAGGCAGGCATCCTCGCGGTCGGAAGCATCGCCCAGGTTCCGGCGGTGGTGAACGGTCAGGTGCAGGTCCGGCGCCGGATGCGGATGACCATGTCGTGCGATCATCGCGTCATCGACGGCGCGACCGGGGCCAAGTTTCTGAAGACGCTGAAGCTGCTGCTCGAGAATCCGTTGGCACTCGTCTGGTAGTGGTCAGGGGTCAGAGATCAGTGGTCAGTGACCTCCCCTGATCCCCGCCCCCTGCCCCCTGCCCCCTGACCACTGATCACCGACCCCTGGAGTAACATCGTGGCCTCATTCGACGTGATCGTGGTGGGCGGCGGCCCGGCCGGGTACGTCTGCGCCATCCGCGCCGCCCAGCTCGGCCTGTCTACCGCCGTCGTGGAAAAGGACAAACTCGGCGGCGTCTGCGTGAACATCGGGTGCATCCCGACCAAAGCCCTGCTCCACTCCGCCTACGCCCTCAACCTCATCAGTCACGACGCCAAGGCGCTCGGCATCGAGGTCACGGGAGTGAAGGGCGACTACGGTGTCGCGATGAAGCGCTCCCGCCAGGTGGCGGACCAGAATTCCAAGGGCGCCGAGTTCCTGATGAAGAAGAACAAGATCACCGTCCTCCGCGGCACCGGGGTGCTGCAGCCGGGGAAGAAGGTGAAAGTCGGCGAGGAGGTGCACGAGGCGAAGAAGGCGGTGATCATCGCCACCGGCTCGCGGGTCAAGGGCATTCCGCAAATCGGTCTCGAGATCAACAAGACCACCGTGATCAGCTCGGACGAGGCGCTGTTCCTGGAGAAGGCACCCGCCACGCTTGCCATCGTCGGCGCCGGAGCGGTGGGCTCCGAATTCGCCGATATCTTCAACGCCTTCGGCAGCAAGATCACGCTCATCGAAGCGCTCCCCCGCATCCTGCCGGTCGAGGACGCGGAGTGCTCCGAGGTCATTGCGAAGAGCTATCGCAAGCGCGGGATGACGGTGCTGGCGGGAGCCAAGGTGCTGAAGGCCACCGTCGGAGCGAACGAGGTCACCCTTGATGTCGAAGCGGGCGGCAAGGTGGAAAAGGTGACCGTCGAGAAGGTGCTGATGGCCGCCGGGCGGGCGGTCAACACCGAGGGCATGGGGTTCAAGGAAGCCGGAGTGCAGCTGACCGACCGGGGCTTCGTCAAAGTGAACCTGGCGACGCTCGAGACCACCGCACCGGGCATCTACTGCATCGGCGACGTCGCGGGACCCCCGATGCTCGCCCACAAGGGAAGCCGGGAGGGCGTGTTCGTCGCCGAGCTGATCGCCGGCCACACGCCGCATCGCATCAAGTACGACAACGTTCCGAGCGTGACCTATTGTCACCCGGAGGTGGCGAGCATCGGCCTGACCGAGGACCAATGCAAGGAGCAGAAGCTCGACTACCAGATCGGCCGCTTTCCCTTCAGCGCGAACGGCCGGGCCCGCGCCTCGCTGGAGACGGAGGGCTTCGTCAAGATCATCCGCGACAAGAAGTACGGCGAGATCCTCGGTGCCCACATCGTCGCGAGCCACGCCTCGGAGATGATCCACGAGCTCGGCGTCGCCCGGGAAAATGAATTCACGGTCGAGGAAGTGGATCTCATGATCCACGCGCATCCCACGCTGTCGGAGGCCGTCGCGGAGGCGTGCCTCGACTCCATGGGACGAGTGGTGCATATCTAGTGGTCAGTGGTCAGGAGTCAGTGGTCAGGGAAACGGACGGTTCTCTGATCACTGACTACTGAATCCTGAGCACTCCGCTGCCATGTCCGCTCCCGCCCCGGCTTCCTCCCCCGATCCCGTCTCGCTGGTGCTGCGCGCCCTGCCTTTCGGCGTCGCCATCGGCATCGGATGCCAGGCGCTGGTGACCTTCGGCGTCGACGTCCTCAAGGCCGGTCTGCCGGCCGGCGCAAAACCCAGCCTGACCTCGGCTCACGCGCTGCTGCTCCTGCTCGGCACCCCCACCGGCATGGTGCTCGCCGGATTCGCCACCTGGTCCTTCCTCGCTCCGATTCGAAATCCGTGGCGCCAGGGAATGCTCGCGGGGATCGCCGGATTGGGATCCTTTGTGGTTTCCGTCTTCATGATCTGGCCCATCTACGCCTACTTCCGCCGACCGGGGCTGCTCGTCCTCGCGGTGGTGGCGGCGATTGCCGCCCTGCTCCTCGCCCGTCGCCCGGCCGAAGGGGAGCGCACGGCATGAGCGGAACGATCGGCGTGGTGGATCTCGGCCGGCGCCGCTACGGCGAAGTGCTCGAGCTGCAGCGCCTTCTCTGCCGGCAACGCATGTCAGGGGAAATCACCGAGGATCTCCTCCTGCTCGTCGAACACGAGCCGGTCGTCACACTCGGGCGAGGCACCCGAGCGACCAGCCTGCCGGTTCCCGCGTCCGAGCTGTCCGCCCGGGGCCTCGAGGTCTTCGACGTGGAGCGCGGGGGCGATGTGACGCTGCACGCTCCCGGTCAGCTGGTCGGGTACCCGATCCTCGATCTCGGAGGATGGCGGCGTGATCTGCACTGGTACCTCCGGCAGCTCGAGGAGGTCCTGATACGCGGCCTCGATACCGTGGGGATCCCGGCGGAGCGGGATCCGGGCCGGACCGGCGTCTGGACCGGCGGCCGCAAGATCGCGAGCATCGGTATCCACGTGAAGCAATGGGTGACGTTTCACGGCTTCGCGCTGAATGTCGCGAACGACCTCTCCCTCTTCGAGCTGATCGTTCCCTGCGGACTTACCGGCGTGACGATGACCAGCGTGGCTCGGGAGCGGCCCGCGCTTGCGCACCCATGGACACCGACCCGGGATGCGGTGGTCGGCGCATTCGGTGCCGTGTTCGACCGGACGATGACGATCGGGTCCGTGCGAGGAAGCGAAACGGCCGAAGCAGAGGAGCATAATCGTCGGCCCGATCCTGTCGGGATGTGACGGGGGCCCCGGCGCTAGATCGCCCTATTATCTTCGCTGGCATGGCGGAACCGCTGGATCGGAGCAAACTCGAGGAGCGTGCCGACGCCAAGGTCGGGGACATTCTGCGCGCTGCGGCGAGCTGGGCCAAGGACGTGCCGCCGGCGCTGACCCCGGCGATTCGCGCGGTGTGTGTGCGGCTGGCCGAAATGGTCGCCGATCAGCGGCATTATCTCGCACCGCTTCCCGAGCCGCAGGAAACCGAGCGCGCCACCATCCTCACGCTGACCGCGGAGCGCCTGCGGGCCAAGCCGGTCACCGAAGGAATCGAGACGCTGCTCCAGGACCTGGCGGATATCGAGCTTCGCGCCACGGGCGCCTGGGCAACCAACGCCGGGGCCCAGGCGCAATGGATCGCGACCGCGATCCAGTTTCTCGAATCGAAGGCCTCCGTCCTGCCGGCGGATCAGCGTCCTGATCCGTATTGGGCCGATGATGTGGTGGCGGGAATCATCGCGTCGGTGCGGGCGCTGATCGGCGTGGACGAGCTGCACGCCCGCACCGAAGCGCGGTATTCCGGCGGACAGAAGCGCGTAACGCCGCCGGAAAACGAATAGCGAAGAGCGAAGAGCGAAGAAACCACCGCTTCGCTATTCGCTCTTGGCGACTTCCTGCTCCGCGAACCGCTTGAAGAAGTTTCCGAACACCTCGATCCCATCCCAGATCTGCTGCAGCGAGACTTTCTCGTTCGGTGAGTGCAGCCCATCATCCGGCAATCCGATGCCGGTCAACAGCACCGGGGCCCCGCCGCGCTGAAGCTCGGGCACCACCGGGATCGAGCCGCCGGCACGCGCGGGGACCGTCCGACTGCCGACCACCGCCTCGAATGCATCATCGAGCACCGCAAAGGCGGGGTGGCTCACATCGCAGCGGACCGGATCGCCACCGTGAAGCAGTTTGACCTCGACGTCGGCGTAGTCAGGGGCGAGCCGTTCTACCGCACGGGTCAGCCACTTCCCCACTTTCTCGAACCCCTGGTTCGGCACCAGCCGCAGACTCACTTTCGCCATCGCCTGCGCCGGGATGACGGTTTTCGCGCCTTCGCCGGAGAAGCCGCCCCGGATGCCGTGGATCTCGAAGGTCGGGAGCGCCCAGACCCGCTCGAGCACGGAATACTTCTTGAGTCCGGTGAGCGCGCGCCCGGTCACCTCTTCCTCCAGGAAGCGCTCCTCGTCGAACGGCAGCGACTTCCACGCCTTGAGCTCGGTTTTGCTGGGCGACTCGACGGCCTTGTAGAGTTTCGGGATGTTGATCCGTCCCGAACGGCTCTTGAGGTCGGCCAGCAGCCGCACCAGCGTTTCGACCGCATTGGGCGCCACCCCTCCGTAACTGCCGGAGTGCAGATCGCGCCGCAGTGTCCGCACATGGATCTCGGCGTAGCAGAGACCGCGGAGTCCGGTGTACACCGCCGGGATGCCCGGCGCGTAATACCCCATGTCCGCGACGATGACCGCATCGACTGCGGTGCGCTCAGGCTCTGCGCGCAACCGGTCGAAGATCACCCGGCCACCGCATTCTTCCTCGCCTTCGATGATGAAATGCACGTTGAGCGGCGGCATCCCGCCCTCGTTCAATACCGATCGATAGGCTTCGAGCAACATGAAGACCTGGCCCTTGTCGTCCACCGCCCCGCGGGCGTAGAGGTTGCCGTCGCGGACCGTCGGCTCGAAGGGTGGGGTCACCCACTCGGTGAGCGGATCGACGGGCTGGACGTCGTAGTGCCCGTAGCAGAGCACCGTCGGCTTTCCGGGAACCCGCGGGCTCTCGGCCCACACCACCGGATGGCCGTCGCCCTCCAGAAGATCCACGACGGGACACCCGAGGGCGCGAAACTGCTCCATGAGCCACGCCGCGGCACGACGGCAATCGTCGCGATGCGCGGGGAGCGTACTGATGCTCGGGATGGCCAGGAATTCGTTGAGCCGGGAGAGTTGATCGTCGCGTGACATAGGCAGGGAGTCGGGGAGCCAGGGAGCCAGGGAGCCAGGTGGTCAGCGCCTAAGATAGTCCGATCCCCTACCCCCCGCCCGAGTCGGCCAGCGCGCGCTGCATCCGCGCGAACGCACTGTCTCCGGTCGCACCGCGCATGAGCTGCTTCAGCGCGGCGACGGAGGTCAGGACCGATCTCCCGTGCCCCCCGTACCAGCGGTCGAACCAGTCGAGGTGGGTGCGATAGATCCGGACACCCACCAGGGTCGCGTTGTTGATGGGGCGCTCGGCGAGCCGGCCCACCCGCACGGCACGAAACCGCGACGCGTACGGGCCTTCCAGCTGTTCTCGTGACCACCGCGCGATCGCGGCGCGGCCCGCCTCGAGGGAGTCCCCTGTCGGCTTCCCGGCGTAAAATGCTTCGAGCCGCGTGAGCAAGGCGTCGTAGTACTCGCCGAGGACGATCTCGTCGGCCCACCGATCCCGGGCCCGGTCGGCGAGCGCGCTGTCGCCCCTGCCGCGGAAGAACTCCTCGGTCGAGCGATATCCCACCAGCTGCGCGAAGCTCTCGTTGAATGGCGTCGCGCTTTTGACGTACAGGGTGTTGTGCGCGATCTCGTGGAATACCAGCCCGGCGAGCTCGACGGAGTCCCTCACCATGGAGGTGGACAGCAGAGGATCTTCGAACCAGCCGAGGGTCGAATAGGCCGCGGCGGGGCGGAGCGAGATGTCGAAGCCGCGGCTCTCGAATTTCGCGGCCTCGCGGCGCGCCATCGCGACGTCGAAGAATCCCTTGTAGGGGACGCGGCCCACGATCGGGTATTTCCACAGGTGGGGACAGATGCAGTTCTTCGGAGACGCGGAGAGCACGAGCAGCAGCGTATCGCGTCCGATGTCGGCGTAGCTGGTGAACGTCTCGCCCGCGTCGAGCCCGAGCTGCCTGGCGTGGGTCCGTACGGCGAGGACGAGCGAGAGGTAGGCGCGCGTCTCGGCCGGCACCGAGGAGTCGTTGACCAGCCGCTCGATGGGTTTTCGCTTCTGGAGAATCGCGGTCTGCTCGATGCCGGCTCGGGTGAGATACCGCACGTCTTCGCTGGCGACGTACGCGGTTCCGTACCCCAGGATCAGCGCCACCGCGGTGATGAGGATTCCCATGAGGACCTTCCGCCGGGTCACGGCGTCCAGCGCATCCCGGCGAGGTGCACGTCGCGACCGATGGCGCTCCGGCGCTGGAAGGCGTAATCGATCCGGGCCCGGCCGAGGAGGAGACTCGCGCCGAAGGTGGTATTGGACAGCAGGCCTCCCGCGAGCCCCGGTTGGCGGCCGCTCCCGACGCGGGCCACGAGCCCGAGTCCGCCGACCGCCGCGCCGGCCTCGAGACCGACCACCGTGCGGCCATGATCCTGTTCCGTCCAGACGCTTTCGATGGTCGCGAGCAGCCGCCCGTTCGAGTAGGTATCGAGCAGATTCAGACTGAATCCGAGGTGCAGGGCGTCGGGAAGATTCATCCCCTCACCGCTGACCTTGACCTCTCCGAGGTTCTGGAGGCTCAACGCCAGCGCCGCGATGTCGAAGAAGGCGACCTGCATCGCGAGACCGCTGGTCATCGAACGCGTAATCGGTCCGTCGCGCTCCTCGATCGAGACATACTTTCCGCTTGCGCCCACCGCGATGCTCCCGTACCGATAGACGACCGCGCCGACCCAGGAAAGATTGTCATAGGTGGGCGACTCGCCGGGAAACCGGAGATAGCGGAATCCGAATCCGAGGTTGAACCGGCCGAGCCGGCCCGCGGCGGCGGCCATCCCGTAGGTCGCGCGGTCGGGGGTTCGGGAGAAGCCCGCCTCGACACTGAGCACCCGAATCGGCGCGATGCCCGCGGGATTGACGAACAGCGCGCCTGCATAACCCGGGAGAGCAACCCCGGCGCCGGCGAGCCCCGCGGCCTGCACACTGGATGGAAATCCGAGAATGACGGGCACCGGGGCCGGCTGGGCTCCGAGCGCCGCGGGGAGTAGTGCGGTGAGGAGGAAGGCGCCCGCGCGCCGGCGCATCGTCAGCGGATCCTTACCACTCCGACGCGGGGTTGCAGCAGCGCGTCAATCAATTCATTGGCGGAGTTGCGAACCGCGAGCATGTCGATTGCCGCGCCGTTGGCCTGCTGCACCACCACGAAGTGAGCCCCCGATCCGCCGCGCAGTGTCCCCGAGTGGGCCAGGCTCCCGGCAATCTGGACCGGGACGAGCGGGAAGCCGTTGAACGGTCCGTTGGGTGCCTGATTCAGGGGATTGGTCCAGATCGCGCGGAGACCCCAGCTCTTGAAGCGGAGTCGCCCGGTGGGCTCCGCCGGAAGGTCGGGGCCGTCATCGAGGTAGAGGGCCATCAGCCACTGGGGGACCTCGGTTGCCAGTGTGTTTCCGGTCACCGCCTGAATATTCGCGGCGCCGACGAGGTTCGTCTGCACCAGCGCGCGGGTGAGATCGGTCCCCAGGATCGTGTCGGCGGCGAACTGATCGGCGATCCAGCGAACGAACGTCCAGGCCGCTCCCCGCTCTTCGAGAGTGCCTCCCGACGACGTGGGAAATACCAGGAAATGATCCTCGGTGTCCTTGAGGTAGTCGTACGCGTTCAGAATGTTGCCGCTCGCATACTGACTGCGGCACGAGGTGAAGGAGGGCATGCACTCTGAATTCGGAATCAGCCGCCCGCCGAGCTCCTCCGCGAAGTGCGACATGCCCTCATTCAGCCAGGTTTCTTCGGAGTTCCCGTTTCGCACCAGCACATGCTGGTTGAAGCTGATCATGTGCTGGAACTCGTGAATCAGCGTCGGCTTGAGGTTGTCGACCGCCTGGCGCCTCGTGATCGCGGTACAGCTGCTGCTCGACGGTGCGGGCACCAGCGTGTAGAACACCTCGCCATTGTTCGAATTGGGGCCGGTGAGCAGGTCACCGCCGTAGAAATAGCCGACGACCCGTCCGTTGGTGCAATCCGGCGTCAGCGCGTTGACGGCGTCGGTCATCAGGATGATGACCACGCCGTTCTGGTCCTGGTCGGATTCGCTTCCGAATGCGTTCGTGTCGATCGGGTGGTGGTAGGTGTCGAACGCCAGTCCCAGCTCGGCGGCATCGGCCGGCGTCAGCGGATCGTTCTGGGGGACCTCGTTGTCGATGAACACCGCCGCATGCTGGCCGACATAGCGGGCGGTCGCCATCACCGTCGCGAACGCGGTGCACTGAAGATTGGTGCAGGTCTTGAAACTCTTCACCTCGCCGACCACCGGTGGCGCCGCGGCGGCGCCTCCCGCGGGCGGAGCGGCGGGCGCCCATCCCCTCGACGCCAGGTCCCGCTCCCGCTCACGGAGCGCCGCGTCGAACTCCGCGGCCACCGAGCGGCGGCGCGGCGCGGCCGATTGCGCCGGCGCGGTCGCCGCGGGTGCAAGGTCGGCGGAAGCGCTTGCCGGCGTGCTGGCCTTGAGCAGATATGCACCCTGGATTCCGCTCGACGAGCGAGACCCGGACGTCGATGCCACGACCAGGAGGTATTCGGCGCCGTTCGCACCAGCGGCCGGCAGCCGCAGACATCCCGAGGTCGTGTTTGGATCGATGATGACGTGCTGTCCCGCCGCGAGCTGCGTCGTGGGTTTCGACGCGCACACCACGCTCGGAGTCCCGGATGGCGGCGGCGGAGGAGGAGGCGGTGGAGTGACGCCGCCACCGCACGCCGCCATCACCAGGGCCAGCGCGAGAGAGAGCGGGGGAATCTTCCGTGGCGTCATCGGGGCTCGGTTGATAGGGTGCTGGATGCTGGGTGCTGGGTGCTGGTGACTGGGTGACGGGTGCTGAATCTGACGCGATCTGCCCGGTACCCAGCACCTAGCTCTCAGTACCCTAACCTAAAGCCGCTCAACGAGTTTTGACAATCTTTCCATCGCCCGGTAGCTTCCCCTCGCGGCGTCCAGTCCCGTGAGACAGTGCGAGGGAGACGCGCGGCGCGGCCCCCTGCCGCACCACCCAAACCGTATCTTCGGCGCCCGATCGTGGCCCGCTGGCCGCACCGGCTCCGCGGAGGTACAGGTCATCCGCATGGCGTTCGTTCATCTCCATACCCATAGCGAATACTCTCTCCTCGACGGAGCAAACCGGATTCCGGAGCTCGTCGGCCACGTGCAGAAGCTGGGAATGGACAGCCTCGCCGTGACCGACCACGGCAATCTGCACGCCGCATGGAGCTTCTATTCGGAGGCCAAGGCCCGAAAGCTCCGCCCGATCCTCGGCTTCGAAGCGTACCTCGCCTACGGCGACCGCCGGTCGACACAGAAGCCGGCCGGCGCCCCTGCGCACTACAGCCACCTCGTGCTGCTGGCACGCAATCAAGCGGGGTACCGGAACCTGATCCGGCTCTCCTCGATCGGGTATACCGAGGGTTTCTACCGCAGGCCCAGGGTCGACAAAGCCGCGCTGGAGCAGTACTCGGAAGGCATCATCTGCCTCGCGGCCTGCCTCTCCGGCGAAGTCGCGCACGCCCTGCGCGCCGGCCGCTACGAGCAGGCCCGCGCTTCCGCCGAGTGGTTTGCCTCGCTCTACGGGAAGGACGGCTTCTGGCTGGAGATCCAGGATCACGGCATCGGCGAAGAAAAGCTGGTGACGGAGGGGATGCTTCGGCTGGGCGCCGAGCTGGGCATCGGCGTCGTCGCGACCAACGACGCGCATTACCTCCGGCGGGAGGACGCCGAAGCACACGACGTGCTGCTGGCCATCGGGACCGGAGCCGACCTCGACGATCCCAAGCGGTTCCGCTTCACGGGACAGGAGTCCTACGTGAAGAGCGAAGCCGAGATGCGTGCCCTGTTCCCGGATCACCCCGAGGCGATCGACAACACCGCGCGGGTCGCGGCGCTCTGCGAGTTCGATTTCGAGAAGCGCTATTACCTCCCGAGTTTTCCGCTGCCTCCCGCGTACAGCGACGAGAATTCGCTGCTGCGTGATCTGGCGTCCGCCGGAGCGCGAGCGCGTTATGGCGATCCGCTTCCGGCCCCCGTCGAGGAACGTCTGGAGTACGAGCTCGGGGTGATCACCCGGGCCGGCTACGCAGGGTACTTTCTGATCGTCGAAGACTTCATCCGTGCCGCGCGCGACCGCGGCATTCCGGTGGGACCGGGCCGCGGCTCCGCCGCCGGATCCCTCGTGGCGTATGCCCTCCGGATCACCGACGTCGATCCGCTCCGTTTCGACCTGCTGTTCGAGCGCTTCCTGAATCCGGAGCGCGTCTCGATGCCCGACATCGACGTGGACTTCTGTTTCGAGCGCCGCGGCGAGGTCATCGAGTATGTGCGCGAGCGCTACGGCCGGGATAGCGTGGGCCAGATCATCACCTTCGGCACGATGAAAGCCCGCGCCGCGGTCAAGGACGTCGCCCGCGTCCTCAAGATTCCCCCCGGAGAAGCCGACCGCATCACCAAGCTGATCCCCTCCGGGCCGGCCTACAGCCTCACGATCCCCGAGGCGATGAAGAAGGTCGACGAGCTCCGCGACCTGGTGAAGACCGCGCCGGTCTACCAGCGCATGGTCGACCTGAGCGGCCGGATCGAGGGCATCTCGCGTCATGCGTCGGTGCACGCCGCCGGCGTCGTCATCGCGCCTGGCCCGCTCTCCGAGTACGTGCCCGTCTGCACCGCGCCGAATCGGGGCACCGGGGCCGCGGAGGGCGAGACCGCGATCATCACGCAGTACGAGATGGGGGCGCTCGAGCAGGTCGGTATGCTCAAGATGGACCTGCTCGGGCTGAAGACGCTGACCGTCATTCACGACGCGACCGAAATGATCGCCCGGCGCACCGGTACGGCGCCCGACGTTGCCGCCCTCACGCTCGACGATCCGAGAGTGTACGAGCTGCTCCGTCAGGGCCGTACCGCCGGCATCTTCCAGTTCGAGTCGGCGCTGGCGACCGAAACGCTGCGGCAGATGAAGTGCGACCGGTTCGATGATCTCGTCGCCTCCAACGCCCTGCTCCGCCCCGGTCCCCTCGATGCGGGGATGCACACCGTCTTCATCCGGCGGAAGCTCGGACTGGAAGCGGTGAGCTATCCGCACGACTCGCTCAAGGAGATTCTCGAGCCCACCTATGGGGTCATCACCTACCAGGAACAGGTGATGCGCATCGCCAATGTGCTGGCGGGCTTCTCGCTGGCCGAGGCGGACGTCCTCCGGAAGGCCGTAGGGAAGAAGGACTCGGAGCTGATCCGGAAGGAGCTGGGGAAGTTCGTGGAGCGCGCGATCGCCAAGGGTCATCCGAAAAAGCTGGCGAGCGACATCGCCGCGCAGATCGAGACCTTCGGCCGGTACGGATTCAACAAGTCGCACTCGGTGGCCTACTCCGTCCTCTCCTACCAGACGGCGTGGCTCAAAACGTACTACCCCGCCGAGTTCATGGCGGCGCTCCTCTCCTCGGAAATCGGCAGCACCGACAAGGTGGTCCAGTACATCAACGAGGCCCGGGAGCTCGGACTCGAGGTTCTGCCGCCCGATGTCAACGAATCGGGCTTCAAGTTCACCGTGGTCAGCGACCGGCGGATCCGCTTCGGCCTCGGCGCGGTGCGGAACGTGGGCAGGGGTGCGATCGAGTCGATCATTGCCGGACGCTCGAGCGGCTCGTTCACCGACCTGGCCGCCCTCGTGGACCGCATCGATTTCCGGCTCTGCAATAAGCGGGTCCTCGAGTCCCTCGTCTCCGCCGGCGCCTGCGATTCTCTCGGAGGATACCGCAGCCAGCTGATGGCGGGTCTGGACGCGGTGCTGGGCGAGGCACAGCTCAAACAACAGGAGCGGGACGCGGGCCAGGCGTCGCTGTTCGGCGAGTCCTCGGCCGTGCCGCATCGGCCTCCGGCGCTCCCTGACGTCCCGGACTGGCCGGAAGCGGAGCGCCTGACGCGAGAGAAGGAAGTCATCGGCTTCTTCATCTCGGGACATCCCCTCGAGCCCTTCCGGACCGAGGTGGAGCTCTTCGGCAGCAGAACGACCGCCACGCTGCACGAGTGGACCGAGCATCAGATCACCGTGGCCGTCGTGGTCACCGCCGTGAAGCGACAACTCTCGAAGAAGACCGGGAAGGAATACGCCCGCGTCATTCTCGAGGATTTTCACGGCACCGCGGAAGCCATCGTGTTCCCGGAGAGCTGGGCCCGCCTCAATCAGATCCTGGTCGAGGATGCGGCGGTCCTTCTGACGGGAGGCTACAGCGCCCGGGACCGGGGAGAGGACCGGGCCCCGTTCGTAGTGGAGACTGCGCGGCCGCTGGCCGGGCTGCGCCGCTCCGGGGCGGTCGGGATCGTGCTCCGCTGGAGTGCCACCGGAGCCCCGACCAGCGACGTCCTTCGCTCGGCCGCGGCGCTCTGCGCCGGCCATCCGGGCCCAGCCCCGGTCTATATTGAATGGTCCGACGGCAATGGCGAGGGCGCACGTCTTCGGGCACGTCGACTCCGGGTCGAACCCGGGGAAGATGTCGTGCATGCTCTGCGGGATCTCCTCGGCGCCGACGCAGTCCGCTTCGTCAAGGTGGGGTGACCGGATGGCCAACTCGTACACGCTCGACTTCGAGAAACCGCTCCTGGAGCTGGAGCGGCAGATCGACGAGCTCAAACGCGTGGGAGACGAGCGCGAAATCGACGTGGCCGAGGAGCTCACCACGCTCCAGGCCAAGCTCGAATCGCTGCGCGAGGAGCTGTATCGCAACCTCACGCCGATGCAGCGGGTGAGCGTGGCGCGCCACCCCCGTCGCCCGTACACCCTCGATTACCTCGGCTCGATTTTCACCGACTTCGTGGAGATGCATGGTGATCGCCTGTACCGGGACGACCTCGCAATCGTCGGTGGATGGGCCAGGCTGGCCGGCGCGACCGTCATGGTCATCGGCCACCAGAAGGGGCGCGATACCCGGGAGAACATCCGCAGGAACTTCGGGATGCCCCATCCGGAGGGGTACCGCAAGGCGCTCCGCCTGATGCAGCTCGCCGCCCGCTTTCATGCGCCGGTCATCACGCTGATCGACACTCCCGGCGCGTATCCCGGTCTCGGTGCCGAAGAGCGCGGCCAGTCCGAGGCCCTCGCGACGAGCATCCTGGAGATGGCGATGCTGCAGACACCGGTCGTCGCGGTGGTCATCGGCGAGGGCGGCTCCGGCGGCGCGCTTGCCCTCGGTGTCGCCGATCGCGTCCTCATGTTCGAGAACTCGGTGTATTCCGTCATCTCGCCCGAAGGTTGCGCCGCGATCCTGTGGAAGGACGCGAGCCAGCGCGAGCGGGCCGCCGAAGCGCTCCGTCTCACGCCGAACGACCTCCTGCAGTTCAAGGTCATCGACGAGATCATCCCCGAGCCGCTGGGCGGCGCCCATCAGGACCCCGACGCGGCCGGTGAAGCACTCCGGGATTGCCTCATCCGGCACGTCACCGAGCTCCGGAAGACCCGCCCCGAAAAGCTCGTGCGCCGGCGCGCCGAGAAGTACGCCGGCATGGGGGTGTATACCGAAGCCTGATGCCCACCACCGTCGAAGTCCGATTCAAGGGCAACCGGAAGGACTATTTCCTCTGGTCTGACGACACCGAGCCGCTTCACCTGCAGGAAGCGGTGATCGTCCCGGTGGAGCGCGGCCTCGACCTGGGGCGCATTTCGGCTGTCGGCGAAACCGCGACGAAGAAGTGCGCCAGCAGCTGCACCGGCTGTGCGGTCGGCGAGGTCAAGATTCCCGAACAGACGATCGTGCGGCGCGCGACCCAGGAGGACATCAGCACCGCGAACGAGCTGCGACGGAGCGAGGAGGACACTCGGCGGACGGTGCTCGAGAAAGTCCGAGGCCGGCAGCTCGATATGAAGGTCAGCGATGCCGAGTGGCAGTGGGATCGCAAGAAGCTCACGGTGTACTTCACCGCCGACAAGCGGGTCGATTTCCGGGAACTGGTCCGCGACCTCGCCGCGGCGCTGCACACCCGGATCGACCTCCGACAAATCGGCGCCCGCGACGAAGCGGCCCGGCTTGGCGGGGTGGGACGGTGCGGCAAGGAATTCTGCTGCTCGTCCTGGCTCACGACCCTTTCGCCGGTCAGTCTCGCCCTCGCCAAGGACCAGCATCTTTCGCTCAACCCGGCGCAGATCTCCGGCGGGTGCGGCCGGCTGTTGTGCTGCCTCAAGTACGAGCATGAGTTCTACGTCACCTCACGCAAGCGGTTCCCCAAGGAAGGCAAGGCGCTGCGTACCGACCGGGGCGCGGAGCGCGTCGTCGCGGTGGACATTTTCAGGGAGCGGGTCTTTCTCCGGAGCGAGGAGCACGGCCCACGGATCGTGACCCTGATCGAGCTCCGCGACGAGCTCGAGCGGCTGGGTGAGCCGCCGCCCGAAGCGCGCGGGATATCGGGCGCACAGATCGTGGCGAGGGGCCAGGGGCCTCGGAGCACTCCCGCCGAGACCGCCGCGGTTGCCGAGCCCGCTCCGGCATTGCGACCGGAGCGAAACGTTTCCGACGAGATCGCCGGCGACGCGGCGCGTCCTCGCGAGGACGATGCCGAGGTCCAGCGCAAACGGAAGCGGCGACGCCGCAAGCGAAAGGGGCCCCGTCCCGACGGCGGACCGCCGCCCGCGGAGTCCTGAATGCCGAAATTCTATCTCACCACCGCCATCGACTATTCCAACGGCGATCCTCACCTCGGTCACACACTCGAGAAGGTCGGCGCCGATTGCCTGGTGCGTTACCGGCGGCTCCGGGGCGATGCGGTGCACTTCGTCATGGGAATGGACGAGCACGGGCAGAAAGTCGCGCTGGCCGCGGAGAAGGCGGGGATGCCGCCCTCCGAATGGGTCGATCGCATCAGCGAGCGATTCGAATCCACCTGGCGGGCGCTGCACTGTTCCCAGGACGACTGGATCCGCACGACGGAGCCGCGCCACCATGCCTCGGTCACCGAATTCCTGCGCCGGATCCAGCAGCATCATCCCGACGACCTCTACGTGGGAGAGTACGAGGGACTTTATTGCGTCGGTTGCGAGGAGTTCAAGCAGGAATCGCAGCTGGTCAACGGCCGCTGCATCGAGCACCCGGAGCGGGAGCTCGTGCGGATGAAGGAAACCAACCATTTCTTCCGGCTCTCGCGGTACGGGCCCCGGATTCTCGAGGCCATTCACTCGGGATCCTTCCGGGTGGAGCCGGGGATCCGCCGCAACGAAGTCCTCAAGGTGCTGGAGGGTGGGCTCGACGACGTGTCGATCTCCCGGTCGCGCTTTCCGTGGGGCATCCCTTTTCCGGGCGACCCGGACCACACCGTCTACGTCTGGTTCGACGCGCTCATCAACTACATCACCGCGGCGGGCTTTCCCCGCGAGGGCTGGGAGCGGCTCTGGCCCGCGGACGTGCACATCATCGGCAAGGGCATCACCCGGCTGCACTGCTGCTTGTGGCCCGCGATGCTGCTCGCCGCGGAACTGCCGCTCCCGCGCATGGTCTGGGCGCACGGCTACGTGCAGTGGGATGGCGCCAAAGTCTCGAAGTCGAGCGGCACGGCGGTGAGCGTCGACACCGCCCTGGAGCGGCACGGTGCGGACGCGCTCCGCTATTTCCTCCTGCGCGAAGTCGGAATGGAGAGCGACGGCAACTTCACCTGGGAGCGGTTCGACGAGCGATACACCTCCGATCTCGCCGACGGGCTCGGAAATCTCGCCTCCCGCTCGCTCGCCATGCTCGACAAGTATCGCGGAGGCGTCGTTCCCGGCCGCCCCCCGACCACGGTGCTCGACCAGGCCGGCGGGCGCGCCATCACGGCGTATGCGGCGGCGATGGATCGCTTCGATATCCGCGGTGCGGGCGATGCGGCGTGGAGTCTGGTCAGCGATGCAAATCAGTTCATCGTGCAAACCGCGCCGTGGACGCTCGCCAAGGAAGCGCGCGACGCGGAGCTCGACGATGCGCTGGCGGCACTCGCCAGGTGCCTCTTCCGGCTCGCCGTGCTTTCGTCCCCCTTCATGCCCGAGCGCTCGCTGGTCCTCTGGCAGGCCCTCGGCAGAAACGGCGCTCCCGGTGCGAGTGACTGGACCGCTCTCCCGGAACCTCCCATCGCGGGCGATCGCACGATCCGGCCGCCGGTGCTTTTCCCGAAGCCGGCGCCGTCTCCGCTCTAGTGTCGTAACCTGCGACATTACAAATATTTAGACGCATATTTCAGCGCTTGACAGACCGGGAAACGAGGGGCATACTATGCTCGTCGGCTCCCTGGAGCCGGCGCCTTGACCGCTCGCCGGCGGCCCTCACGTCCCGGCGCCTTCGCAGTCATCAAAGCATTCCGCAGGTGGCAGGATGTCCAAGCGTCGCTGGACCATCATCGTCGTTCCGCAAGGTTCGAGCGCCTCGAGAATCCTCGAGGTCTCGTACACTGCGCTCAAACTGGTAGGGAGTCTCGCCGTCGCCGCGTCCCTGCTGGCGATGCTGCTCGGGTACGCCACGGTTCGCCGCTCGCTCAATCTCGCGCGCGCCGAGCGACTCGAGGCGGAGAACGCGCGGCTCGCCAACGAGCTGAATCTCCTGCACGGCCGCGTCACCAGCCTCGCCGATACCGTGGTGAGCCTCGAAGCCCGCGACACCCAGCTTCGCCTTCTTGCCAATCTCGAGCCGATCGACGCGGAGGTGCACGCGGCCGGCATCGGCGGGCCGCGTCCCGCGGGTGCCTCGACGGCCGAGGAGAGCGCGCTGCTGGGCCGGGCCGGACAGGTCCGCGTCGATCTGAACGCCCTGATCCGTCGCGCCAATCTGCTGGCGCATTCGTTCCGGGAGGCGGGCGACAGTCTCGCCGACCATGTCGAGCGTCTGGCCGCCACCCCGTCCATCATGCCGACGACCGGCTGGCTGACCAGCGCGTTCAGCCGGATGCGTTCGCATCCGATTCTCCACGTGGCCCGCGCGCACGAGGGACTCGACGTGACCGCGCCGATGGGCACGCCGATCGAGGCGCCGGCGAAGGGCGTCGTCATCCAGGCCGGGTGGGAGGCGGGATACGGGAACACCGTCACCATCGACCATGGCTATGGCATCGTGACGAAGTTCGCGCACGCCTCGCGCATTCTGATCCGGGTCGGAGCGCGGGTTGACCGGGGCGACCGGATCGCGCTGGTCGGCAACAGCGGCCTCTCCACCGGTCCGCATCTTCACTACGAGGTCCATGTCAACGGGCGGCCGGTGGATCCGCGGAGATACATTCTTCCATCGGTGGTGACCGACTAGGGGTCAGAGGTCAGGGGTCAGAGGTCAGGGGTCAGAGGTCAGGGGAGATACCAATGGGGCCCGGCGCTTTGATCGCCGGGCCCCATCGATTTTTCTGACCGCTGACCTGATTCCTGATCCCTCCCCTAGAATTTGACCTTCGGCGCCTCCGCAGCCTCCGGCGCTGTCAGCTCGAAGTATTCTCTCGGCTTTCCGAGACCGAAGATCTTGGCCGTCAGATTGTAGGGAAAGCGCCGGATATACGCGTTGAAGTCTTCCACCGCCTTGTTGTAGTCCTGCCGGGCGACGGCGATCCGGTTCTCGGTCCCCTCGAGCTGATCCTGCAGCTGCAGATAGTTCTGATTCGACTTGAGCTCGGGATAGGCCTCCACCGTGACCAGCAGCCGCTGCAGCTGGGAGGAGAGTGCGGCGTTGGCGGCGCCCATCTCCTGCAGGTTACCACCCTGGACCGCGCTGTTGAGCCGGCTCCGCGCCTCGGTGACGCCGATGTAGATCGTGCTCTCCTGCTTCGCGACCCCCTTCACCGTTTCCACCAGATTCGGAATCAGATCGGCGCGGCGCTGCAGCTGGGTCTTGATCTGGGACCCGGCGCTGTTGACGGCCTCGTCCTTGGTTTGAATCGTGTTGTACCCGCACCCCGTGGCGATGAGGGCCGCCGCCGCGAGCATCGGGAGCGAGCGCCGGAGCGTGGACATCAGTTTCCTCCTCGAGAGAATGTGTCGATGACGCGGACGGCGGCAGCGACCGCCGCAAGATATCCTTCGAACAGCTCCGCAGTGCACGGAGGCCCCTGGAACACCCGGCGAGTCCACAGCGCCACGATCGGCTCGGTGGGAATGGACATCGCCTCTCCCGCGGCGGCCAGCGCGGCGGGCGTGGCGACCGCCGCATCTCGGCCGAAGAGCGCCAGCGACACCCGGAAGAGTGCGGCCACCGAAGCGACGGTGCCCGACGCGACGGCGCCGAGCAGCTTCGGATCGCCGGCTGCCAGCGCGTAGGCCTGCCTCAGGCGAAGCAGCTTGGCACGGAATTCCGCCTCGAGCGCGCGACGGAGATCGGCGGGATCGACCACCCGGCCCGCGAGTGGATCCGGACCGCGCATTAAACGATGGGCGATCTGCATGTCGGTCACTTCGATGGGAAAGACATCGGATGCGCTGGCCCACTCACCCCGCTCGATCAGGAGTGGCGGAGGCTGCCGTTGTCCCCGCAAGCCGGCGAGCGCCGAGCTCAAGCGCCGCAGCGTCGGCGGGGCGAGCTCCTCGCAGACAAGGAGCAGATTGACGTCGGACACGCCGTCGCGGAATTCGCCGCGCGCCGCGGAGCCGTACACCACCGCCGAATAGCTCCCTCCCAGCACGCCGTCGATCGCCTCCAGCACCGGTGTCACGATCCCGCCGACCGCGTCATCCATCAGAACCTCCCCCCGGCGCCGCCGCCGCTGAAGCCGCCGCCCCCGCCGAAGCCACCGAAACCGCCACCACCACCGCCGCCACCGAAGCCGCCGAACCCACCGCCACCGAATCCGCCTCCAAAGCCCCCACCGAAGCCGCCGCCCCACCAGCCTCCCCGGCGCCGGCGCCGGCCGCGTTTGGTCGATGCTTGAGCGAACAGAATCACGATGACGAGGATGATGAAGCCGATGGTCCGGAGCATCCGGCCGAGATCCGGATTCGATGCGCCGGCATCGCCCAGTCGGTCGCCGGCGGCGAGCGCGGAATCGCTGACCCCCATTCCCCTGGCGATCAGCGCCGCGAGCGCTCCAACCCCCACCTCGAGGCCGGCGGCATATTCGCCACGGGAGAAATACGGCCGCATGAGGTCGCGGGCGCGGCCCGCCTGCAGATCGGTGACGATGCCTTCGAGCCCCTGGCCCGTCGCGATGAAGATCTGCCCCGAGTTGGGGTCGCCCTCCCGCCGCGGCACCAGCAGAACGACGAGCCCGGCGTTGCGCCGCTCATCGCCGATTGCCGCGTCATCGCCGACACCCCACCCCCGACCGATCGCCACCGCGACGTCCACCGCGGCGCGGTCGCCGATCGTGGGAAGGACGACGATCGCCAGCTCGGCGCCGGTCGCATTCTTCAATCGCGCGCCAAGTGTTTCGAGCCGCGCGCCCGCCGCGGGGTCGAGCGCGCCGGCCACGTCGGTGACGTGCCCGGTCGGCCGGGCGGGAAAGAGCTGCTCGACGCCGGTGCGCTGCGCCGCAAGCGACATCGCCGCGCCTTGGAGCGCCATCGCGAGCAGGATAGTTTTGACGAATGTCACCGGTCGTTCCACTCACGCTCCTCGTGTTCGCACTGGCCTGCACCAACGGCCGAACGGTCACGGTGCAGGTCCTCGTGCCGGATCTCGCCGGCGCCGCCACGCCCATCACTGGCGTCGTCGTGGCGGCGATCCCCTACGATCGCGACAGCCTCATCGCCGCGATGGAGGGCCGAGTGTCCACCGGGCGCCCCCATACGGAGACTCTCGACAGCCTGTTTCAGGCGTTCCACGATCCCTTTCTGGCGTTCAGCCGCGCCGCGTGGAATATCGAGCGCCTGAACCGCACGCGAGATTCCGTCGCGGCGGCGCAGCGCACGGCCGCGTCCACCCCGGCAGCCACGGAGCTCGAGGCGCGCCTCGCCCGGCTCGATGATTCGCTGCGACGCCTGGCCCCCGCGCTCGAGCGCGCTCGTGCCGAGCTGAGCGCCGCCCGCGATACCCTCTGGCCGAGGATCGAGCGGCTGCGGGTCGACGCACGGCAGTGGCAACTTAGCACCTTCGAAGGGTACGACACCGCGGCGCGCAGTCTCGCCCGGAGCAGAATGCGGACACTGAGCGCGGACACTACCGACGCCGCCGGCTGGGCGAGCCTGTTCGTTGCAAAGGGCCCGTGGTGGATCACCGCTCGCTCGCCCGATCCGCAGGATCCGAATTACGAGTGGTACTGGAACGTCCGGGCGGACTCCGACACCGTCCGCCTGACGCCGGCCACCGGCCGCCATCTTCCGAGGTACTGACGAATGCGACGTACGCGCCTGTTGCTCCTCGCGCTCCTGCTCGCCACGGCCGGAGCGGCCACCGCGCAGCCGGATCCGCACGCCACGCGCAGCAAGGGATCCGTCTCGGCACCGGTGACGGTGTATGAGATGTCGGACTTCCAGTGTCCCTTCTGCAAGCGGTTTACCGAACAGTATTTCCCTTCGCTGGAGAAGGAGTACATCGCCACCGGAAAGGTCCGCTGGATCTTCATCAATCTTCCGCTGGTCTCGCTCCACCCGAATGCCGTTCCCGCCGCCGAATTCGCCATGTGCGCCGCGCGCGAAGACAAGTTCTGGCCCGCGCATGACCTCCTCTACCGCCGGCAGGAGGTCTGGGCGCCGCTCAAGAATCCCGCGGCGTTCCTCCTGTCGCTTGCGGATTCGCTCAAGATCCCCCGGGCGCGCATCGCGCCATGCCTCGAGAAGGCGGAGACTCGCGCGCTGGTCCGGAGCGATTCCGAGGGAGCGGTGAAAGCCGGCGCCGGCAGCACACCGACGTTCTACATCGAAGGGGGCCTGCTCGCGGGCGCCTATCCACCGGAAGTGTGGCGCCCGATCCTCGACTCCGTGATTCGCGTCAAGTCGAGGAAGCCATAAGCGTCGATCCGCTCTTCCTCGATTTTCAGACCGCGGTCGTCGGCCGGTATTCGCTCGAGCGCGAGCTGGGCCGTGGCGGGATGGGCGTTGTGTATCTCGCCCGCGAAGTCTCGCTCGACCGCTCGGTGGCAATCAAGCTGCTTCCCCCGGCGCTCGCGGCGCAGCCCGAGCTGCGCGAGCGCTTCCTCAGGGAGGCGCGGACCGCGGCCCAGCTCTCCCAGCCGAACATCGTACCGATCCACACGGTCGACGAGGCGGGCCGCTTCGTCTTTTTCGTCATGGCCTTCATCGACGGGGAGACGCTGGGCGAGCGGGTGCGCACCCAGGGCCCGCTCTCCGCACAGGAGACCGCACGGATTCTCCGGGAGATTGCCTGGGCCCTCGCGTACGCGCACGCGCAGGGGGTGATTCACCGGGATCTCAAGCCGGACAACATCATCCTGGAGCGGGCGACCGGCCGGGCGGTACTCACCGATTTCGGGATCGCGCGGCGACTGGAAACGACCGGGCTCACCGCCGGCGGCGAGCTGATCGGAACGCCGGAATACATGAGCCCCGAACAAGCCACCGGTGGGGCGCTCGACGGGCGCACCGACCTCTATTCGCTCGGCATCGTCGGCTTCTACGCCCTCTCCGGCCGGCTTCCCTTCGAGTCCACGACAATTCCCGCGCTGCTGATCCAGCACGCCACCGCCCCGCTTCCGCCGCTCGGCCCCCTCGCGCCGGGCGCGCCGCGCGCGCTGACCCAGGCGGTGACGCGGTGCCTCGAGAAGGCGCCCGAGGCGCGCTTCGAGGACGCCAAGGGATTTGCCGATGCGCTTTCGGTCGCGCTCGAAGCCCGGCGGGAGATTCCCGCCCCGGTCCGGGCCTTCGTCAAGGACAGTCTGGAGATCCGGGCGAGCGGGTGCATTTACGTGATGGTGGCCTCGTGGGTCATGCCGATGCTGGGCATCGGGCTCGGCAGGCTGCTTGGCGCGACGACGGTCGGCCTCGGCGTCGGAATCTACCTGCTGTTCCTCGCGGTGGCCTTCGCCGGCATCCCCTTCCTCGCTCATGTCAATCGGATTCGCCGCCTGGCGCGAGCGGGTTATGACGTCGAGGACGTCCTGGCCGGCGCGCGCGCCGACATGGAACAGAAAAAGGAGGAGCTCGCCTTTACCGTCGGGCGGGAGCCCTCCCGCTACGAACGGCCGTTGCGCCTGCTCGGACGGGCCGGCATTCTCGTGGCGGGCACGAGCATCCTCGCGGTCGCGGTCGGATTGGCGCGCATCGTCACGTCACCGGTGATACCGACGCTGGTGATGGGCGGGCTCGTCCTCTGGGTGCTTGGTCTCGTGATCGGGCAGCGCCGTCGCGATGTCCTGGGAGAGCGTCGGGTCAAGTATTGGGGGAGCCGCTTCGGCCGCTGGATCTTCAAGATGGCCAGCGCCGGGCTCGGGCCGCGCGCCGGCTCGGGAGGCGCAACCCACCGCCCCACCGAGCTCGCGCTCGCGTTTGCGGCGGAGGATCTCTACGCCGAGTTGCCCAAGGCAATGCAGACCGCCCTGCCGGGTTTGCCCGAGGTGCTGAAGCGTCTCGAGCAGCAGGCCCGCGCGGTTCGGGCCAGAATCGAGGAGCTGGAACAGTCGCTGGCCGAGGTCGGACAGGCGGTGCCGGGCGGACCCGCCGCCGCCCATCGTGCCGAGTTGATCGCCGATCTGACGGCGACGCGCGATCTCGCCCGCGGCCGACTCAGCGAATCGGTCGCCGCGCTCGAGACCATCCGCCTCGACCTGCTACGCCTGCGCGCGGGCGCCGGAAGCGTCGACCGCATCACCGCCGACCTCGCTGCCGCGGGAGAGATCGGGCTGACCGTGGACAGATTGCTTGCAGCGGGTGAGGAAGTCGACAAGGCGCTACGGCGCTAAGGCGCAACGTGGTCCACTTTGCGTCGTTCCGCCGTTGCGCCTTTCCGCCATCCTACTGCCGACACTCCCCATTCGGACCCACGACCGGCTGATCGACCGCAACCCGGTGGTCCAGGTTTCCCAGACGCGATGCGAGGGAGGCCACGAAGCTCGTGACCCGGGCCAGCCGGTCGTAGTCGATGTACTGCGGCTCGTCGGTCACCTGGTGGTAATCGGCGTGCCCGCCCGTGCTCAGGAACACGATGGGAATGCCGTAGCGCGCATAGCTCCAATGGTCGCTCCGGCAGTAAATGTTCTGCGGATGGCCGTTGGCGTCCATTGAATAGTCGAACTGGAGTGGACGGCCGCTCGCGAGATTGACCTCTTCGGCGACATTTCCCAGCTCGGTCGAAAGCCGCCGCGACCCGATGAGCTGCAGGTAATCGGGCCCTCCGCGGATCCGGCTTCGGTCCATTCGAAGGCCGGTGACGTCGCCGGCGCCGCCCCGGCCGATCATATCGATGTTGAGCTCGGCGACGACCGAGTCGCGCGGCACCGGCGGATGATCGGTGAAATACTCGGAGCCGAACAGCCCTTCTTCCTCTCCCACATGCCAGATGAAGATCAACGAGCGCTTGGGGCGCACGCGCGCCGCGGCGAAGTACTCCGCGATCTCGAGGAGGCCCATGCTGCCGGAGCCGTCGTCGTCGGCTCCGTTGTACACCGAATCGGGACGGGCCGAGCGTCCTGCCGTTTTCGCGCGGATCTCCGCGAGCAGCGTGTTGATCGTGTCGAACTGCGCCGCCGTGGGGCGCGGGGGCGGGTCGTCGGCGCCGCCGACGCGATACAGGTGATTGAGGACGTACATGGAGTCGTGGGCCAGCGGTCTCGCCGTCAGACCGAGATGATCGTTGTGCGCCCCGATGGTGATGTACTCGCCGCGGAGCGCCGGGTCGCTTCCGCGAAGCATCCCCACCACGTTCCGGCCGGGGTAAGTCAGGGGACGCTCGATGAACAGTGGGGTTCCCTGAAACGAGCGCCCGATGGTACCCGCGACCACGCTGTCCGGATTGGCGCCGAGGAGCTCCCTCACCGTCTTTTGTGAGATGTAGAGAAAACTTGGCACCGTGTCCCCGGAGACCGCCGGCGGCGCCGGTCCCGATTCGCGATAGAAAACGAGCATCTGCCTGGGGATGAGATCGAAGCCGGCCACGGCGACCCCCGCGGCTCCCGGGAACCGCGCCGCCACGCTGGCCCGCGCGGCGGTCCCCGGAATGCCCTGCGCATAACCCGCGGGGGACACCGAGAGGACCACCAGTTTGCCGACGGCCGCCTCAGCAGGAATCAGGGAGGCCGGCACGCCCCAGGTGCCCCCGTAGACCGACGGAGCCCCATCGATGGAGCGCGCGCCGGGTCCTTGATCGCGGGGGATGTACTCGCTCCACGGCATGAGGGGCACACCATTCACCGAAACGAATCGGCTCGTATCGAGCACCCGGTATACCAGCGGCACCGTCTGGAGAAAGCTCCCCGCATCGCCGCCCGGCTCGAGCCCGAGGCGCGCCAGCTCGCGAGCGATGTACTCGGCGCCGAGCGCGTTCCCTCGCGAATCGAGAGCCCGTCCGCCCATCGAATCGTCGGCGAAGAGAAACAGCCGGGTCATCAGGTCGGCAGGGACGATCGCAGCCTCGGTCGGCTGAGGCGTATGGGTGCGCGGCGCGCGCAGCGGCGCCCAGGGGTCCGGCCCCTGGCCGGTCAGGACGATGGGGAGGAGATAGAATCCGGCGAGTGCCACCAGCGCACGGAAGAATCGACGAGTCATCGGTGGGAAGGAATCCTGGAGTGAGGGGAATCGAGCAGGCGTCTCTTCATGACGAAGGCCATGGCCGGAATGTTCCAGATCGCCGGTCGCACGGGACTAGCGCGTCACGGAGAGGAAGACGTCGTACAACGCGTGACTCCAGGCGGTGATGCCGAGTCCCCTGAGCAGATAGAGCGCGCTGAACAGGAGCCCGGCGATCGCGCGGAAGGTGAACGAGGACAGGGTAAACACGTCGCCGTACGGCCCGATGTAGTGGAAGAGAGAAAAGATCAGCGCGCCCAGCACCGCCGCGAAGACGCCGGCCGGGATCGGCGAGAGCCCGAACAGCACCCGGGCTGCCGCCGCGAGGCCGGAAACGAGAATCACCCGGAAGAGCAGCTCCTCGTAAATCCCCGCACCGAGAGAGATCATGAGCTGGGTGGGGAGGGCAAACGCCGCGCTGCCCCCGGCCGTGGCGGCGGGACCCGCCACCAGCACGAGACGACCGCTGAGCAGCAGCGATGTCAGCGCACTCACGACTCCTCCCAGCAGCAGGGCATACACGACCGACTCGGCGAGCATCACCGGAAAGAGTCCGGGGCGGATCGGGCCCGAAGTGCGCCGGTCGCGCCAGACCAGGAATCCTCCGATTCCGGCGAGCACCAGGCTGAACGCCGTCACGCCGTAGCGCCCTCCCAGCGCGATGAACACGCTTTTGAGCAGCACATCCGCTCCATTACGCACCTCGCCCAGCTCACTGCCGCTGAGCGCGAACGCGAGCCCTTCATACAGCGCAAGGAGAGGAAGGGCGAAAAGCAGGCTGTGGCGGGGCGCGCGGGAAGCGGACCAGTAGGAGGAAGTCGCCGGTGGCATCAGGAAAAACTAATGGCACCCCGCTCCCTTTGACGCGGACTGTCCTGCCGTCCACATTTCGCTATGCCCGCCACCCCGCTCTTCTACCGGTGCGCCGTCGCACTGGCCCGCGGGCTCCTTCCCCTGTATGCGAGGTGGGACAAGAAAGCGGAAAACGGACTCCGCGGGCGCGTCGGGGTGCTGCGGCGCCTTCGGGAGTGGAGCGCCGTCTCCAGGGATCCTGCCCGGCCGCTCCTCTGGATGCACGCACCGTCGGTGGGCGAAGGGCATCAGGCGGAGGTCGTGCTCCAATCGCTCCGCGCCGCTCATCCCGAATGGCAGATCGCCTATACCTACTTCAGCCCCTCCGCCGAGAACCTCTCGCAGCGGCAGCCCGCCGATATTGCCGACTATCTCCCCTGGGATCGTCGAGCAGACGTCGAAGCCGCACTCGATGCCCTCCGGCCCACCGCCATTGTGTTCAGCAAGCTCGATCTCTGGCCGGAGCTCGCCACGCGGGCACACGCGCGAGGCACGGCGATCGGGATCATCGCCGCGACGGTGAGCCCCGTGTCGGGACGTCTGCGCTGGCCGGTGCGGGCCGCCCTCCGGCCGGGTTATGAGGTCGTCGACGCCGCCGGTGCAGTCTCCCGGGAGGACGCCGAGCGACTCGTCCTCCTGGGCACGGCGCCGAGCCACATCGAGGTCACCGGCGATCCGCGCTACGACAGCGTGATGGACAGACTCCGGGCAAGCGCGGGCGCGCATGCTGCGCTCGTGCAGGGAGCCCCCACGATGGTGGCCGGCTCCACCTGGGAAGCGGACGAGGATATCCTCCTCCCGGCGTTTCGCGCGGTGCGGGCGGCGCGTCCCGACGCGCGTCTCATTCTGGTGCCGCACGAGCCGACCGCAGAGCATCTGGCGCGGGTCGAAGCCATGGCACGGACCCTCGAATTGCCGGCGCCGACGAGGCTCGGAGAACCGGGTACTCCATCCCCCTTCCTCCTCGTGGACCGAGTCGGCCTGCTCGCGGGTTTGTACGCAGGAGCAGCTATTGCATACGTCGGCGGCGGGTTCGGAACGGCGGGATTGCACTCGGTAGTCGAGCCGGCGGCGTGCGGCGTGGTGGTGCTGTTCGGGCCGAAGTGGGCCGGCAACCGGGACGCTGGGGTGCTGCTCGCCCGCCGGGCCGCGATCGTGGTCTCTTCGGAGTTTCCCGACTGGCTCGATCTCGACGCCGGCGCGACGCACGCGGGAGCGAATCCGCTCGCCGCGCTCTGGCTGGCGTTGCTCAGGAATTCGGCGCACGCGGCCGCCGCCGGCCTGAGAGGCCTTGAAGTGGTCGAGGCCGGTCTCGGGGCTGCTGCCCGGAGCGCCGGCCTCGTGGAGCGCCTGATGCAGGGCGCGCGGGTTAACGTCCCGTGATTTTCCCCTCGTAAATCACCGTCCTCGGCACCACCAGCCCGAGGGTGAGGCCCGTCACCAGCACATCCATCCACCGACTCTTCGTTTTGATCTTCAGGTTCGAGATCCCCTGGCCGCCGACCAGCTGACGGGAGAGTGCCTTCCGCAGATTGGCCTGGCTGATCGGGAGCAGCCCGAAGAGACCATGGACGGTGTGCGCGGTGGTCCGGAAGGCGGTGCCCTGGGTCGTATCGCCGGGGAGCGCCGCCATCGTCGCCGGAACACCAAGACTCGTCGCGTCGAATGTCTGGGTGCAGCCGGCGGTCGCGAGCGCGGCGAGAAGTGCCAGCGTTCGGAGCGTCCGCATCATGTACCCACCTTAAAGCCAAGCCCGAAGCTCAGGACCGATGGAGAATTGCCCTCACCCCGGAACACCCGATCGTACATTGCGCGGATGGTCAGACCGTTCAGGAACCCCAAATCGATACCCCCGCTGATCCCGAAGTCGGAGTCGGTGTGCGTCTCGGCGGGGGTGTCCGATTCGATCGTCCGGCGCACGAGGTCGAGACGAGGCGCGACCCACGGCTTGATCGAGAAGACCGGGTTCGGAATCGTGAGGGCAAGGCCAACACCGACCGGCAGGTGAAGCGTCTTGGTGGTGACGGGTTCGGTTCCGGTGAAGGAGATCTTGTTGTAGCCGGCGCCCGCCTGCAGCGTCAGCGAGAGCGGAATCAGCGGGCCGCCGATGATCTTGAGATTCCCCGTGGCCCCGACCGAAGTGACATTCTTGCCTGCCCCCTTGGGATTCCAGGTCGCCGCACTCGCGGTGAACCCGAGCGGTCCGAGCCCCACCGATCCGGTGCCGCCGAAGGCGATGCCCTTCCCCGCCGACGCGCTGGGAAAGCCGACATCCGCAGCGATCCCGACCCCGGTGCCGACCCCGGCATTCCGCACCGGCAAGCCGTCGACCTGCGCGAGAAGGCCGCCGGCATGGCCGGCGGCCGTAATGAGGAGAAGCGCCAGGAGGCGCGTGCGTCGTGTCATGCGGATCTCCGGGGCGCGTGGCCCGAGGGAAGAACTCAGCGGGTAAAGGAAAACCCGATCGAGAAGTTCTCGATATCGCCGATGCCGATACCCAGGCGAAGCTCGAAGCGCCGGTTGATCCGGAGATCGGCGCCGAGCCCGAGGGCGACGAGGACGTCACTGTCGCCGTCACCAAACGTCGGAAGAATCACCGGCTCGGCGTACGGCACCAGGCTCACGGTCGAATTTTCGAAGTTCACCCGGCGGCCCAGCGAAACGCCGATCGGGATGAAGAGCCGGGAGCCTGGGTCGGCCAGATGAGCTCCCACCCCGGTGATCAGCGCGCCGTCGAGCGGAAAATCCGCGCTCTGGTCGATGATCCGATAGCGGGCATCGAGCCCGATCAGCAGCGCCGACTTGCAGCAATTGCCGTTGTCCTGGACACCGCCGCGGATAGCGAAATCCCACTTGGCGCCGGCATGGCTGAAGCCGTAGAAGCCCTCGACCGCGATGTTTCCCGCATCTGAAACGTTGGCCCCGATTTCGTACCGCTCGAACGCACGGTACGGCGCGTGGAAGACGGGAGTCCCTGTGGATTGGGCTGCAAGGGGAGCGGCGACGACGAGAAAGAGGGCGGTCAGCACCTTACGCGGCATCAGATTCTCCTTGGACGGATTCGGCGACGACGCGGACGGTGTTGGAGACGACCTGCAGGAAGCCTCCCTGCACACGAAACCGGCTGGTCGCGCCCCCATGCCGAATAGCGAGCGTTCCCCGTCCGAGCAGCGTCATGAACGGCGCGTGCCGGGGAAGAATACCCACTTCGCCGTCGTACGCGGGAGCGACGACGCTGTCCGCCTCCCCGTCGAAGACGGCGCGCTCGGGACTGATCACCAGAACCCGCATCACGACGCGGCGAGCTCCTTCGCCCGTGCGATCACATCGTCGATTCCACCCTGCATGTAAAACGCCTGCTCGGGCAGGTGATCGAATTCGCCCGACAGCACCCGCTCGAAGCTCGCAATGGTGTCCTCGAGCTTCACGTACTTGCCGGGGAACCCGGTGAACTGCTCGGCCACGAAGAACGGCTGGGACAGGAACCGCTGCAGCCGGCGCGCGCGCCCGACGATCAGCTTGTCGTCCTCGGAGAGCTCGTCCATGCCGAGAATCGCGATGATGTCCTGGAGCGCCTTGTAGCGCTGCAGCGTCCGCTGCAACCCGACGGCGACGTTGTAGTGCCGGAGCCCGATGAACTGCGGGTCGAGGATCCGGCTCGAGCTGTCGAGCGGATCGACCGCGGGATAAATGCCGAGCTCTGAGATGGCGCGGCTCAAGACGACGGTGGCGTCGAGGTGGGCAAACGCCGTCGCGGGCGCCGGATCGGTCAGGTCGTCGGCGGGCACGTAGATCGCCTGCACCGAAGTGATCGAACCCTTCTTGGTCGACGTGATGCGCTCCTGCAGGTCGCCCATCTCGGTGCCCAGCGTCGGCTGGTATCCGACCGCGCTCGGCATCCGGCCGAGCAGCGCGGACACTTCCGAGCCCGCCTGGGTAAAGCGGAAGATGTTGTCGATGAAGAGCAGCACGTCCTGCCCCTCGATGTCGCGGAAATACTCCGCGATCGTCAGGCCCGACAGTCCGACCCGGAGCCGCGCCCCGGGCGGCTCGTTCATCTGCCCGTACACCAGCGCCACGGAGCCCAGGATGCCCGCTTCCTTGAATTCGAGGTACAGATCGTTGCCCTCGCGGGTCCGCTCGCCAACGCCGCAGAAGACCGACCGGCCGCCGTGGCCTTTCTGCACGTTGTTGATGAGCTCCTGGATGACGACCGTCTTGCCGACGCCGGCGCCCCCGAAGAGCCCGATCTTGCCGCCCTTCACGAACGGAGCGATGAGGTCGATGACCTTGATGCCGGTTTCGAAGATGGTCGTCTTGGGCTCGAGATCGACGAACTTCGGCGTCTCGCGATGGATCGCCCAGCGCTCGGTCCCGGCGGGAATCGCCTCGCCCCCGTCCACCGGCTCACCGAGCACGTTGAGAATCCGCCCGAGCGCCGGAGCGCCCACCGGCACGGTGATCGGCCCGCCCGTATCGAGCGCCTTCATCCCGCGTACCACGCCGTCGGTCGAGCTCATCGCCACCGCGCGAACCTGGTTCTGGCCGATGTGCTGCTGCACCTCCGCCACGAGGCGGACCGGAAGCGCCCCAGTCGAGTCCTCGACCAGCAACGCCGAGTAGATCTCCGGGAGATGATCGGGCGCAAACTCGACGTCGAGCACCGGTCCGATGACCTGAACGACGGAGCCGACATTCTTCTCAGCAGCAACAGCAGTGGTCATTTCGCGATTCCTTGTGCTCTGAAAGTTCCGTGTCCGCGAGTTGCGAAGAGCGAAGCGCGAAGTGGCTGTTCCTCCTCGCTCCTCGCTACTCGCGACTCCCTAGCCGAGGGCGGCTGCCCCTCCGACGATCTCCGAAATCTCCTGCGTAATCGCCGCCTGGCGCTGGCGATTGTATGTCCTGGTCAGATACTCGATGATGTCGCCGGCGTTGTCCGTCGCATTCTTCATGGCGGTGCGCCGCGCCCCCTGCTCCCCGGCGACGGTCTCCACCAGCCCCCGAT